>Ga0316201_10000024_pt1 | contig 60771 bp, 65 predicted proteins | sample CS6wburrow_MG_FD_204516 | JGI IMG/M metagenome (GOLD analysis project Ga0316201, IMG submission 204516) | Coastal sediment microbial communities from Delaware Bay, Delaware, United States - CS-6 worm burrow | ecosystem: Environmental > Aquatic > Marine > Coastal > Sediment | place: USA...
CGCCTGCGATACGCCATGCGCACTGAAAATGACCGTGCCATTGTCCGGCACCCTGGCCAGTTCATCGACAAACACGGCGCCCTTGTCACGAAGATTATTGACCACGTAGCGGTTGTGCACCACTTCGTGACGCACGTAGATGGGAGCGCCGAACAGTTCCAGGGCACGATCAACGATCTCGATAGCGCGATCGACGCCGGCACAGAATCCGCGGGGATTGGCTAGTATCACTTGCATAATGGTTCAGTCTATCGCGACCAGGAGAGCGCGCCTACAGTTTGACCTGTGTGAGCGGAATTATAAACCCGGATCTGTCGGATTCTCGACAGACAGAATCTCGACTTCGAATTCGATTTCCCGCCCGGCGAGCGGATTATTGCAATCCAACCTTACCCGCTGATCCTGTATTTCAACGACGGCAACCAGAACATCCCTTTCCTCTTGGTCGCTAAGAAGGACGATCTGCCCTACTTCCGGTTCTATCTCTGGGGGAAACCAATCTCGGTCAACCCACTCCAGCTCAGCCTCATTACGCACCCCAAACGCCTGCCCCGGCACCAGGGTCAGCGTCTGGTGATCGTCCGCCCGCAAGCCGATCAGGGCCAGTTCCAAGCCCTTGTCCAACGTCCCGTCACCGACCACGAAACTGAGCGGCTCATTGTCGAAGCTACTGTCAACAAGCATGCCGTCGACCAACCTCAAGGCATAGTGCATGGTCACATTGGAGCCGATGGTAATCTGCATATTAGGGAACCTTTCACTCTGAAAAAGGCGCCCTGGATAGGCGGCGTCGCTTTGCAGGACCGTCGGCAGCACGAGCCCATGGACGGGCGACGGTAGAGCAATGCAGGAGCAATTCCCGAGGGATGCTGCCGTCGAGCCTGCAGGGATGTATTTACAGCGTGTCCTGTAAAGCTATACCAACTATCCAGGGTGCCTCTTGTTGTCAAACAAACCGTCCCACACCAGCAACACCGCACCGACCGTGATCGCCGAATCAGCGACATTGAATGCCGGCCAGTAGAAGCTCTTGTAATAAATCTGGATGAAATCGATCACGTATCCGAGCCACAGCCGGTCGACAAGATTCCCGACGGCGCCGCCGATCACCAGTGACAACGCCAGCGCCAGCGCCCACTGTTCAGACTTGAGCTTACGCAGCCACACGGTCAGCAATATCGCCGCAAGGAAGGAAATCGTCACGAAAAACCAGCGCTGCCAACCGCCGGCATCGCTCAAAAAACTGAACGCCGCACCCCGATTGTACAACAGCGTCAGGTTGAACGAAGGCAATACCGGCAGCGGCTCAGCATAAACAAGCTGAGCGTTTGCAACATACTTAGTGATCTGATCGAGAATGATCACCACCAGCGATAGAGCAAGCCACTTGGTCATAATAAACAACCCGCCTAAGCGTAACGCCTCTGCTCCCCGCTACCGTCAACATTCTCCACGCAGCGGCCGCAAAGCTCAGGGTGGTCAACATTGCCACCGACATCTTCGCGGTGATGCCAGCAACGTACGCATTTAGCATAAGCCGAAGGCATCACCTGTATGGCCATCCGGGCACCATCGAGGTCTACGCTGATCGCTTCAGCGGTCTGTTCCCCCAGCGGGTGCAGCCGCGCATAGGAGGTGATCAGCACGAAACGCAGTTCGTCTTCCAGTCGCGACAGCCTGGCCAGCCAGTCGGTATCGCAGTAGAGATCGACTTCTGCGTCCAGTGATGAACCGATATCGCCGGCCACGCGAAGTTTCTCCAATTCCTTTTTCACGGCATTGCGCACCGCCAGCACGTCCTGCCAGTAAGCCATACCGAACTGTTGATCGGCGTCTTCCTGCGGCAGAAACATCTCCGGCAGCACATACCAGGTTTCCAGAAATACCGATTCCTCACGCTCACCGGGCAGATTGAGCCAGATTTCCTCCGCAGTAAAACTGAGTATGGGCGCCAGCCAACGCACCAGCGCCTCGGCAATCAGATACATCGCCGTCTGCGTTGAACGTCGCGCCACGCTGTCCGCCTGCGTGGTGTACTGGCGATCCTTGATAACATCCAGATAAAAACCACTCAGATCAATGGCACAGAAGTTATGCACCTTCTGGTAGATATGATGAAATTCATAGGCCTCATAAGCCCTGACCACCTCCTCCTGCAGTTCACGAGCACGCTCCACGGCCCAGCGATCGAGCATCAGCATCTGTTCCGGCGGCAAGGCGTGTTCCACCGGATCGAAACCGGCCAGATTGGACAGCAGGAAACGCGCCGTGTTGCGCAGGCGGCGGTAAGCATCTGCGGTGCGTTTCAGGATTTCATCGGACACGCTCATCTCGTTGCGATAATCGGTCGCAGCCACCCACAGGCGCAGGATATCCGCGCCCAGACTGTTCACCACTTTCTGCGGTGCAACCACATTGCCCTTGGACTTGGACATCTTCTGTCCCTGGGCATCGACGGTAAAACCGTGGGTCAGAACCTGGCGATAGGGCGCCGTGCCGTGCATGGCCGCCGAGGTCAGCAACGATGACTGGAACCAGCCGCGGTGCTGATCGGAACCTTCCAGGTAGAGATCAGCCGGAAAACCCAGTTCCTCCCGGCGCTCGAGCACACACTGGTGTGTGGTTCCCGAGTCAAACCAGACGTCCAGCGTGTCCCGCACCTTCTCGTACTGGTCCGCCTGCTCGCCTAACAGAGCCTGCGCCTCCAGTTCGAACCAGGCATCGATACCATGGCGTTCGACGCGCAAGGCGATCTCCTCGATCAGGCGCACCGTATCCGGGTGCAGTTCAGCTGTTTTCTTATGCACAAACAGCGCAATCGGTGAACCCCAGGTCCGCTGGCGTGAAATACACCAGTCGGGACGCCCTTCGACCATACCTTCAATACGCGCCAGCCCCCAGTCCGGCATCCACTGCACGTCTCCAATCGCCGCCAGCGCCGAGCGGCGCAGACCGTTCTGATCCATACTGATAAACCACTGCGGTGTGGCACGGAAAATAATCGGCGTCTTATGCCGCCAGCAGTGTGGATAGCTGTGACGCAGGGCCTCGATATGCAGCAGGGCACCCCTCGCCTTCAGCACATCGAGCACGTCATCGTTGGCTGAAAACACGTGCTTGCCGGCAAACAGTTCCGTGCCTTCAACGAATAAGCCGTTGGCACCAACCGGATTGTCGACCGCGATACCGTAGCGCTGACCCACCACATAGTCATCCTGGCCGTGGCCTGGTGCGGTGTGCACCGCACCGGTCCCCGCCTCGGTGGTAACATGATCACCAAGGATAACAGGCACTTCCCGATCGTAGAACGGATGCGCGAGCTTGAGGTGCTCCAGTTCCTGCCCCCTGCAATAGGCAACCACCTGGTAGTGTTCACAGTCGTAGCGGAGCATGACATCTTTCAACAATGCTTCGGCCAGCAGCAGCCGTTCCGCTCCGTGTCCAAGATCCGCCTGTACAACCGCGTACTCCAGTTCCGGATTGAGCGCTACGGCGCGGTTGGCGGGCAGGGTCCAGGGCGTCGTGGTCCAGATGACGACAGACAACGGCCCTTCGCCCTTGTGACCTTCGGCATAGTGGCAACGCGCCAGCAGCGCTTCCTCGTCGAGCACCCTGAAACGCACGTCGATCGCAGGAGATGTTTTATCCTCGTATTCGACTTCGGCTTCCGCCAGCGCGGAACCACAGTCCGTACACCAGTGTACGGGCTTATAGCCTTTACTCAGGTGACCGTTGGCAACGATGCGCCCCAGGGCACGAATGATGTCCGCTTCAAAACGGTAATCCATCGTGAGGTAGGGATGTCCCCAGTCACCCACAACACCCAGACGGATAAAATCCTTGCGCTGCCCATCCACCTGTTTGCGCGCATAGTCGCGGCACCTGGAACGAAAGCTACTGGCGTCCACCTTTTGCCCGACCTTACCGACTTTCTTTTCCACATTGAGCTCGATCGGCAGTCCGTGGCAATCCCAGCCGGGAATATACGGTGCGTCGTAACCGCTCAGGGTTTTGCTTTTTACGATGACGTCCTTGAGAATCTTGTTGACCGCATGGCCGATATGGATATCGCCGTTGGCGTAAGGTGGCCCGTCGTGCAACACAAACTTCGGCCTGTCCCGCCCCAGCTCGCGCATTTTGGCGTACAGGTCGATGCCATCCCAGTATTTCAGCGTTTCCGGTTCCCGGTTGGCCAGATTCGCTTTCATCGGAAACCTGGTCCGGGGCAAATTCAAAGTGTCTTTATAATTACTCACTCTCACACTCACTCGCTGAAAAACATGTGCGCCTGTTCGACATCACGCTCAATCTGTTGTTTTAACACTTCGAACGATTCAAATTTCTTCTCTTCACGAAGCTTGCTGCAAAATTCAACATCCAGGTAGCGGCCGTATATATCTGAATCGAAATCAAACAGGTGTATTTCCAGTACACAGTAACTGCCGTCCACCGTCGGCCGCGTACCGACATTGGCGACAGCGTTCAATGGCTGGGCGCCCAGGCCGTACACGCGTACCGCAAACACACCCTTTAAGGGTGAATTGACCCGATGCAGACGTACGTTGGCGGTATGAAACCCAATGGTACGCCCGCGCTGCTGCCCGGGCGAAACACGCCCGCAGATACGGTACGGCCTGCCCAGTAACTGTTCTGCCATGGCCAGATCGCCCTCATCCAGAGCCTGGCGTATGCGCGTACTGCTGACCCGGCCCTCCCCTTCGAGAAAGGTGCGGGTACTGACCACTTCAAATCCGTAGCGCCGGCCCGCTTGCTGCAAAAAGGCGAAATCGCCGCTACGCTGCTTACCGAAGCGGAAATCATCACCCACCACCAGGTAACGCACGTCCAGGCCCTCAACGAGGATCTGCCGGACGAAAGCGTCTGCACTCAATTCAGCCAGTTCCTGATTGAAACGCAGACAATGCACCTGGTTGACGCCCAGCGCCTGCAGCATGGCCAGTTTCTCGCGCAGACGCTGCAGACGTGCCGGCGCCGTCCGTGGTGAGAAATATTCCTGCGCCGTCGGTTCAAAAGTCATCACCGTGGTCGCCAGGTGCCGTTCTGCGGCCCGCTGCTGCAGGTGCCGCAGCACCGCCTGGTGGCCGCGATGCAGACCATCGAAATTACCGATAGTCAGGGCACTGCCCAGCTGGGAATGATGCAGATTGTGCAGTCCACGTATCAGTCGCATGGCCGAAAATACCGGATTATAATGAAGTTAGCGGCTGTGTCATGGTTTACGCGCGGTTTCTGCGGCCGGCGCCCACAACAGCGACAGGCGCACGCCCGCCAGCCGCAAGGCCAACAGATAACTCGCCACCCCTGCCGCAATCCACAGGCTGATCTGCAGCGCACGCTGCATACCGGTCAAGCTTGTCAGCACCTCGACACCTGGCGCTCCCCAACCGACCACAACAGCCATGACACCAATGGCAAACATCATCTGCAGCAGCAACCGCGGCCAACCGGATGCCGGTCGAAACACCGCGTCGCGCCGCAACTGGCGATACAACAGGCCGGCATTAATATAGCTCGCCAGCGCGGTCGCCAGCGCCAATCCGGCGTGCGCCCCGGGAACTTGCAGAAGCAACAACGGCACCACAAACAACACATTCATCACCATATTGGCAAGCAGGGCACGAATGGCGATCTTTACCGGTGTTTTTGTGTCCTGGCGGGAAAAAAAAGCGGGCGCGAGCACCTTGACCAGCATGAAACCAGGCAGGCCGAGGCCATAGGCCACCAGCGCGAGACCCGCCATATCCACGTCGTGGCGCTGAAAATCGCCGTATTGAAACAGGGTCGATACCGCGGGTCTGGCAAGAATGATCAGCCCAGCGGCCGCCGGCAACCCAATCAACAGCACCCAGCGCAGACCGGTATCCAGGGTATGTGAAAATTCCTCTGCCGATCCCCTGGCGTAGCTGCGGGAAAGAATCGGCAGAATCACCGTGGCCAGCGCGATACCGAACACACCCAGCGGAAACTCGACCAGTCGGTCAGCATAATACAGCCAGCTCACACTGCCGGTCACCAGAAAAGAGGCCAGCAGAGTATCGAACAACAGATTGATCTGCGATACCGACGAGCCGATGATACCCGGCACCATCAGCTTCAGTATCTTACGCACGCCGGCATCCCTCAGCCCCCAACGCGGCCTGGGCAATAAACGGATCCGCGCCAGAGCAGGCAGCAGAAATACCAGCTGCACAAAACCCGCTATCAGCACACCCCAGGACAGCGCGATCATCGGCTGTTCCAGCCCTGGGGCGACCAGCAGCGCCATGGCGATCAACACCACATTGAGCCAGACCGGTGTAAAAGCCGCTGCTGCAAAGCGCCCGTAGCTGTTGAGAATGCCGGCCGCAAACGCCACCAGCGCCATGAATAACAGGTAGGGAAACGTGAAGCGCAACATATGGGCGGTGAGGTCGAACTTGAGCGGATTGCTCCAGAACCCCGGTGCAAACAGCAATACCAGCAGCGGACTGGCCAGCACACCGACCAGCACCAGCAATCCGAGCAGCCCCAGCAGCGTGCCTGCCACCCGGTCGACCAGCGCCTTGACTTCAGCCTGTTGCTGACGGGCCTTGTATTCACTGAGTACCGGCACAAAGGCCTGCGAAAAGGCACCTTCGGCAAACAGCCGGCGCATGAAATTGGGAATCTTGAAGGCCACGAAAAAGGCGTCCATGCCTGCGTCGATACCAAAGCGTGCGAACACCATATCGCGCAACAATCCCAGCACGCGCGAAATCAGCGTCATGGCGCCCACCGTGGCGGTACTTTTGACCAGCCGGCCGCTCATCCACGCACCGCCACATTGACAACTTCCGCGGAAATCCGCATAGTACCGGGCTCTTTGGAACCTGGAACAGGGGAATTATTTTGGCAAACTCGGCTCAGGCACGTAAACGCGCCAATCAGGCGGAAAACCGCCGTCAACGCAATGCCGGTCAGCGCTCCGCGCTGCGCACGCATATCAAAAACGTCGTTAAAGCAGTCGCCGCCGGTGATGCGGAAGCTGCCCAGGACGCTTACCGTAAAGCCGTTCCGGTTATTGACAAATCTGTCGGCAAGGGTCTGATCCATAAAAACAAGGCTGCCCGGCATAAAAGCCGCCTTGGTCAACACGTCCGCTCGCTGCATAGCTGATTGCAATCCATCTGCGTTCACAACAAGACGAGATTATCGCGGTGAATCAGTTCAGGCTCGTCGATATAGCCTAGCAGTTGCTCGATTTTTTCGCTCGCCTGACCGATGATTTTACGCGCGTCATTAACATCATAATTCACCAGGCCGCGGGCGACAGCAATACCATCAGGATCGTGGCAACTGACGACCTCGCCGCGCTGAAAATCGCCTTCCACAGCGGTAACACCCACCGCCAGCAGGCTCGATCCCGACTGCCGCAAGACCCTGACCGCCCCGGCATCGAGCATCAGACGCCCTCTGGCCTGCAGCTGTCCGGCCAACCACTGCTTGCGTGACGCCAGGCGGCCGCTGGCGGGATGTACCACCGTACCGAGCTGTTCACCGGCGGCTATCCTCTGCAGCACCCGCGCTTCACGCCCACCCGCAATCCAGGTCGCGGTACCAGAGCGCGCCGCCAGCTCCGCCGCCCTCACCTTGGTCGCCATACCTCCCCGCCCGAGGCCGCTGCTACTCGAGCCGCTGGCTACCGCGCGCAGGCGGGCGTCACCGGCGTCTGCCGCGCCAATCAGTTTGGCGGCCTTGTTGCAGCGCGGATCAGCATCGAAGATGCCCGCCTGATCTGTCAATATCACCAGCAGTTCCGCTTCCACCAGATTGGCAACCAGTGCAGCCAGGGTGTCGTTATCACCGAAGCGCAACTCATCACAGGCAACGGTGTCGTTTTCGTTAACAACTGGAATTACACCCAGGCTGAGCAGCTTACGCAACGTACTGCGGGCATTGAGGTATCGCGTACGGTTAACCAAGTCATCGTGGGTCAGAAGTACCTGCGCCGTATGCAGGCCGTGACGCTGAAAATTCGATTCGTAAGCCTGTACCAGAGTCATTTGCCCGACAGCCGCCGCCGCCTGCAGGGCAACCAGCTCATGTGGCCGGCCATGCCAGCCCAGACGGTTCATACCTGCCGCAACTGCACCCGAAGACACCAGCACCAGCTCACAACCGCGCTGGCGCAGCGCGGTCATTTGCTCGACCCACAGGTGTATCGCCTGCATATCGAGGCCACGTCCATTATCGGTCAGCAGCGCACTGCCGATCTTGATAACCCAGCGGGTTGCCTTGCCAATCTGCGCACGATTTCTTTGACTGTTCATGCTTCTTCAGCGGCGCCTTGCCGTTGCTTCTCGATATACTCCATGATCGCCCACAGCAGTGGGCGAGTGCCCTGTTTGGACAGGGCCGAAATTTCAAACACCGGACCTTCCCAGTCCAGCCGTTGCACAATACCCCGACAGTGCGGCTGCCGTTCGTGTTCTGGCAACAGGTCAGATTTATTCAATACCAGCCAGCGTTCGCGATCACCCAGTTCCACGCTGAACTTTTGCAGCTCACGCACAATAGCATGAACATCCTGCGCTGGATCACTGCCATCCATCGGCGCCACGTCGACTACATGCAACAGCAGACCGGTACGCGACAGGTGCTTGAGAAACTGCACACCCAGGCCGGCGCCTTCGGCGGCACCTTCGATCAGGCCGGGTATATCAGCCACCACGAAGCTTCTGTGCGGTTCCACACGAACCACACCCAGGTTCGGGTACAGCGTGGTAAAAGGGTAATCGGCCACTTTGGGCCTGGCAGAGGAAATAGCCCGGATCAGGGTAGACTTGCCGGCGTTGGGTTTGCCGAGCAGTCCCACATCGGCCAGCAACTTCAGTTCCAGGCGCAAGCAACGCTGCTCACCCGCTGTCCCGGGTTTCGACTGGCGCGGCGCACGATTGGTGGAACTCTTATAGCGCGTATTGCCGAGACCGTGAAAACCGCCACGGGCAACAACCATACTCTGCCCATCCTCAAGCAGATCACACATCAGCTCATCGGTATCTTCATCGTAAACCAGCGTACCGACGGGCACCCGGATCTCAAGGTCGCTGCCTTTCCCGCCGGTACAGTTGCGGCCGCGCCCATTCTCACCACGCTGCGCGGCAAAATGACGCTCATAACGAAAATCAGCCAGGGTATTCAAGGCAGCATCAGCGACCATCAGAATACTGCCCCCGTCACCGCCGTCTCCACCGTCCGGCCCACCCAGCGGGATAAATTTCTCGCGGCGAAAACTGACACAGCCGTTGCCCCCGTCACCGGCTTTGACATCAATTGTGGCTTCATCGACGAATTTCATGACCAGGTTTCGTTACACGCCCATAAAGTTAACCACCGCGGAACACAAAAAAAGCCCCGTACCGGACGGGGCTTTTATTCGAGACCGGAAACCGATCAGGACGAAAGCACGTCCACGAATTTACGACTCTTTGGCCCGCGGGTTACGAACTTCACCACACCGTTGGCCGTGGCGAACAGCGTGTGGTCCTTACCGCAGCCCACGTTGACACCGGGATGAAAACGCGTACCACGCTGGCGTACTATAATACTGCCAGCCAAAACTTCCTGTCCGCCATAACGCTTTACACCCAGGCGTTTGGATTCTGAATCACGCCCGTTTCTGGTACTACCACCGGCTTTCTTGTGTGCCATTGCTGCTTACCCTCACGCTCAGGCAGATATGCCCGTGATTTCCAATTCTGTATACGCCTGACGGTGACCCTGGCGTTTCATATGATGCTTACGGCGGCGGAATTTAATGATATCCACTTTATCGCCACGACCATGCGTCTTCACTTCAGCGGTAACCCTGCCACCATCCAGGAGCGGTGTACCGATCTTGACATCGTCACCATCGACCACCATAAGAACCTGGTCCAGATTGACACTTTCGCCTTCAGCGGCATCCAGCTTCTCAACACGAAGCTTGTCACCCTGGTTTACGCGATACTGTTTCCCGCCAGTCATGATAACTGCATACATGGCCGTTTCTCCAACTTACAGCGCCCGAAAGAGGCGCAATTCTATAGATTCTCCGAGGTTGGGTCAAACCGCCCTCTTTCTGGTACCATGCGCTGTTCGCAGTTAGACTAGGCAATACTGACATCAGTATTCGGTTTTACTTGGCCACACAGATCGACCTATGCAGGAAGTTCTTGAAAATCAAAGCACTGGGCTGAATATTAACGATATTCGGACGCTGGTGCAGGCGGACTCCAAAGCAGTCAACCAGCTTATTCTCGCGCGTCTGAGTTCGGATGTCGCGCTGATCAATGAACTGGGCCGCTACATTATAAACAGTGGTGGCAAACGTTTGCGGCCGCTGCTGGTGCTGCTGGCGTCACGCGCCTGCGGTTACCACGGCGAGCATCATATTGAACTGGCCGCCGTCATCGAATTCATCCATACCGCGACACTGCTGCACGATGACGTGGTGGACGCTTCCGACCTGCGTCGGGGCAACGAGACGGCCAATGCGATATGGGGCAATGAAGCAGCGGTACTGGTCGGTGACTTCCTCTACTCGCGCTCGTTCGAAATGATGGTCAGCGTTGGCAGCATGCGCGTGATGGAAATCCTCTCCACCACCACCAACGTCATCGCCGAAGGCGAAGTGCTGCAATTGCTCAATTGCCACGACCCGGATACCACAGAAGATCTCTATCGCGACGTCATCCGTTATAAAACCGCCAAGCTGTTTGAAGCCTCCGCTCAACTGGGCGCCGTGCTGGGCAACCAGCCACAGGCGATCGAACGGGCGATGGCTAGTTATGGCATGCACCTGGGTACCGCCTTTCAGCTCATCGACGATGCGCTGGATTACGGTTCATCGGGTGAAAATATCGGCAAAAACATCGGCGACGATCTTGCCGAAGGCAAACCCACGCTGCCGCTCATCTACGCCATGCGCAACGGCAGCCCGCAGCAAGTGAAGGCCATTCGCCAGGCCATCGAAAACGGTGGCCGATCGCATATCAAGACGGTTCTGGAGGCGATTGAATCAACCAATGCCATCGCGTACACTGCGCAATCCGCGCAGCGGGAGGCCGATATGGCCATCGAAGCACTGGCCGACCTTCCTGCCGGATCTTACAAAGAGGCACTATACGGATTAGCCGAATTTTCGGTGAACCGCAGTTACTAAATCGGGGCGTAGCGCAGCCTGGTAGCGCACTTCGTTCGGGACGAAGGGGTCGGAGGTTCAAATCCTCTCGCCCCGACCAATAAAAACAGCAAGTTATCGGTGTTTTCCCGGTTTCAAAAACACCATTTCCAGCGGCCAGTACTGCACTGGCCAATCCCGCTGAATTGGCATCAGGAAAAATTGATGTGCAAACCCGTGTACTTATCAAGAACGGATAGAATAAACCTCATAGAGGCTCATATCCTGTTCCTGTTTCGCACTACCAGTAAGTCAGGCGCAGTTATAAATGGGTGAAAAACGCAAAATCCTGGGTGCTGCGCCATGGGCCAATCAAAAAGTTGGCAAGCCGGTTCGGTTTCTAGCCTGGGTTCTGACTCTCTGTGGCCTATGTGCAGTTGGTTCAATTGTTTTTTTCAGCTTTAAAGAAGGCATAGCCAAAGGCAATGTACTTTTTTACCTGGGCATAGCTGCAGGGTTAATTTATTATCTGCTTATATTCAGTTATGTCGCCATAAAAGGTAAAGCACCGCCAGGCTGGCTGCCATGGGCAAAATAGTCCGCGCCGGCCAACGTTGAGAGGGACTGGTGCCATCTTTCACGCAGTCATGCCCTGCCGGGCAGGGACAACGTGTCAGGGCATGGTTTCCAGCGTGGCTGACGAGAGCCATAGCGAAAGCGTACACTCTGGCACCTCGAACCTGGCGGAACGCACAGTATGAGGATTGAACTTAGCCTACGACACGTCGAAGTGCTGGCTCTGGAACTGCAGCCTCCATTGCTGCTGGATGAGTCAACCAGTGTCGAGGATACCATCCGCGCCATGCGCGGGCAGGGACTGGGCTACGCACTGATTGCGTCAGAGAAACGGCTGGCCGGTATTTTTACCGAGCGCGATGTGTTTCTGTCGGTGATCGATAATCCGGCGGTGCTGCCACAGGCGGTTACCGGCTTCATGACCCGTGACCCGATCACGGTTAGTGAAAATGATCCGATCTGGCGGGTGATCAGCCGCATGCACGAGGGCGGATTCCGACAAGTGCCGGTACTCGACGACCAGGGACACGCGATCGCCTGCGTGCGTCACAAGGACATTGCCGAGTTCATGGCCAACCATTTCGCAGACCATGTGCTGAACCTGCCACCGGACCCCGAACAACATGCCCGCACACCGGAAGGGGGCTGACGCCGTGAGGCGCCCGTCACCCGGAGTACCACCGATCTACAGCACAGCGGATGAGCCACGGTGAGCGCCAGCACGAAAACCCGCGACCAGCTGCAACAGGTCACGGTGCTGTTCTGCGGCGATTCGGGCGACGGCATGCAACTGAGCGGCACCCAGCTGAGCACGACCTCTGCCGTGTACGGCAACGACGTCAGCACGCTGCCTGATTACCCCTCTGAGATACGTGCCCCTGCCGGTTCACTGGCCGGCGTGTCGGCATTCCAGGTCCAGCTTGCCAGTCACGAAATCCATACTCCCGGCGATAACCCGGACGTGCTGGTGGCGATGAATCCGGCCTCACTCAAGGTAAACCTGCCGCGGCTCAAACCTGGCGGCGTAATCATCAGTGACCAGGATGCCTTCAACGAACGCAACCTGACCAAGGCCGACTACACAACAAACCCGCTGGATGATCCGACTCTCCGTTCAAGCTACCGTTTGCACCCGGTACCGATTTCTTCGCTGACACTCAAGGCGCTGGAGACGGTGGAGCTCAAACACGCCGCGAAGCGGCGCTGCAAGAATTTCTTCGCCCTGGGCCTGGTTTACTGGCTCTACTCACGCCCCCTGGAACAGAGTCTGGCATGGATCGCCAACAAGTTCGCCGGCCATCCGCTGATGGCGGAAGCCAACCGGCGCGCATTGCAGGCCGGCTATCACTATGGCGAGACGAGCGAAGCCTTTGCGGTGCAGGGCAGCATTCCCCCGGCTCCCGTCGCAGCGGGCAGCTACCGTATGATCAATGGCAACGAAGCCATGGCTCTGGGCCTGGTAACCGCGGCACAGTTGGCGCAGCAGGCGCTGGTATACAGCAGTTACCCGATCACGCCGGCCTCCGAGATACTGCACCACCTGGCACGCTGGAAACATCTTGACGTTCGCAGCATACAGGCCGAAGACGAGATCGCAGCCATGGGGTCAACCATTGGCGCGGCATATGGTGGTGCTTTTGCCGCGACCGGCACCAGTGGCCCCGGTGTCTGCCTCAAAAGCGAAGCGATTAATCTGGCCGTCATGCTGGAACTACCGCTGGTTATTGTGAATGTTCAGCGCAGCGGCCCTTCCACGGGTTTGCCCACCAAGACCGAACAGGCCGACCTGTTGCAGGCGCTGTTTGGCCGTAATGGCGAGAGCCCGATACCCGTGCTTGCGCCCAGCAGCCCGGCCGACTGTTTTGCCGTTGCCATCGAAGCATTTCGTATTGCCGTGCGACACACCACACCGGTATTCATCCTCAGTGAGGGCTACCTTGCAAACGGCAGCGAACCATGGCGCATTCCGTCGCTGCATGAACTCGCACCCATTGAGGTTCAGCACCCCGCTGAAGCCGAAGGCGTTCAACCTTACTCGCGAGACACTTCAACCCTCGCGCGCCCCTGGGTACTGCCGGGAACACCCGGCATGGAGTACCGCATGGGCGGACTGGAAAAACAGCCAGGCAGCGGCAGCGTCAGCTATGCGCCGCAGGATCATGAAGCGATGTGCCGTTTACGCGCCGACAAGGTGAAACGCATCGCCGCTTTCTTGCCGGAAATAGAGATCACTGGTCCCCAACAGGCAGCCTTGCTGGTACTCGGCTGGGGCGGCAGCTACGGTGCAGTAGCCGCGGCAGTACAGCGGGCCCGGCACAAGGGGCTTGCCGTGGCCCATGCCCACCTGCGTTACCTGAACCCCTTTCCGTCCGGGCTGGGCGAAGCCCTCAAGCGTTACGACAAGGTGCTGATTCCCGAACTGAACGCCGGACAACTGGCGCTGCTGATTCGCGCCCGCTACCTGGTGGACGCAGAGTCATTTTCCAGGCTGCAGGGGCGACCATTCACCATCGCTGAAATCGAGACCAGAATCGAGGAGCTGCTGTCATGAGCACTGCCGCTGCTGAACTCACGCTGACCCGCAAGGATTTTGTCTCTGACCAGGACGTTCGCTGGTGCCCGGGCTGCGGTAATAACGCCATTCTTGCGCAAATGCAGAAGATGCTGCCGGAACTGGGTGTGCCACGCGAGAACATCGTCATGGTCTCCGGCATAGGCTGTTCCAGCCGCTTTCCTTATTACATGAACACCTACGGGATCCACGCTATCCACGGAAGGGCACCAACACTGGCCATGGGACTCAAGTGCGCGCGGCCTGAACTCCAGGTCTGGGTCATCACCGGCGATGGCGACGGTCTGGCGATAGGTGGCAACCACTTCAGCCACGCCCTGCGACGCAATGTCGATATCAATATTCTGCTGTTCAATAACCAGGTCTACGGCTTGACCAAAGGCCAGGTTTCACCGACTTCGCCACTGGGGACGAAAACCCGCTCCAGTCCGGATGGTTCCATTGAAAATCCGGTCAATACCATCGGTGTGGCGATCGGCTCGGAGGCCAGCTTTATCGCACGAACCGTGGACGTATTCCAGAAGCACATGTCAGCGGTGTTGAAACGCGCGGCTGAACACCGTGGTGCGGCGCTGGTGGAAATCGCCCAGAACTGCATCATCTTCAACGATGGTGCCTGGGCTCATCTAAGCGACCCCGACAAGCGGCTGGAGAACGTCCTCTACCTCGAACACGGCAAACCCATGCGCTTCGGCAGGAAGCAGGAAAAAGGGATACGCCTGAACGGATTTACGCCAGAGGTGGTCGACGTTGCTGCAGTGGGCGAGGATCAAATACTGGTCCACGACGAACGCGCCGCCGAACCGACCCTGGCCTATTTCCTCTCGCGCATGGGTCCACCACACTTTCCCACACCCGTTGGTGTGTTCCGTGCCATCCGTAAACCCGTTTACAGCGAACTGCTCATGCAACAGGTACAGGCCGCCCAGGCACAGCGACCACCTGACCTCGATGCCTTGTTTCGGCAGGGCGAGACCTGGGTGGTCAGCTGAAGGCCGCCACGGAGAGAAGCGATGAAATGCCCGTTGTGCGGCTACGACAATCTGCCCGGCGTTGACCAGTGCGAGCAATGCCTCAGCAGTCTGACCCAGGACGATATACCCCAGGCAGACAGTGGGGTGGAACGCAGCCTGATGGAAGACCCGGTTGCCTGCCTGCAGCCGATACGGCCACTGACAGTCGACACGCACAGGTCACTGGCGGACGCACTCGAGCTGATGCGCAATCACCAAATCGGCTGCCTGTTGATCACCGCTGAACAGGGCACACTGGCTGGTATCCTGACGGAACGTGACCTGCTGCAGAAAGTTGCCCTTGAAGCGCCGCCACTGGAACAGTGTAGGGTGGAAGATTTCATGTCCGCTGCACCCGAGACCAGTAAACCCGATCATCCCCTCGGCTATGCACTTCAACGCATGATCGTGAGTGACCTCCGCTATCTGCCACTCGTCGACGATAGCGGTCGGCCCAACGGCATCGTTTCGTCGCGAGACATTATTGCCTACATCGCAAAAAATCTGATTAAACCATCATAAAAGCGGGTTTTTCACCGCCACGAAAACCGTGTTCCACCGGCCAAATCATTGGCGGGCTCAGATTACCCCGATTTTGCATTTACCTCTATCGTGTCTGCTGAGCTGGCGTCGCCGAGCGACCGCCACACTGTATCAGGACGTTAAATTGATTCAGGAGGTAATCATGCTGGTACTGACCCGTCGTGTTGGTGAGTCCATATTTATCTTTCCGTCAAACGAAGTGGAAGCGAATATGCCGGTCTCGGAGTTATTCAAGGATGGGCCGATTCAGCTGACCCTGACCCGGATCAACGGAAACCAGGCGCGCGTGGGTATCGTTGCGCCCAACAGTCTGACCATCGCACGCGAGGAAGTGGCCTGACCCCAGTGGAATTAGCGCCGGTTAAGCGAATGCCATGAATTTTTTTCGGTGCCTTCCGTGGCTAAAGCCAGCGCCGCAGGATCGGAGTGTGAACACAGGCGCTAAAATTTTTGCCGGTATTCGTTGGGTGAAAGACCCGTCCAGCGACGGAAAGCGCGGGTGAAGTTGCTCGGCTCGGAAAAACCCAGAAGGTAGGTAATCTCACCGATACGCCGATTGCTGTCGCGGATATACTGGGTCGCCAGTTCCTTGCGTGTTTCATCCAGCAGGCACTTGAAACTGACCCCTTCCGAATGCAGTTTCCGCTGCAGGTTTCTGACACTCAGGTTCAGGGAACTGGCGATACCGTTCTGGGTCGGTTGACCATCGGGTAACAATTCGATTAACAGCGAGCGCACCTGCATCGACAAACTGTCACGATCAAAGCGCGCCAGATAATCAACCACAACCTGATCATTGGCCCGCAGCAACTCCGGATCTGCACCCGGCAACGGTTTGTGTATCGACTGAGGATCGAAATAAAGAATATTCTTCTCCGCAGCAAAATGGACGGGGGCCTGGAAAAACGATTCAAAACGCTCGAAACAGGGCGGACGGGAACGCCTCAGCGACACCCGCTCCGGGTTGAACGGTCCACACACCGCCAGCCGGCACATACGCAAAAATATCCCCACTGCAGCGTCAACAGAGGCCGGCTCAAGCTGACCGGACGGCTGAAGTATATTGACCACCAAATTGACCGAATCGCCTGTCTCCTCCAGCGAGATATCGGCGACGGTGGAGATCAAGCGTTGATACTTGACCAGGCGGTTCAACGCATCAAACAGGGTATCGCTGGATAACCAGACAAATCCAAGACCATGAAAGGCCTGGGGCCGCATATGATCTGCAACAGACAAACCAAAACAGGGATCCCCGCTTCTTTCCACGGCCAGCCGCCACATGATCTGCATTCTGGCAAAGGGATAACGCGTATCAGGTAGGGCAACGGCTGTGGAATCGAGGCCGGCGTCACGATAAATCGCTTCGATATCAACGCCATATTCCTGAAGGGCACACCCAACGAGTGTGGCTGCTGCTCCGACTGTGGTCGCGTCTTCAGGCATCGCGGAAGGCTCCAAAGCAAACAAAGCCATGCTTTCTCAGGCAACAATACCTCAAAAGAGGCGCTGTATTCCAGCGTCGCCAGCGGCGAGTCAGTGCTTATTCATCTTATCGACATAAGCCATACCCAGCGCGGACAACACAAAGGTCAGGTGGATAATGACATACCACATCAGTTTATCGTTACTGATGCGCTGGGCATTCATAAATGCCTGCAACAGGTGAATGGAAGAGATGGCTACAATGGAGGCAGCGACTTTTTGTTTGAGTGAACCGGAGTCCAGCTTGCCCAGCCAGGTGAGTTTTTCCCGCCCATCCTTGATATCAATACTTGAAATAAAGTTTTCATAGCCACTCAGCATGACCATCACCAGCAAACCACCGACCAGCGCCATGTCAACCAGCGACAGGATGAGCAGCACCAGATCGGTCTCTTTGAATGTCAGCACGCTGGGCAGGGCGTGCAGAACCTCTTCGAAGAATTTGATACCCAGCAATACCAGGCCGGCGCTCAATCCCAGATAGATAGGCGCCAGAATCCAGCGACTTGCATATAAAACATTCTCTATCGCGCGCTCCAACATGATTCTGAAAACAACCGCCTTCCGATTTGATAAAGGTGGCGGACTCTATTCGACCCGCGAAAGGGAGTCAAACGACGTCAGGCTGCAGACTGCAGGCCCGCTGCGCTACACTGGAACAATGCTCCAGACACCCTGGAATAAACCACTGACGGCTTGCGGATACCCGGACTTTTCAACCCTTGTGTTGCAGTTTCCGGCGATAATCTTGGCGATTACAAGCTGTTGCCTGTTGGTTTGGCCTCTCGCGGCCACCGCATTGCAGGTAGTCGATGATATCGACAGGAAAGTAAGCCTGGACCGACCTGCACGACGCATTGTCAGCCTGGCTCCGCACGTCACCGAACTGTTGTTTGCTGCGGGTGCCGGAAACGCTGTGGTGGGCGTGGTGAGCTATAGTGATTTCCCACCCGAAGTCACACAGCGCCGGCAGGTGGGGGACGCCAGGAATCTCGACGTGGAGTCGATCGTGACCCTGCAACCCGATCTGGTAGTGGCATGGAAAAGCGGCAATCCCGTCCCGCAGATCGAGCAGCTTGTTCGCTTTGGCATACCGGTATTCTACAGCGAGCCGGTCAGTCTTGAAGATATTGCGACCAATCTCGAACGCCTGGGGCAGCTTAGCGGAAACGATGAACCTGCCCTGGCGGCGGCAAACCGCTTCAGGGCGGAAGCCCGGCGCCTGGTTGAACGTTATGCAGATGCGGCACCGGTCCGCGTGTTCTATGAAATCTGGCATCAACCCCTGATGACCGTCGGCGGCAAGCATTTGATCAGTGAGCTTATCCGCGTGTGCGGCGGACAGAACATTTTCTCAGAGCTTGCAAACCTGGCCGCAGCAGTTGATCGCGAGGCGGTGCTGACGGCTGATCCCGAGGTGATTATCGCCAGTGGTACTACGGCTCAACGCCCGCCATGGCTGGATCAGTGGCTTGACTGGCCGCAGATTTACGCAGTGAAACACAGGCATCTCTATTTTGTACCGCCTGACCTGATTCAGCGCCACACACCACGGGTACTGGAAGGCACCCGGCGCCTGTGTGATCAGTTGCAGCAAGCACGCACGTCGAGAAAACAGAAACCCTGAGGCTGCTTCAACTGCATTCTTCTGCACATCGCTGAAACAACGCCTCAGCTGCCGCGCCCACGCTTCCACAGCACATCGGTAACGCCTTCAATGCGATTCAGGTGACGCGCCAACACGAACAGCAGGTCTGACAAGCGATTCAGATAGCGCAAGCTGGTTGCATTGACTGCGTCTTCGCGCGCCATGGTAACAACTCTGCGTTCTGCCCGGCGGCATACGGTGCGCGCCAGGTGGCAAACAGCGGCGGCGGCCGTTCCACCCGGCAATATAAATTCCTGCAGGGGTTCGAGATCCGCATTCAGGGTATCCAGAAACACCTCCAGTCGCTCCACCTGTTTATCGGTCACCACACTATGACCCGGGATGGAGAGCTCACCACCGATATCGAACAGATCGTGTTCGATATCGGTGAGTTGCCCGGCAATGTCCGCCGGTGGCTTATAAGACAGCAGCAGTCCGATAAGGCTGTTCAGTTCATCAACAGTACCGTATGCCTCCACGCGCAGGCTGTCTTTATCGACGCGTGTACCATCACCGAGACCGGTTGTCCCCTTATCACCGGTTCGGGTGTAGATTTTGGAGAGCCTGTAGCCCATCTAGCGATCGTACTCAGGATTGGCGGCAATATTGTGAATACTGAGATCGGCACCGCGGTATTCCTCTTCCTGATCGAGACGCAGCCCGATCGTCGCCTTGATCGAACCATAAATCACAAAACCACCCAGCAACGCGATAGCAATGCCCAATGCGGTTCCCGCCAGTTGCGACATGAAGCTGACCCCACCCAGTCCACCCAGTGCTGTGCTGCCGAATATGCCACAGGCGATGCCGCCCCAGGCGCCACACAAGCCGTGCAAAGGCCAGACACCAAGCACATCGTCGATCTTCCAGCGGTTCTGGGTCAGAGTAAACAGCCACACAAACAGTGCTCCGGCGACAGCACCGGTGGTCAGTGCGCCGAGAGGATGCATGACATCCGAACCGGCACACACCGCCACCAGGCCAGCCAGCGGCCCGTTATGCACAAAACCGGGATCGTTTTTACCCACAAACAGGGCCGCGAGTATGCCGCCCACCATCGCCATGAGCGAATTAGCCGCCACCAGCCCACTGACCGCATCAATGGTCTGTGCGGACATGACATTGAAGCCGAACCAGCCGACCGACAGGATCCAGGCACCCAGCGCCAGAAAGGGGATACTGGAAGGTGGGTGGGCATTCACCCGGCCCTCCTTGTCATAGCGGCCATGACGATGTCCTAATAATATAACGGCTACCAGCGCGACCCAGCCTCCCATGGCGTGTACCACGACCGAACCGGCAAAATCATGAAACTCGGCGCCGAAAGTCGAGGCAATCCAGTCCTGGACACCGTAGTTCCCATTCCAGGTGATGCCTTCGAAAAACGGGTATAAGGCTGCAACCAGTACGAATGTTGCCAGCAACTGGGGGTTGAAACGGGCTCGCTCGGCGATACCACCGGAAATAATTGCCGGTATCGCAGCGGCAAATGTCAGCAGGAAAAAAAACTTGACCAGCTCATAGCCGTTCTTTTCGGCAAGCACCTCGGCGCCGGAAAAAAAATCAACGCCGTAAGCCACACTGAAGCCGATAAAAAAGTAGGCAATGGTCGACATGGCGAAATCGGCAATAATTTTCACCAGTGCGTTGACCTGATTCTTCGCCCTGACCGTACCGACTTCGAGAAACGCGAAGCCCGAGTGCATCGCCAACACCATGATGGCCCCGAGTAAAATAAACAGCACATTGCTGCCCGCTTGATAATCATCCATTGTGTACCCCCGACTTATTTGCCTGGTGATATTGAAGCCGCAACGCAGCGGTAGCGGATGTGCGGGGCTCAACGGTGTCAAACACCGCCAGCTCGGTAAAACCAAGGCATATCAGGTCCCGCATCGAAGGCTACACATTAATGATTTTCGTACTTTTATCAAACAGGCTGTTTTCCGGGTAAGCCTACCCCGGTGAACAATGCGGGTTAAGCGATAGTCTTTTTGGCTTCACACCAGAACGATTCCAGCTCGTCCAGCGAACAATCCTGCAGACTGCGCTGCTTTTGCTTTGCCAGGGCTTCGACCACACGGAAACGCTGTTCGAACTTGTGATTCGCGTTGCGCATCAGCGTTTCTGCATCGGCATCCAGAAAACGCGCCAGATTCACGCCACTGAACATCAAATCACCCAGTTCCTCCTGCACCCGCTGCATGGACTCTTCAGCTGCCAGGGCCTGCCTGAGCTCCACCAGCTCTTCCTCAAGCTTGTCAACCACCTGCCTGATTCCGCTCCAGTCAAAACCCACCCGCGCGGCCCGCTGCTGGATTTTCTGCGCCCGTACCAGCGCCGGCAAGGCAATCGGCACGCCATCGAGAACGCTATTGGTATTCCCCCCTTTTTCGGCGCGTTCCCGGGCCTTGTGTTGCTCCCAGGCTTCACTCTGCGCCCTGGCATCGGAAACGTTCTCTCCGGCAAAGACGTGAGGATGACGACGCACCAGTTTCCGATTGATGGCCGTCACCACATCGGAAAATTCAAACCAGCCCAGTTCCCGCGCCAGCTGCGCATGGAACACAACCTGAAACAGTAAATCCCCAAGTTCATCACAAAGATCGGCGGCGTCATTACGCTGAATCGCTTCAGCCACTTCGTAAGCCTCTTCCAGGGTATAGGGCGCGATAGTGGAGAAGTTCTGCTGCAGGTCCCAGGGACAACCCGTATCCGGATCGCGCAGACGTGCCATGATCTCCAGTAACCTGGCGACCGCACCGGCATCGCATTCAACGTGTTTCCGCATCAAACTTTCACCCTGCAAGACGAACTATCGGGACAAAGTATCCTGTCCGGCCGGCGCTCAAGGTGCCTCTGAGTGCATTGTCGATATCATGACGTCCAGGTCTTTCAATGAATGTCGGTAGGATGCGCCGTGCGCACAAGGTGCATTGTGCAGCAAGAGAAGGCGGCCCTACGGGGCCATGAATCAATAGCTTGCATGTTCTTTCCGCTGCGCACGGCGCACCCGACGCGGGTCGTGGTCAGAAAACCGCGCCTGGCAAAATATTTCCGCAATGATTGGGTTAACTTGACCATAAAAAGAACAAAGCCCCAGAGGAACAAACAGTTATAAAGGTTGTTGGTAATTTTTCTGCAGCTACAGCATGTGTAGTCCCTGGCGTTTGCGGATAAACTTGACGCGCCTTAAATTTGAAGTCCCTGTTAGCTTTAATATATGTCAAACACTACTCATCTTACACTGTTGGCACTCAGCTGGGTGCTATACGGCATACTGCATTCACTACTTGCCTCCCACGCCTGCAAGAACGCCGTCAGGAATCATGCTCCCAATGCTTTTCGCGCTTACCGGCTTACGTACAACCTGCTGGCTGTGCTGTTACTTGCCCCACCGCTGTGGCTGCTGATCAGCTACCCGGGTGACTTGTTATGGCGATGGCCGACAGCGCTGGGCTGGCTGGCTGACATTGCGGCACTGTCGGCTATCGCAGGTTTTATCTGGAGCGCGGGATTTTACGATACCGGCGAGTTTCTCGGTCTCAGGCAACTCTCTCAAACCACCCCCGCTATCGACGATCGCGCCCCCATGAGCCTTTCACCGGCACATCGTTTTGTACGCCATCCCTGGTATTTTCTCGGCCTGGTGATCATCTGGACACGGGAAATGAATGTGGCATTTCTGCTGACGGCGGTCACCCTGACTTTTTACCTGCTGGTCGGGTCCCGACAGGAAGAAAAGAAACTGCTTGCCTGCTATGGCGAACAGTATCGGAAATATCAGGCGCTGGTACCCGGACTCATCCCGCTACCCTGGAAATACCTGTCCAGGCAACAAGCCGAAGAAATTCTTGGCATGAAAAATAATGTGTCCTGAATGCAACGCATGTCAATATGACTGGCCGGTCATAGCGCCAATCACCCGATCTTCAAGCTGTATCCGTTCTGCCAGCGCCTCCCCGAGATGGGACAGGTCTGTATCCAGCACATCCAGGGCCTCTCCGTTCCCGTGCAGGAAATTCACGTTCTCGTACTTATCATTGAAACGCAGAATCCTGTCGGTGGTTTGAACAATCCGGGGATAGATGCTGTCCGCAACTTCCAGCACCGCCACCCGGCGTTCCAGTTTGTCTGCAATAAAACGATACAGCTGAAAGTGAGCACTTGCTGCATAATCGATCAACGACTGACAAAATTCCTGCAACGCCTCGCGGGTGATTTCGTCCGCTTCAAACGGCCGCTGATTGGCCAGCTCGGTATACAGTGAAAGCGTTTCGGTACGCGACTTTACCAGTGTTGCCAATTTCTCTCGTGACCGGCTACGCCGGTCAGTAACGGCGTTGTATTCACTCACCATGCAATGGCTCCAAAACAGTCTTCATGAACTATATGAATATGATTGTTAACGTTTTACTTAATCCATCCCGAGAAACAAACTTTTTTTTCATGCCACTTGAGACTCTATCCGCCACATGCCAGTAGACACAGCATACTGAAATTTAACATTTTTTCAATAACACTCCGGATCCTGCCCGGTCACCGCGAGGAAAGCCTCGGGGCATTGACTGCGCACGGTCCCGGCCAGGCCGGCCAGCGCGCGTGTACCGCTCCAACCTCGATAGCGAAGGCCTGAAAAAGAAATAACCTACTGTTTTTAATTATTTATTTTTTCAGCGCCGACAACCGGCGGGGCCTGATGACTTGACGGACCGACCCCGCATACGGTCTAATACCCCAAGCAGCTTACAGTATTTCTTTCTTCGTTTGCAGCTCGAGCAAACACTGTTTTTGTTTCTCTATCGAATTAATCTTGACTAAAAGAGTCAAGTATTATTATCATTAACCCCAGTTCATGAAACGGAGAAGCGCGCAACTTTGCAGCGCCTAAAAGTCAGATGAGGCGAATCATGAAATTATCAACGAAAGGTCGTCATGCAATTACTGCGATGATGGAACTGGCGTTACGCCATAATAAAGGTCCGGTTACGCTTGCGGATATTTCTGCCGAACAATCCATATCCGTGTCCTACCTGGAACAGTTGTTTGCCCGCCTGCGCAACCATGGCCTGGTGACCGGTATGCGTGGCCCCGGTGGTGGTTACTGTCTGCGCCGCCCGGCGACGGAAATCACCATAGCGGAAATCCTGAGTGCGGTAGACGACGCCATGCCGGCACGCCGAGAGCGTATTCCCGGTGAAGAGTGGCCGCAGAGTGTGATTATGTGGAATCAACTGAGTGCCAGGATTTACGATTACCTGAATGACCTGACACTGGCCGAAGCTGTCGATCAACACAGCGAACCGAACACAGGCGAAACAGAAGAACCCCGCTTCGGATCCGGTTTTCAGCAATCGGCAGCCTGAGCCGGCTGAAAAAGTGAAAGTAATGAGGGAGAAATAGCTCATGGCATACAGTGAAAAAGTACTGGATCACTACGAAAATCCACGCAACGTCGGCTCATTCGAGAAGAGCGACACAAGCGTTGGCACAGGCATGGTAGGTGCCCCAGCTTGCGGAGACGTCATGAAACTGCAGATCAAGGTGGGCGACAACGACGTCATCGAAGACGCACGATTCAAAACCTATGGCTGCGGCTCGGCGATTGCTTCCAGTTCCCTGCTGACCGAGTGGGTCAAAGGAAAAACGCTGGAAGAGGCGAGCGAGATCAAAAACAGCGAGATCGCAGATGAACTGGCTTTACCGCCGGTGAAGGTACACTGCTCTGTGCTTGCGGAAGACGCAATCAAAGCGGCGATTTCCGACTTCAAACAGAAAAACACGCGGGAAGAAGTCGCCTAAGCAGCGCGACCCACCTGCCACTTTTTCCACAGCAAGGGCTGCCGCTATCACGGTGGCCCTTTTTACGAGCGGATATAGCGGCCCAGGATCACTTCATGGTTGCCAGCGTGATAGAACTGTATCCAGCCTCCGGCACCAGGAGGCCACTGCAAGGTCTGTATCTGAAGCAGACGCTTGAAACCGGAAAGTCGCGGGAATCCCCGTTTATCTATAGTAATTTCATATCCAGCCTGGACGGGCGGATTGCCCTGCCCGGCCCCGGCCGCAACAGCCACCAGGTGCCTCCGGCTATCGCCAACAGTCGGGACTGGCGCTTGTTTCAGGAACTTGCAGCCCAGGCAGACCTGCTCATCACCAGTGCCCGCTACTTCCGCCAGAGCGAAGACAGCGAAGCCCAGGCGGAACTGCCCGTCGGACTCTCAACAGAATTTGACGATTTGAGGACCTGGCGTATCCAGCAGGGTTTATCACCACAACCGGACATTGCGGTTTTCAGCGCCAGTCTCGATGTACCGGTCAGCGCCATCAACCGCTATGGTGACCGCAAGGTCTTTTTGATAACAGGCTCGGCAGCCGATTCGGAAAAACTCGGACAGATAACCGCTGCCTCGCACACTCGGGTTATACACTGCGGACACGACGGGCACGTTGACGCCTCGCTGTTGCGGGACAAACTCCATGAACTGGGCTATCGGCGTGTTTATGCCATTGCCGGTCCCGCCGTGCTGCATACCCTGATACAGGGAAAAGCCCTCGATCGCCTGTATCATACGACGGCACACTGCCTGCTGGGAGGCAGCAGATTCGATACCTTTGTGCGGGGTTCGGAGTTCGAATCCGCGTTCTGCATGCCGCTGCGGGCCATGTACCTGGACACGCATGCACCGGCCGGTGCCGGCCAGACACTCGCTGTTTACGGGCGATGAAAAATCCAATGAAAGAAACAGAGTCGATTTATCAAGGTGAAGTCGTCAACCTGGTCCTGGAGACAGTCACGCTTCCCAATCAGCAGACCTTGCGCCTGGAAGTGGTACGGCACCCGGGTGGCGCGGCGGCGGTCGCTGTAGACGCAAACAACCAGGTATGTCTGTTACGCCAGTATCGGCACGCCGCAGGCGGCTGGTTATGGGAACTGCCGGCCGGGAAGATAGATCATCCCGAATCACCAGCACACACGGCACGCAGGGAGTTGCAGGAAGAAGCCGGATTAACCGCCGTGCAGTGGCACCGCCTGGGAGATTTCCTCAGCACACCGGGATTCTGTGATGAACGCATCCACCTGTACCTGGCCCAAAGTCTGAGCCAGACCGAAACTGACCGTCATCCGGATGAGGTCATCGAAGTCCATTGGATCAGTTTTGAACAAGCGCTCGAATGGGTAGCCAGTGGTGAGATAGTGGACGCCAAGACGATACTCGGTCTGTTATTTGCCTGGCAGCACATTGCTTAGCCACCACCCGGATTGCTCCGGGCTTGAAGCACAAAATGACAATTGTGATGCGGGAGATGTGATAGCATTTCCCTTAATGGCCTCAAACAGGAGTCCTGTGTGAAGTTCTGCAGTACCTGTGGCGCAACCGTAACGCTGCGAATACCGGATGGCGATAACCGTGAACGCTTTGTTTGCGACCACTGCCTGACCATTCATTACCAGAACCCGAAAATAGTCGCTGGCTGCATCCCCGAATGGGACGGCCGTATACTGCTTTGCAAACGCGCCATCGAACCACGCTACGGTTTATGGACGGTACCCGCCGGATTCATGGAAAACGGCGAATCCACAGAACAGGCAGCCATCCGCGAAACCTTGGAAGAAGCCGGTGCGCAGGTAAATATCACCAGTCTTTACAGCATTTTCAGTATCCCCCATATCAGTCAGGTCTACATGCTGTTTCGCGGTGAACTACGCCATGGTGACTACCACCCGGGACAGGAAAGCCTGGAATGCAGGCTGTTCTCAGAATTGGAGATCCCGTGGGAAAAGCTTGCCTTCCCGGTCGTCAGGGAAACCCTGCAGCGCTATTACCTGGACAAAAGCCAGAATAATGGATTCCCCCTGCAACGCGGGGAAATCATCAAGCATCCGGCCCGCAGACCTTAGGCGACTGCCCGTGATCCCTGCTCCATGGCAAGGCCGCCTGTTGAGTCCCCGTCAAGCCCGTTGAACAACCAGCCATGCAGGATGCGATGTTGCTCACTGGAAACAGCATCGAACATCAGGCCCGCACCACGCTCAGAATAATGCACAACCGCCGCTGGCAGACGCATAACCGGCTTGCCGTTACAGGCAATGATCTCTACTTCCAGGAATTCATTCTTCCGCCACTCGCAGCTGCCGGTTTCGATAAACAGTCCGCCAAGCCCCAGATTCCTGCAAAAACCGGTCTGGACTGGCAGACCATGTTTGTACAGCAGCAACTGAAACTCGATTGGCTTGCGAACACTGCATCGGTGTTCCATATCATCCTCCTTTGATTGATAGCTGGTCCATCTCCGTGTTATCGGCATCCCTGACACAAACTTTAGCAAGTTATGTCACAGCGTAACGCGAACCGTCTCTAACCATGGGCATGGACCTGCCCGCGCACCATTGCCACTGCTTATTCCGTCTGCCCCATATCTGTCGCCGGCAGACGACAGGCGTGAGTCATCCCAAGCTAATCCTCTGGCAGCGACAACAGGCCGGTATTACCGCCCACTGCGGCGGTATTCACGCTAAGTGTTCGTTCCGTCGCGAAGCGATGCAGGTAATATGGACCGCCCGCTTTCGGTCCGGTTCCCGACAATCCCTCGCCACCGAAAGGCTGAGCGCCCACGACCGCACCGATCATATTGCGGTTAATATAAAGATTACCTACCTTGGCACGCGCCTGTACCCTTAGCCAGGTCTCTTCAATACGGCTGTGTACACCGAGCGTCAGCCCGTAGCCGGTGTTGTTCACGGCATCGATGACTTGTTCGAGTTTGTCGGCGCGATAGCGGACTACGTGTAAAACAGGTCCAAACACCTCTTTCTCCAGCAAGGCAAGCGACTCCAGTTCAAAAGCCTGTAGCGGGAAAAAGCAGCCCGCCTGCAGATTCTGTGGCGGATCTACCCGTTGCAAAAGCCTGGCTTCACGCTGCAGACGGGCAACATGTGGCTGCAGACTGCGTGCGGCGTCTTGATCGATAAGCGGCCCGACATCGCTTGCCAGCAGTAAGGGGTCGCCGATCTGTATTTCCTGCATGGCGGCAGCCAGTAATCTGATAACCCGCGCGGCAATTTCATCCTGAACAAAAAGAACGCGCAACGCCGAACAACGCTGTCCGGCACTGTTAAAAGCCGATTGCAGAACGTCCACAACAAGTTGCTCCGGCAATGCCGAACTGTCCGCAATCATGACATTCTGCCCCCCGGTCTCGGCGATCAACGGCACGATAGCGCCCTGACGATCCGCAAGCGCACGTTGAATCATCCAGGCGGTATCGGTCGAACCGGTAAACGCCACCCCACTTAGACGTCGATCAGGCAGAATCTGCGCGCCGATCGCGGCTCCGCTTCCCGGTAGAAAATGCAGCACATCGGCTGGCACACCAGCCTCGTGCAACAGGCAGATGGCGTGATATCCGGTTAACGGTGTCTGCCGGGCCGGTTTCGCCAGTACGCTATTACCCGCTGCAAGTGCCGCTGCAATCTGACCAACAAAAATCGCCAGCGGAAAATTCCACGGGCTGATACAGGCGAATACACCCCGACCGTGCAGTTGAAGTTCATTTTTCTCGCCCGTTGGACCGGGCAACGATCTGGGTCGTTCAAATTCCTGCTTCGCCTGCAGTGCGTAATAACGGCAGAAATCGACCGCTTCACGCACCTCGGCAATGGCATCCCGCAGCGTTCGCCCGCCCTCCCGGATCACGCGGGCAATCAGCTCCGGGGCCTTTTCTTCAAACCGATCTGCCGCCGTTAGCAGGATTGTCGCGCGTTTATAACCACCGGCGGCATCCCACGGCAGCGCCGCATCTGCCGCCAGTGCCAGCGCGCGTTCAACATCCTGCCTATCCGTTTCGCACACCCGACCAACCGCCTGAGCTGAGTCGGCCGGGTTCAGTAACGCAACGCTCTCGCCCCGCCGGTCATGCCCGCCAATGCGAGCGGCGGCCTGCCAGCTGTGCATACAGACCTGTCGCAACTGTGTCTCCATCTCGTTTACCACGTCGGGATCACTTAAATCCCAACCGATGGCATTTCGGCGTTCGTCACCGTACAGGTCGACCGGCAGAGGAATATGCCGATGTGGTCGACAATCTGTTGCCTCAATGCGTCGGCACGGATTTTCAACCAGCTCATCCAGATCGGTCTGCTTATCAGTCAACTGATTGATGAAGGAACTGTTGGAACCGTTTTCGAGCAGGCGGCGTACCAGATAGGGTAAAAGTTCTTGGTGATTGCCAACAGGCGCATAGACACGCACCGGTGGCACATCGTCAAAACAGTCTGCGAGCCCCTGATACAGACCGCCCGCCATTCCGTGTAAACGTTGCAGCTCGTAATCACGCCCGCGACCTATCTCGTTGATCCAGGCCAGTGTCAGGGCATTATGCGTGGCCAGCTGTGGATACAAGGAATCCGTGTTGCTCATCAGAAAGCGGGCACAGGCCAGATAGGAGACATCAGTCGCTGTCTTGCGGGTAAAAACGGGGTAGCCTTTCAGGCCTTGCTCCTGCGCACGTTTTATCTCGCTATCCCAGTAGGCCCCCTTCACCAGCCGAACCGGAATGCAGCGATGATGCCGGTGTGCAAGTTGGCGCAACCAGTGCAGAACCGGCCAGGCTCGCTTCTGATACGTCTGAACAGCAAAACCAAACCCTTGCCATGAACTGCCCTGAAATTCGCGGAAAACCATTTCAAACAGATCCAGAGACAACTCCAGCCGTTCAGCTTCCTCTGCATCCAGCGTAAAACCGATACCGGCCGAGGCGGCTTCCCCGGCCAGAGACTGCAACCTGGGAAGCAGTTCTTTTAACACTCGCCGCCGCTGGGAAAATTCGTAGCGTGGATGAAGTGCAGATAATTTGATTGAAATCTCCGCCTGTTCCGCTTGCGGGCGTCCCGCTTGAACTGCATCACCAACAAGGCGAATAGCGCTCCGGTACGCCTCCTGGTAACGCTCAACATCTTCGGCGGTGTGTGCCGCCTCACCCAGACAGTCATACGAATAACGCAGACCTTTTTCGTCCCCGGCAACACGTTGCAGGGCTTGCGGAATATTCCGCCCCATCACGAACTGCTGCGCCATAATCTGCATCGACTGCTGCATAGCCAGACGCACAATGGGCTCGCCAACCCGGGCTACCAGCCGTTGCAGCAACTGTTCGGGCCCCGTTTGAACGCATGCCTGCCCGGCAATCAGGCGGCCGGTCAGCAATAACCCCCAGCTTGAGGCATTGACTAACAGAGACGGGCTGTGGCCCAGGTGCTCATCCCAGTGCCCCTTGCACAGGCGATCGTGAATCAGACGGTCTGCCGTCTCCGCATCGGGGATGCGCAGCAATGCCTCGGCGATACACATCAGTAACACACCTTCCTGCGAGGAAAGATCATACTCCTGCAGGAAAGCCTCAATACCCGTCTGTTCCAGTGCACGATCACGCGCGTCTGACGCGAGCTTGCGCGCCCGATCCTGGATAGCCTGTTCACGTAAGGGATCCAGTTGCGCCTGCCGAAGTCTTTCCCGCAGGCACAAGGTTTCATCGACCCGGTGCGCATTGCGGATCGCTACGCGCAGTGGATCGGTTTGCGCTTCTGTTTGTGTACCCGGCATATATCCTGCCACCTCCTATTGCCGCACGACGTGCTAAACTCTGCTGATACCCGGTTGCCAGGAGGAACCAGCGTCATGACCATTGTTTTTCGTAGTATCTTTTATATTAGTCTGCTCCTCCCATCTTTGCTCGCTCAGGCTGACACAAAGATCGCTGGCGTCGAGTTGGCAGACAGTTACCGGATTGACCAGCAAGCCCTGCTGTTGAATGGCGCCGGTGTTCGCAGCAAGATGTTTGTCAAGGTTTATGTTGCTGCACTCTATGTCAGCGAAACCAGCAACAGCCCCGCAGCCATACTCGCCGCACCCGGTGCAAAGAGCATGCAGATGACGATGCTCTATAAAGAGGTTGAGGCCGGGAAGATCACCCAAGGCTGGAACGACGGTTTCAGCGCCAATCTGACCAATGCAGAACTGGAACCGCTCAAACAGCGACTGAAAAAGTTCAATGCACTCTTCCCGCCGCTTTATAAGGGCGATATCGTTCGTATGGATTATTCGCCGGGCACCGGCACCCTGCTCAGCATCAACGACAGACAGCTGGGTCATATCGAGGGGGCTGACTTCTTTGCGGCATTACTGAAAGTCTGGATCGGTGAACAACCGGTGGACAAGAATCTCAAGAAAGGCTTGTTGGGTGATTAGCGATCCAGTAATTCATGATCTTACCGATAAGTACCGAAACCGAACTTGGTCATGGAAGTCTGACCTTGCGCGCCGTATTTCTTGACCTGGAAAGCCTGAATCCGCAGGACCTGGAGCTGCAGCCACTGCGGGAATGTACACAGGACTGGCAGCTGCATCAGCATACCAGAGCGGATCAGGTTGACGAGCGCATTGCCGACGCCGGGATCGTTGTCACCAATAAAGTTCGTATCACGCGAGATCATATCCGGGCGGCACCCCGACTTCGCTTGATCTGTGTAGCCGCGACCGGCACCGACAACATCGATCTGAACGCAGCCCGTGACGCCGACGTGGTTGTCAGCAATGCGCGCAATTACGCCACCGCCTCGGTGGTCGAGCACGTTTTCTCACTGCTACTCACCCTGGTTCGACACCTGGATGGCTACCGGCAAAGGGTAGAGGCCGGCGACTGGTCACGGAGTTCCAACTTCTGCCTGTTCGATGAGAGCATAGAAGAGCTGTCGGGAAAGACGCTGGGTGTTATCGGATTTGGTGTGCTGGGCAGGGCTGTCGCACAGCTTGCACAGGCTTTTTCAATGCGGGTACAAATCGCCCAGCGCTTACACGGACCGCCGCTGCCGGAGCGCATCCCCTTTGGCCAGTTACTGGAAACATCCGATATCATCAGCCTGCACTGCCCACTATCGGCACAAACACAGGGGCTCATCGGCGAACCACAATTGCAACGCATGAAAAACACCGCCATCCTGATCAACACGGCGCGCGGGGGTATCGTCAATGAGCAGGCCCTGGTCCGCGCGCTGCAACAGCGCTGGATTACAGCTGCGGCTGTTGACGTTGTGGCACGGGAGCCACCCGAGGCGGACAACCCGCTACTGCAATATTCTTCGCCACGACTCATTGTCACACCGCATATCGCCTGGGCCAGCAGGGCCGCCCGGCAACGACTGGTCGCCGAGGTCGCGGATAATATTCAGGCTTTCCTGCACGGAAGCCCGCGCAATACTGTTTGCTAGTGACGCGGTCTTCGCATCCGCCAGACACCCCGGGGCTTGGCCAGATTCACCTTCAGACTGCGCCCTTCCAACTCGACGCCATCCGTGGCGTTGATCGCGGTCTCGGCACTCTCATCGTCCATTTCGACAAAAGCGAAACCTCTGGGTTTACCTGTGTAGCGGTCGTTAACCAGCTTGACCGATCTGACATCGCCATGCACCGAAAACAACTCTCGTAACTGGTCGGATGTAATATCGAAAGAGATATTTCCCACATAGATCGATTTCATTGTTATTCCCAACCTCCTTTTTGGCTCACCGACGCCGAACCCGGAACAATTCCCGCTGTTAGCGGAATCAGCCCACGTTACTGACAGGTGAAAGTATAGCCCATCAAATCCGCCAACCGGTACGCTAGTACTCCGTCAAGGTGATATTGATGGATACAGCGAGTCGAGAAGCCGTTAGCTGTTAGGCGTGCGACCGCAGTACTAGCCGTAGCTAATTCAAGGAAGCACAACAACGCAGATGACGGCTTATCGTCTCGCCCGAAGGGAGCCACCCCAATGCGCCACTGCGGCGTTGCAGTCCTTGCCAAGGGCGCGCCATTCCCTGCGGCCTGCGCCTTGCATTGACGCATTGGGGTGGCTCTGTATCCATCAATATCACCTTGACGGAGTACTGGGCGGTTCAGTCCAACACTGATCACCGGTATACTCTGGGTCCAACACAATGGAGGCGTATTCATGGCAAGCGGAATAGACTTGAGTTGGGCACTGGTTGTCGGTTTGATGATCTTTGCCTTTGGCATCGCCTGCGGAATCGGCATTGCTTACCTGATGCCGGGCAACCGTCGGCGCACACAGGAATTACAGGAGAAACTGCAAAACCTGCAACAGGAATTTGACAGTTACCATGACCAGGTTGGCCAGCATTTTCAACAAACCTCGGAACTGGTGCAGAAGATGACTGAAAGTTACCGCGATGTTTATGAGCACCTGGCAACGGGTTCCCAGCTCCTGTGTCAGACGCCCGTCAATACACCCCGACTGGACATTCCCGAACACCCAACGCTGGAGGCCGGGACTCAAACCCGGGCTGCCGACGAGGAAACCATGCAGGCATTTCCGGATGCGCGGCCTGACGGGCCGGATGGCCAGGAGTCAGACGATTTTCTAGGTGATGCACCGCGCGTACCGGAGCTTGATAGCGCAAACGACAAAAGCCGCAGCAGCCCGGCAGCTTGAGGACTAGTCTCCGAATACCGTCACCGTAATTCGCCTTTTATGGGGGGTTCGGCGGTGTTCCCACAAATAAATGCCTTGCCATATTCCCAGATCACAACGGCCAGAGGACACCGGAACACTGAGAGAATTAGACGTCAGGATACTGCGCACGTGAGCTGGCATGTCATCGGGGCCTTCGTCGATATGCCGGAATATCGGGTCACCATCCGGCACCAGCCGGGCGATGAAGCGTTCCATATCAGCCTGCACTTCCGGATCGGCATTTTCACACAGGACCAGTGAAGCACTGGTATGGTGCAAAAAAACCAGACCGATGCCGGTATGAATACCGGAGGACGTCAGCTGCTCCTCGACATCGCGCTTGATCGGGTACATTCCCCGACCGCCTGTCTTGATCTGGAGTGATGACTGATAAACCATTCGTCCCGCCCTTTGTCCACAGCTTTCAGGTATAATTGCCGTCTTCTCACCCACGAGAATGTGTTGTGATCGAACGTTTGCGTAATATTGCCATAATTGCTCACGTCGACCACGGGAAAACCACCCTGGTTGATCAATTATTATCCCAGTCCGGCACCCTTGATGAGCGTGCCGCCACTCCCGAGCGCGTCATGGATTCCAATGACCTGGAGCGCGAACGCGGTATCACCATTTTGTCGAAAAACACCGCAATAAAATGGCGGGACTATCGCATCAATATTGTGGACACCCCCGGCCACGCCGACTTCGGCGGTGAGGTGGAGCGCGTACTGTCCATGGTGGATTCGGTGCTATTGCTGGTCGACGCGGTCGAAGGACCGATGCCACAAACACGTTTTGTGACGCAGAAAGCCTTGCAACAGGGACTCCATCCAATTGTTGTCATCAACAAGGTCGATCGGCCCGGTGCGCGACCCGGCTGGGTGCTGGACCAGACCTTTGATCTGTTTGACCGGCTCGGCGCAACCGATGAACAACTGGATTTCCCGGTTGTGTATGCATCCGGGCTGCAGGGTTTTGCCAGCACCGAGGCCGAAACCCGCAGCGGGGATATGACGCCGTTGTTTCAGATTATTGTCGACAAGGTGCCGGCGCCCGCCGTTGACGCCGACGGCCCCTTCCAGATGCAGGTCAGCGCTCTGGACTACAACAGCTACGTCGGGGTAATAGGCATCGGCCGCATCAGACGTGGACGCATAAACAGCAATACCGCGATCACTGTCGTCGATGTTAGTGGTAAACGGCGCAACGCACGCATGCTGCAGTTATTCGGTTTTCTGGGGCTCGAGCGCGTTGTCGTGCCGGAGGCACAGGCCGGTGATATTATCGCATTTACCGGCATCGATGGACTCGGTATTTCCGATACGCTCTGTGATCCAAACGAAGTGGAGCCGCTAACGGCGTTAATTGTCGATGAACCGACTGTGAGCATGACCTTCCAGGTCAATAAATCCCCTTTTGCCGGTCGTGAGGGGAAGTTCGTCACTTCCCGCCAGATCCGCGAACGCCTCGACCGGGAACTGGTTCACAATGTCGCATTGCGCGTCGACAACACTGACGACCCGGACAAATTCAAAGTCTCCGGCCGTGGCGAATTGCATCTGTCGATACTGATCGAGAATATGCGCCGTGAAGGATACGAACTGGGCGTGTCACGGCCCGAAGTCATCAACCGCGAAATTGACGGTGAATGGCAGGAACCCTACGAGCAACTCACCGTCGACGTCGAGGAACAGCATCAGGGGTCGGTGATGGAAAAACTGGGTGAACGTGGTGGCGATCTGCAGAATATGGTACCTGATGGCAACGGCCGCGTCCGCCTCGACTATATCATCCCTTCACGCGGCCTGATCGGTTTCCGTACCGAGTATCTGACGGCCACCCAGGGCAGTGGCCTGCTTTACAACGTATTCGATCACTATGCGCCGGTGAAGAAAGGCGAATTCGGGAAACGCGTCAATGGCGTCCTGATTGCCAAGGGATCGGGTAAGGCACTCGCCTACGCACTGTTCAACCTGCAGGATCGCGGCCGCCTGTTTATCGACCCGGGTGAAGCCGTCTACGAAGGTATGGTTATTGGCATTCACTCACGCAACAATGACCTGGTGGTCAATCCACTCAAGGCCAAGCAGCTCACGAATATCCGCGCCGCGGGCAGTGACGAGAATATTCTGCTGACACCGCCCATCCGTATGTCGCTGGAACAGGCACTGGAATTCATCGACGATGACGAGCTGGTTGAAGTGACCCCGGAAAGTATTCGCTTGCGCAAAAAGTACCTGCTGGAGCATGAACGCAAACGTGCAGCCCGAGCGAGTTAACGGCATCTATCCTGGTAGACAGCCATGATCGACTCCAACTCCCGCAGCAGGCAGGTACGTTGTATCTCATCAAGCGATTGATACTCTGGGCGCAGCTCGCCTTTTTGCAGAGCATTTATAGTCACACTGACCATATCACAGCCGAGCGCGCATACCGCATCAATGGTTTTTTCCACCTCTGGAGACAGATTTTTCATCCACCAACCCACCAAAGCGCTTAATCAGGCGCAGATTAATTTCCATCGTGTAACCAACTTCGATCATTTGATTTTCGCATCTTATCATACTGGCAGGCATGCTGCGCCGGATAGCAGCGTAGCACTCAGGTAGAATCCGGACAGTCGACTTCACCACCACTGCGCACCAGATCTTTCAGGGTCCGGCTGCCCAGCTGAGCCTCAACCGCACGCTGCACCGCATCCATCGCCTGCTCGACTTCGAACTGATGAGGTAACGTTTTCAAGCACAGCAAACGATTTTCACCTGCACTGCGCACAACTTCATACAACTCGGTAAGCGTTATGGTCTCGACATCACGCCTTGGCAGGTAGGCGGGAGGGTCACCACTGGTTTCCGACAGAAACCCTGCGCCTACCATTAACTGCAATACATGGTGTATTGGCTGCATGGGTAACCCAAGATCCTGTACCAGGTCTTCTGATGTGCAGGGATCACGCTGTTGCAGGTGGCGGTCCGCCACCATAAACATTATTTGCAGCGCCAGGCGCTCACGCAGCCGATTACTGAGACGCAACTGAACCGGTCGGCGGCTCATATATTGCGGGTACTGGATATAAAAAGCGACTTGAGCGCCCAGCAACAGGATCAACCAGTTCAGATACAGCCAGATCAGAAGCAAAATCAAAATGGCAAAACTGGAATAGATCGCTGCATAGTTCGATGAGGTAGCGATGAAAGCGGCAAACGCCCAACCACTGGATTGCCATAAAACGCCTGCGACCACCCCTCCGACAAACGCGGGAAACAACCTGACACGCGTATTGGGTATGAACATGTAGATAAAAATGAATGCGGCAATCACTAACAGATAAGGCACCAGCCTGCTGAGCGACACGATAAGATCACCAAATGGCTCTATGTGCATGAGCTGTTGTACCAGCGTATTGTTCATCGCTGTTGCGGTTACACCGAGGGCGGTAAACACCAGCACTGGCCCGATCAGGATAACGCTCATGTAACTGGAAAAACGCTGGGCAAGACCACGCAAGCGCTCCACCTGCCACACATAGTTGAACGAAGACTCCACTTTTTGTATAAGAGAAACAACGGTATAGAGAAGAAACACCAATCCCAGAGAACCCAGGACACCGACCCTAACGTTTTCAACGAAGCCGATAATTTTACCCGATAGTTCTTCGCCCCTAGGCCCGAGGGGTGCGAGAAAATTCATCAACACCGGCTCAATCTGATTGTGTACCCCAAAGCCTTTCAACACCGAAAAGCTGACGGCCAGTAATGGGACAATGGACAACAGGGTGGTGTAAACCAGACTCATCGCCCTAAGGTTGAGCTGGCCTTGTATCAACTGCCTGGTCGTTACAACCAACAACCGAAGAGGAACAATGATCCAGCGCTGCACCTTAGTCACTTCACGCAGATCATCAATCCATAACCGTGATGCGTAGTGCTCGTACCATTGCATAATCTGATTACTCATAACGAGTTTACCCTTATTAAAATGTTGCACTTATACAACGACAGCAAAGCAACTTTGTTTTTAAGCGGTGTAAATTTCATTTTCTGAAAAAATATTTCATCATCAAAAGGTATTGGAACGTGTTGCGTAAAGTGATTCAAAAGACAGCGCTACAGAACTCCCGTATTATGATGGAGTTGCAGAATACCCTGTTATTTACTTGCGAAATACGCATGGGCAATTCAATCAGCAATATTCCACAAGCACCTATACATCTCTTCATGCTATAGACCACCTTCAACTTACCCGACAATAATAGAGCGAAATGTTAAGCGGGTGTTGTAATTTATTCTTTTTTCATTAAAGTTTTAATTGTAAACGCCGTAACGTTACGCGAACTATCTATCTGAAGGAGGTTATCCTCATGGCAGTACGGAAGAAAACAGCAGTGAAACGTAAAACTACCGCCAAGAAGAAGGTGGTAGCAAAGAGGAAGGTGGCAACAAAGAAAAAAGTTGCCAAGAAGAAAGTGGCTAAGAAAAAGGTCGCTAAAAAGAAAGTGGCTAAGAAAAAGGTCGCCAAAAAGAAAGTAGCTAAAAAGAAAGTGGCTAAGAAAAAAGTCGCTAAAAAGAAAGTAGCTAAAAAGAAAGTGGCTAAGAAAAAAGTCGCTAAAAAGAAGGTGACCAAGAAGCGTGTAGCGAAGAAAACAGCACGTCGCTAATCCGCAATCCGGCGTTAAAAAAGGCCTGCTCACGCAGGCCTTTTTTTATTCGATAAAATACATATATTATTGTTTTTGTTCATATTTATTTACTCTCTTACACTCTGTCCACAGTTCTTCACCGCCAACAAGACCCCTGCGCCTCGATCCTCCACAGACTCGGTGACGTCGTCACGCACTACCCCCAATAAGCAGAATACGACTCGCGCTGTCAGCAGCGGCGGAACAGTTGATCTGCTGTCCAGCGTATAACTCTAACAAGACCCGCCGACATATCTGCTCCTGGTACTTGCATAGACTTGGCAAACGCTTTGCAATTCACAGGTGCTTTCGAACAAGTCTGTCGATACTGCAGACAGACAGGACAGTGGCATAGCGTTCGGTCTATAGGCCGATTTCACCCTGTGATACAAGGAACGGATTACTTTTTTAATCAGGTTTCAGCAATCCATCCACAGTTCGGTTCCGCATCAGGCTGAAGGAGCACAGTGCTGCGGCTGGTATCGAAGCCGTGAGGCTGAAGCTACAGGCAGATTGGAGCAACAATCGGAGAGCCCCCTCCGGAACATACTCAGTTCGTCATCAACACGTATCCCGGCTAACAACGTAGAATCTCGTAAAAGTGCGACTGCCCGCGCCGGGATAGCCAGCGCATATACATGTCCTGCGTGCCCTATAGCGCTCACCATTAACCCTGGGAATGGTTTTTTATCTTGAATAATCTGACTGTTAGCGTAGTTCTGCCATACCGGGATGCAGTCTCCACACTGGACGAATGCCTGCACTCGGTACTCACGCAAAGCTATACCGACTTCGAGTTACTTATGATCAACGACCATTCCAATGATGGGTCGGAGCAGCTGGTCACACGCTACCTGAATCAGGATAAGCGACTACGACTACTGGCATCACCAGGTAAAGGGCTGGTTGCCGCTTTGAACTTCGGTCTGCGCAAAGCAAAGGGTAGATTCGTTGCTCGCATGGATGCCGACGACCGGATGCGGCCCGACCGACTGAAGCAGCAGGTAAAAACACTTGAGACGCAGTCAAACCTGTCCCTGCTCGCCTGCCAGGTACACCTTTTCCCTGAACAAACCATCCAGGCCGGCTATCAGGAATATATCCGCTGGCAAAATCAGTGTCTGACCCCCGCTGACATTGATGCGGATATCTACCTGGAATCACCCTTCGTGCATCCCTCCGTCACCTATCGCCGGGAAGATATTCTTAAACTGGGCGGCTACCGTGAAGGCGACTTTGCGGAAGACTACGACCTCTGGTTGCGTATGCATCAAGCCGGGCTTGGCATGGCGAAACTGCCCGAGATACTGCTGGACTGGCGAGATTCACCCCAACGCCTGTCGCGTATTGATCCGCGTTGTTCTCAACAGGCCTTCGGTCAATTGCGAGCGCACTATCTGGCCGGGGATCCCAGGCTGAACAGCGGTCGCCCCCTCGCCATGTGGGGTGCCGGGCGTAAAACACGCCAACGCTGTCGCCTGTTACTGGAGCGGGGTTTCATGCCCGTCGCCTGGGTGGATATCGATCCGAGAAAAATCGGCAATCGAATACAGGGTATACCGGTTGTTGAACCGGCCTGGCTGCTGCAACAACACCCCAAACCCCTGGTCTTGGTCTATGTGCGTAATCACGGAGCACGCGAGTGGATCCAGGCCTTTCTGGATAAGGCCGCCTACCAGCGCAGCCGCGACTTTCTGTTTGTCGGATAAAAATCCCGGGCAAACAACGGATTGTTAAAGATTCATCCGGCCTCGCCGACATTCCCCATGTTAATAGAAAGATCAGGGTAATCGAATGCCCGAATCGACAGCATACAAACCAATCATTCTCGTCGTTGACGATTCGCGACTGATGCGCGTGGCTGCGCGCAAGATACTGAAAAATGATTTCGAGATACTGGAAGCGGAGGATGGCGAACTCGCCTGGAATATTCTGCAGGATAACCGCGAGATCAACCTGGTGATGTCGGACCTGTCCATGCCCAGGCTGGACGGCCTGGGCCTGTTGAAAAGAATCCGTGAGTCAACGGATGTGCACAGCAAGGAACTACCGGTGATAATAGTTACCGGTGCGGAAGATGATGATGGCAGCAAAACCAGCGCTCTGGCTGCAGGTGCCAGCGACTTCATCACCAAACCATTCGAATCCGTACAGTTGCTGGCACGCACACAGACACAGGTAAAGCAACAACGCACCCGGCAGGCGCTCCGCGACAGTGAAACCCGAAAAAAACAGCTGATAAGACAGAGCGGCGTGGATGCCCTGACCGGTCTGGCAAACCACAGGGCGTTCCTTAACGATATCGAAGAAAGCCTTTCCTATACCATCAGACACGGCACCGAGCTCGCGATACTCCTGGTTCAGGTCGAAAAGTACAGGGTATTGTTCCTGCGCCGGGGCAAACAAACCGCGGAAGAAGTGCTGCGCCGACTTGGCGACCTGTTATGCAAAGGCCGACGGCGTGAAGACACTGTTGCACGTTTTAGCATGGATACCTTTGGTATTCTGTTGCCTTCGGCCAGTCTGATGGGTGCCAGACGTGTCGCCGAGCAGTTACACCTTGCCATCGAACAGCAGGACTTCAATATCAATGATGAACCGGTGCCGGTCAACGTCAGCATTGCGGTAACCAGTCCTCCTGTTCATGCGCAACTAAACGCTGCTGAATTACTGGCTGACGCCGGCGAGAAACTGAAAATCGCAAAAAAAGCCGGCACCAACCGGGAGCAACGCACACCCGAGGAAACAACACTGGAAGCGCCTGCCCGGAAACCTGTCGCCAGGGATACCGAATCAACACGCATTGCCACTATCGCCGACGTTCAGCGGGCCCTGCAGTTGTTATCCGGCGGTGGCACTATCGATGGATCTACTGATGAACTCGCACGGGCTGTGTTGCCTATACTGGAAGCCTGGAACCGGGCACATGAAAATATGCACAGTGCTCTGCTGGCACGGTTAGGCTCCGCACTGAATAATAGGGGCGATGCCCAAGAAGCGCTTGAAGCTTCATCGCCACACACCGTAGCCGAACCCCTATAAATCGGCTCCTCCAGCCTTATCTCACATAACAAAAAACAGGTTTTTACTTCGCTCCCCTGCGCCCTAGCCCTGGTAAATGGTGACCCGTCGGGTACCGCGCAAGGCCTGCTCAGCAGAGTATCTCTGCCGACGGATCAGGCAAGCGGTGTACTCAACAGGTATACCTGTTTTATCATCGCAGGATCAAGCCGCTACACACGGGAAAACCCATGCCTTCGTTTGACACCGTATCAGAAGTCGATCTACAGGAAGTCACCAACGCCGTTGACCAGGCGAACCGTGAAGTGGGTAACCGCTACGACTTCAAGGGTTCCTGCGCCAGGGTGGAACACACCGACAACCAGGTCAAGCTGCAGGCCGACAACGAATTCCAGCTGAACCAGGTGAAAGACATTGTGCACAAGAAACTGGCCCAACGGGGTATAGACCTGGGATCACTTGACAAAGGCAAGCTTGAAACCGGCAATAATCAGGTGCGCCAGGTTCTGATCGTGCAACAGGGTATTAACCAGGATATCGCCAGAAAAATCGTCAAACTGTTGAAAGATTCGAAACTGAAGGTTCAGGTCAGCATTCAGGGCGATAAAGTGCGGGTGAACGGTAAAAAGCGCGACGACCTGCAGAGCGCCATATCACTCCTCAAAGCAGCCCCCATCGAACTGCCCCTGCAATACATCAATTTCCGGGATTAAACGCCAATCCTTTGCCCCGGATCAGGGGCTGGTGGCTTTTTCGCCATGCGATTCATGCAAAATCCGTCTCAAACGGCTAAAATAGGGAATTCGAGTAACCAGCCAGGCGATTAGTGGCCACCATATGACAACAGCACAAGCTTTGACGCCGGATAGACAAAATCAGTACTCTTACGAAGAACTTCTCAGCTGCGGTCATGGCGAGCTGTTTGGCCCGGGCAATGCACGTCTGCCTCTGCCGCCAATGTTGATGTTCGACCGCATCGTCCATATCAGTGGAGAAGGTGGTGCCTACGGGAAGGGGCAGATAATTGCCGAACTCGACATCAAACCGGACTTGTGGTTCTTTAAATGCCATTTCGAATCCGATCCTGTCATGCCAGGCTGCCTTGGTCTTGACGCCTTGTGGCAGTTGATCGGTTTCCACCTCGGCTGGCTGGGTGGCCCTGGTCGCGGTCGTGCACTCGGCTCGGGTGAAGTCAAATTCACTGGACAGGTCACGCCGGATAACAAACTGGCTACTTACCGGATTGATCTGAAGCGTGTCATCCAACGCAAGCTGTTCATGGGCATTGCTGACGCCGTGATGGAAGTCGACGGCAGGGAAATTTACCATGCCAAAAGCCTGCGGGTTGGCCTGTTTACCTCTACTGAGAATTTTTAGGATATATATCTAGGGTATATTAGTATGCGGCGCGTAGTAGTTACCGGTCTGGGCATCACTTCCAGCATCGGCACCAATCAGCAACAGGTTCTGGAATCCCTGCAACAGGGAAAATCGGGCATCGAGTTCTGCCCGAAATACCAGGAACTCGGGTTTCGCAGCCATATCCACGGTGCAGTCGATCTCGACCTCAACAGTCTTATCGATCGAAAATTGCGCCGCTTCATGGGCGACAGCGCTGCCTACAACTACCTTGCCATGAAGGAAGCCATTGAAGATGCTGGTCTGGATGAGGAGCAGATCTCCAATCCCCGTACCGGCTTGATCGCCGGTTCTGGTGGCACATCGACAGAGAATGTCTCTCTGGCCGTTGATCTGTTACGCGAAAAAGGTGCCAGGAAGGTGGGACCGTTCATGGTACCCCGCACCATGGGCAGCACCAATTCGGCCTGCCTGTGTACCGCCTACAAAATCAAGGGTGTCAACTATTCCATCAGTTCCGCCTGCTCCACCAGTGCGCACTGCATTGGCAATGCAAGCGAATTAATTCAGTTCGGCAAACAGGACATGGTGTTTGCCGGTGGAGGAGAAGAGCTGCACTGGACGCTGACACTGTTGTTTGACGCCATGGGTGCGCTGTCCTCCAAATACAACGATACGCCGGAAACAGCTTCACGCGCTTACGACGAAACCCGCGATGGCTTTGTCATTGCCGGCGGCGGTGGCATGCTGGTACTGGAAGAACTGGAGCACGCCAGAGCACGTGGCGCAAAAATATACGCTGAACTGGTGGGCTACGGGGCCACATCCGATGGCTACGATATGGTTCAGCCGTCCGGAGAAGGCGCTGTGCGCTGCATGCAACAGGCCATGGAAAGCGTTGGTGCGCCGATTGACTATATCAACGCCCACGGCACCAGCACACCGGTCGGTGATGTGCGCGAACTGGAAGCCATCAAGACAGTGTTTGGCGACAACGTACCGCCCATCAGCTCAACCAAGTCGCTGACCGGACACTCTCTGGGTGCAGCCGGCGTGCAGGAAGCCATCTACTCCCTGATCATGATGAAAAATGACTTCATCTGCGCATCTGCGAACATCCAGCAATTGGATCCTGCAGCCAATGATTTGCCCATTCAGCGCGAACGCAAGGACAACGCCGGATTACGCACCGTCATGTCAAACAGTTTTGGATTTGGCGGCACCAATGCCACGCTGATATTCCAGCGACTTGAGGCGTAGATCCAGCCGCTCGGGTGATATCTTGACCGAGGTACCCAGTTCCTGGGCAAACAGTGATACGCGTAGTTCCTCTATGAGCCAGCGGAATTCATCCAGCCCCGCTGCTGCCGGGTTGCCGGCGAGTATCCGCTCATAGGCTTGCCAGTATTGCCTTACCACGGCTGAGTGTTTGCGGTCGCGCTGGCTGTTTCCGGACAGTTTTTCCAGACGTCGAATCGCCGCTTGAAGGTAACGCCCCAGATGCGGCAACCAGTCCAACGGAGTGGCACTGATAAATCCCGGATAAATCAGCTGTTGAACCTGTTCCCGCAACTCGCTGACCGCTGCCAGCAGTGGCGGCGATACCGTGGCTTTCAACAAGCGATTGATCTCCTGGTAAGCCTGCAACGCCTCGAAGCTGCAACCGCCTATGGAGGCACTCTGTGAGACCAGCTGTCGTTTGCCCGTTTCCAGTCTTTGCCTGAATGTCTGTGCATCCCGCACATTGGCATCGCCCTGCAGAAAAGCAGCCTGTATCACCGCCCGTTCCAGATCCGCCTGCAGGACTTCGGCACCTGCAACTGTACTGAACCACACGGTCTGTTTCTGCAACTCGGGCACACTGCGCCAGATCTCTTTTATCGATCTTCCCGCTTTACGGCGAAACAGCGCCAGCAGACCTTCCACGTGCGACTGGGCGGCTTTCTCCTGCTGGTCAAACAATTGCAGTGCAATCATCCCCTCGTTCACCATTAACGCCGGATATCCGCGTAAAGTTACTGCGCCCTGCTGCAGTTCAACCGTTTCCGGCAACTCACCGAAATCCCAGTCGAGGATATTGTTTCGCTCATATCCCGTATCGGACACCCGCGCAAAGTTGTCGCGGGCAAACTCGCCAAACTGTGTCTGTAATTCAGACAAACGCCTTCCGCCAGCAAGCTGTTTGCCGTGCTCATCAAGCAGATCGAAATACACAGACAGGTGTGCCGGCAACGATTCGGGGCGCCAGGCGTCTTTTGGCACCGACACCCCGGTCATGCCTTGCAGCTGTTCTGTCAGCGCCTCAATCAGGCTTTTGTTGTCCCGCTGTAAAGCTGCAATACAGGCAGCGGCGTAATCGCTTGCCGGCACAAAATGACGTCGCAGATGTTTTGGTAAGGACTTTATCAGCAGGGTGACTTTTTCTCTGAGCAGACCGGGCACCAGCCATTCAAAGTCACCGTCGCGCAATTGATTCAACGCCGCCGATGGAACCTGGACACACAAGCCATCGTTTTCCTCACCGGGGGAAAACCGGTAACGCACCGGCAGACACAAACCACGGATTTCAAGACTGTCCGGGAACTGTTGTTGCGTAATACCTTGCGCACCATGGTGCATGATGCTGTCACGATCCAGGCGCAGAAGTGCGGGCTGTTCGGCTGCCGCCTTTTTCCACCAGCGCTGAAAACGCACCCCATCGACTACCGAAGAGGGCAGCCTCTCGTCGAAGAAACGGAATAACTGCTCCTCATCAACCAATACATCGCGCCGGCGTAACTTGGACTCCAGTTGATCAAGCTCCATGAGTAAACGCCGGTTATGCTCCGCAAAGGCCGCTGGTGTCCGAAACTCACCCCGCACCAGCGCGTGGCGGATAAACAGTTCGCGCGATATCGCCGGGTCGATCGCTGCGTAGTTCACCTTACGGCGCTGTACCAGCGGCAGTCCATACAAAGTAACCCGCTCAAAAGCCACCACCTGCGCACGTCTCTTCTCCCAATGGGGTTCGGAATAACTGCGCCTGATCAGGTGCTGTGCCAGTGGTTCAACCCATGCCGGATCGATGTAGGCGGCAGTGCGCAAGTAACGCCGGCCGGTTTCCACCAGCTCGCTGGCAACCAGCCATTTAGGTTTGTTCCTGACCAGCCCGGAACCGGGAAACAGGGTGAATTTCAGGTTGCGGGCGCCGGTGTATTCACCGGCGTCCACCTGGAAAGCGAGGTTACCCAGTAAACCGCTTAACAGGGCGCAATGAATCGAGCGGTAATCCGCTTGAGTCTTATTGGCTGACATACCCATACCTGTGACCTGCACCTGTAACTGGCGATGCACATCAATCCATTCCCGTATGCGCAGGAATGACAGAAAATGCTGCCGGCACCACTTGCGCAACTTGTTCTGTGAAAGGTGGCGCGCCTGTTCCCGGTAGGCGTTCCAAAGTTTCAGATAGCTCAGGAAATCAGATTTTGTATCCATGAACAGGGCATGTTTTTCATCGGCGGCCTGAGCCTGATCCAATGGGCGTTCTCTTGGATCCATCACTTCCAGCGCCGAGACGATGGTGAGCACCTCGCTCAGACAATGCCCGTCCCTGGCAGCCAGGATCATGCGCGCCAGTCGGGGATCAACCGGCAAACGCGCGATCTGCCGCCCCAGCCGGGTCAGGCGCTGTTTCTCATCCACGGCACCGAGTTCGTGCAACAACTTGTAACCATCACGGATAAAGCGTAAGTCCGGCGGATCTACAAAGGGGAAAGCTTCGATGCTGCCCAGACCCAGTGCCGCCATTTGCAGGATAACCGCCGCCAGATTGGTGCGCTGGATTTCGGGTTCCGTGAACGCAGCACGCGCGAGATAATCCTCTTCACTGTACAAGCGTATACAGATACCGGATGAAACACGCCCGCAGCGCCCGGCACGCTGATTGGCTGATGCCTGGGATACCGCCTCGATGGGCAAACGTTGTACCTTGGTGCGATAATTGTAACGGCCAAGGCGCGCCAGACCGGTATCAACGACATAACGAATACCGGGTACTGTCAACGAGGTTTCAGCCACGTTGGTGGCCAGCACAATACGCCTGCCCCTGTGCGGCCTGAAAATCCGGTTCTGCTGCGCTGCGGACAGGCGAGCATACAATGGCAGGATTTCGGTATCAGGTGGATGGTGTTTACGCAACAGCTCACTGGTTTCCCGGATGGCGCGCTCCCCCGGTAGAAACACCAGCACATCACCCGCCCCTTCGGCCGCCAACTCATCAACAGCATCGAGTATCGCCTGTCCGCGGTCCCTCTCCTTTTGATCTTCATCCTCACCCGACAACGGGCGGTAACGCAGTTCGACCGGCCAACTCCGACCGGACACCTCTATAACCGGTGCCCGGTTGAAATGGCGGGAAAAGCGCTGCGGATCTATAGTGGCCGATGTAATGACAATTTTGAGATCCGGACGACGCGGTAACAGACGACGCAGGTAGCCCAGCAGGAAATCGATATTCAGGCTGCGTTCGTGAGCTTCATCGATAATCAGGCTATCGTATTCACGCAACTCCGGATCGGACTGAATCTCTGCCAGCAGTATACCGTCAGTCATCACCTTGATATAGCTGCTGTCCTGTACATGATCCTGAAAGCGGACCTTGTAACCAACATGACCACCGAGGGGACTCTGTAACTCTTCAGCGATACGCGCTGCCACACTGCGCGCCGCAATGCGGCGTGGCTGGGTATGACCGATTTTCCCGCTAATGCCCCTGCCAAGCTGCAGGCAGATTTTCGGCAACTGGGTTGTCTTGCCTGACCCGGTCTCACCGCACAACACAACCACCTGGTTTTTACTGATAACATCCAGGATGTGTTCGCGCTTCTCTACAACCGGCAGCGAAAGCGGATAAATCGGCGAGGGTGCGGCCACACGTCGCTGAGCGACGCAGTGGATCGAGCGCTCGATATCACCCGTCAGGCACCGTAAACCCCGGTCTATCGACTGACCTTGCTGACAGCGCCGCTGCAGTGAGCGAAACTGTTTTTCCAACGCCGGCACATCCCTGCACAGACAATCATCAATAGCATGTTGTAACCGTTCCAGTTTTACGCAATCGGAACGATTTCCAGTATTTTTCATATAAAAACCGGGCTATCCCGTACTGATCACTTGAAAATTCTATCGCTGATCCACTGCCGTAGTGCGTACATGGATGTATTTACTGCGCGTGCGTGCAAAACTTCCTGCCCCCTGTCCACTGATCATTTTAAATAGCCGGCGTCTACAGGATCATTGTACACTGGCCATCCGGACCGCATTTTACGGAACATACAGCAGTAGTTCCGAGTCATAACGATACTTGAGCCTGACAATCTGGGAAGCCGATGAATTACACTACCCCTCAGCGAAAGTTTCTGCACTGGTTAAGCATCTTGACCTGCCTGCTCACCATATCCCATAACACCCAGGCGGAACCGCGTGACGCGGATTTCTTTGGTGAACCTGAACATAAACTGGTTTATCAACTCAACAAGGCCGATGCCGAATATATCGAGCATATTCTGTTCTCGGTGGGCGCTATGCTGCGTAAGTACAGTGACAATATACACCTCGTCGTGGTGGCTATTGGCCCCGGCATTCACACCCTGGCGAAAAAACCGCAGCGGCCCGTAGCAGAACTCGCCCGACAACGTATCGAGAGCCTGGCGGCCTACGGTGTTTCCTTTCACGCCTGCGGCAATACCATGAAATCACTGGACTGGAACGAAGAAGATATGCTGGATTTCGCCGAAGTCGTTGAAATTGGTGCCGATGACCTGATGCTGTTACAGGAACAGGGTTATAGCTATATCAGCTGGTGAACGTGCCCCAGGCCATCTGACCACGCACCTCGGTACACCTTGCAACTTATTTGGAAGCGTTGCATACGCCTGAGGCATGTTTGCCATACAGGAAAAGGTACAAAATTTTGATTTTTTGTACCTTTTTTCTTGACATTCCGAAAAACCCTGCGAAACTTCAGCCAATCACGCATCGCCCAACGGAGGGTGCCCGTGACACCAGGCTTATTTAGCCGACAACAAGTCACCGCCATTACCGGACTCAGTAGCCGTCAACTCGGCTATTGGCGTAAAACCGGATTAGTCGTCCCCCAAGGTTATACCGCGGGAGGACACGCCCGTTATTCCTTTTCGGACCTCATCGCATTGCGCACTGCCAAACGCCTGCTCGATGCAAATATTTCCCTGCAACGCATTCGCACCTGTCTGCAATCACTCACACGGTTTCTACCCACCGCGAACCATCCGCTGACAGAACTATCCCTGGTTGTTACCGGCGATGTGGTACTGGTTTTTCATGGTGAACACGCCTTTGATGCATTGACTGGCCAACAATGGGTGTTTCCGATTGCCGAACTGGCTGCGGAGGTTGAAAAGATGCGACAGCAACTACCTGAACAGGGCGATCTGTTTCCCGCAGACGATAAGAAAACCAACGATGATGACCTCGATACAGTGCTGAAACAGAACGCAAGGATGAAGTCATGAGCCAATCCAGTGTAAAAACCAGACGACAGTTGGTCGTACTCACCTTTAGCGAGATCGATTGCCGCCGCCTGCAAATCGCGGGAGACTTTAATGACTGGGTCCCGGACCGTGACATCGAAACGCGCAGCATCAACGGTTGCTGGCAGAAAGTTTTTACAGCCGAACCCGGAAACTACGAATACCGGATTATCGTGGACGGAAAATGGCAACAGGATCCGACCAACTCCGCTGAAGTACCCAATGACTCGGGCGGCGTCAATTCACTGCTACAAGTCAGGGTGCATCACTGATGGCCAATCAGGGCAGCTCCGCACAGCGAGGCAAAACAGCGTCCTCGCATCGCCTGGAGAAAGTCGACGCCTGCTTACACAGCTCGACACAGGAAAGTGGAGCGGGACAGGAAGGCTGCCGGGCGATTCTTTTTTTAATGGACAACCCGGAGTTACATTGGATACCACGCGGCCTGTGCCGGGCACTGGCACAAAGGGGTTACAGCAGCGGGGTATGTCAGCCTGACGCAATATCCGGTAACGGGCAACCGCAATACCAACAAGCCCGCGACTGCAAATACTGGCTGGTACCCACCACATCAATCGCCGCCATGGAAGAATACCAATTTGATCACGTGGTACTTCTGGTACCTGCAAATCTCGAAGCGGTATTGACCGCCTATCAACAAATCAGGCAACTGGCGCGGCGAAACAAGCCGGATATCGGGGTAGTACTGGTCGGGCCACGCGATCAACACTCGGCATGGCACTATTTCCGCAAGCTTGCAGTGGGTGCCTTGCGTTATCTGAATACCCCCTTATTGAACCTTGGCTTCCTTCCCGAACAAATCACACCGGAACACGCAACGGCAAGCCACCACCGCAACAACTTTCTGGCGCGTATCAGCGAACGCCTGTTACGCAGCGGGTTTTACACGTCGTACCCTGCACCGAAATCTGTTCAAGCTAAAGGATAAAACTGCATATGACTTTAGACAAGCGTGACAAGAACCGGCAACCTGCACGACGACCAGACAGTTCACGCACTTATCAATGCAACGCATGTTGTATGGCACCATAGCCGGCGATACGTCACTGCCCCAATACCGATCGATACAATTTGACATCTTCCGCGGAAAAACAACAGGCAATGATGCGATCAAAACGGGCCTCAAATTCCCGCATAACCGAAACTGCTGTTTCAGCGGCCTGGTCTTTGGGGTAAGCATAGACACCGGTACTGATGGCAGGGAATGCAATACTGCGGATGCCCTGCTCAAGCGCCAGGGCGAAGCTGTTTCTGTAACAGCTCTCAAGCAACGTTGCTTCCCCCCGACCACCGCCCTGCCAGACTGGTCCAACAGTATGAATCACCCAATTCGCGGGCAATGCAAAGCCAGGCGTTATCCGCGCCTGCCCCGTCGGACACCCGCCAAGTCCCCGGCAATAAGCCAGGAGTTCAGGTCCGGCAGCGCGATGAATCGCACCATCAACCCCCCCGCCCCCCAGCAGACTGGAGTTGGCAGCGTTGACGATAGCGTCCACCTCAAGTCGGGTGATGTCCTGCCGGAGTACCACAATCATGGACGACAGGACTCAATTGGCACAAAACATGCAAATATAATTATAGGCATATTAGTGTTCTCAATCACCAAACATAGATCAAAGGATCTGTAACAATGAAACCGATTCCATTACAACTGGTTACCCTTAACCTGGAAAACGGCCAACAAGGCGTATTTGTGGGTGTCCCACTGGTGGCCGACCAGACGGTGAGCGAAGAGGGTCAGGTCGAGGATATCTGGTTCTCGAACATTCAGGAAGTGCCGGCCCACATGAAGCTGGTTGACCTGATACGGCTGCTTCAGGAACAACTCTGCCGCTGCCAGTCAACCCTCCAGTAGGCAGGAGAGCGCCCTGCGAAACCGCGAGGCGCCATCAAGAAGTAAAGCAATGATGCCGGCGCTCGACTAGAATAAGCCAAACACAACAGGGAGTACGAGCACATGGCTTCGAATCAAGACATGCCGAAATGGGATGTAGCGATCGCTTCAATGGCGCAAGATCAGTTCCGCAAAAAGAAATACCCCTTAACTCTGGATGATTTTCGCAGTCTGGCTAGAGAACACGCCATGCGACTCGACGATATTATGGAAACCATGTTTCTGCTGGCTATTCACGGGGAATGGGAGTACAGCGACGCTTCCGGCGAAATACAGCCGCTGGCGCAGGAAACCCTGGATGGCCTTTATGTCAAACGCCGTCTTTCGGAAGAAGATCTCAGTTCGTTTGACGGCAACTGGAAACCGGCCAGCTAGTGCTGGCTGAGCAGACCAGCAGGTAGCTGTGAACACCTGCCTTAACAACTATTTATCAGCCTGTTTCCGTGTTCGGCTCGCAGCAATCTGTTCAGCGACGGTGTCCGGCTGCTGCTGATCATCGGCTGAATCATCCAGATCATGGAGCTGCTCGTGCTGATGCAGCGCCTCGATCAATTCACGGTCAATGCGCGAAAAATAGACATCTTCCTTCGCCCTCTCTGCGAGCCTGAGCTTTTCTACGAAATTTGTCATGGTCCCCTGCCCCCTTGCGCACAGTGTTTGTGAAACCAGCCAGGCAATATATTAGCATAGTTTTAATTACTTATTAATTGGCTTTACAGCGCCACAAGGAACCCGACTGCAATCACAACCAATATACAAATGGCGATAAAACCGTTTACGGCACTGTCAGCGTCGCCGCATGCACGCTGGTGAGCGAGATGCCGTATCCATTCATGCAACAACCCGTTCTCGTGAGCATTATAGCCTGCGATAACATGCACCGCTGCCGGCAACCGTTCCACTTCACTCCACGAATCCTTGATGCCTGCAGTATCAAAGTAAGTCTTCACCATGGGGACCCTCCTTTTTTATGGCATCTGCGAGCCAGCTTGTTATTGCTCCCTGATGATCCATCCACTGAATCATATCATAAATATCAGTAAAAACAATGGCATAACACGCCAAGTCATAGGCCGGAGATGCCACTCCCCCGTTGCGGGACACGTCAGCAGCCCTGACCAGTCTTTCCAGCCTGACAGACGGCCGGAAACGATTGTGAAGCCGGAATAGACGGTGGAACCACCCACCAGGACTATGGATAACTATGTGGATTAAATTGAGCCTTGGAACAGCAAGCCCCAACGATAAAGATTTGTCCACATCCAGGACATCTTCATATGAAACTTTTTGTTCATTACCAATCTATATGTCAGGCGAATTTTTCGGCTTTACCTTCCAAGCCGGTATCGCATCATGAGGATATACTCGTAACACGCTGTTTCGGCCTGTGAATAACTGCCAGCAGACAGGAAGCCTGCCCCAGGACGGGTCAATACTGATAAACGGGCGAATTTTTATCAACTACCCATACTCTGCGAATCCTGCCAGAATACGTTCAGCGTAAACTGGCAAACTCCTGTAGATGATAGGGCTCAGGTGACATCGCACCATTTTTCAAGCGCCGCCCGCTGTTCCGGGGGCAGACAGTGGCCGTAGTCCTCCAGAGCGGCACAGATATCCGATTTGGTCTTCAGGAGTCTGTCAGAAATGACGGATAAACGTGTGATCGACTTTCTGATGTAAAGGGGGCGGGAACGATTGATCTTAGCCGATTTCCGAGACCGCGTATTGACATACTCCTCCTCGCTAGGCTCAGATGCCTGAACCCCGTCGTCTGAACTGTCTAATTCTACAGATTCATTCTGCTCAATTTCTTCCACTGGTTCGTCCAGATCCATGTTTACCTCCCAACCCTGCAAGCCATGCCACAAACATGAAATCGGCCCCAGAGGCACTAATCTTTAAAATTTCTATACTGAAATCCAACGCGCCCCCCAGCAAATGGCGAAACGTGGCCACGGAAGTAAATTCCCTGCGCTATGTCCTGGCAGACAAAACGTTGAGAACCTCCCGGTTAATGGGCGCATAACCGCAGGCGGGTTAACCGGTCGACTCGTCTCTGACCAGCGACGCCTTAACGCTCATAGAATCAGTACTGTAGCCAACTCAGGCGTCTGGCTGACGCTGATCCGAGACACTGGCTAACGATGCCTTTGATCAAACCACTTCAGGACAGACGGTTATTATCTGATATATATGGAAAATCACCGCATTACTCAGACGACGGCATGGCTCTTGCTCGGTCTTTTTGCAGTAGCGAAGGAGTCAATCGCCGCCGGCGGCTGGCTTATCAATCATCAATTGAACAAGGGAATACTCATGACTATCACTAAAAGGAAGAAGGCCGGACACACCAATAAGGCTGCAATGAGCAAGACAACAAACCAGTCCATAAGCCCCACGAAGCCAGGTACGTCTCGAAGGCAACCCTCACCCGAAGAACGCTGGCAGGTGATCGCCGTGGCGGCCTATCACAAAGCAGAGCGGCGGGGCTTTGCGCCGGGTGACGACTTACGAGACTGGATCGAAGCAGAAAGGGAAATTGACAGGCTGCTACTCGAGTGAAGTCGTGGGTTGTGAATATGAGAATGCTTCGGCACGCCAAGGCAACCTTGTCGAATTACTGATTACCATCGAAAAACAGTAACTCGACACAGAAAACGGCGGTCTTTGTCCCGTTCAGGAGCCCGGGTAGTGGAGTTGTCCGCGGTTCTGTTGAAAATATCGTGAAAACACGAGGACTTCACAAACCGTCAAACCCGGCCTGCGGCGGGATTATGTTTTACCAGAGATAACCGATAACAAGGGTTGAAACTTCCCTGTTCACTACGGCAATGACCTTTGGAACTATATTTTGGTGTTTTGAATGCATAGAGAGAAACTGACCAGTTTAGCGCGCCACATCGGCGTCAGCACGAGCCATTTGAATTCAGAAAATAAAATTCTGATTCGAGAAATTCAGCGGGCACTGGGACAGGAGCCCTGTTACCTGACTGATTTACGCTACAGATGTAATGCCACGTGTGACTGGAGTGACCAATGCAAGAAATTAACCGCCGCCTGGTTACGCTAGCCGTATCCGCTATCAGTTCTGGCTGATTCTGCCTGGCAGAATAGTTATAGACCGGGTTTACGGACAATCCTTGAGTTCACTGCAATGCGACGTTGCCGCCGTTTCTTCTGCCGGCAAATAACTGCTGGACGTGTTTTTCTCTTGATACCGGACTGAAGAGAAAAGCGTTCCGGCATTATGGTGATAATGATAGAGACCTGCTCCATCCGACATTGTCCATTGGCCCAACAACGCCGCCGGTGGCGGCACGCACCTACCTTTTACCACCGGCTGCCTTATTGATTTAAGCGCACAATAGGCTTACCTCACACCACCTTCCATTTGCCTGATTCGATTTTTCAATTGCATTAACTCTTCCTGTGTGGATCCGCTTGCCGGTGCGCCGTATGTGGGAGCGCCACCGTAGCCATAAGCGGGGGCCGCACCATAACCGGGAGCACCACCATAGCCATAGCCTGGGGGACCATAACCGGGTGCACCGCCATAACCATAGCCTGGGGGACCATAACCGGGTGCGCCGCCATAGCCATAGCCATAGCCTGGGGGACCACCGGGATAACCGTAGCCCGGTCCGCCATAGTAATCATCGTAACGATCTCTATCTTTATTACCGCCCATCCACTTGGAAGGATTCATCATTTTGCCCATATCAAACGCAGCGGCCGAATTGACCAGCAGTAAACTGGCCGCCACGATACATGCTTTGAGTTTTAATTCCTGATTCTGCATTATGTCTGCTCCTTGGTGCTTTTTTGGTGTAGTAAAGTAATCACCTCTGCACAGGCGATGCTGCCGGCCTGTCCACCGACTACCCTTATCGCACTAGCCAGTCATGGCGTCAAATAAAAGTACAGCAATGGGTTTGGATACAGCTGCCGCCTGCTCACTTTCCGCCGACCAGTCAAAGAGCGGAATCGGCAGGTTAACAAACGAACTCGGGTATACAAGCACGGCTCTGTCGATATGGCATGTTTCCGACAAGTCTGTTTCGCACTTCATTATACTTGCACGGGGTAAATTGGAAGGCATGTTCCATGCCCTTTGGCCATGCCTCTAATTCACCGGCTCTGCCTATGTGACGAATCCGTATCAAGGGAGCAAAGTACTTATGAAAACTTCAGCACTTCGTCCTGTCGTGGTCGTCGCTGGTTTATTACTTACTGTTCATGTTCCCGCCGATGAAGTAATCATAAACAATGGTGATCGCCTGACAGGTAGCGTCAAAGCGACCAGGGAGGACAAGCTCATCCTGGAGACCAGTTATGCCGGTGAAGTCAAGGTTCAATTGTCGAATATACAACGGATTGTGACCGATAAGCCCGTCAGGATATTACTGGATGACGACACGCAGGTAACAGGAGTATTGTCTGCAAGCGACCGTACTGAAATGATGATTCGTGGCACTGGCGGTCTGAAACATCAGCCAGTTTCTATGGCCCGGATAAGTTCAATCAATCCGGCGAAAGCTTCCACGGTACAGGTCACGGGCCAGTTTAACGCAGGGCTCGATCGCGATCGCGGGAACACGGATAGTGACCAATATCATATCGATGCAAGTATGCATCTTCGCTGGATGAACAGCCGCCTGAACATGAAGATGGATGGTGACCTGGAGAGGAGCAACAATAAAAAGAGCAAACAAAAAGGTCGGTTAGGTATAAAGTATGATTATTTCTCTGAGGCCGAAGATTTTCTCTTCCATAGAAAATGGTATCTGTGGAGCGGCGTGGGTTTTGAACACGACAAGTTTGCCGATCTGAACCTCCGTACGACGACAGGCATCGGCCCAGGATTCCAGATCATTGAAACAGAGCGCACAGACCTGTCGGCAGAGGGTGGCCCATCCTACATTTGGGAGAACGTCAAATCCAGTGAAGATAACGACTACGCAGCCGCACGCTGGGCACTGAAGTTCGAGCACCAAATATTTAAGTCCTGGGAACTTCAGGTATTCCACAACCATCACTTGCGTTGGAGTATAGAGGACACGGGAAACTACGTCTTCAACTCGGAAATCGGCCTGCGTATACCAATCATTGAAAGGATGCAGGCAAGCGTCCAGTTCAATATCGACAGGAACAATTCTCCAGCGCCGGACACCAAGAAGAACGACTATGAAACGCTAATTACCGGGGGTTATAGCTGGTAAGCGGGCTACCCTGAGTACCGGCAGATCCCGCCTCTCCCGACACACCTTCGGCTCGCCCTGGAAGATACTTACAAGCTTATATATAACCCGCACTTGAATACGTGGGTCGTAGAAAAGCCATGAGATAACGGGGCTGCGGGTCGTTTTTAAACACATTCACATAGAGCCCAAGGCTCTTTTGTAACTTTCACATGCTTTCTCACCGGAAGGCCGCAAGCGAACTTTCCTCCTGGCAGCACAGGGCTATTACATTGAATGGATGCGCAGCGACTGGCTCAGTGAAACTGCGACCGAACCTTTTAAACCCTCGGATGAGTCGCTGATGAGAGCCATCAGGCTGTGGGAGGCAAAACGTGACACGTTTCAAAAGCAGTTCGATTCCACACGGATCACAGCCCGATGAAATTGCGTTCTACATACCTGCTGCTGTGTCTGTCGATCGCTGGCTGTCAGTTTGGTCCACGAATCGACAGCTTTAAACAAGCACGGCAACCCGAAGGAATTGCTACGACCATTAAATTCCACAACGATATCGACGTCCCCGGACACCTCAAAGGTGAGTTGCTTGAAGTTCGTGAGCACGGTTTGCTTCTTATTGCCCGGGAAACCGGTAAGGGTGGCAGCGTAGAGAAACGATTGGTTTTTGTGCCATACACTGCAATGGAAGATGCCGATTTCGATCAGTTGAATCTGCGAGTGGTAGGACAACACGATGTCTCTACCGGTGAATATTGGCCACCCTCGTTACGGGACCGTGAAAAGCTTCGACTATTGAGCCGTTCTCCTCAGGGATTGTCCACACCGTTACTCGAGCAGCTACTGGAGGCCAAGGACCAAACCGCTGTTGAAGTCATCAGCGGCAGTTGAAACGCAAACCCCGCCTACAACACCACCTGTGTTTTCGTGGGATCCAAGCAAAACCAGGCCCCCTGTCATTTCACGAACGTGGTGGCATCCCATGTACCATGGTCAGAAACCTGAGCGTGCTCCCGGCCCTACGATGCTCGGAAAGACTCTGATAGTCGGGATCGTTGTACCACCCACGTGCGGCATCCTCGGATGGAAAGGTAAAGATCACGACACGTCCCTTCAGCGGTTCAAGCCCTTCGAAGTGTTCTGTGGCATCATCATAGGTAAAGAATTGCCCACCATGCTTTTTAAGGATGCGAAAGAAACCTTTCTCGTAGGCTCGATATATCTCTGCATCATCGATCTCGAAACTGGCCACCATATACACGGGAATATTTGACATGGGTTTCAGACTCTACTGGTGGGAATAATGGTTCTCTGGTGATAATCCTGCTTTATTGATGGACGCGTACATTACTGAGTATAGCAGTATAGATACTGATTAAATCACAATAGCAAGCACTGCAACCGACAAAGACCCCAAACCGATTGCGCCTGTTCTCTGCAGCACGTGGTGTCGTCGGTCCAGACTTTTCGATAAGCAGTACGCAGTAAACACTAGGCGGGTTCGGTACTATGCAGGGAGTGGCTTGCCATAGACCGCGACTTTCCCCGCAATCGCGGCAGTTTTACCTTATATCACGGCAGGTTGCAGTCGAACTCGAGTATTTTGTGACGCGGTCGACATGGTTTCTGTGACGGAATCCGGCCTTTCCAGCGGCAACGATTCCGCACATCAGGGTATTTTGACAAGAGCTACCTCCGCCGAAAGACGGGGGGGCGCAAAATCACCGGCCTAAGGGGTTGACCTATGGTAGCGGGACTACCGGAATAACCAGCGTGTCTCTCGCAGTCCTTCGCCCAGGCACGACTGTCTGCGACGACGGCAGTCCTGTATGAAAACAATCTCTACGGTCGATCATGATGTCTATACTCATCGATGCCTGCACGGCATCGGGTTTGCAATCAGTTCCTTTCACAGCCAATACGGGGTATTGTGGAGATGAGCGATAAACCGGATGTAATCACAGCAGTCCGGCCTACTACGACAGACCTAGAGGCGCTCGATCTGTTTCGTGGCGAAGAGCCGGGATACCTCCACTGGGTGCTGCAATCCTGCCGGGTTGGATCCCTGGTGCCGGGTGAACTGTTGCTGGAACCCGGTAACAACAATGATGCTCTGTATATTATCCTGTCCGGGCGCGCGGAAGTGCAATTCACACACGATGACCTTTGCTCGAGCATAAGCCTGGAGCCGGGCGAGTGCGCCGGTGAATTGTCCCTTATCGACGGCACATCCCCTTCGGCCAAGGTGGTGGCAAAATCTCGCTGCCAGGTACTTATCATTGACGCTGAAGCCCTCTGGCTGCTGATTGAACGTTCTTCGGTTGTAGCCCGTAACCTTATGCATATCCTTTCGACACGCATGCGCAAGAATAACCTGGAGCTTGTGCAAAGCCACATTCAGCGCTGCATTCACGAACGTGACGCGCTGCACGACTCGCTCACTTGCCTCAAAAACAGACGCTGGCTAGAAACCACTTTTGCGGGAATCGTGAACCGCTGCAAACGGAATGGGACGCCACTGGCTTTGCTCATGATCGATACGGATTATTTCAAGCGTTATAACGATGCCTATGGCCATATGGCGGGAGATCAGTTGCTGGTGGCCGTCGCCCGGGTAATCAACCAGAACATCCAGGCAAGCGGTCATGCCTGTCGCTATGGAGGCGATGAATTCGTGGTTGTGTTGCCCCATATCGATGCGTCCGAAGCCCGCGAGGTCGCAGAACATATATGCCGTTCGATCAGGGAAATCAGTCCTCACGCTGGCGACACGCGGGTGAGCGTATCAATCGGTGTTGCGTCCCTGGAACCTGGCATGCATGGCCGGCAATTGCTGGCCAGCGCCGATGCCGCACTCTACCGCGCCAAGGCTGCCGGACGAGATAGAATATCCCACTAGCGCTACCCGAACGGTACGAGTGATATAACTACTGCGCCCGCAGAGCAGGCCAGACTTATCAGCGGGATAACAGTCGAATATAACTGACCAGCGCCTCGACATCACTCTGACTCAGGATGCCTCGCCAGGCCGGCATGAACCTGCCTTCACCATCAAGAATGGCCTTGACCAATTCTTCATTGTCCAAAGCGTTGGTCTCATTGGGGTTGGTATGGTCCATCGGCTTGATTCCCATCGGGGTCGTCATGATGCCATCGCCATCACCTTCGACACCATGACAGACCTGACAATATTTCTGATAAAGCCGATGACCAACCTCAGGGTCCCCCATCAGCTCGTGCCTGGTGCTGCCCAGAAAACGAAGGTATGCAATCAATGCTTTGACCTGGGACTCACTGAAGATATCCTTCCATTCGGGCATGGCATCACTGAGCAGGTTGTGACGGTCACGGCCGGTTATGGTTTGCCGCCCATTTCCTGTGATGATTTTCACAAGAATGGTGTCACTCCGGGAACGCACAGTCGTGGTCAGGTCTGCCGGACTGATCTGCATCTCCTTTGCGAGAGGACCATCTCCCTTGCCACCAGTTCCGTGACATAACTGGCAGTAGGACACATACAGTCTTCTCCCCTCATAGGCGGGTGGGGGATTGGCCGATACCTGGGATGCGCCCGCTGCGAGAAGGGTCAGCAACAGCAAAGAATTGATGAAGGCATACACGAATCTTATCCCGTGACGGAATAAACGGAGTCGGGGATACTGTCAGTTATCGTCCAGACAAATACATTATAACCTGGCGATAACCATGGATACGGAACAGAAATACGAACGGCGAACAGAAGACCAACGTGTGATGTTAGTGTGGTTGGTCAATATTTCATTTCTCTTCCGTCGAAAATATTTTTTCCTGTTGACTTTTCGCAGTCGTCTGCTGTTCTTTTAACCAATCGGTATATAAATCCATCTGAGCATAATCGCTCTTAGGGAATGACGGCCCCGACCCCGCACTTTCATACACTAGACAGTCCTTCAGCAACTGTGACGGCATTGTAATAGGACAATCGGCCAATGCCATACCACCAGCCGCAATCCCACATATCAACAAACCTACCCGCACGACGTCCCTATTCGTATAGATATGCATTGGTTCCTAAATTATTATCAGGCATGAAAAGTAAATCTGACGACTGCTAGCTCCCTGCTAACATCAAATGAAAATGCTGAAATATAACGAAACATCCAAACAGTGGCGTCATTGTAGGTTCTCAGAGGCTCCCAACAATTGTGGAAACTACTTAAATCCTTCCGGGATCAAGCGTCATTGACCACACCGGAAACTCACAATTCGTCGCTAAATAAAAAACGGCAACCCTCAAAATGAAGGCCGACGGTATTTCCCCCCATCCCCAATGCTCGCCAGGTCAGGATTTTTATTGTTGCCTGCGACTTCTTAACAATCGCTCTTTAACTATAAGTTTATTGAACTGTTTTTAACCTCCGTGCGATTCCGGCTACAGCGATAAGGAAGAAGTACTCCCAACAGACGACCGGGGCCTGTTCCCGGTCCGCTGTTCTTGCTGTTCCGCACGTAAAAAAGGCTGTACTCGTCAAGCATTCCCGGACTCCACAATTACCCTGGTCTGAAAACCCGGTTTAGC
>Ga0316201_10000025_pt1 | contig 60052 bp, 42 predicted proteins | sample CS6wburrow_MG_FD_204516 | JGI IMG/M metagenome (GOLD analysis project Ga0316201, IMG submission 204516) | Coastal sediment microbial communities from Delaware Bay, Delaware, United States - CS-6 worm burrow | ecosystem: Environmental > Aquatic > Marine > Coastal > Sediment | place: USA...
CAACGACATGTACCGTGACGGCAGATGCGAAGCCTGTTATTAGCACTTTGGCGTTTGTGAACGGGTATCCTGGGTCGCAGACTGAGCTTAAGGCGGGCGATGAGTTTGACATTCAAGTTACGGCGGATTTGGCGTTTGTTGAGGTGGAAGTTGAGGATTCTGGTGCGTGCGATTCTCAGAACGAGGTAGTTGCCTCTACGACAGACACGACTATCACAGCTGTTATTGCGGATAGAGGTACAACAAATGTTGCGCGTCCTGCGCGTGTGCGCGTAAAGAAGAGCACGGGGACTTGGTCAGACTGGGTCTATACAAATGCAGGCGGATCGGTTGATGGGACAAACCTAGTCAACTGCAATAATTTGTATCCGACCGTAGCATCGATGACGCAAGGGTCGATTACGTATCCTGCGACACAGGAAGCTATTAAGGACTCTGAGACGGTATCGATCAACTGTGTGTGTAGTGATTTTGATACGATTTCTTATACGTCACCTAATAGTGATTTGAGCATTCCAAGTTCGACGGTGTACGCAGCGGACAAGTCGGGAGTGGCTCGGATTGCAGGTTCGTACAATATTGACACGACTAATTATCGAGTGTCGTGCAATCGTGCTGCAAATGACGCGGATACGACGCAAGACTTGGTAGTTTATGTCGCGAATGTGGCAGCTACGGTAACGATGACCGAAGCTTCCAGGTTGCGATCAGGTGGGAACAATGGAACCACGATCCAAGACCATACTATAACGGCCACAGCGAACCAGAGGCTGAGGATTGCTCCGACGATTGCTGCACCGAGTGCTAATGGTGGAACATGGAGTGGAGTGTTTGCTGGGGGGCCAACTGTCTGGACAAGAACGCTTCAGGTACATGATTCGAACGATGTTCCAGGGACGTATTCGTACCAGGCATTAAGTGCATACAATCTGGCTAACATAGAGACGACAGCCTATACGGGTGATTCGAACTATGTGATCGGTGGGTTTGTAAGTCGTCAGATTGCATTGGCAGCGTTTGCGAATGAAGCTTCTTTCACAGCGGCAGTTGCAGATTATACGAAGTGTACGTTGACATGGACTGTGAAGTCACTGCCCAATAGGCGTGCGTACAATACGACGACGACACCAGATGCAAACAGTTGGTGTTTTGCGGGAACTCTTGGGGCTTCACCTACTACTGCGAGGATTTTGGATACAGCAGCGACCAGTAGTTCGTCAGATGAGACAACGATAACGGTAGAGGAAACGATCTGATATGGTTAGGGTTTGTAAGTTCTGCGGAGAAGAGTTTTCGGAGCCAGGTAGGCGAAATAAGATTTATTGTTCTCGCAGATGCAATGCTAGGTCTCAGGCAAAAAAACGCAATGCTGTATATGTTGCGCGTGAGTGTGCGTGGTGCGGCGCAGAGTTTATGCCGGATAAGCACAATCATACGACACAGCGGTTTTGTTCGGATGGCTGTAAGCGACGGTCACAGACCGTGGCAGTATACGGGTTGGTTCCCGCAGAGTACAATGCGCTGTTTGAAGACCAGAGTGGTTGCTGTGCTATCTGTGGAGACCATCAGGAGTCCCTGAGTAAGTCGTTGGGGGTTAAGATCCATCCAGAGACACAAGAGGTGCTAGGGTTGCTGTGTACGTTTTGCAGTACTGGACTAGGAGCGTTTGACCATGATCCTGAGTTGTTAGCGCAATCGATTGCATATTTGGAGATGTACAATGCGTAACCTTCAGATTTGTAAGTTTTGTGGCGAAGAGTACGAGGCAAACCCTATTGGTAGGAAGAGCATGTATTGCTCTAAGCAGTGCAATTACGATGTACAAAACAAAAAGAAATCAGAAGCGGTTAAGCGGAAGATAAAAAAGAGATTATGTGAGGCTTGTGGACAGGAATACATGCCCAAACGTTTTGAGTCTGGACTGAAATACTGTTCTAGAGAGTGTATGGGGCGAGCAAATAATTTCCGCCAGAAATATGGGACTACCGTTAGAGAGTACAATGTCATGTTTGAAGAGCATGCCGGTCGTTGTGCGATCTGTGGTGTTCATCAGTCACAGTTAGAAAAGGCGTTGCACATTGATCACTGTCATGAGACAGGGGCAGTGAGAGGGCTTTTGTGTTCTCGGTGTAATCGAGGTATCGGTCAGTTCAAAGATGATCCTGAGATTGTAGAAAGAGCAATTGAATTTCTAGAAGGAGAAGATAACCATGGCTGATGCCGTAAGTAATCAACGAGAAATAGAGAGACGCCAGATTTCCTGGAATTCTTTGACTACCCTTAACGATGGCGTTACGTCGCTTGGTTGGGACGATGACCCTAATGATGTGGTTGATGGAAACACCCCTGGGGAAAGTTGGCTTTACTCTCTTCCCGTTGGCCAGTTCTACAAGCAGTCAAATGCAACGTTGTGGTGGAAGACTGGTTCTCCAAATACGTGGCAGCAGGTTGGTGTCGGCGTTGCAGGGGGAGATGTTACTAAGGTAGGTACTCCAGCGGATAATCAAGTAGGGGTTTGGACTGGAGATGGCACAATCGAGGGCACGTCGGGTTTGACCTATGACGGTGCTGCTCTTGCTGTAACAGGTAACATAACCGTTACAGGAACCGTTGACGGTATCGATATTGCTACTGACGTTGCAGCCAATACGTTGAAAGTCACGAACGCTACTCACTCCGGTGATGTGACAGGTTCTGGAGCTTTGACGATTGCAAACGATGCTGTGACATATGCCAAAATGCAGAACGTTGTTGCTGATGATGTTTTGCTTGGTAATACTGCTGGGGCTGGTGGACCTGTAGCGGAGCTTTCGGCTACGGCTGTTCGTTCGTTGCTCAATGTTGAAGACGGAGCGGATGTTACAGACGCAACCAACGTGGATGCGGCTGGCGCAACGATGAATGCTGATACGTCTTTGGTTGGAAATAGCTACTTCTTAGATGAAGATAACATGGTGTCGAATGATGCGACCAAAGTTGCGTCTCAGCAATCTATTGTAGCGTATGTGACCTCGAAGATTTCGAGCGCTAAAGCCTACAAGGGTGGGTATGACGCAGACGCAAATAGTCCAGACTTGGATGTGTCTCCAAGCTCTTCAATCAATTCTGGAGATGTTTACGATGTAACAGTCGCAGGGACATTCTTCACTACGGCAGTTGAAGTTGGAGACATGCTTACGGCTAAGCAAGATGCTCCCACGACAGCGGCACACTGGGTCATAACGCAAACTAACTTAACAGCGGCCAGTATAAAGTCCCAGTACGAGTCTAATGCAGACACTAACGCGTATACGAATGCGGAGAAGACCAAGGTTGGGCATATTTCTATTACGCAAGCTGTTGACCTTGATACTTTGGAGAGCAATGTTTCGACAAATAACTCTAAGGTTACAAATGCAACGCACTCAGGAGATGTGACGGGATCTACGGAGTTGACTATTGCATCCGGGGCCGTTGATATTGCGATGTTGAGTGCTACAGGGACTCCAGGGTCTACAACGTTTTTACGTGGAGACAATACGTGGTCTGTTCCTGCTGGGTCTGGTGACGTTTCCAAAGTTGGAACTCCTGTCGATAATCAGGTCGGTGTTTGGACTGGAGATGGGACTCTTGAGGGCACTTCGGGGCTCACATACAGTGGAACAGCACTGGATATTACAGGGAACATAACGCTTTCTGGTACTGTAGACGGGATTGATATAGCTACCGATGTGGCTGCCAATACACTGAAGGTTACAAATGCAACTCACTCTGGAGACGTGACTGGATCCGGGGCGCTTACAATAGCAAATGACGCCGTGACATATGCGAAGATGCAGAACGTTGTTGCTGACAATCGAATCCTCGGTAACGTGTCTGGGGCTGGCGGTATCGTAGCAGAATTAACAGCGTCTGATGTCCGTACGATGATTAACGTAGCAGACGGAGCCACAGCGGTAACTGTTAGCGACGTTGCTTACGACGATACGAGTTGGAATGCGAACACGGATGCAGCAACTAAAAACGCGATCCGTGACAAGATTAATTTGATGGATACTGCTATTGGGCTTAACACGGGTAAAGTCACCAATGCCACGCACTCTGGGGATGCTACTGGTGCAACGGCTTTGACGTTGGCCAACGCGGCGATTACAGGCAAGGATACCGTTACAGCTGTTGGAACCGACTATGTTTTGCTGAGTGATACCAGTGATAGTGGAAACCTGAAAAAAGCTCTAGTAAGTGATATGCTAGGTAGTTCTACAAATCCTGGTGGGTCAGACGGTCAAATTCAGTACAACAATAGCAGTGCTTTTGGTGGAACTGCTGGCGCTTACTGGGATGATGTAAATGACATCTTTGTTGTTGGGCCTTCTGATTATGGTGATGCGTATAGCGGTGGTCAGGAGCTTCAGATACAAAGCACTGCAAATGCCCGCATGCTTATTTCTTCGTATGGGAATCAGGCGAGTGGTTCGTCCATTTCTTTTGTGAAGAGTAGAGGAACGTTTGCGTCTCCTGCGACTGTAGTAGTAGATGATGTTGTGATGGCGTTGGGTACGGCGGTAAGTACGTCGTCGAATTTTCATGCAACTGGTTCAATTTCGTGTGTTGTTACAGGGACTGTGACTGCGACTGTGGCTCCGACAAGTCTCCTATTTAAAACGAATGATACGGCTACGGCTGCTGAGAGATTCAGAATTACGGATGTTGGCAGCCTTACGACAGGAGGCGAGACTGCTCCAGACGTTGCTCCTGGTGGAATTTGTTTGAATACCGGAAATACTGCGCCGTTTATTTCGTTTAAAAACAGTACGGTTGCGCATCCTTTTACAAGCATCCGAGAGACAGACACTGTGATGATGCAGGGTCTCGCGACAGCGACTGAGGGCGGGGCGCTCTTCCGAGGATTTTCGGAATCGACTACGATACCGTTGAAGTTTGAAGGGTATCAGCAAACCGGTACTACAGGTGATGCTTCTGGTGGTGCAATAACTCTCATCGGCAAGAAGTCTGATGGTGGAACAGGTGCTACGTCTTACGCAGACACCGAGAACTGTATCAGTGTCTTTAATGACGCTACTGGGATTGCATTTATTAAGGGGTCTGGAGACCTTCACCTTGCTGGCGGTGTTAAGGTTGGAGCGTATGACCAGGCAGATGCGGCTGGAGCTATCGAGTGGAATGGCTCCAGTTTTAGAGGCTACACTGGTTCTGCATGGATAGATTTTGGAACACCTACTCCCGCTGGGGCTAACACGCAGATTCAATATAACAATGGTGGGGCCTTAGGGGCTGATGCCAATTTCGTCTGGAACGCTACGAGTGAGTTCCTTGGAATCGGAACGACGACTCCAGCTTGGAAGGTTGACGCACGGACGAGTGCTGCCGAGAATGCGATTATTGGAGCACGTTGTTGGAATAGTTCTGGGTATTCTGCGATGTTTGTTCTGCATTCTGGGCGCGGGTCTGAGGGTGCGGCGAATGCATTGGTTGATACGAGCCCTATTGGGCAGATTTATTTCCAAGGGCAGTATAACTCGTCTAGCGCACGCAAAGGTGCGTTGCTTGTTGTACGAGCGGAAGAGAACTGGGGAGTATCGAATGGTGGTGCCGGGTTCGAATTTGAAACGACGGCGATAGGGTCTACGACAGCGACTAAGAAATTCACTATGACGGGTGGTGGTGATTTTCAGCTTGCGTCGGGAGGCTTACTCGTTAATGCGTATCAGGCGGCAGATGCGGCTGGAGCCATCGAGTGGAACGGGTCCAATTTCAGAGGGTATACCGGGTCTGCTTGGGTTAACTTGGATACACAAGGTGGCACAACGGCTCCTGGGGGCTCAGATGGGCAGATTCAGTATAACAATGGCAGTGCTTTCGGTGGTACGGCGGGTGCATATTGGGATGATGGAAATGACATCTTTGTAGTTGGGCCTTCTACGTATGCAACAGCGTATGATTCTGGAGAAAACGTTCAGATTCACAGTACTTCTAACAGTAGGTTGCTTCTTTCTACGTATGGAAATCAAGCAAGTGGTTCTGCGATTATTTTTAATAAGTTCAGAGGAACATTTGCATCTCCTGCTGGGGTTATTGCCGGTGATACTCCGTTTAGTCTTGCTAGCATCGTAAAGACGTCTGCTAGTTTGCATGCCGCGTCTTCGATTGTGTGCAAGGTTACTGGTACTGTAACATCTACGGCAGCGCCTACTGACCTTATTTTTAATACGAATGCAGGGGATACAGCTACGGAAAAATTTAGGATTACTGGGCCAGGAGTTTTGACCACTGGAGCTGAGCTTTATCCTGATACTGCGTCAGGCGGTATGTGCTTAAACACAGGAAGCGATACGTCTCCGTTTATCACTCTGAAAAACAGTACTGTTGCACATGGTTTTACGTCGATTAATGAGACTGATACGGTTTGTTTGTTTGGTTTGGCGTCTGGTACAGCGGGTGGAACGATTATAAGAAGTTTTTCAGAGGCTTCTACTACTCCAGCGTTGTGGTTCGATGCCTACCAGACCAGTGCGGAGAATAGGGATGGCAGTCCTGGAGCCATAAATTTTGTTGTTAATAAGTCAGACGGTGGCACGTCGAGTGCCGCATTAGCAGTTGACGAAAACATTGCAACCTTCCAGAATGGATCCGTTGTAAAGCTTGTTGTTAAGGGGTCTGGAGATCTTATCTGCGATGCTGGGATGGAGCTTGGAGCTTTTGGGCAGACTGCGACATCTGGGGCTGTAGAATGGAATGGAACAAACTTCAGAGGCTACAACGGTTCAGCTTGGGTGCACTTGGATAAGGGGAATAGTCCGATTTATACCCTTACGTATGGTGCAAGTTTAGCGCCCGATTTTAATAATGGACCGATACAAAAAGTGACGTTAACGGGAAGCCCTGATTTTGATGCTCCATCAAATTTACAAGATGGAGCGGTTTATCGAATAATTCTAATTCAGGATGGATCGGGCAGTAGAACTATTGCAGACTGGTCTACCGATTATCATTGGGAAAATGGTACTTGGCCAACATTATCGACAGCTGCTGGCGCAGTTGACATCGTTACTATGATTTCGACAGGTAGTGTAGTGTACTGCTCCCTCCAGCATGACTTTAAGTCTTATACTCCGGCATAGGCGTTGGTCCCTTTTCTTGTTTAGCCTTTAGTTGCAATTATTATAGACCTTTGCAGCAGATCATGATTAACTGTCGTTAACTAATAACCCTCAATCCAGGAGTCCGTAAAAATGGAAATTACCAATGTCCACCTTGAGCAACTTGCTCCTATTTTAAACACTCTGGGAGAAATTAGACATCCGATGTTGGCGTATAAGGTTGCTTTGTTACAACAACAAGTGACCCCTGTAATCGAAGCAATTGCAAAAGCCCGTACGCCGGTAGAGGAGTATCAAGTGTACTTACAAAAGCGTGATGCATTGTGTCAGGTTCACGCTGAAAAAGATGCGGTAGGAAATGCTAAAAAAGAGAGAGTACCTGTACAGAATCAACAAGGGTGGGCGACGCGCTACGTAATTCCGAATATGGAAAAATTCGTAGAAGAAGCAGCGGTCCTAGAAAAAGAATACGAGGATGCGCTGGAAAAAGAAACGGTGCGTCAGACATCGTTATTGGACCTACTTACCTCACCCGCTGGACTGGAGTTTAAACATAAGATCAAGTATTCTTGGTGTAAGGATGCCTTAACGGGTAACAGTATGTCACTCCTCATGGCTTGTGGTATTCTTGACGTGGACGAAGACTTGGAAGACGAGCCAGTAAAACCTGCGTTGACTGCGGTAGACGACGAGGAGTAAGCGGATGAGAGGAGTGTGGGTCTATGTCAATAAAGCTAATCGGTGGTTACGGCCACCTCGCACACGGGCATCATAAGTACGGCGCCCAGGACAGCAACGATTTTCAATATCCCACTCCTCAACCGATAGGTCCCAGGTTCAACGGTTCACGCCCTCAGGCAGGAGCTTATGGCGTGTCTGTTTCCCAATGGATTACGTACGAGCTTTACTACTACACCAGCAGTTTTAACATTGATCCAGCGCTGCTGCCTTCCGATTTACCCGTAGAAATAAGCGAAGATGGGGGAGATACGTGGTCTCCTGCAACTTCAGCCCCGTATACACTGACTGCACGCCCAAAAGACGGCCAGATTCTTTGGATAAAAATCGTCAAAAATGGGGATTGGACCGATAACTCGCAGATTATGATTCGAACTACGATGCCGGATGAGTATGGGCAACCCATAACGGGAACTGTACCGGTCAGGTGGGAGTAAGCTTATGTCGTATACATGGCATTTTTATACCGGAAGTCCGGGATTTACGCCGGAGCCGAGACACTGTTATCGTGGTCCAATGATTGACGTAGAGACTGTTATGGCAGCTCCGTATACGTATCTAAATCAGTTTAACCCTATCCGTAAGCGGTTGCTAGATAACATTGTTAACGATACGTACCAGCAAGCACCAATTCAATCGGCGTTAGCCGTGCAAACACGGGAGGTAGTACTCCGTGTACTAAAAACATCTCTAGGTCCTATTTTCGCACGCTTAACTCCGCGTAAAAAACAGTTGGAAGCGGATATCTGTGAAAAACGGAATAGCATTACAATTGAAAATGCGTTGGGAAATGTAACACCGACTTACTTGAACGTGCTTCAGGCGTTAGGGCCTTACGGGGTTCCAAGACCACAAATTGAGCTGTTGCGTGCCGCGTTGGAGTCTCAGAGTCCTGTGCTGCGCGTATCAGGTAAATGTGCGACAGTTCTGTTGTTGTCCTACATTGAGATGGATTATCATAATGGGTAGTTACACTGTAAATACGCCAAAGCAAGCGGGATGGTTGGTTTACATCAATGGGCTAGAAATTCCAGTTATGGGGTTATCTGCGCATTTTGGGGTATGGCAAGCGCCGACCATGACCTTAGAAATGGTTCCGCATCCGATATTAACTCGGATTGGTTCCGAAGATCGTTTGCAAGTAGCGGTTTTCTACTTAGACCACCACTGGGACCCTCAGAATCCAACGTTTCGATTGCTGGGAGAGTACGAAGTAGTTGGCTGGAGTTACCGAAATACACCTAGAGCTCGGTCTATAACGCTGTCTTGTGTTTCACAGCTACAGATTTTTGAGCAGCTCAAGTTTTTCTATATTTCATCTCTAAATGATGCCATGCGCGGCTTGGGACCAGCTAACTCCTCTGCCGGAGACGTTGCACAGTCTGTTAAGGTTTTGTATCCGGCTTCGTTATTTCGGGAGGGATTAACTACTCCGGCGGTTCAGGAGTCTTCTGGGACGGGAGGAACGGAAACAGTAAATGTCGATGCGTACATTAAACGCCCCATCGATTTTGTTATTAACATTTTTCGGGCGTTGTTATCTGTTCCGTCTCCTGACGTAGCCGACCAAGTACGTGTAGATGTGGGGAGTGGGTATGTTCCGCAAACCGCAACGTCAGTACCGGGTAAAAACTTCTTTGCGCGGTGGTTAAAAATGACAGGATTTCACCGTCGATGGGCTGCACTTCCCCTTTTAGAGGATACAGGAGCTGACGGTTGTTTTCCTTTAGTGAAGGCGACGCAAGATACACATACAATGTACGCGCTGCAACAGCAAATAGGCGATAGTGTAGGAGATTCTGGGACAGCTTGGCAGTTATTACAGCAGGTGTTGGGGTACATGTACATGGAAATCTGTGCGATTCCAGCTCCTGCTGCGGCAATCACTACGAAAACTACGGGAAGAATAGCTCCACCGTGGGGAAATATTGCGACAGTATCTGAGGGAGAAGTAGCGTCGATTCCTACGTTTTTTGTCAAGCCTATGTGCACCTTTGCTCTTCCTCCAGCATGTAATGTCATTTTCCCATCGATGATTAATCAGTACACGTATCAAGAGAACTATATTACACAGCCTACTCGAATTTATCTTGGTGAGCAGTTTATCTCTCAAGTGATAGCGCCAGACCAAAAAAACCCCTCTATGTCTAACTTTGTGCAAGGTTTGATGGTGACGGGTTATCCTGTTGCGGTACGCAAACGAATGAAGGACTTGCTAAGTAAAACGCCTGAAACGTCTAATAAAAACTTCCTATTGTTCGCTGAGGAGTTTTACAAAGGTCCTAATAGTCGACAGCTAAACGCCCCTCCCTGGATGTATATGCTACAGCAAAACATGCAGGCAGATAAAAGTGGCAAGGACATTACAGCGGAACAGAAAGCTTACTTCAACAGTTCCATCGATGCTGAGATTCAAGAGGATCTGTCTTCTGGCTTGGGGGCTCTGTTTGATACGTATGCGAAGTACGAATATTATCGAGCACGCTATGCGGAGCGTAATGGAGGGGTGAACCTTCTTTGGAATCCTTATATCGTTCCAGGCTTTCCTGTTGCGGTATTTGACCAACATGGCTCGGGATTTGACACAATGGGTTACGCAAACACTGTGAGTCATAGTCTGTCTGCTTCAGGAAGTATGACGACTTCTGTGGGACTTACATTCGTACGGTCTATGCCTGAGTTTGTAGGGCTGACTTCGGAAGAAGATGCGAACCTCGATATCGATATTGCTCCCGCAGAAGTTATTCCGGAAGTGCGCGATGCGTTTCAAAAGGCGACCCAAGCCCACGTACTGTACCGAAGACTATTCTACAAGGATGCACCGATGAAAAAGTCGGCTGTTTTTGATTGGAAGGCCATGTTGAACCTTGTGGACAGTCGGTTTGGTAATCCATTAGACCCTGATTTGGATGCGTATCGGATTGATGAATCTGTACAGCTCTCTCCCAAGGAAGAGTTTAAGAGCTTATTTGAGGGGTATGACGCTGCTATGCGTTACGCTTCACGTCCGGCATGTTCATTGAAGGAATACATCGAAGCTTGGCACGGTAAATCCCTAACGGAACTGATTAATACTAAAGAAGTTCGGGGAGAATATGCGTCTTTTTATAGTCCGACGAACGACGCAAATGAAACAAAAGGTGCGGTATTTTGGGGTCGCATCTATAAGTTGACGCAGGGTCCTGGCAATAATCCTGGGGTGAAAGTGTCGAACATGGGTCCTGGACCGGAGTACTCAACGGTGGGGGCTGATACGTGGGAGACAGTGGATACGAGTCAAATGCCACAGACACGTGCGAATTGGGATAAGAAACTCGAGGAATACCGTAAAATTGTAAGAAGCGAAGACGGCAGAATATCACCCCAGGTGTAGGTGCAATGGAAAATAGGCAGCAACAGGACTTAGAACTATGGCGGGAATGGCGGAGTACCAATAGTCCGCAGACGCTAGAGAAATTACTGAATAGGTTACAGCCTCTCATTAGGCGGGAAGTTTCGAAGTGGGGTGGCACTGTTCCGCCTGCAGCGCTAGAGTCGAAAGGTCGCTTATTGACGGTAGAGGCTTTAAAATCGTATGACCCAAGGATGGGTGCAGCAATAGGTACGCATGTGACGGCTAGGCTGCGTAAACTTTCTCGACACGTATACCCGTATCAGAACGTGGCACGCTTGCCTGAAAATCAACAACTCATGTTTAATACTGTGAATGTCGCACAGAACCAATTGTACGATGCCTTAGGAAGAGACCCTACTGTGACAGAGTTAGCAGATGAACTCAAGTGGACACCTAAAAAAGTGTCAGATTTTCAGAGTTCATTTGGTCAGCGTGAGTTGGTTGAGTCTGAAGGAGCGTTTTTAGAAACAGATACGGATGATTCCACTCTGACCGATTTTTATTATCACGGATTGGCTCCGGACGATAAACGGCTGTTTGAAGATATCACTGGATATGGTGGCGTAAAACCTAAGACCAATACTCAGCTGATGAAGAAGTACCGGGTCACACAAGGACAGCTCAGTTACAAAAAGCGTAAGTTTGTAACGGATATTAAGAACATACAGCAGGGGAGACGTTAATGGGTCGTGGGTTATCTCCAACGCAACTTGCTAAATACGAGCAGTTAAAGGAGCAAATGCCTGTGGACCTTGTTCCAGGGTTTACGGTGCAAACTACAGGATCCGTTACGCCTGAGTCGCCGTGGGTAAAGCGCATGAGTCGTTATTCCAAAGATTTAGGGACTAACGCTTATGCGTATTTTAACTATGACACTAGCGGAAAAGGCGGAACAAAGAAAAAAAGAAGAAAGCCGCGTAGGATTGTGAGCGCGGAAGGGTTTCCCCCTGGTATTTCTGTGTCATATGCGTTTCCGCCTCCCTTTGCGTACAAAACCCCGTATAACTTGCGGGATGTAAAGCACTTTGTAATGCACTCGTTTGGGCATATGTGGCATGCGATGAAAGGCCCAGGAACTCAACATCGGTGGTTTAATAATTATAAAAGCGGACGTGGAGTTGTTGCGCATAAACAGCCGGATGGGAGTACGATTTACATCGCGAAAGGGTCTGACCCTGAAACGATGGCGCATTATACACGCTTTTCCGCCGGTTTGCGAGCTTGTTTACACTCCGCCGCACAAGCTACGGCGCATTTTTTTATCGACCGTGCAGGAAACCTGGTAGTAGTTGGTGATTGTAACGACATCATGTGGACTTCCCAGGGTGTAAGTATGACGAGTGTCGGTGTTGAAATGGAAGAAGCGTTCTACGTTTTGGCAGACACTAAGGGTAAAGGGAACGAAGCAGTTTGGCGCCCTGGTGGGAATCCTCCAGGGACAGCAGGCAACATAGAGTACTTTGCTTACTCTCCACAACAGATGCTGACGTTGAGCATCTTAATTCGTAAGCTTGAAACCCGATACCCGCAGTTGAAAGAACGCAATATATCGTTTAAGCCCCGCTCGTTTACCAAGAATGACGCGGCTGGTTACACGATGCATGACTGGATTAAAGGGTCTTCCCATATGGATATATCGCCTAATTTTAGGACCCAAGACCTATGGGATTCTTTTTTTGAACTAGTAGATGCGCAGAACCACATTACGAAAGATATGTGCTTTCGTGCCGCGACGTATCAAGAGTCTACCCTTGGAGACCTCAAGCAAAAAGATCCAATATCTACAGAGACGCTTACGGCAATGACCGAGAGGTTGTATAACACTGCAAAAGAGACCGGTGTAGCGCAAGATAGAGCGTCTAATCTAGCGGCAGTTACTAAAAAATCAGTAAATAGTACAGCAGGTAACAATGCCGTTAGGGCCTCCCAACAAGTAGCTAAAGAGGCTGCAACGACAATAAGTGTTGCGCAAAAAACACAGAACCCAATAGTGGCACTTCCGCAGAATCCTACAAAATTAGATGACGGGTTTATCGCGGGAAGTGACGATATGTGGAGTTACTCATGAGCGGATACGATATTCATTTTCAGCCGGTACCGGCATCGGAAGTCCAGGGTTTTAAATGCTTTGAATTTGGGTACCAATCCGCCTTAAAAGTGAGAGGGCCACAAGCGCTAATTAATCGGTGGGTGAAGACGCTCATGACTCCTCTCGGAAGTGACCCGCTAGACCCATCAGGAGGCACATCTTTTGGAAACTTGATAGGGGCTAACGTTGGAGGAGTTAACGTAAACCTTCAAGATTTAATCAATATTTCGTTCCAAGAGGCCAGCACCCAAGTCAGAGAGCAGGACCTAGAGGGGTATTTCTCCGATGATGAACGGTTGCAAAGTGCAGAACTGATGGACTTTGAATCCGTCGCAGATGGTTTTGTGGTTTGGGTTTTAATCAAAAACGTAGCGGGTGATGCTTTACCTGTTCCGCTAACGACACTTGCGACAAGGTAGGACCATGACTGAATACACACTATCCAGTAAAGACCTAGTAGATGCAGAGAATTTTTTAGTTGAGTTTCAGTCTGAAATGGTTCCGGAGGCTAACTTAGAGCGTGGCGGAGCTGTTCGCGATATCCTTATCAAAGGGTTTGCATGTATGTACGCGTATCTGCGCGGGGAGGTTAATAACGTTGCCGCGCGCCAATCTCTCTTGAAGATTAAAGAGTCTTTAACGGATGAAGATGACATTTCGGATGCGGTGGATGAGATACTATCTAACTGGTTCATTTTTCGTAAAAGTGGTACCGCGGCTACAGTTATTGCACGACTCCACTTTACCGAAAAGCGCGCGCAGTCCATCCCCGTGGAGACGGTTTTTTGGAGAACAAATACGGCGCGGTTTGTGATTGATACGACAAATGACACGTACATCGTTACAGAGTCCCAGCTGTTCCCTATCTTTGATACATCTGGAACGTTATTGGACTATGTAGTTGATATCCCACTAGTTTCTATAAATGCTGGAACAGGCTATAACCTGGACCCCGGTACATTTGTGCAGGTGGATGCGCCGGGTGGATTGCCCTATTTCAGCTATGCGGAGCACCTAGAAACTTCATCGGGTGGAACAGATACCGAGTCTACGGATGAAATGATTTCGCGAGCAGAGACGGCTATTTCTGTTCGGAACTTAATTAATAATCGGTCTTGTGATGTAACACTTCAGGAACAGTTTCCTGCCATAACAGGAACTCTCACGATTGGAATGGGAGAGCCGGAGCAGATACGGGATCGTCGTGTGGAAGTTGGGAGACATCTGCAGTTGCATACAGGTGGTTGTTACGATACGTATGTGTCCCTACCGACTGTGACCACGGAGGAGAATTTAACCGTAGGGGGTTATTTTGTTCGACCGGATAACTTAGCGGTCGTATTCAGGGACCCAGAATTAACGTACGACCAAGGACGAACTTTCACCTCCTTGGGTGTTCAAGCGGGACACATTCTTTATCTTCGTGCGGGATTAACGGGTCTTCCTCGTTCTTTTCAGATTGTGAGTGTGAATGACCATGAGTTGAGTGTCAGCGATGCCACACCATTTCCCGCTGCATCCGATGAGTCCACCCCTAATGCTGTTCGGTATTCTATTGGTTGGTTGAATCCTGGGTATGCGGAGATTGAGCTTGAGTCTGGAGTTTACGACCGTATAGCTCTTCCTAGTGTGGCACCCGCTACGGCATCGGTTCCATACGGAACTTCGCGCCGGTTGCAATCTCCAGGCACAGTAATGCTTAGCGGTAAGCCGGTGCAGGACATTCAGTGGGTAGAACTTACGGATCCACCTGCATCTTTATCGTCTTTGGTTGACCCTTCAACTGGAACAATTATTTTTTACGTACGTACGAATACAGCACCGGTACCTACAACCTCTCCTCAGAGTTTACAGTATCAGGTGATCGTAGAGAACCCATCGCAGGCACAGTCGATGCGGGCCATAAACAAGATTTATTTAGGTGGGATAACAACGCCTCCCTCGTCAGATTACGATACTTACAATCTCCGCGTAGCGTACACGACGTTACAAGGATTTACTGCGGTGGATTCATATGCGGTCGATCGTAATAACCGAATAGCAGCTGCAAACCATTTGGTTCGTGCTCGACATCCAGTATTGCTTACACTTAACATCCCCTACCGCCTAAAAACTACAGCATCTGGGACGGTAGACCACGAGGCTGCGGCGGTGTTAGTCGCGAATCATATCAATTCTTTTGACCCGGATGACGACCTCGATGTATCTGATATTTCTTCTTTTGTTCGACAAACCTACCCGGATATTGGTGCGGTGTACCCCCTTACGGCGTACTATGTGCTGAACGCACCGGACGGACAGCAAATATCGTTTAATACGACGGATATCGTATCGATCTTTAAAACAAACTCCAATGGAGTATCCATAGTAGACGCTGCAACGATAACTCCGCCTCAAGATCTATTGAATAGGGGGATAGGTCCTTCGTTAGCTTCTACCATTAACACGCTAACGGGCGACATTATTACCGAAGAAGGAAACGTACTGGACTGGTTGACGTACCTTGGAGTCTCTGACCGTACGGTTCACTACACTACAATAAATACGATGATCACGTTTGAGCTGAGGAGCTAAGATGTCTTTTGATACCGGAGATAAGAATTCCGTATTGTTTACCGGGCTCTCTGGCTTTTGGCAGCGATTCTTTAAAGATGCGCAAGACATCGAAGCGTATTACAGGGCGTCGGAGTCATACCTCGGTCAAGTTTATCTAGACCTTCTGGGAACGATACTAAACATTGGAGTAGTAGATACTCCCGTGTTTAATAAGGAAGTCTGGAAGCTCTTTACGTTGTTGGAGACAGACGTACACATACGATCAGATTTAAGTAGCTTATCAGGGCAGTACGCTTACTCCCTCCCAGATGACGTTACATCTGTGGATGTGCTACAGAATTCGATATTAAGTCCCACCATTTCATTGGAACGTGACGAGGCTTACACCCTAAATGTGGAGGAAGATTGCCTTTGTTTCTTGGATGATCCTTTTAATGCGTATCTGGGAACTGATAACATTTATATGCCTACTCCCGGAACAGCGTATCGAACGGTGCGAAAGGCAGTGGGAAACGCAGCGTATGACCTTGCGGTTAAACTGTATGACAACAGTACATTTAACACGGGGTACGCCTATCGAGATTTTGGATTAGAGCGGGGTTGGACCTTACGCATATTGGCTCATAGCGGGGCAGAACTTACCGCTGGCGTTACGGGTTCTATCGTAAATAACCCGGGAAGTGTATATTTTGACGCGCCAGGAATTGGGACGGGAAACGTAGGAGACGTCATTCATGTTTATGGACATGATGGGTCGGTGGGTGCAGCTGACGACGTCTGGAAAAACTTTTACATTGTAAAGACTATTATATCTCCAGACCGTGTGGAGTTAGACCCTAATGCGGTACCGAATACGCTTATAAGCAGTACCACCAACTTGTACTGGAAGTTAAACAGATCAATCTACTTTACCGTGAATGGGACGACTCCGTTTAGGGACTATACCGTTGACTATTACGAGGGCTTAAAATTCATTGGGTCGGTTGATAATCCTTTTCCACTAGACTTGAATGGGCCTTTGGTCGCTGCGTTGATTCGTGAAGAGCCCGATTCGGAAGTTACTGGCGTAAATTTAACGTATCAGACCGCTGTTAGCGGCGTAGTTTCTCCTCCTTTTGTCGTTGGCGCGCCAGGCACAACGACGCAGGTGACGTTAGGCACGCAACCTCTTGTGCCTGGATCTGTCAAAATCTACGCGTATAAGTACACCGAGGTATCCCCGTCTAGCTCTATAGCGGTAGTTGAGGGGGAGGATTACACCGTAGATTACATGCGCGGAGTAATACACCAGACGGCCTACTGGGACGTGAGTTCATTAGGGCGCTGTGATTTTCAAGTACAAGCTCAGGTGCGTCTCTATGGTGGGATTAGCATTGAAGAATATGCCGTGGGAAACGTACGACAGTTAGCGTATTGGGCGCCGGAGGTTCAAGTAGACCGGTTTAACCTTTGGTACGTTTATGGGTCGTTGGTAAATCGGTTTGATGCTTCATCGGAAGCGTATAAGGCGTTTCTCCAGGGAATCATGTATCTGTACATGACCGGGCCAGTTCTTCAGCGCATAGAGTCTGCGCTTAACGTTGCTGCGGAGTATCCAGTAGCTATGAGGGATGGCGAAATTCTACTTACATACGATGATGGAGTCCTAGCAAGTGGTACGACGGCTAGCCTAGACGGAACGACTGATGAAGTCTCTATCCCTACGGCAGATTATACGTTAAGTGCTGTCGATATTGGAGGTTACATTATTCTTTCGGAGGCTCTGAATGACTCTAATGAAGGTAAGTTTCGGATTGTATCTGTGGATACTACCAACAACACCGCAACTCTCGAAACTTCGTATGGCTTGGTCACCGAAACACCCGTGGCCTGGGTCATCACCCACACGTATACAAAAACGATTACGACCAATCAAAGAGCGTACGAGTACCCGTACAGTGTCCCTATTCGAGAAGATATTGTAGACCAGGTTAACTGGAATACACTTTCATTTTTAGCTTTTGAGCCCTTAACGGATGCATTCAGGGTGACAGACTACGTGGAAGACCCGACATGGTGGAACAATAGCGTAATTCCACCATTGTTGTGGGATGCTACTAGTGCGCGGAGGAGGTCTTCCTCACAGTTGTATGAGCACATTATTGCTCCTCGTGATGATGCGCATATCGGAGACCCGGGGCTTTATATTGGAGCTGATGAAGCTGGAGTAGTACGTAGGCCAACAGACCCACGAGATTTAACGGTATTTGGGATCACGTGGCAAACGGGAACAACAGTGCGGTACACATTTAGTAAGTACCCCGATCTGAGTGACATCGATATTACTGCGGGAGTGACGATAACCGTGTCCAATTCTTTGAATGCCGCCAATGACGGGACATTCACGGTGACAGCGGTGAATCTTTCAGAGTATTGGTTGGAAGTTACGAATGGGGGGCGCACGGATTCCTCGCTGGATGAAGGGGCTACAACAACAGCTACAGCAGCGCTAACTGGGGCTGAAATTCCTCTAGGCATCCTACGGCACAACGCAGCGTATATTATCTTCGACCAATATCTCAAGATGCATATGTATTATATCCATTTTGACGTTGGGTTGGACCTCAGCGCCAATTTCCGGGAAGACCTGGAAGAGATAATTTTAGTAGCTAAGCCGTCTTATCTGTATCCTGCAGTGGATACCAATGCGCAATTTATTGATAATGTTGGCCTGACTTCGGACTTCACGAATCTCTTTTCCCTCTTGTTTGGCGGTAATACAGACGGGGGTTTGAGCGATTTACACATTGCAAACAATGTCTTAAACGTGAATGACTCGGATTTTCCCTGGCAGATTGGAGAGTTTTATAAGTACAGTACGCAGGCTTTAACTCCTACTGTAACAGACCCTATTCCCGTAGGAACTACTATACTTCCTTCTTTGCCTGCGGAGTGTTCTCTGCTACGCCTGACAATTGGAGCGACGCGTACTGCAGACGGAGAGCCGGTATTAGAAGGCCGAGACTATACTGTAAACTGGTTAGCAGAATACCCGGTCGGAACACCTAATCCGATACGGTGGCAAGTAGAATTTTTGACAGAGTGTACTGCGGGAGGGCTTACCCTTCCTTTGAGTTGTTTCATTGCGGAACGTCTCGTTGGGACGTACAACACAACTGAAGGGTGGACCCCGACGTTTATTGGAGGGCTTAACCCTTGGTATATACGCAATGGAGCCTTAGACCCGACGTCTGGAACGTACACGACAGAGTTTGATGCGTTACGAACTGAGGTTATCGACCGCCCCATACAGTTAACAGTGGTTCCTGATACAGCAACTCCCACGGTGTCCTATACTTACCCGTAGACCCGTGTTAAACTGGCACAAAGTAACAGGGAGAAACAATGAATTTCCGTACGATTATCGAACGTTTTAAGAAGCCCATAGGACAAACTGATGCTGGTCTTTGGGGTGATTTTGGTGTGCAGGTCTTTGATGTTAGTTCGGGTACTCCGAGACGTATTTTAAACATCAGAAAGAAAAACCAAATTACCAACGATGGGCGTGCAGCCCTTTTGGCTTTGATGGGTACCGGTGAACCTGGAACTCCACCCATATCTGGAGGAACCTTATCTACCGCCGACGAAACGCGACGAGCGAATCAAATCTGGTCGATAGCTGTAGGTACAAATCCGACGACGCCAACGGTTACGGATACTCTAACTACTATGACGCCAGTTTGGAATCAGCCTTTTACGTTTGCATCTGAGTGTGTCATTGTAGCGACACCTCCTAATAGTTACTATTTGAATATCTCAAAGACGTTGGGAACGACTGACGCGAACGGAAGCACGTTGGTTGAGGCTGGGATTCTCACCCGAGGTGATGATGATACGCCTGCGAGTTCTACGACTAAAGCATTGTATGCACGACAGGTGCATTCACCGATAGTGAAAACTTCGACGATGACCATCCAGTACGACTGGCAACTCGGTATTACCATCGCGTAAAAGGAGATATCAGCATGGCTGACCAACGTATATTTTTTGAACAAGGTTCACCTTTCACGGGTGATAGCGGTGAACGGGGGACGAGCACCGAAGGCGTAGCGTCTGTTAAACCGGTGAATGACGGGGAACGTGCGGAAAAAACAACGTTTAATCGACCGACAGAAAATTTAAGGCTTAGAACGGAAGTTCTTCGTACTGCGGGGGAGGATGCCAAATATCTCCTGGATAGTGACATAAAGTGGATTATCACAGCCGGTAACGCGGATGGTCTTTCTCCTGGTCCCTTAGCCATGCCCGGCATCAGTGCTTGGGACCCCGTCGGCGGGACGTTTACTACATCTGCGGCTATTGTAGTTCAGCCAATCAATACGCCAGATAGTGATAAGCAGGAGACGAAGACTTATTCGTTTACTGATGGTCTGTCTCAAACGGCTAGTATTGCCTTTACTCCGTTGTCCGATTCGAATCCACCTGTTTCAGGTGTGGTACAGAAACGGGCGTATAACGGTGCAAACTTAATCCGGATTAAATGGGTAGAGGTAGAGCCCGCAGCGCTTTCGTCGGCGGTAGTTCCTAATTATTGTGATGTTGCAATCACAGGGGATCCTGAGCATATTCTTACGATTACGATTCGTAATGATGATACCACGCAGATGGCGAATGTGAAAACGGCGTTAGAGACGCTGGAAACTGCAGCGGGTCAGCTAGGGTCTATTGGTTTGGGATTCGTGATTACAGGAACGGTTGCTACAAGCCTTTTGTATGACCCCATTCCGGATAAAGACTATAGAATGACGGGAACGTTTGAACGGGAGGTGCATTATATACCTTCTGCGACGTTTGTAAACTTTTTTGCTATTCCGAATTCTTTGTCTGATGGAGATACCTTATCTGTTCATTTTTTGAATCTTTTTACAGAGGACAACTCTGCGGCGCAACCGACAGGCCGACGAGAAAGTGTGCCATCGAATAATACCCCATCGTTTCCGGCTACGACAACGGTGGCATCTAGTCAGTTGTTTATCACGTCTACTGCTACAGATGTTTACAAGATTCCGCTGTCTATCCCGCTCTGTAAACGTATTGGAGACGATCTCTATTGGATGGACGGAACAGTTGTTTTGGGTACGCAGTCTAGCTTTCCGGTTTATTTTGGAGAGAATGGGCGTACGTCTGAACGCTTTGATGACTTGTTGGCATCTGATGCGACAGTAACAGGTGATTGGCTCTTCGAAGGCGGATTGTCTGCCGGTACGCTTAGAGACGATGGGTCAACAGGGCACCACATTTTATTTTCTGATTCGGTTACAGCTGGGGTTGTTTCCGACGACATTCGCCCCGTGTATAACGAGTATACAGTAGGGCATACTGTTACGGGCGATGTTCAGAATACCTATTCGCGTCTCGCAATAGGTGCAAGTGTTACTGGAAATGTTAACGGTATTTATAATGAGTTAGTTGTAGCAGATACTATAACTCTTAACTCAATTGGCTTACACACCGTAGTGACTTGTACCGGAGATCCTGGGGATGTGTTGTTAGGGGGTTTAACAACCGTTACTGTGTCGGATACTGGCGGAGGCGAAGTTATAGATGAGATTTATGCGCAGTCGCATGTAACTACGTTTACGGGAGAAATTGCTAACGCCAAGGCAACGGATGTTGGAGGGTTAAAAGCTACGTTGGAGCTCCAAGGGGGAGACCTAACACGTGCTAGAGGGTGCTATGTTTTGGTACCGTCTACTTCGGGAGTGTCAGCTACCGTGGGGTACGTAACAGGATACGATGTACTCCTTGAACCGCCGTCAACCTTAACGATAGCATCAACTATGACGGGCATTAATGCGGATGTGCACGCGTATAATGCTGCGGTATCAACCCTTAAAGGGTTAGATATCGATGTTAATAATACTGCAGCGGTAAGCAGTGCAATTTATGGGACACGGGTTGCTGTAGATTGTGATGCGGCTTCAGGCGTTTTGTACGGAAGTTATTTGGATGTAGATTGTAGTGCCACGTCTACATCGATTACAGGTCAACGCATAAATGTCGACGCTAGTGCAGCAGTTGGGACCTCTCTTGTTGGACAACAAATTGCTCTTACGCCTACGGTAGCTGCAACTGTTGGGCTTATGTTGGCTGGGATTTCGACAACTACCACTGCTAACTCTGTGGCATCTAGCGTATATGGCATTAGAAATGTTCTTAATAGTGTGGCAGATACGGCGGCTACCGCTATTGGGATTTATAATTATCTTAAAGTAGATGCGCAGCATTCTACAGCCGCATACGCGAATAAATCAGAGTTAGAGATAGAAGGTACATCCAGTCTATCCTCGGGCCAGTTGTACACCCATCAAGGTGTAGTAACCGTTCAAGGGTCAACAACGGAAACGCAGATAACGGATGCTGGGGGGATGCACCTCCAAGTAAACCTCGGCGGCGGTGCTATTTCAAGTAACGCGGATGGTTTATTTATTGACGTGCCAAGTACCGCAGGAACGGCTGCTACTGTAAGTGTTTTGTCTGGATTGCGCCTAGCTATGACGCAACCTTCAACAGTAACCGCTACGGAAGCTTATGGAGCATTCGTCCTCTTCAATAACACTAACGGCCCCACAGGGGATGGCAACGCCGCTGGCCTATATGTAAGTACAGTAGCAGCTCCTAGAGGGGTCGATATCCAAGTAGACGATGCGACGTATGGACAGTATCTGGCTACCACAAATACCGCAACCTCTCTTATGATTGACACGGCGGATGCTACGATTCCGTTGCGTGTAGGGGCCGGGGGAAGCACGGCTTACAGTAGGATAGATCGTTCATTGGTAGTAGGGATGGGAGGAACACCCCCAACCGATAAAGTAGCTCTGAATATCGCGGGTGCGTTCCAAACGGATGTCACGACCCTTGCGACGTCTTCGTTGTCGGGTACCGATACGATTGATGCAGAGAATAAATCTGTAATATACGTGACAGGCACTGATGCTCCAGGTAGTTTCCAAGATATTGCAACGTTATCCAACGGGGTGACAGGCCAATGGCTCATCATTATTAATGATACGGATAGTGGCGGGCCAGATTCGGTAGATTTAACATTTGTCGAGACGGGGAATATTAAAATAGCAGGTGCGACATCGACCATCATCTCAACAGGAGAGGCTATTCAATTTGTTTATGCTAATGCCAAGTGGTGGGAAGTATACCGCGGAGCATAGCAACTTAATCCTAGTCAAAGACTTGGATTGACGCGCAAAAGTTAAGAAAGGCAGAACAAATGCTACCGAACGAGAGAGCTGAGATACAACTGGACCTGGAGAAACCCTGGTATCAAAGTAAAAAGTTCCTAGCGTTTTTTTTACTTTTGTCGTTCATGAGTGCTTTCGTAGGCTGCCTTGTCTATTGGAATCTCGACTTCAGTTGGCAGGCAGCTGTGGTCCTTTTGGCTCTCATCTTTACGATGGGAATTGTCACGCTATCTTTTTTGTCTAGTCAGACCAGGATCGATAAGCTGACGAGGGGCATTACGCTCAGCAGCAACCCGACGGAGGATGACGCAACGCGCAAGATTATGATGATTCTAGATGATGAAACACGTAAGAAGCGTTAGAGCAGTTTATCAATGTGAGCGATTTCCGTAGGGATGTACGTACCTTCTTTGTCTTTCATAAACATTACTCTCACACCTACCGCGTCCCCTAAACAAATACTACAGATTCCTCCAGCGGGGTTTCCGTTGTGTTCGAACATTAGAGCGTCGGGGCCTAGGGGTTTTTCACAGTCTTCCATTACACATTTGTTGGGGTCCATTGGGTTTTCTCCTTAGATGTTTGTTATCAAATTCTTGGACAATAGTAACCTAGAAGTCTGGTTTTGCCCCCTAATAACTTTTACGGCTTCGAGTTGTCTCCGGGTTAGCTGCATATCTTTATCCACTAATGCACGGGCTAACTCGGCTAAGCCTGCAGCATCAGCTTCGTCGTGACTGTTTACAATCCATCCTCGATCCTCCGCTACCCTTTTCATAGCTTCTTTCGTGGCAGTACCCTCTCCCGCGAAGAACTTTTTGAGAGAGTTAGGTGGGATTTCGTTAGGGTAAACACTGGGCCAGTATTCTTGCATACAGAATAAATTGTAAGCTCCTCTAATCTGTCCTAGAGTGTCGGCTCTGTTTGTACTGTTTAAAGATGGACCTTCAATACAGATTCCGACAATTTTATCGTCGCTGCACCGAGCGTCTCTTACGAAATTTTTAAAAACGTTACATTGTAAATATAGTAATGCGGGACCGCTCTCTTTAAGAGCTATTCGTAGCGTGTGCTGCTGAACTTCGCCGTCGGTTACACTTATAATAGCTACGCCTGTTCCCCTGACAGACGGGTCAATTCCAATGTAGTGCCTTGTCCTTGCTTTAGGATTGGTCATAGCTTACTATTTTGTGTGAAGTCACATGAAAGGTCAATCATGAGTTATGCACAGATAGATATGGAATTTACCAAGTATTCAGACCCCGGAGGTACTGCGTACATGTTAAATACGGAGATTAATTCAGTTACTTCATCCCCCGATGTCGTTGATACTTGTCTCGTTGTTCAAAAAGGGGACGATACAGCGGCTGAGGAATTGGTTAGTATCGCTACTCGAGACCAGTTGGTTGTTACACCTCTTACGGCTTTGCCCACTACTATCGCTAGATTTTCTTCTCCGTCGCTTGCACTATTGCAAATTGGAGACCCTCTTGCATCCACAACCGTTCAAGCAGGAGATGTTATCCGTGTCACTACACCCGATTTATGGCAACAATTTTTTCCAGTAGGCGCCTCGGTTGATTATACGGTTGTGACAGTAGTGAGCGCTACAACAGTTACGGTGACTCCGGAATTCCCGGCATTCGCTCGAAACCTCACTTTTGAGGTTATTCGCAGTGGGACAACTATTCTACCAACGCCTCCACCGTCAGGGTCCTCTACTGTATACCCGACAGATGGATTGGCAAACAGAGATTACTCAGCGACACCAACAGAAACACAATACCTAGCGTCGTCGCATGTCGATTCTTGGTCTGATTTGACCGTAGCGGAGAACAGAGTTACCAGTCTCAAAACACAAGCAGCGTCTCTCATTACCGAGATGAATACGGCGGAATGGGTTGGGACGGAGAGGGTGGAATACCCATGAGTGTACGTCTAGATATAGAACAGTCGCGTTCGGTAATAGAGGGTCCCATCTACCGCGTGGTTACCGCAGTGGACTACAACCTTGGAATAGATAGAAATATTTTTGTATTCAACGCTGAGACGGATGTTTTTGAGCATGTGGCTACGCCTTGGGATATTGATAATACGCCAACGGACAAACAAACGGCGTTAAATACCGGGATTGACTACTACCGTTTGGACACAGTTACCAAAGACAGTGATACAGTGGCGGAGGCATCTACGTTTGCAGCGTATACGCTCGGACGTATTTCTTCTTTAGCCCAAGCATATGAACTGGTAGAGTCAGATTTTGTAGGCTCCAACACATATTCGTACACAGGAAGTTGACATGGAATTCACTAATATGACCTTGGACTGTTACGGGACTACTCCCACTCCGGATACGGAGGCTTTCAGGATCGAAGCTACAGTCACTACGGCAGGAGAGCTTCCCACTACTGCGCTATTTGTTTACGCTATCGGAGACCCTGAGCGCACGGATGCGGATAATTTTGCTAGAATTGCGAATCCCCAAGACCTACAGAATTTGAGCAGAGACAGGGATGCAGCTATCGCTTCCGATAGAGATGAATACTTAACGTCTTATGCTAGTTTTCAGTACGCAAACTTAGACCAAGCGGTTGAGGCAAAAGCTACCCTAAAAAGTAGGGTAAACGAGCTGGTCAATAACTGGATTTCGTACCAGACTACCTTTATTTATGACACGGGTGTAAGCACTTCGTTTCCGATGTCTGACCCTACGGTCGAACAAGCTCTGATTATAGATTACACAGATGCAAGAAGCGCCCGTATCGTAGCCGAAGCCGCGTTTACGGTAGCAGATATGGCGGTTACGATAGCAGAATCAGAGCTAGACCAATCGAGAGACTATCTCCCACAATTGCAGCGTGCTTCTGCGGCGTTATCTCAGATTAATCAAGACCTATACGATTACTGGAGCAACGTTGTAAGCGAGGGGTCGGTTGCTACACCTAAGCGTTACACGCTGGTATCTACCATTACAGACGACGCAGCTTATTTTTCTAGCGCTGTGCAAACCCAAAGAAACCTTATCGTAGGGCAGGAGACTGCGCTAACGACGGCTAAGAGCGAAAAAACAGAAGCAGCCGCTACGTTGTCTGCCGCACAAGAGGCGGAGGACGCAGCCCTGGCAGCAGTACTTGCTGTAACTCCGGACTTCGACCCCGCCTCTGTGTGACCTTGTTATTTAATACCAGGAATTGTGAATACGACGATAGCTATCCTCGTGTGATGTTTTCTCAAGTGACTCCAGGTTGAGGTATTCCCGAAATACGTCTTCTAGCGTTTTGGCGTTAATGTCCCATGTCAAACGCATTCCGTAGGGGCGATAGGCGTACGAGCTTCCCGAACTATTGAACTTGAAGTACAACGTCCAAGAGTTATTCCACTGAGAATATTCTATACCGAGAGCCTCGTACTGAGTTCGGTGCCATCTCCCGCGCTGCACAGGACTGTAATGTGCTCTGGCTAATTCGATGAGCACCGCTTTTTGTTGTAATGTTAATGCCTTAAAGTTTTTAACCTCAAACACCACGTTGTTACACTGGCGTATAATCTTTTCAGCCTCTTCAAATGTTTCGATACGTTCAAACTTTCCGGTAGTCTTACGGCAGAGACCGAAGGTTAATCCGTGGGACGTATAGCGAAAGGTGGCCCAGTATATTCGACGGTTGTACCGGGCATCCAATTCTCCGGAATTGAGAGCTAGAAACAATAGCTGCTTATTTGTAAACGGGACTTTAGCGTTTTTCACGACGGTGGCATTTGCCTCTTTTTCAGTGTCTACGTACGGCCCCTTACAGAGTTTAATGTAACGCCCTTCGGCTGTATGATGACAGGCTTCGCGAACTAAACACTTGCTACAAGCGTTTTCTCTGAAACGACGAAGTCTTCCGCGTTCTTTCAGCCCTTGGCGTGCTATGCTTGAGTTTTCTTCTACACAGCTGAAGCAGTGATTTGTGTGATGCCGGTAAGGTGACACAAAGTGTGTATCGCGGGTTAGCATAGGGCTCAGATACGTGAATCCTGCGATCATGCTCTTTCTATTTTTTAGGCTCTGTATGGCATCCGCAACGGTTACGTCTACGTCCGCGTTTTCCATCGGTTCCCAACAGTCTTTAAATACGCAATTTGTTTTTGTTTCAGATTCGAAGCAGTTGTCGCATCCTATAATCGCTCGTCGGGGGAGTTTACAGCCGTAGTATACGTCCTGTAATCGGATTCTTTCGGGCTCATTATTAGGCGTAAACAGTATCACGGTATCTTCAGGCTGAGCTTTCTCCAAGCGGGGGACAACCAGGTCTCTCACTTCGCGGGAAACTAAGATTTCGCTGTAGTCGTCTTTTTCGTATCGGTCGCAGGTCATCACACCATAATCCCCCATAAGGGAACGACAAAGTGGGTCTTTCGCTATAGCGTTTATCTCTTCTTCTGTAACGTCTTCGCCATCTTTATGGAAGAACAACGCACAAGCGCTATCTCCATCCTGATCCTCGGCAGCGGTAACAGTAAACATTTTAGTCAGCATTGTTGTGTTACTCTTTCTTTCTGTTTATCCACGGCTCTTTGAAATTCTTTTAAAAGTTTCTGCCCTTTTTCGGGATTTATCTGGTTTACCCAGTTTATTTTTCCACGGAGCCATACGGTCATGTCCGCGACTGAATCCTTTTTAGCTTTTGTAAGTTGCTGATCGAATCCGTGCGTTACGCAGTTGTGGATTATTGCACGCAACTTCATATATTCGTCTCGAGCGTAATTAGGTTTTTCACTGAATACGATGCCTAAGAGGTCTTTCCTGTGATAGCCGTGTGTGATGCGCGTCTTTTTCTGGTTTACGTGGTAACCAGCTTCAACGATGATGTTTTCGATGTCTTTAATGATAGTTTCACGCTCACACTTAGACGGATTAATCCCACAGGTAAACGCAAGGTCATCCGAGTATCGCGTGTACTTCCAACTCCAATCATCTGTTAAACCATAACGGTAATTTAGGTGTTTGACGTAGGCTAGAATCTTACCGTCTAGGCGCTGGTCTGCTACCAGATTGCAAATGGCTCCTGAAGCGGGAGACCCTTGTGGCGTTCTCGTGTACATTTTACTGTCTTGTCCTAGAACATCTTGGACTACTAAAAGTCCTGCTAGAAGGCTGGCTACGGTATGGCTGTACCCTAAACGCTTAAAATAGTTTCGAATCCAGGCTCGCGTAGTAGTATGGAAGAAGTTCTGCAAGTCCAATTTCAAAAAGAGGCCACGTTTAGGGCAGCTGTGGGCTTTAGGAATTACGCCTTTGGTTGCCGTTTCGCAGATAGAACACGACGGGATGTGTTGTAATACAGCCGCTTTCACAGATAAGCCGGTTCGGTATGCTGTGACATGTGGTCCTAATCGATTGTGCATTGGTGTCAAAAAGCGTTCATTAATGCGCTGCAGTAGGAGTTTCATTCCAGGGCTAGGTGCGTGAATTATCCTTTTTCCTTTATTTCGTTTTGGAATTTCTATCACGGTGTACTGTGCTGCAGTGTTATGCAAGAAGTGCCACATCGTTTTGTTTTTGAATCCTAAGTGGTGTGCGAGAGAGCAATCGTCTATTACGTAGGGCATTCCGTTAGGAATATTTGATGGGAGTTCAATAATATCGATTGATGTTTCACGAAAACCTACAGCCATTAGGATTCTCCTGTTCCGGGGGACTTTTTATTGTGGTCGTCGTATGCTACGCGTATTTTTGCGTAGCGTGCGCAAGCTGGCTGGCCTAGAACGCATTTTCCAGCATAAAGTTCGAGAACGTTTTTACACATAGCGCACAAAAGAGGGATTTTCCGAGTGGGTGTGGTTAGCGTTATGTTTGGAAGTTGGACTTTGCGGTTGTGGTTACCATCGATTGCGCGTGTTAGGAAGTACGCTAGCTCTGATTTATACGGTTCTTTTCCTTGGGCTTTCCCGTAAACAGCCCTTACGTGGGTGGGGACAACCATTAACCATTCTTCTGGGTCTTTAATCCATTCGTTAAAAGTTCCGGGGATACCAGACGCAGGTTTGCTTATTCCAATATGGGAAGCTGTGTCGCGCTTTACGCGTGTTTCTCGTACACGGGTAACGTGCAAGTTGCACAGGGCGGCTAGTAGTGGTCGGTCTAGTGGAAGGCTTAGGTAGTATCGAAATAGGCTATCAAATTGTGGGGTTAGGTGTTTTTTACCCAAGTACACCCTATCAAATGGGAAACGAGAGTATTGCGTTACGTCTTCGGTTGCTAAAACCCGTTGTGCAATACGCACGCATAGTATGTGGTCTGACATTAATCCTCCATGCGCAGCACTAGTTTCATTTCTGCGTGAGCGTCTCCTCTTGCTGTTAATACCCAGAAGAGGGGTATTTGAGGGTCTAGGGCCGGGAGCGGGACGGGAGCGTACCCATCTGTAAATATCAACATGAGGTCGAAGGGGCTTCGATGGGGATCTTCGTTATAAGCTTCGGCTATCCAATCTTCTGCGGTGTCTAGTCTGGCGGCATAGCGAAGCGGGCCGTTGAACGATGTTCCTCCGTATCCGTAGCGGGTATTAGACTGGGACATATCCTTCGCATCATCGGAGGTAAGGTCTTCTACGTGCTGAATCGTGCAGTCGAAATGCAGTAACCGGACTGTCACACCCTCTTCCGTCTGCAGAAGTCCGCGGAGTTCTGTACAACAATCTATGAAGTCATCCGTGCTCATACTGGCGGAGGTATCAAACGCGGCCAAGATATTAAACGTAAAGTTGTTTTGGTACCCTGGGTATGGTTCGTATCCCGCTGAGTGGAGCAGCGCAACGCTAGGGTACGCTGTACTTTCGTCCAATTTTTGAGATATAGCAGAACGTAGTTGTCCCCTTAGTACTTCTTGCCAGGGGATTGAAGGGTCCTCTAGTAGTTCATCGATAGTAGATTTGATACATCCGGGTATTACCCCGCGGGCTTTTATCGTTTGACGTGTGGCCGCAGCGGCGATGCGTCGCGCTTCGCGACGTGCACGGTCCATTGCGCGTTGAATTTCACTGTCTGTTAAGTTTTCAAATGTCTTGTTCCAGTCGACCGCCTTATGCTTTTTATTTAATAGGTCTTTAAACCATGAGGGTAGTTTTCCTCTACCTTCTCCATCTCCCTTGCCGTTCTCTTCTCCATCCCCCTTGCCGTTCTCTTCATCCGGCTGTTCGTTTCCTGAGTTACCCGTCGCTTTAGTTTGTTGTGGGTCTTCAGAATTGCTATCTTGAGGGGACCATCCATGTTTTTTGAGGTCCTGGATGAGTAGTACATAATATTCTTCGGCAGTGAGACCACGCGAGTAACCCCGTGATTCCGGCCAAATCAGTTCTTTGCGATACGTTTTGAAGTTCTTTTGGTTGTCATCGACCATCGGACGTAGTGCGAGGTCATTGACGGCCATATCCATCGCGATGTTTAGTACTTCTTTGATTTTAGCGGAGTAGTTGGTGTTTAGTGCTAGGCGTTGGAGGATAATTCCACGCTCTATGTGCCTTAAAATGAGGTGTGCGGCTTCGTGCACAATTACTAGGAGACGGAAAGCTTCGTCTTGTGCTGCAAACCACGCTGGGTCCCATAGCAAGACATATCGACCCTTTTTATCTAGCGTTACGCCACAAGTACCTAGTCCCGGAGTAGCGTGTAATCCACATCCGTTGAGCACTCTTCCGTAAAAGTTGTTACCGCCTCTCGGGCTACAAGCCCACTGTAGACATCGTCCTAATTCAGATTCTGTGTTTGTCATGGATGCTCCTTATATTCTTTTCTGCTTTGATTGGACCCCGGGTAGAGCTATAATTCTGCCTAGGAAACGAGGTAAAAATCAATGAATCATGTGATAGACCAATCGTGCGACGCTGGATTTGCAACTCTTCGAACTCTCGTGGAAAAATATCCCACGTTGCGTACCTTTGCGAAGAACGCCAATTTAGATTCCAGTGAATTCGAAACCCTATCCTCTGACTCTTTTGCCTGGCCTGCGGAACGCAAATTTCCCATACATACGCCACAGCATACGGCTTTGTCTGTTGGTTACAGTAAGATCGCTGCGGAAGTTCCCAAAGGGGTAGTTTCCATGCTGGAGAAGGCAGCGGAAATTTACGGGATTACGCCATCCGTTTTTGAAGAGGCGAAAGCAGAAAAAGTGGCTGCCAGTGTTGATTACCTGTTGCCATCTCGCAAAAGATTTAGAGTATCTTCTCCCGCAGATGTCCCCCTAGCCGAGGAAGCGTATCGAATGAAGTATGCGCAACTGAGTGTTGAAGACCGTGCAGAAGCTGGAAATAACTTGGTAAACTACGCGAAGAAACATGAGGTTCCACTGCATCCTTCTACCAAAAAATTGGCAGGATTGACCTTAACCAGCACTTCAATTTTCAAGGATTGGATGGGTGCGCGGGCAGAAGCTGCCATGCAGGCTAAATCTCCCTTAGCTTCTGCTTTCCAGAAACTGGCCGAAGAATACACCAATGTGGAACCGTTCGTGTACGACCGAACAGACCAGTTGAAACTGGCTGCGGCAGTGTCGCGTTTAGATAAGGAAGCAGGGCTAACACGGCACTATGGGCGTAAGCTTTTAACTCCGATTGAGACCGTATTCAACACCGATATCCCAAGAGATTCGTTGATGAAAGTTGGGTCAAGTCTTGCTAATAAGGAAATGCTTCGCCAGATACCGCTCACCTTTTGGGAAGATGCCCTGGGCGCAGATATTGCCAAAGAGGTTGCACCCAACGGAACCGTTAACGTAGAAACCCTAGAACAAATCATTCCGACGTTGCCCGCAGATTTGAGAGCCGCGCTGGAAACACAACTAGCGGCGTACAACAGGTAATTAATGGACAACCAATTAGTTAAGTTTGCGGAAATTTGCTCCGGTTTGACGCATTACACGGTAAAGACCGCGTCAAGAGAGGCGATTGCTAAGGAGATACTCAGCAATTCAGATGACCGGAATGCCACCGCGCTACTAATGGCCTTAAGAACCTTGCACGGGATTGACGCGCTGTACTGGGAACCGGAAACTATTTGGTTAACCTTGGAGCGCGAAAATAATATTGACCTGCCGGTCGAGGCTCGCGATAAAGTACAAGCTGCTATTTCCATCTTACGTAATCCAGCTTTCTTTTGGGACAACTTAGTTTTCCAGCGAACAGTGCAATCCTTCAATGGAGAACTGTACGATCCCGAAACGCTACAAGAATGTCATCCGGGACACATGGCTTGGGCGGTTTACGAAGCGACACTTTTACGCGGAATGGACCCGGATAGCGATGCTCGCCCTGAAATAGACGAAGATGTACAGCAGTATATAGCTGTTTGTTTAAAGCGTGCGGGGTACGTCTATCCTCCAAACCAGCTGCGAGACGTTTCAGATAATCTTGCATTGCTCCTTCCGGGCGCAGAGGAGACGTTCATCAGCTTAGTCAAAAAAAGTTGGGAGCAGGTAGATAAAGGGGGCCTCGCGAATCGTAAGTTCAACGAAGACCCCCTTAATATCCAACTGGCACAGCTAGCTTCCTGTTATCTCTACGTAAAGGAACAAGCGGAGAAGCTTGCGACGGACGTAATGTGGTTAGAGAAAGAGAATACTAATCCCTCATTGGTCTAAGTGCGGTCTCGGTTTGAATGTGCGCGTTGTCCATGTTCATTAACATCTCCAACCAGTATTCGTACTCTCCTAATTCATCCATGAGCTCTTCTAAGTATTTGCGTGCATTGGCTTGTTGAGCGGCTCCCTGCAGTTGAAACAAGATGCTAGAGGCTAATTCGTTGGGAAGGTCTTTACAGAAATCTAGCAAGCACCCTGCGGTTTGTTTTACGGGAGGTTTCTCCGCAAACAACAGTACCAATACGTTTTCGCACAGGCTAGAAAGCTTTTCCCGTTGACCCTTTTCTTCTAGTTGTTTAACTGCTTTTTGCGCCTTAGTGGAATAACCGTTTAGGATGTCCGTGGCACCCAGCATTACGTTGCTATCCTTTAGAAATTCGATTAACTGTGTAGTACCCGTAACCCCGATCGATGCAGAAAACCGCACTTGCGCGAACGAGCTTGTTAGCGCGATCCCTTTTGCTTCCATGTTATAGGCATCTTCTGAAATCGTTTCTACCGTTGCGGGGCATATGTATTGTTTACCCTGGTCTCTCGCCTTTTCGTCGTAGAGTAGCCTAGGGTTTGTTTTAAAGTACTCTAGGACGTGGGGGTGACATACTTTGTCTTTCGCTGGACCGGTAGCGTCGGCATGGAAGCAGTTTGTTTTAGCGTGGGTGTACCACCCCGCGAACTCTGGAATGACGTATAGAAATTTAACGCGTCTACGGATAGCGGCTTCATTTTCGATATTAGTTACGGCATAAGCTGCTGTAGCAGGATTCATCGTACCTACTACCAGACAATCTTCCGGGAGGCGGTAATTGAACATACTTCCATCTTCGAGAAGGGTGAAGAACTGTGCGATCGCATGCTTTAACCCTCTGTTAAGTTCGTCAAACAATAGAATGCTCTTCTGTCCCAGTTTTGGAAATATGCTAGGAACAGCAACATCAAAGAAATCTCCTTCGGCTTTTCGGGGAATTCCGGAACCCATTAATCCCCAGTGCGCGGTGTGGATCGGGTTTAGGTCGTAGCCGTATTCGCGGCAGATTTGACTAAAGATTTGTGTTTTTCCTAGTCCTGACTCTCCTACTAAAACAATACAACCACGGCGCTGTTTACTCTCTAACGAAAGTAAGATTTGTTCGCGGGCTTCGGCGAGAGTCACCTGTGGGATGTCTAATCTTTCTGGATAAGATAGTGCGGTTTCGTTTTTCGTTCTTGTCACGTCGGTCTCCTTCCCTTAATGTGGTAGGAATGTTAAAAGAATCAACTGCCAATGAGCGGCTTAGTGTGATAGCTGAATCGTGGATTATGTTAGACGGTAGGCCTTTCCTACTAGACGATTGGCCAATGCATCGAGCGTTCTACGATGGACGTTATCAGCGTACATTATTTAAAACAAGTCGTCAGGTAGCAAAGAGTACAACCTTAGCGAACTTCAGCATTATTGAGTGTAGTATTATACCACATTTCTCTACTATGTTTGTGAGTCCAACCAAGGAGCAAACGATGCGCTTTTCTAACACACGTGTTGGAAAAACGATGCGGTATTCTCCTATTATCAATAAATACTTTCTCAGCACAGACCTGACGGACCGAGTGTTTCACAAGCAATTCACAAACGGTTCGGAGATGCTTTTTGCTTACGGTACAGATGACGCTGACAGACTTAGGGGTCCTTCTACCGACCGCAATATGTTTGATGAAGTACAAGACTTATTGTACGACCCTATTATTACGGTAGGTAACGAAACGATGTCCAATTCTCGCTATGCGTTTGAAACTTATGCGGGAACTCCAAAAACCATGGAGAATACCATCGAGTACTTGTGGGGGTTATCCACGCAAACGGAGTGGGTTATAAAGTGTGACGCATGTGGGACACACCAGTTTATTGATAACGAGCGGTCCATAGGAAAGTATGGCCCTATTTGCGTTAAGTGTAAGGACTACCTCAATCCTTTTAATGCTCGCTGGATCGATATGTGCCCTGTCGATCGCAGTAAAGACGAGGACGAGTACTCGAAGTTAAAGGGGTTTCATCTCAATCAACTCATAATGCCTCAAAATGTGCCTAAGGCGATGGAGCGGTACGGACAAGAAGCGGTGGATACTGCGAAAAGGCGCTGGAAGAGGATCCTTACCAAGTACAAAGAGTCTCCACCTGTCGTTTTTCGGAATGAGGTCTTGGGCATTTCAGATGCGGTGGGAACTCGGATGCTCACTAAAGAAGAGCTTGAAAGCCTTTGCAACGAATCGCGGTCATTCCAAAAATTTCCGGAAGAGGGGTCGATGACTGGAATTGTTACGTGCGTTGCCGGAGTAGATTGGTCGGGAGGCGGAACTTCTGGGGTATCAAGAACCGTTCTTTGGATTTGGGGTTGGCGTCCGGCTGACCAGCGGCTAGTTTGTTTGTACTATCAAGTTTTTCCAGGACAAAATCCTGTGCACATCGTAGATGAGATTGCGGTAATTTGTTCCAATTACAGAGTCATGTTGGTTGTGGGAGACGCCGGGGAAGGGCATATGGCTAATAACCTTCTCCGGGAACGGCTTCAGTATCACCGTGTCCAGCAGCTTCAATACGGGGCTCAGCGTAAAGCGATTCAATGGAATGGTGAAGATCGCTTTATGGGAGACCGGACAACGTTGATCGACAACTACTTTATGCTCCTCAAAAACCGAGCTGTGGAATTTGGACCATTAGCTGTGATGCGAGTAGCTATCGAGGACTTACTCAACGAGTACGAAGAGGTCACGACCTTAGGTCGAAAAGTGTGGAGGCATTCACCTCAAAAACCTGACGATTGCTTACATGCTGGATTGTTCGGTTGGGTGGCGTTCAAAATAACTCAAAATGATTTGAAGTTTTACCAGTGACCGTCGTCCGTTTGTTTTCACAGCCACTGGCAAAACCTCAAGCCCTCCTGCTAGTAAGTTGTTGCTAAGGTCCTGACGAAATGGAGCTTAGCACATGTTCTTGGCATCTTTACACTGTAAACGAGATGTAGCATCTCAAACCGTCAACCAGACTTTCTGGTATGGTGCCAGTAGGGCATTTTTTTTGTGTTGCTTCATTCTGGTGTAAAGTATCTGTATGCATGAAGAATTTTAGGCTGAGTCTGCGAAAGCATAAACTTCTTCAGGCTTACAGACTACTTTATAGCTAGATTGCGACCTAGCAGTTAACGGCACTGCACTCTGCTATCGTGTTTCTTAAATAGAGGACTCCTATATTTAAGTACCTAGCACTGCTCCCCTTTCTTTCCAGTATAGAGGTGTAACACCTCCGGGCCGTCCTGCGGTCCGCCAGAGTGCGATTTGGGAAGTATCTTCCCCCTTACTTATTGCCTATAAGTCCAACACAACTTTGTACTGCTGTCAGTGGTAAGATCTGTGGGGTTCATACGGTACAGTTGTGGTACACCACTGTGACGTAAGAACTTCACTTGATCTTGAGATATTTTGTTATCCCCTTAGTTCCGATATTAGTGGAGTAGCTCCACCGTCGCTTAATGTAGCGTCGGAAAGTCCAGTACATCCTTTTATACCATTGTTTTGATTTCTTTTGAACTAGCCCTTGGCTAAGTCGTTTCGAATTTCATGATCTTCGTAGTCTTCATCATCTTCTTTCCCCTTGGCATCTCTTGGATTGTCTGCGAGGTAGTGGTTGATGTCCTGAAGTTCTCCATAGGAGGGTCCTACTTCTACGTCCCACGAAAATGGGACAGGAAGCCACGGATAGTTTTGGGCAACGCGTCGAACTCCGTATTCTTCAATAAGTCCGGGCATCTGGTGTACCTGTGTCTTAGGTACTTCCATTACCAAGGAATCGTGAACGGTGATTAATTGGCGTCCCCCTAAGTCCCGAATAGCCGAGTCAATAGAACATAGGACGTCCATCACGATATCCGAAGATGTACTTTGGATTTTAAAGTTTACCGCTTGGCGTTCTGCCTTAGCCTTCATAAACCCCGTCATACCTTTTGTATTAAAGCGTCTTCGGCGTCCAATAAAGGTCTCAACAACTCCGATCTGGTGCACTTGCCGTTTGGTGAGTTTAATATACTCCGGAATAGTGGGAAACATGCGAAATAGAACGTTAATAATTGCCTGGGCCTGCTCGTGAGATATTCCTACGATGGACGCAATTTTATTTTTGCTTGCTCCATAGAGAATTCCAAAAACAACGCGTTTAATATTGCTCCGTAGGATTCCAAGCTGTTTTCCATACCAGGGATCATCGTCGGTTAACGCGCCTCTGTTTTGAAAATCGTTATAGCTCCATTCATGTTTTTCGTCGATACCGATAGTGGTCAGAACCTTTTCTTTGTCTGCCTGTGCAACTCCTTCTAGGACCGTTTCGGGTTTAAGAACAACCGAAGAAAAGAATGAGTGGGGGTCCATTCCTTCTTGCAGGGCTTCAATCAGGTTTTCATCTTTGCTGTACGCCGCGTAGAGCCTAACTTCTGCAGCTTTTGCGTCGGCATTTACGATAACGTGGGTCTCTCTGTTAGTAGGTACAAACATCTTTTTGATGTTGTGCTGTCTGATGCGTGCAGGGATGTTCTGCATGTTCTCGTCGTTAGACGATAAGCGCCCCGTTGCAGTGCCCATGATATTAAACGTAGTGTGCATCTTGCCATCTTCTTGACTTAGCACGCGGATGTTTTCGATAAACGTATTTCGCGCTTTTGTCAGTGCGCGATACTCCAACAAAACCGTAGCGAACTTACATCTATATTGGTTTTTCAATATTTTTAAAAAAGCCGCATCAGTGGATATCTCGCCAGAATCTGTAATCCTCAACTCTTCTTGAGCGATAACGCTTTTATACGATACAACATCGATGGAGTTCTGCTCCGGATAGTATCCCGTAGTAAAGAATAACTTACGCAAATGTGCCGGACTATTGGGGTTAAAGGGGACCGAGAACGATTTAGGAGGTACCATCTGTGTTAGTTCAGACGCTAGTTCTAGTATGGCACCATCCATCTTGAATGCGAGTTCCTCTGCATAGTCAAGGTCAACCGCCATCCCGTATTCTTCCATACGGGCTAGTACCTTAGTGGTATCTAGAAGCCGTCGATACATTATGTGCTTGAGTGGTTCTTTGTATGTACATCCAGGGACCGCTACGTCTTGATACAACTTCTGTCTTCCGGCTTTTCTTCTGATGTCTCTTAGGTCTTCATCTTCTTGTATCATCCTTTTGCGTTGTAACTCACAGAGTTGACGTGTAACGTCCGCGTCAACCGCACCGTATTCGTTTAACTGTTTCAAAGGAATATTGGCGAAACCATCGTCGTTATATAGCTTTTTTGCCGCTCCCGTTAAACTAGACCCCGCACCTTTTTCCTTTTTCTTCTTCTCCTTTTGTTCTGCTTTACCTCGTATTTCCGTCAATTCGTCTTCATAGCCGGAATGTGTTGGTAAGTAGAGTCTTGTAAGAGACTTCAACCCGTAGAACCCACGTTTATCTTCAGCTAGAAGGTGCTCGCCTAACATCGTGTCCCAGGCAAGCCGGTTAACAGTCCAACCTTTAGCCCATAGAACACGAAGGTCGTACTTAGCGTTGTGAAAGATTTTAGGTTTGGGACAAGCCAGTAGTTGTTGGATAACCGGAAAAACCTCTTTAAACGACCAGGGGGTCTTCGGGTGTTCTATCGGAATTGACGCAGATTTACCTACGTCCCACGCTACGATTAACGTGAGAATCTTTAGCTTCTCCCTGTGGGGATATAGGGTATTAGTCTCTGTGTCGATTGCGATAGCGTGGTTATCAGGTGTGTTTCCGGGTTTGTGGTACATCACGATCTCATCCACAAGTTTTCGAACCGCGGTGAGCGTTTTGGGAAATCGGTAATCTTTAATAATTACGTCTAAAGAAAGAACGGGATTTACGTTATCGGCACTCTCATTCTGCCTTGCATGCAGCACTGCGCCCATAAAGATTCCAATATGTTCGCGGACAACATCCATGTAACCCGTTTTGGTAGGCAATTGACGCTTAGACAACGATGCAAATACAATTACAGCGCGTTTTCCTAGCGTAGTATGGTGGAATTTTCCTTGAGCTTCCGAATACTTCCCAATCTTAATCCCTAATGACTGCAAGACTGCGGGGCCCAACGCAAAAACCATAATCGGTTTATCCCGTCGAGATTTATCCAGCAGCTCTTTATGAAAAAGTGGCTGGCAAGCTTCTCTCTCTTTCTTGTTTGGTTTTTCTACAGCACAGCGAATTGCTGCAGTATATCGTCCTGAAAGCGCTGCTTGTTTCGGATTGTTTTTCTTGTGGGTGGCAAAGGCTCCTTTCACCATACCTTCCACATCAATTCTCCAACTGGAATGCGCTATGTCTCCTGATGGTCCACTGATGACAGGGGTCTCTGCAACGCAGAAATAATCCACGTCAGAGTATGCCCCAATCCCCTCGGCGTAGTGTTGCACTCCGCGCAAGGGGCACTCATTACATTTTGGGCCGGTCCACGCAGTGGTCCCGCACAGCATGCAGTCGATTTTATTTGATACGCTCGGGGACGTTGCCTTCCCAGGAGTCGACGGAGGCGGTGTTGTCATCTTGCTGCTCCTCTGGACTTTCTTGTGGAATCTCGGGTAAGGGGGCTATTACATCTTGGTCCAACTCGTGACTGTCATTAGCTTGCAACCAAGGCTTGGCATCGAGAACAACAACATCGGCGATATTAATTCCAGCTCCCAAGTGCCGACCTACGCGAAACAGTATGCCGGATCTTTCAATCTCCGAAGGGGAAAGGGCTGACGGATGGCGTTCCAGCGAAACCTTTAGTTTTGCTCCAGTTGTTTGCCCCCGTAAATGGTACGGAATCATACCAGTACACTGGTCTACGAGGAACAAGAGCGTCTTTGTTCTTTCATCAAAGTAGAGCCCTTTGTTAGACGCATTGATATCGTCTCGAAGTTCAGGCGACACAAGCATTTGCGACGCAGTCATCGCGGGACCTTCCGCTTGCGAAATACAGGGGTTACGCATAATAGCATTAAGGAGACCGTGAGTTTCGGATGCGACTGCAGTTTGTTGTATTGCATATGTGTTGTCATCGATATAGTTCTCTAAGAAATTCACCCAGTCTTTGCCTAAAAACTTCAACAGAGCTAGGATGGCAAATAGAGATGATGCTAATCGCCATTCAATTTTAAGCTTCGGGTTAGTTTTTTGAAGCTCGATGAACTCAGACCGCACTTCCGCTTCTAACCGGGCTAAGTCTTGCGCATAGGGGTACATGCCTACTGCAATCTCGTGTGCCATTTCTTTTATGCGAGCTGTCCCAAGCGTGTCCTGGATGACATGCACGGGGTTAACTTTTTGTGGAACCTTCTGCATTTCGATAGAAAGCATTCGGTTTAAGTCCTGCGGCCTTTCTGCGCCTTGGATGGCTGAAAAGATAACCGGCAGACGGAAGGTTTGGGTGAAAGCGGTACCGTCAGCACGTCCCCGTACTCTGTCCGCTTGGCCTGAAACAAGGCCGCGAAACATCTCCATGATTTTAGAGACGTGACCACCCCGTTCGGTGTCACCGCTTTCAAACTCGTCCAACGCTAAGAGACGTGAATCACTATCGGCGTACCCCGCTACACCTGCAGCAGAATAGCTTTCGTATCCTTGAGACGCTAAAAGTAACTGGATTCCTTTGTAATTGAAGCCCGTTAACGTGGAAAGTAGGCTGGATTTACCTGAGTGTGTATCTCCTGTGATGAATACTAGAACCGGACGTTCAAAGGCATCCATTATAGGGTAACATAAAACGAGAGCCGCCAATAATTGAGCGGTTACTTTTTGGTTTTTGAAACAGTACCCTACGTCATAAACCTCTACTAAGTCAGAATATAGCTTCTGGAGATTTACTTTTTTACCGGACTCCAACTTATCAACGTCTAGTCCTCCGGGGTACCACGCGGAAGATTCAGCGACGTCTACGTCGAAGATAGTGTTGTGTGCTGCGTCGGCAGGACCTTCGAGTTTAATGTAGCTAAGGGATGCTCCATCCCGTTGGATTTTAAAAGCATTGGTACCGCAAACAATGTATTCTACAGTTCCTCCGTGGTCACGGACGCAATGATAACCTTGTTTTAACCTTCGTGCTGTCATGAAATCTGGTGCTCCCAATGTCATGTCGATGAAAGCGGCATCGAGATAGCTAGCCAATTGCATTTGAAGCTTGTTCAAGATGCGACCATCAATTTCCGGAGTAGGAAATTCAAGAAAGGGTGGTTGTCCTACTTTTTCAGTAATAAACGCATGGAGTGATCCTACCGTTGGTGCCAGCTCTCCGATAACGGACTTAGGGTTTGCGAGCTGGATTTCATGATACCGTTTATCCTTTGTATTATAAACCTTGAGATTTCGACCACCCTTAGATGCATACGACCCGACAACAAACAGAAACTCTCTTAACGCGTCTACACAATTTTGAACAAAACCCAATTCGGTCCCATCACGTGAGGCGATTTCCCGCTTTAGAAGGCTGGCATTTAGGTTGTGCCTAGCAGCTACTACTTCGATGAACTTTGAAGCCTCTAACCTGTGGTTGACGTACTTACCGTGATTCGCTGCCGCTTCCATCCGAGCCCTGAAATCTTGCTCGGGAATGGAATCGATTTCAATACTTGCGCGGGTAGAAGCCCAATCCCAGGTGGATGCAAACGTAGTATCTTGTTCGTCCCACAAAAGACGAAGGACGTCACTTGGGTTTCCCTTGTGTATTGCGTCGTCGACGTCGGAAGCTCCCGGAAGTTTATCCCAACTTTGAAACACCTTCACGTCGAGTTCGTAAATATGCCCTAACCATTTTTGAACAACGTCATCTCCTTTAGCCTCTGGGGCGTCGCCGACTAGATACAAGCTGTTAACGCCTGAAGCCCGTAGGCACTTTTCGATATAAGGTGCGCCGCCACCTCCCCCTGCGGAGATTACGGGAAACTTAACGTTACCGCGTGCGACGTAGTACGCCATGAGGGAAAGAGCATCAAATTCCCCTTCGACAATGTGCGCATAATTTCTATTGGCGCTCTGACTCCAGAAAATTTGATAGCGGTCCCATCCCAAACCGAACATCCCTAGATCCTCGCTGAATTCATCCTTAGTAATGGTGAATTTTTTTGAGGAGTCAGGAGAGCGTAGTTTGAAGTTACTTATCTCTGTAGGGGTTGAGTAAAGAGGGAGAAGGATACCACCGGTAAAAACTGGGTCGCGGATGTAATCTGCGAAATAGTTATTAGCTTCATTCGCTAGGTTTACAGGCTCTGGTATTGTCGAGTTTCCATCACGCCTCCATTGCATATACTTTATCTTAAACCGCTTATGAATCCTTTTAGTTAGGTCTCCTAGAACTGGCATGATAGATACAGGAAGAGCATGCAGAACGTCTTTCGATAACCCACGAACATTAATGAGCCAATCCAAAGCCTGCGCTGCGTAGGCATACTCTGAGTTGTTAGGGTCGCCGATCGCGTCACACATCATCTGATGCGTTGCAGCAAAAATCTCACGCTTAAGTTCCTGGTTTAGCCGTTGGGCTTCCAGTTCTTCTAGGGCTTTTTTAGGCAAAAACCCGGGTTTGTAAGTTTTTTGCACGTACTCTAAGGAATCCGCGTACGTTGAATTTCGAATATAGGAAATTAATCGCAGCGGGTTGGACTCGTAATAGTTACAGGAGCCGCCATAACATTTAGCGTAGCCTCTCCCTGTGTGGATGTAAAACGACGGGTCTGTATCCTGATGATCTGGATGTACACATAGGCCCTTAAGTGTTTTATGTCCTGTGGGTATGAACTGTAGGTTTGGTTTGTATTCTTTGAGAAGCTTATGCCAATTATCGATTCCGATAAAATCCCATAACTTCCAGATTACGTCGTGAGATAGACGTTTACTTACTTGCTTGTTTCCCATTGGCACCATCCGCATGTGCTGGACATATGCTGCGGTAGTCACACCATCCGCAAAGAGGTCCAGGCCGTACCAGTTCGTGTTTGTGTGTATCGATCGTAGCCTTGTTCAAAAAAGTGAGCACTTGCTCAAAGAGGGGTTGGACGTCCCTAACATCCAACATTCCTTTTTTAAACGCAACGTGGTCTGTGCGTACAAAGTTAATCCCGAGTTTTACATGTTGTAAATCCGGTTTGGTAGCTTTTAAGAAGAGTGCGTAAGCATTGAATTGTTTGTCAAAATACTTAAGGTCATGCTCTTTTCCAGTCTTGTGGTCGAGGATCAGAGCCCACGGGTAGTTTTTGAAAAAAGCAGAGAGGTCAATAACGCCGCGGAGCAAACCCTTTTCATCATTCCAGAAGTTGATAGGGTTACCATCGAAATCAACGGCTAATCGTTGCTCAATAGAAGGAAAAGAGATGTCGTGTAGCTTTCGATAGCTTTCAAACCTACGCATAAAATTTGCGACAGCTGGTTGGAACTCTCGAGCCTCTTCTGCCTCTGTTGTAGTTAGCTGATGCTCTTTGATAGCTTGTAAATAGCATTGGTCTACTGCTGTTCTGCCGTATGGCTTAAGTGCGTACTCAAGAACGGAGTGTACAGCTTTACCGATTAATGCCTCTTTGCCTGGGGGCAAATCCATTTTTTTCTTTTTAACGTATTGTAGGTGAAATCTGTGAGGGCATTGTTGTGCGACATCTGCTTTACTAATGGACCAAGGAGCAAATTCTTTCACGATACTTGTGGGTTTTACGTCTGGCATTTTTTCTCCCAAAAAAGGAGAGGCAGGGCATAGCGGACTAGTACTACACCCTGCTCTCTGGCACGCAACAGTATTTAGACGTTTACAGTCTCGTCGCCTAGATCATCCATGGTATCTAGCGATGAGGTGTCCGGAGTTAGCGTCCCAGCGGAACTCGCTTCTCCGCTTTCGGCTTCGTTTGGTGTAGCTGCTTTTTCACCTGACCGATAAATAGCTGCAATACTGGGGAGAATGTATGTTGCCTCTAACATTGTGCACATTGCGTCGCAAAACGCGTGTACTGCTTCCGGGACGGCTTCCGTTTTATTCGGAGCAACTTGCATTACGTACCACCGGCGACTACTATCATGCTGGCTGGTGCGTTGGTCTAACGTTAGGGTATACCACTTGGACCACGGGTAATAGGACCGCTTTACAAACTTAGTCAGTTGTCGTCCTGCAGGTTCTGACGTTTTCTGGAAGCGTACCAGTACGATTTCCTGCATGTCTTTACTTAACATAAAAGCTACAACGTTATCCGCGCAGCGTTGTTGTTGTCCATCTCGCCAGGGTCGGTGGGGGCAGTCATCACATGTGCCACACAGGCTACCCATTATTCTGTCCATTGACTGGCAGAGGGGTTTATTTGTGTCTTCTCCCATGTCGGAGTTGCCCCACATCGTGCGACCGCCCCATAGGGCAATAACGGTTCCTTCGAATTTCTCACCGATAGACTCTTTAGTCGTCAGGTAGTATTCTCCTGGAATTTGTTTATCGGGGCGATTGGGGTCATTACCAGTACCCTGGTAAGCTTTTAGTTCTGGGAAATCCGCCTGGTCGCTATCTCCGTAAATACCTTTACGAGAACTTGTAGTTTTACGAATAATATTCATAAGACTATCAACATACTCCTCGGGAAGGTCATCGATAATGTTTTGGAACGCAGTAGCCGTGGGAAGTTCAGTAGAAACTCGAGCGAGAATGGTGCCGTACTTGGTACGGAACTCTTCGCTACTATCGCCGAGAGCTGTCAATGCGGTCGCTTGCGCTTTTTCAATAGCTCCAGGTTTTTCGGTTTTAATCTCGTCGTTTTTTTCTGTTGTGTCTTGGGTTTTGGTGGAAGTTGTCTCTGTCTTTTTAGTACTCTTCACCATGTGAGAGCTCCTTCTAGTTGGGTTTTCTTGGCACGGAAACAGATACTACGTTAAACTTATTGCGCTGTCCACGGGTTTTGTATGAGAATAAACTACCGCGTTATAGGAGTGCGTAATGTATACAGAACTGCAGACTAACGACAAAGTTTATGACCTTTATTACAATGAAGTGGGACGCCACACGTTGTTATCGCAAACAGAAGAACGGGAGTTACTCCGGCGTTATCATTGTTGTTCATTGTGCACTAGGCGTATACCCCTACGGGTTCGTTCTTCTAACTGTCCTGATTGTGGCGCTATTTCTCCGGATAAACCACAAGGTCGCGACTTTGTTTGTACGTCCTGTTTTAAGGCTTATTCACCTGTTACAAATGCGCGGACGTGCCCAGCCTGTGGAGCTGGACGCGACATGGAAGCTAGGCAGGACCTGATTCGTGCAAATTTACGGTTTGTGATTCGTCGAGCTAAGAAATTCACACAAGACGCAGAGGTCTTGCATACACTTATCTCGGCTGGAAATATCGGATTAATGCAAGCTGTTGACCGGTTTAATATAGATACGAGTCATCGATTTTTAACGTACGCAGAATGGTGGATCCGAAAAGAAATAATGGATGAACTCAATCGTTCCAATATGATTCACGTCCCCACACATAAGCAGAAAAAGTTACGCAGGATAAGTAAAGAGGGTCAGTACGTCTGCATTCATTGCGGTCTAAGGACCAACAGCGAGCACAATGTAAGGCATCTTCCAGCCTGTAATGCCTACGGAGGACACGTATTAGAGGTGCCGTTACAGCGCGATAGCCAAATATTAAGTGATGCACTCAATATCGACGACATGGTTTGCGTTGCGACAGACGATGTAGAGAAACAGTATCATGCTGCAGAGATGCAGACGGTACTACGCGCTACAGTGGATACGATGGGGTTAAGCGAACGAGATAAGTTCATAGTTGTAGGGTACTTCGATGCTGTTGCAGCTGATCGGAAAAGTGACCCAAAGAAGCTACCCCAACTTGCGGCCGTTACAGGTATTACACCGGAACGTGTTCGACAAGTTAAGGAAAAGCTTTTAATGCGGATTAAGAAAGAACTGCGCAAGGCGGAAATCACGACCCTGTCTACTCTTCTACCAGAAGACCAGTAGCAATTTCCATCCCATCAATAACTCCCAGATTGTATGTTCTTTCTGCTTTTGTTGCAGACTGTATTGCACGGTCTCGATACGTATCAAGCCAGTCTACCATGTCTTTTTTCTTCACAGGCTTCATGCGTTTATACACTTCGGGGCTTCGGTAATCCTGTAGGTTTAGCTCCGGTGTTTTTTTGGTTTTCTTGTGTGCTGCAGCTCCACGTTTGGCTGGAGATTTAGGTGCTTTTTCTCCCGCTTTAGCGGCTTTCTTAGCCTCTTGGGCTGCTTTACGCGTACGATAAGCCTCAATAGCTTCCCCTACAGATTGCGCTGAATCTCCGGATAATGCTTTGCTTACCATCTTTTCATAGAATGCTTGGTCAACCTTACGGTCCAGCTTAGCAAACTGACGGAACATGGCAAATGGTATCTTTTCCGCTTTTAAGGCATCCTGTAACTGAGGGTCAGCCTTGAGGATAGATAAGTGCTGGCTTACGTAGCCAGCAGAACAACCACATGACCGCGCAATTTTTTCATTTGTAAACTTATCATTTTCTATAAGTTTACCAAAGGTTAGCGCAACCTCGTAGGGTGTATTATCCTTCCTAGTTAAATTAGCCACTAGAGCGTGTAACCGTGCGTCTTTGTCTGTCTTTGCATGACTGATCGTTACCGGTGCAGTTACGGCTCCCATTTCACGGAGAGCTGCATATCGACGGCGACCATCCACTAAAACATATGCGTTTTTAGTGGGTTCCTCTCGTACTAGGATTGGATTAAGTAGCCCCGCAGAAGAAATAGACGCAACTAGGTCGCTAATATCCCCTAATGTCTCACGATTCCAGTCTTTAGAAAGTTCAATACTGGACAGATTTATTGTCGTATTCTTGAAATCGTCTTTTGTATTAGTCCGCCGTTTACGGGAGGTTACTTTTGCGGACTTTTTTGCGGATGTAACCCCTGTTGTTTCTGTTTTATTCGCCATGTTGACCCTCTCTTAAAGTGAGTTAATCGTATCGAGTAGAACTCGTTTACTTACTCTGCTCAATGGTAAATCACTAGGTTTCACCCCCTCTAGGATGGCGCCCAGCGTGTGGAAGAGTTCGGTGGTTAGAGGAATAAGGCTCTCATCACTGTTATATACGATCATATACAGCGCTCTAATAGCTTTCAGCTTTTCCTCCGATGAGGTTGAATCGCGTAAGCGCGACTTTATTCTCTTCTTTCGAAGGGGCGGCTTCCGCAATTCGGACATAACAAAACTCCTGTTTTAGCCTCATCTCGGAGAACAGCGTCACATGTTGGACACCGTGGTTGGTCTCCCTGCTTTGCTTCTTTCTCGAGGGTGCTATCCTCTGACACGCCGTACTTTTCCATGGTCTACTCCTGCTCTGCTATATCCGCAGCAGGAGTGGCATCTTTCTTCTTCTTGGGGGGAGCCTCATTTATCATGAAGATGTCCCCGATGAGCGTATCTATCCGAGTTTTACAACCCTTATTGCGTTTGGCATCAGGAGTGTGGCAAAGGGAATCTAATGTTTTAATCTCGTATTTGTCTCCCACTTTACGGGCGATAATGAGTTCGGGGTGTTCCGCTTTCAAGACATCATTTAATTCTGACTCGAGGTCCGATAGCATCCCTTCTTTTACTTCATTCTGGGCTAATAGCTCTTGGGCTTCTTCAAGTAGCAGCGTCCTGGTTTCTTTTTTACCACAACGACCACAATCTACTGTAACAGTTACTTCCATGATCTCTCTCCTTTTATGCCGTCTATTGGAAGAGGCGTTTACACGTTTGCGGGCCAGGAAGCCCGTCTACTTTTAGTTGATTTATGGGGTTTCTCTTGTTCCAATCCGCTTGGAACTTCTTAACTATTTTTCGGGTTTCAGGCCCCATTCTACCATCTTCTACCAAGCTATAACCTTTGCGTACAAGTTGCTCTTGTACGTCCTTTACACTGTAAACCTTATCGTTGTCACTATCGATATCATCATCGTGTGTAGGGGTATCTTCTCCGTATGACGGATTTTCTTGGTCATTGTGAGTATCCCACCCACGAACTTCATCCCAGATAGTACCCTCTGCGTCAAGTAGATCTGTATAAGATTCATCTTGTATAAAGGCTAATTCCAGTATCGGTTCGGGGCCAAAAGCAGCGGCGTTACAGTCCTCGAATGGGAATAGGGGGCCCATGTCGCTTTTCCCTGTGCGCCAGTCAGTATGTTGTGACATGCGAGAAGCGTCCATTTTATGCGGCAACGCTGCGATGAGGAGCCGTTTCAGTTTGATATTATTGATGAGCTGGTCTTTTGTGAAGGGCTGCATGATTTTATTACCCCTATAAGGGCGGTCTAGCAGAACCGGCGGGAGTTCCTGTACAAGTTCCAAGGGGAGCTCCCGAGCCCAGTAACGCCATTTGCCACCCTTAGTCTTGGTCAGCTGTCCGGCGTTTACTGTTTCTAGTCCTATTGAATCTCTGTTCCGGCGTGGTTCATGCCATGCACTATGCATTAAAGGAATGATGTAGAACGGATGACCGTGATAGCCCTGAATGAAATGCGTAGAGGCTCCAGCATACCCTGTTTTGCCGTTTTTCTTTTTTCGTTTTGCAGCGCTAAACCAGTTGAGCGTAGACCATTTAGATATCCCAGCAGTAAAATGATCTACAAAGTAGAGGTCGTCTTGCGTTTCTAAACGATTTTTAGTGTATTGTCGTGTAGGATATTCTTTCGCCAACTCAGCGCTGTGTTCTTTAATTCTTCGATGAGAGTCTATAAACAAAGCATTTAAACATTCAATTGCTTCGTTTTGGGTAAGAGCGTCTTCTGCGATTTTTGCCCATAGGCGTTCGAAGATTTCTTTTGCTTCGGCGCCGTTCCCATCCACAATATCCCAGAATTCTCTCTTAGCGATAGAGGTGTAGTCGATCAATTTTGTCATTGTTGGGTTTTCCTTTACACATAGTAATCTGTAAATAGACCTTAACAAATGTTTAGACGCTGTGCCAGCTTGTTCTCATCCTCGGACCTTGTAAATGCGTTTTACCCTACCCGCGACAATCCTTGTAATACCCGCAAAAGCGTTCGGTACAAACCCAACCTGTAGGGTCGCATCTCGGAAAAACGCCCTTTTTAATGAGGGACGCTACTTCTTCTATGTCCTCGATTAGATACTTCTTTTCCGTTCGTGTTCTCCGTCCGCGTAGGGGACGATATACGGTACCCCGCTTCTGTTCAAGCAGAATATCAACGCGCACTCGATCGGTATTTTCTACGATGGAGTAGATGGTAAGCTGGTGGTCAAAATCAACGCGCTGCTGGGACCAAGACTTAGCTGTCGTTTTCAGGTCGGACACAATTTCTATCTCCGGAGGCGGAAGGTCAGGGTCATCGTCTAACGAGTATTCTCCTGGAACTCTATCGATCAAGTCTATGACACCCCGCATAGGAACCGTACCGATCTTTATTGCGAACGGTTTCTCAGCTGCTACGGGTTTGATAAGAGGTACCGCGTCGCGGTGATATACCCTAAAGCTTTTAATTGCTGCGTCTTTTGCAGCACCCTTTTCCTCTTTTGTCGCGTCCTCTACCTGCTCTCCTTGCCGATCAAAAGTATCTGCTACCGCTTGGGTAGCCTCTTCAACACCTAACGGAGTTCCATGCTCAATTGTGTGTCGGTGTACGACCTCAGCGCCGTGATGAATACATGTCCCTTTTACCATCGAAATCGCAGGGGCCTTCCGTATTCCCAGAACATATGCGTATTCGAACTGTCGGGGACAGTTTTTGTACCTCCCAAAGCCTGAAGGAGATAGCACTCCTTTGGGGAGGTCTTGGTCGAAAAAGTCTTTTTCAGGGTACGGAAACACGATGCCTTCTCGTTCTGTGGGTTTATTTTCCTCTGTCATCTACTATATCCCCTTAAAACTGCAGATATTTCATCTTGTGTGACTGGTGGTGGCTCTTCTGTTTCCATCGGACCTAGTGGGCGCGTCATCGGAGTAGAATCTTCCCCACCTTTAGGTGTTATTTGGGGCCCTCCGTACGCGGCATTCTTCCGTAATAAATCCTCAATGGTTAGGGGTTCTTCGTCCTCTTTTTCTTCGTATCGTTCCGTTTCGCTTAAGTCTCCGGAAGTTTTGCGGCTGCCAGTCAAACATACGTTACGTATGCTGACCTCAAACGGCTCTGCATTAATCGACACGTCAGTGTCTTCCACATCATACCCTAAGGATTTACTAATGATGTGTATTAATTCGGTTCTTTCTAGGGTGATTTTCATTTTTAGCTCCTATAACGTGCGAGCACGCGCAATCTTTTTAGTAACTCCAGTAGATAAAACACAGTTTGTGGACCACGGCGCTATGTTATTTTCAGTGCAATACACGTATTTGTTGCACAGCGCGCAGTCTACATGGTCTGTTAGCAACTTAGAAACATTATCTTTACGCTGTAAAGCGCTTAATTGCTGCACTTCCAATGACCCGCTAGCGCAAAGGTCGTACACCATCGTTTTTTTAACCTGGCCTATACGAAAGTTACGGAATAAGGATTGTTGACGGTTTTCAAGAGACCAATCACGACTGTAGTATATCGTATGTCTAGCCGCGTTAAGCGTAATGGCGATTCCAGTACTTATTTGAGCTAAGTACACGCGACATTGCGGGTCAGTGTTAAACTTTTTTTCCATTTCTTTGATACGATGTGTCGTTTTCCCGTCTACCCGAACGTGTCCCCAAGAGTCTTTGTTTAGCATTTCTTCTAAACTATCTAACTCCTGCTCTAGGCATGCCCATATGATTACCTTTGAACTGCTCGCTAAGTCTTTAAGCATTTCTCTGATTGTTTCCAGCTTTGGATTCTGACTATAGCGCAGAGCGCTACGAGCTTTAAATCCGGCAGCCGCTGCGTTCGTACAGCGCGGAGTACCCGGTTGTATTGATTCAGAAACACAGGTTATCATACGCGGACAAGTGTCACAGACATCTGTTGTTTCAGGAACATACAAAAATCCGCTGCACAATTGCAATAATTTGCCAATCTTAACTGCCCCGTTTGCTAGTTCTAGCATTGTACCGTCGGGCTTTTTTATCTTATTAGTTTCGACAATATCGTTATAGTCCTTTCGTTGAGCGGGACTCAATGTAAAATACACTGTTTCAAATTTTCGTTCCGGAAGGTCCACACACTCAGTTAGTTTTCGAACGCTAGAAACGCGGTCTACCCGTGCGTTTAGTACGTGCAAATTTTGATACCCTGTTACGATCTTGTCGTTGTACTTGGAGTATACCAGGTATTTTGTACAAAAAGATTTCCAATTCTCCGGTACTAAATACTTCGCCAAAAACGTAAGCTGCGGGAATAAATCTCTAGGGTCACCTTGGGCTAAAGTCCCGGATAACGCGTAACGTCGAGTTGCTTTTTGTGCTAGCTGCAAACAAATTTTAGTTGTGCTACTTTGGATTCGCTTAATGCGGTGAGACTCATCTGCGACAATAGTGTCGTAGGGTAATTCGAATAGCCACTGACGCTTTCCGCGTGTTAACTCTTCCACTTCATCGCGTAACTCCTTTAATTTCCGACCTTGAAACCATTCTGTTGCGAGTCGAGCCTGTACATCTGTATCGTTTACAGTGCGTAAAATATTTTTCAGAGTCGTGTTTGGAGGGATACGGTATCTCTGAAAAACCTTTAGGGTCTTCGGCAGCAGCTGCGGGGTTCCGTACACACGAGCAGTTTCAAACGTAGTAATGATGACATTCTGTTCATCGTATTCCTGCAATAGTTTAAGTTTTTTTGTTCTGGTAGCTCCTTTAATAACGGTGGAAGTTAGTGCACCATCGGAATGTTGTTCGATTTCTTTGGCCCAGTTATCCGCAGCAATCAGGGGGCAGAGGATTAGCGCAGTAGACTTCAGATAGTTGAGCGCATCGATAACGACTTTACTCTTTCCTGTCCCCATCTCCCAGTTTAGAATCCATCGATAGTTGTACAAAAGCTGTGCTAAACCTTCCGATTGATGCTTATAGCTCTTTGTAGGTAAGTTCAGTCCATCTACCATCTTCATCCAAAAGTCCAAATCACCCAGTTCTTTGACCCATTGTGTGGCTTCAGTACTTAGAGGAACGTCTGCGTGGACATTCGATAAATCCTGTAGTACGTTATCGATAAACGGAGGGAACGCTGGAAAAAGCCACCGTGCAAACTGTTTATCATACGTTGCACCGTAAACTCGGCTCCAATGAGGGTCACTCCCCAAAACAGAAAAAACTGGGGTGTTGCGTATTCTAGTTAATTCGATCTCCATATTAGAGCCTTTCTGGAGTATCATGGTTGCGATGATACATGATTCAAGGAGCAAAGAATGAGCGCTTTTGGAATGTCAAACCCCACCTCCCTCGCTGGAAATAGAACGGTGGGGATTGGTGCAAACCCTTACGAAAATCTCAGTCAGTCCCTCACTCCGCGGAAACTGAAAGATTTGTTCAAATGGTGTGAATTTCTCTTTTACAAGAGTCCGCATATTTACGCTGCTCTTCGCAAGTTTGGTGAGTACCCTATCACGGATATCACGTACGATACGACTAACGAGTCCCTAAAAACAAGGCATAAGTTCCTACTCGAAAAAGTTTTACATGCTCGTGAGATGCTAATAAACGCAACGCTCGACAAGTATGTTTATGGAAATGCCTTTATCTCTATGTACCAACCGTTCATCCGTTATTTGAAATGCCCTAAGTGCTCGGCGCAAACTAACATTGAGTACACTAGTTACAAGTTTAACGTTCAGAAATTGTCTTTTACATACCGGTGTGATTCCTGCAAATCCTCGGTAACCGCTACGGAAAAGAATATCGTAGATAAAAAAGTGATGTTCGGACGTAAAGTCAACTTTATCAGGTGGGACCCAAAGTTGATGGACATCGAGCACAACGAAATAACTAATTCTTCTATCTACTATTACACCATTCCGCAATCGATTATTTACAGGGTAAACGCAGGACAGAAATCCCTAATAGATACGCTTCCTATCGGGTTTTTACGGGCAGTAAAGTCCAATAAGAAATTTAAATTTGCACCAGGAGCAATTTACCACCTAAAAGTTGGTGGACCAGCAGGCCTTACGCCTCAGTGGGGATTGCCTCCCCTCCTTTCTGTGATGGACATGTTCCATTACACTGCGATTCTCCGTAAAGCTAACGAAGCAATTGCAGCGGATCACCTCGTACCTTTCCGTGTGATTCATCCCGCAGCTGCGTCTGGAAATGCAGACCCGACGATCAGCATGTCGTTAAGTAAGTGGCAGGATAGCTTGCAGTATCATATGAAGCAGTGGCGAATGGATAACCTCCACATTATGTACTCTCCTGTACCTATGGGAATGACACAAGTGGGAGGACAAGGCCGCGCACTTTTAACACTAGGAGAAGTTCAAGAAGCTGAGAAAAATATCGTGGCGGCGCTAGGCATTCCACTTGAATTTTTATACGGAGGACTCACTGGGTCAGGAATGGAAGCCACCCTCCGGCTGATAGAGAACCAACTTGAATCACACATCAATGACCTCTTGGGATTTCTCCAGTGGCTAGACGATAAGTGTGCGGACTTCCTCGGGTGGGATAAAATAACCGTAGGGATGGTTAAGTTCCGCATGGTAGACGACCAAAACGCCAAACAAGTTGTATTCCAACTCTGGATGCAGGGACAACAAGGAGGCCAACGGGTTATATCTGACCGTACGATAGCGGATATGTACGACATCGATTTAGCGACAGAAGAGCGGAATATCAAACAAGAAACCCTGGACCGCATTAGAACAGAACAAGAAATGCAGCACCTAGTAGATGCGCTGCAAAACAGTATGGCGGAACAAGCAAGAGCGGAAGCGCAAGCAGGCAGGTCAGGCCCCCAGGGATACAACCAACAGCAGGTAGTCGCACAGGCTGACCAAGTGGTAGAACAACTTATGGGAGTAGATGAAGGAACTCGAAAAAGTATGTTACATCAGCTACAGATGGAAGATCTGGTAATGTACGCAGTAGTGATCCAACGGCTTGAGCAGCAACAAACGAACGCTAAACAGCAGGCAACTGCGGGGATGTAGAGATGGTAGCTGAAAACACCTTTGATTTTAAACAGTTAGTAATTAACGCACAAACTCCCCCGGTTGTAAACGCAGCAGGGCAAGGGACGGCTGTAGAGCTTCCTCCGCTATTTGAAGAGCCTCCAAAAACTCCACCGATCATCTCTTCGGAGCTAAAAGAAGATAAAGTTTCAATTGAAGTAGCGATGCGGCAGAACACGGAGGTATTCACCCTATGGAAACCTTGGGAAGAGTGCCGACGGTGCCTAGCGGCAATGGACGCCAATACGACGTTGCTTCCGGACGAGCAAGATTACACGTGTCCCCATGTTCAAACGGAGGAATATAAACGTGTAATTAACCTGTGTCTCCGGGGGGACGGGGTACTGACCACAAAAGAGATGTTCAACCTCCCTAACGGAAACCGTTGTGTGCACGTCGAGTGGCTCGTTGCGGACGAAGAGTCGATGCGAAGATTAAAAAAACAGATGGAAGCAAAAAAAGCAAACGCGGTTTACCCTCCAGATGTAGCGGGTGCCTTCAAAAAATAAACCTCTCATCGCTTTTCACGACAAGAGGTTTAACCCTTAGAACAAGCCTAGATTTCTAATTACCACGTGAGCCTCCTTTGTGGTTGTCTGTGTCTACTTACTTGTACCAACATCCCTTTACGTTTTAGACACCGATGTCGTATACTTGTCGTGACTAACCGGAGGATATAATGACGTCAACGCTCACACCTTTGTTGATCGATGCAGAAACTAAACGAGGGCACATTCGCCAAAAAGTTATTGAAGGTTTGCAGGAATCTTTTCCGATGAAGTCCCGCAGCAAAACGTTAGAGGTCGCAGATCTTCGCGTAGACGAAAAAGACTATTCTTCGAACGACCAAAAGATGGCGATCTTAAAAGGAGATACGCTATCTGAGAGCATAAAGGGCACCGTCCGCATGCGAGATAAGGATGGGAACGTAATCGATGAGGTTAAGAACTTCACTGTAGCACGGATTCCATGGTTTACACCAAGGCACACAATGGTGGTTGGAGGTAACGAGTATTCTGTTTCCAATCAAGTGCGCCCAAAACCGGGGGTGTACACCCGTAAAAGAGCTAACGGAATATTAGAAGCAAACTTCAATACCAAGGGCGGGAGCAATTTCAACATTACGTTAGACCCTGTAAAAGGGGAGCCCCAACTTGAGTACCAATCCTCCAAGATACCACTTTACCCCATTTTGCGTGAATCGGGAATAAGCCACGACCAGATTGCAAAACGTTGGGGGTCTAAGCTGGCCGATAGTAATGCCAAAGCATTGATGCCCAAACGCGATAAGACTATCGATGCGCTGTACAAAAAAGTTGTTCCGGAATACCACAGGGTATCTGGAGCAGATGCGAAAACTAAAATCAAGGAAATATTCAATAGGTATACTAACGCACAGATGGACCCCGAGGTTAACCTTAAGACGCTTGGTAAACCTTACTCGCGGATTACACCCGACACGCTGCTAGACGCTTCCAACAAAGTATTGAACGTATACAAAAATCCCGGAGAAATCGATGATCGGGATAACCTTGACTTTAAGGCCCTGCATTCTATTGATGATTTTTTTAAGGAAGTAGTCTCGCTAGATGCCCGTGACGTAGCTAGAAAAGCTGCGATTAAGATGGAAGCGACTCCCAGCTTGCGAAAAGCACTTCCCTCCGGACCCTTTACAAGTGGGATTTTACGCTTCATCAATAATTCTCAACTGGTAACCGTACCCACTCAAACCAACCCGATGGAGTTGATAGACTCGTCGGTCCGGGTTACCGCTATGGGGGAGGGTGGGATACAATCGGACCGTGCCATTCCCATGGAAGCTAGACAGATACATGCTACACAGATGGGAGCATTAGATCCTTTTAGAACTCCTGAGTCTTTTCGCGCAGGGGTAGATGTTCGAGCCGCGATGGAAGTTCGTAAAGACGACAAAGGCAACATCTACGTGCCTCTTCGCGATATTAAATCCGGAAAAAATGTGCATGTGCGTGCTGGAGAACTGCAAGACCAAGTTGTTGCGTTTCCCAACCAAAAGATGACGGGAATGGTCGATGGACTTTCCAACGGTCAAATTCAAAAAGTGCCTGCGTCTCGTGTAAAATATCAAGTCTCGCACCCGTCTTTGATGTACGGACCAACAACAAATCTCGTGCCGTTCTTAGAGAGTTTACAAGGGAATAGAGCGGTAATGGGTTCGAAGATGCAAACTCAGGCGCTCTCTCTTGTGGAGCGTGAGGCACCTTTAGTTCAGGTTATGAGTCCTTCAGGTGACTCGTATGAAAAACATATGGCAAGTTTGATTAACCCAACGACGCCTGTTGCTGGAACTGTAGCTAAGGTTGATGACAACTATATTTACGTTAAACCGAACAACGTAAAAACAGGTGCCGTCGGCGATGGCTTGGTTAAAGTGCCGTATGAAACAAACTTTCCTCTCGCAGCCAAGACTTACTTGAATCATACCCTAAAGGTTAAACCCGGAGATGTCGTTTCGCAGGGACAGCAAGTTGGCGAGTCGAACTTCAGTCAAGATGGAACCTTGGCGTTAGGTAAGAACTTAAGTGTTGCGTACATGCCTTATAGGGGTGCGAACTCCAATGATGCGGTTGTAATTAGCTCCAGTGCCGCTAAGAAATTGACGTCTGAAAGGATGTACACAGTTGTAGTACCTCGCGATAAAGATATGACATTGGGGAAAGACAAACATCAGGCGTACTACGGGCAGGGGTACACCAAGAAACAGTACGAAAAGTTAGATAAAGACGGGGTGATTAAACCGGGAACAAAGATTGAACCCGGAGACCCGACCTTTTTGGGTTTACGGAAAACAACGATGACTGCAGATGACGTGCTTCTTGGGAGACTTCACAAGTCTCTTGCGCGTCCTTTTCGTGAACAAGCTCAAGACTGGGACCACGAACACGAAGGTGAAGTTATTGATGTTGTAAAGACCCCAAAAAGGATTGCGTATACGATTAAAACCCAAGAGCCGATGGGAATCGGAGACAAGCTCTGTTACACAGCTGACACCGAAGTCCTGACCACTTCTGGTTGGGTTCCCGTAGCAGACGTCAACCACGGAACAGTGTGCTACACCTTAAACTCTGAAGGAATTATTGAGCTCCACACTCCTATAGCCTTGAACTACTACGAAGAAGCAGGGGAACTGTACGAGCTTGAGTCTCCCCACGTGAATTTAAGCGTTACGCCGAATCACAATCTGTACGTAAAAGTACGAAACGACCGAAGCTTCAAGCTAAAAGAAGCTTCAAAAGTAATTGGAAAATGCGTTAGGCACAAAAAAGACGGGCAGTGGAAAGGTGTCACTCCCAAAACAGTTACGTTTAAAGGCTTAGACCTACGTCCTTCCAAACAGAAAACAAAAGAAATAGATACGATTCCAACATTAGCTTGGTGTCGTTTTGTAGGCTCATACCTTGCTAGTGGAGGGTATAAAACGGGAGATAAACCCGGCAGTAGCGCAACGGAGTACCAAGCACAGCTGCATATCTTTGAAGGACAACCGCACGGAGTAGGGGGAGACCCGCGCTTACGAATGAAAGAAATAATTGAAGCTTGTGGGTTTACGTGGAAAGTCGATAAAGACAAGTATAGCATTACATCCAAACCACTTGTGGAGTATCTATCGCAGTTTGGATACGTACAAAATAAGCACGTTCCTTTAGATGTTTTTTCTTGGGGTCCGGATGCTGCAATGTCTGTACTGGAAGGACTATTTGGTTGTAGTGCTAACTACCCTCTCAAGGATGGTCTTGGATACTGTACGACCTCTCCCCAGCTAGCTAATGACGTCCAACGTTTAGCGCTCCATGCAGGGTGGGCAGCCAATATCACGAAAACCGTTCCAGATAATCCAAACTGGAGTGTACTGTACAACGTAAGCCTCGTTAATAACGAACTACAACCGGAGATAAACAAAGACCGCAAGAAGTTTCCGGAAGCACAGCGCGAGACGATTACGAAATCGACTGAGCCCGTTTGGGGAATCACCGTACCAAACCATACGCTATATATCCGCTTGCGCGGAACTTCCGTTTGGTCGGGAAACTCGGGACGCTACGGAAATAAAGGTGTCGTCTCCCAGATAATTGATGATGACCAAATGATTAAGGATGAGAGTGGAAACACGGTAGACGTAATCATGACGTCTGCTGGTGTTGTATCCCGTACAAATCCAGCACAAATCATTGAGACTGCGGTGGGTAAGGTTGCTGAAAAAACGGGAAAGACCATCGTCGTAGATAACTTAACCGGAAGAGATAATGTACAGTGGGCTAAGGAGCTACTCAAGAAACACAAAATCAAAGATAAAGAAACAATGTATGACCCGGTCACCGGTAAGAAAATTCCAAACGTTTTTGTAGGCCGGCAATACATCTTAAAGCTCATGAAGTCCACGGACACAAATTACAGTGCGCGGGGGTTAGGTAATTATGATGTAAACCAACAGCCAACTAAAGGTGGAGTATCTAGCGCAAAAGCGCTTGGTAAAATGGAATTTGATGCCCTTGTAGGCCATAACGCTCGGAATGTTTTACGGGAAGCATCTACCATTAAAAGTCAGAAGAACGACGAATACTGGAAAGCGGTACAGTTGGGGTACCCGACTCCACCCCCAAAGACGTCCTTTGCGTATGATAAATTCATGGGGATGTTAACAGGTGCAGGCGTAAAGGTTAATCGAGACAGCAACCGATTATCCCTGGCGCCTCTCACGGATAAGTCCGTTTTAGAGATGTCTTCCGGAGAAATCAAAGAGCCTAAGCTGATAAAAGCTAAGAACTTTACACCTGAATCGGATGGACTATTTGACCCTGCGAAAACTGGTGGGTTATCCGGAGCGAAGTGGTCGCACATCGACCTTGCGGAACCAATTGTTAATCCAGTATTTAGGGACCCAGCGCGTAGACTTTTGGGAATGACCAATCCGGAGTTGGATAAAGTCTTAGAAGAAAAAGGCGGAGAATACGTTAGGAAACAACTGGCAAAGATAGACCCGGCGGCAAAGGAAAAAGAGATCCTACAAGGGATGAAAAAGAAGAAGGCTACCAACTTAGATAATGATATTAAGCAAGTAAAATTTCTACGCTCCTTGCAAAAACAGGGGCTGAGGCCTGATGAGGCCACAATCATTACTAAGGTTCCGGTTGTTCCGCCGGTATTTCGACCAATCCTTCCGGGTAAGAGTGGGCAAGACATCATTTACGGGGACATCAATCCGCTGTATCGCGATCTGCTCTACACTAACAATCAGATGAAGGAAGTGAAGAAAGCTGCAATTCTTCCTGGAGAAGAAAAGAGATTACGCCCAACACTTAACGCAGCCGTGGGAGCCGTGTATGGGATGAACGACCCAACAACTGCAAAGTCTAAAGCGAGGAAACATAAAGGGTTTCTTACGCATATATCTGGTGTTAATTCTCCAAAGCAGGGTTACTTCCATTCAAAACTAATGAAGAAGACCCAGGATATGGCTGGGCGCGGGACTATTGTGCCAGATAGTACTTTGGGGATGGATGAAGTCGGACTTCCCGAAGAGATGATGTGGACCATGTACGACAAGTTTTTGGTTAAGGGTTTGGTTCAAAACGGCTATACCGCCTTGGAAGCCGATAAGCTAGTGAAAGAAAAAGCTCCAGCTGCAAAAAATATTCTGATGCGAGAAGCGCAGGAGCGCCCAGTGATAATCAATAGAGCTCCAACGTTACACAGATACAGCATGGTAGGTGCGTATCCTAAGATGGTTCCGGGGAAAACAATACGCGTAAATCCCTTTATCGAGGCGGGCACTAATGCAGACTATGACGGGGACAGTACTGATTCTTACCTAGGGTTTACAATCAATGGGCGGTATGTTAGGCTCCATATAAGTGAATGCCCACACATAAAGGAGTCTATTGTGAAAAAAGGTAACAAAGAGAAGTACGACGTCGACGGTGATGTAAAAGTATTCGGATACAGCGAAGAGAAACAACAAGTTGTATTGTGTGATGTCACCCACTTCAGTGTACATCACAACCTAGAAATGGTTAACGTTCGAACAAAGTCTGGACGAACAGTTAAAGTCTCACGCGACCATAGTATGTTTGGACTCAGTCCAAAAACCGGAAAACTTGAACGCTTCCGCGCAGAAGATGGTATTGGATGGGGAACTCCACGTCCGCGTAACCTATTTTCTCCTGAGCAGCT
>Ga0316201_10000026_pt1 | contig 58791 bp, 58 predicted proteins | sample CS6wburrow_MG_FD_204516 | JGI IMG/M metagenome (GOLD analysis project Ga0316201, IMG submission 204516) | Coastal sediment microbial communities from Delaware Bay, Delaware, United States - CS-6 worm burrow | ecosystem: Environmental > Aquatic > Marine > Coastal > Sediment | place: USA...
CGGCAATCCTCTCGTATCGGGAGCATGAAAAATCCCTGGCGGGGGTTGCCAGGGACGATTGGCACAAACGCTATCTGGATAGCGGTCTGAAATTCGCAGACACCTACCCGAATCATCCGGAATCCGGCGCTGTATTAACAACGGTCGCGGAAGATCTGTTTGCGCAAAACCAGTTTGATCTCGCTATTGCTGTGGGACAGGCCGTCGTCGCGAAGCAACCGCCTGTCGAGCCGAAGCTATCGCGTACAGCCTGGACGGTTATCGCGCACTCGCAATTCGACCTCGGCAATTTCAATGAGGCAGAACGCGCTTATTACAGCTTACAAAACTTTACGCCAGCGGATGACCTTACTGCAGGTCGGGAAATAGACGACCGAATCGCCTCGTCAATTTACAAACAGGGTGAGATGTCCCGCGACGGCGGCGATCTCGAGGCCGCCGTAATGCACTTCACACGTCTTGGTCAGGTGGTTCCGAATTCTGATATTCGCGCGACCGCCGAATACGATGCAGCTGCCGCGCTGATCAACCTGCAGGCCTGGGATCGTGCGTCCGGGGTACTCGAGAAATTCCGTGCTGACTACCCGGATAGCGAATTCGCTGATGATGTAACGCAGAAACTCGCAGTAACGTACCTGGAATCAGGCCAATCCGATCAGGCGGCTGCCGAGTTTGAGCGAATTGCCAATGCTGAATCCAGCACGGATGCCGTGCGGCGTGAAGCGCTCTGGAAAGCATCAGATCTTTACAAGAAGGCCGGAACTATCGCCAGCGAGCAGCGAGTTCTGAACGACATTGTATTCCGTTACCCGAATCCACTGGCTGAATCGATCGAGGCGCGTTATCGATTGCTTCAGATTGCGGAGCAAAGTGGTAATGAGCAGGAGCGGGTCGCTCGACTGAAGGATCTCGTTGATGCGGATGCGACCGCCGGTGCACAACGTAGCGACCGCACACGTTTCCTTGCCGCAAAGGCATCTCTGGAGCTTGCTGAGCCAGCTCGCGAACGCTTCCGCGTGGTCAAGCTCACGCAGCCGCTCGCGAATAGCCTGAAGCTGAAAAAATCGCTCATGGAGGAGGTGATCGCGGCCTACACCGGCGCGGCGGATTATGGTGTTGCCGAGGTTACGACCGCGGCGACGTTCCGGCTTGGCGAGGTGTACGAGCAGTTTGGTGGCGACCTCATGGACTCCGATCGGCCAGCCGATCTCGATGTCGATGCACTGGAGCAATATGAGCTGCTGCTTGAGGAGCAGGCGTTTCCGTTTGAAGAGAAAGCGATCGACCTTTACACAGCAAATGCCAATCGTGCGTCGGACGGCGTTTACGACGAATGGGTGCGGAAGAGTTTTGAGAGGCTCGCTGGCCTGATGCCGGCAAGATACGCGAAGAAGGAGCGCAGCGAAGATGTTGTTACAGCGCTTAACTAGGACAAGGGCCCTCGTTGGCTCGCTGTCGATATTGCTCGTCCTGACAGGTTGCGCGGCGGGCGGCTCAACGAAAGCGCCGGAATCGAGACGCGACAGGGCGCCCGACATAGCGGAAGCCCGGCAAGGCGATGGGTTGGTGCCGCCGCAGGTGCAAACGTTGTATGAGCAGGCGGTTGCGGCCATGGGATCAGGAGATTACGTCGATGCGGAACTCCGTTTTAAAGAGTTTCAGCTGCAGTATCCCGAGTATCCAGGTGCCTACGTCAACCTGGCGATCATTCATGCCAACAACGGCAATAACGAGGCCGCGAAGTCGGTTTTGGACGCGGCGCTAGCGCTGAACCCCAATCACCCCGCGGCTTTGAACCAACTTGGCATGCTACTTCGCAAAAACGGTAAATTTCTCGAGGCAGAAGCTGCTTATTTGAAGGCCGTCACAGTCAGCCCCGACTATGCCTTGGCACACTACAACCTGGGCGTCCTAAATGAGCTCTATCTGCGGCGCCTCGATGTTGCGCTGCAAAATTTTGAGGCCTACCAGGCACTTGTTGGTGAAGACAAGCAGGTTGCCAAGTGGATTGCGGATCTGAGGCGCCGCGTAGCGGCGACTCAGCGTACGGCAAACGTGGCGGAATAACGGACATGAGTACCAACACAGTATTCGGAACCGGAATCATGCTCGCCATGTTATTGGCATCGTTTGCCGGTTTTGCGCAGGAGGCAGGCGACGCGGAGGATGAATTCATGCCCGCTGTCGATACCTCGGCCGAAATTGCCGTTGATGCCGGCGCCGCTAGAGAGGCAGAGATTGATGCGCTTGAGCCTGGCGTCGAAACGCCGGTTTTGGCAGAGGATATTACGCGACGGACGGCGGGCAGCCAGGTTATGGACTCGATCGAACTTGGCCGAACCGAGATAACGGGCAACCAGGAGTTACCCAAAGTGCTGTACATCGTGCCCTGGCAGAAGTCGGATCCGGGTGAATTGATGGGCAAGCCTGTCAACACGCTGCTCGATGAGGTGCTTGCACCGATCGACAGGGAAGAATTTATACGGCAGGTCGATTATTACGGTGACCTGTATGTTGAAGAGGAACAGGAGTAAGCGCGACTTGTAGTTGCGATTGTTCTGAAAGTGCGGCGCTGGCCGCGAATGAAATTCTGTTTTTAGAGGAGCAGACAAATGAGCACTATTGTGCGGTTTTTTCAGGAAGGCGGTGCATTCATGTACCCGATCCTGTTTGTATTTGCATTTGGCGCCGCGATTGCGATCGAGCGCTGGATGTATCTGACCATGTCGGGTGTGAGCAACCGCGCTTTGTGGAAGAAGATTGTGCCTTTCCTTAAGGCCGGTAACTTCCAGGAAGCCGCTGCGCATACCTCGAAATCGAAAGCCGCCATCGGCTCGATTCTGACCTACGGCCTGTATCGTGTTAAATCCGCTCGCCGTCGCGACGACATTGAGAAGGCGATGGAGGAGAGCATGATGGAAGTGCTGCCAAGGCTTGAGAAGCGAACGCATTACATCGCAACCCTGGCCAATGTGGCGACGCTGCTCGGCCTGCTGGGTACGATTATCGGCCTGATTAATGCGTTCACCGCAGTCTCCAACGCGAACCCAGCCGATAAGGCGGACATGCTGTCGGCCAGTATCTCTGTCGCGATGAACACGACCGCGTTCGGCCTGATGGCTGCGATTCCGCTGCTGCTCGTGCACGCGCTGCTGCAGACGAAGACGAACGGACTCGTGGACAGCCTGGAAATGGCGAGCGTCAAGTTCCTTAACGCCGTAACCGAACGTCAACTGAAGACAACCGGAGCGTAAGCATGATCCGTAGCCGCAGAGGCGGTCGTCATCATCGCAATGATACGGCCGAACTCAATATCACGGCATTTATGAACCTGATGGTGATTCTGGTTCCGTTCCTGCTGATTACCGCGGTGTTCTCGCGATTGGCGATTCTCGAGTTGAATCTGCCAGGCTCCTCTTCTGAGCCCGTGGAACCGCAGGAACAGTCATTCCAACTGGAAGTCATCGTTCGTCAGGAAAAGATAGAAGTTGGCGACCGCAATCAGGGCTTGCTCGGCGTCTATCCCAACGGTGAACAAGGCTACGATTATGAGGCATTGAGCAGCAAGCTTACCGAGCTGAAGAAGCGTTATCCGGCAAAGACGGACGCGTCGATCCTGCTCGAGCAGGAAATTCCCTACGACACGCTGGTACAGGTCATGGATACGGTGCGTGTGGCGGAAAAAGTCGAAGAGAAATCTATCGTTCGTTCGGACCTTTTCCCCGACATTTCGATTGGCGATGCGCCGATCCTGGGTGGGGGGGCTTAGGCGATGGTCAAGTCAGCGCGCGCCAAACGCATGGACAAGCACCACAAGCGCAACCAAGGCGCCGGTGCACTGAATCTCGTTTCCTTGATGGATATTTTTACGATTCTGGTGTTCTTCCTGCTGGTTAATTCATCGGACGTGGAAACCTTGCCGAATGCCAAGGACCTGCAGCTTCCGGAGTCGATTGCCGAACAGAAAGCCAAAGAGACTGTCGTGATTCTGATTGGTGAGGTAGACATCATCGTACAGGGTACTCCTGTTGCGAAGGTCGCCAAGGTAATGGCGACGAAAGGCAACGACATCCCGGAATTGCGTGAGGCGCTGCTATCGCAAAACGACCGGGTACTGCGTCGCGAAGCACAGGACGACATCGCAGGTCGTGAGGTCACGATCATGGGTGACAAGGACATTCCGTACCGTCTGCTGAAGAAAGTCATGGCGACGTGTACTGAATCAGACTATGGGCAGATTTCGCTGGCCGTGTTGCAGAAAAGTTCAGATAAGCTGGACGACGTTCAGGCAGCACTCTAGGTACAGGGACGAACAGGAGTCGCGGAATTGGATTTACCGTATTACAGAGAGTATGAGCTGCCTTGGACAACGGGCTCCGGTCAGGACCGGAAGTTCAGGCGTCTACTCGGCATCATATTTCTGATCTGCGCCGTACTGGGCGTGCTGTGGCCGTTTATTCCAGTTCCGGAACCTGATCCCTACGACGTAACAGAAATTCCCCCGCGGATTGCGCAGTTGCTGCTCGAGGAGAAGCCACTGCCGCCGCCGCCTCCGCCGCCGAAAGAGGAAGAGCCGGAACCCGAGCCCGAGGAAGCCGAGCCCGAACAGGTTGCAGAGGCTGAGCCCGAACCCGAACCAGAGCCCATACCGGAGCCTGAACCTGAGCCGGACAGGGCCGAAATAGCCCGCGAGCAGGCGCAGGCCGCTTTGATGCCATTTGCCGAGGATCTGGCGGACCTGGTCGACACCAATCTTGTTGAGCAAATCGCCGATGATCGCCCTTTGAGCGCGTCAGTTGGTGAGGCCTCAAGAAACGAGCGTTCGATGATTACGTCGAAGGCCGGGTCAGCATCGACCGGTATCAATACCGCTGGCATGAGTCGCAACACGGGCGGTACAGGTATTGCCGGACGTTCGACGACCAAGGTCGCCAGCCCGGTTGCCAATATTGGCCAGGCCGGAGCCAGCGCATCGCGCAGAGGCAGCAGCGGCAAGGCTTCGCGCTCTCGCGAAGAGATCGAGCTGGTTTTCGACAAGAACAAAGGCGCAATCTTCGCGCTCTACAACCGTGCTCTGCGCGCAGACCCGTCACTCGAAGGCAAGCTGGTACTCAGGCTGACGATCGCTCCGAGCGGGCAGGTTACGATGTGTGAGGTCGTATCCAGCGAGCTCGGCGATGCAGATCTCGAGCGCAGGCTCGTGCAGCGAATCAAGCTGTTCCGATTCGAGGCGAGGGACGTCGAAGCCATCACGACCACCAAGCCTATCGATTTCTTCCCGGCCTGATCGCGCCAAGACCCGCTGTTCCCGGTCCCCTTGCTTGCTGGCCAGCCGCCGGGGCGGTGCAGGACAAAGTGAGCATCGACTTTTCCTGAGCGCTTTTTTTCTGTTGCTCCCGCGGCTGACTGCGTAAACTGTGCGCTCAGCGAGGAGCCTTATGAACAGAGTCCGTACATTTGCCGTAATCCTGGTCGCGATGCTGGCGGTGCCTGTATCAGCCGACGTCACCATTGATGAGCTCGTCATACAGGCTGGCATTGTTGAAGGGGACGTCGCTACTCGGGACTTGCCGAATTGGCGAGGCGCGAAAAAAATCATGATTGCCCGAGTTAGCCCGGACGATCTAGGCGCTTTGCAGCGCCGCTACCCTGAAACGGATTTTATCCCCGTGAGACCGGGTTCCATTGACGTTTCCGAGGCGAAAGACGTGGATGCCATTATCGGGCTGTGTGACGAGCGCCTCGTGGCCGCGGCGACGCGACTCGTCTGGATACAAATCGCCTGGGCGGGCGCCGAAAGTTGCCTGAGCGTTCCTCGCATTGGCAGCGGCGAAGTCCTGTTGACCAACATGCAGAAGATGTCCTCACCGGTTATCGGCGAGCATGCGATCGCGATGGCAATGGCGTTGGCACGTGCGTTGCCTGTATTCGCAAAACAAATGCGAAGCGACGAGCGCGCGGCTTTGTATTCGGCTCGCTTGGGCATGATGCCGCTTGCAGGCAAGACGATGCTGGTTGTCGGGCTTGGCGGTATCGGTACGGAAGCTGCCAGGCGTGCTGCCGCGCTGGGCATGCGCGTGATTGGTACCCGTAACAGTAGCCGGGATGGACCGGAATTCGTCGAATATGTCGGCCTGGCCGATGAACTTCTGGAGCTGGCAGGACAGGCGGATGTGATTGTCAATGCGCTGCCGCTTACCAGTACCACAAGAAACCTGTTGGACAAGAAATTCTTCGATGCAACCAGGAAGGGCGTGCTTTTCGTCAATGTCGGACGCGGCGCGACGGTGGATACCGACGCCCTTGTGGCGGCGCTGAAGAGTGGCCAGGTAGGCGGCGCAGGCCTGGACGTCACGGAACCCGAGCCGCTGCCTTCAGATCACCCGCTTTGGCAATTGGACAACGTAATTATCACGCCGCATGTCGCGGGTTACGGCGGCGAACGAGAACGGCACATGACGCTGCTGCGAGAGAATCTCAGGCGCTACGCCGCCGGGGATCCGCTGTTGAACGTTGTTGATCCGGCAAAAGGATATTGATAATTCATGCCTGATGTACCGGTAAAAAAATATCGTGTTCGTCGTGCCAAGAAATGGCTGAAGCGCACGCTCATTCCCTTCCGGCTCCGCGCCGGCAAAGTCCGTGTCAAGTGGAGTAAGTCCGACGGCATCGATTGGCCGCCCCGGTCGCAAGCAGGCATTCCTGGCCTGGCTCGATACGAGTACAGCTGGTTGTCACAAAATGGTGAGGACGGCGTCATTCGTTTCCTATTTGACCAGATCGGTTTTGAATCACGCTGGTTCGTCGAGTTCGGGTTCGGTGCAGTGCAATGCAACAGCCTGCGGCTGATGAAGCAGGAGCGTTTCAGTGGTTTGTTGATGGACGGCTCGTCGGAAAATGTGGACTTCTTCAATTACACCGCAGAGAAAATGCGCATCAAGGGCGTCAAGGCGATCCAGGCGTTCATTACTCTCGAGAACCTGGAGGACCTGATCCGTGGCAACGGGGTTCCCGAGGATGTCGACTTTCTGTCACTGGATGTCGACGGCAATGACTACTGGTTCTGGGAGGCGCTTGATTGTATTTCGCCGCGCGTTGTCTGTATCGAGTACAACGCGGGTTTGGGTCCGGACCTGTCGCTAACCGTACCGTATGACCCCGCCTTCGAGCGCTACAGCAAACATCCGAGCGGCTTCTTCCACGGTGCGTCACTGGCCGCGCTGGAATCACTTGGAAAACGCAAAGGCTATTACTTGATTGGCTGCGATTCTACAGGCACCAATGCGTTTTTCTTGCGCGATGACATCAAGGTGGCCAATGTCCCGGCGGTAACAGCGCGCGAGGCGTTCCGCCCACATGCCAACTGGCTGGGCCGGGGCATATCGGAAGCGGAGCAGCTCGCTATCATGCAGTCCATGCCGTATCAGGAAGTATGAGCGAATCGGCACAGCGGCAGTCCACAACTGAACGACGTGTGGCGATCGACGGCGCCAGCCGGCGTCGCCTCTACCTGTTTCGTCATGGGGCCGTCGACTACATCAACGAACATGGCGACTGGGTAGCCGATCCGGACCTGGTGGATCTGAATGAGCGAGGCAGGGCGCAGGCCGAGGCGATGGCCAGTCTTTTTGCTGGTGTTCATGTCGACAAAGCGATCTGTTCGGGTCTGCCAAGAACCCGGCAGACGGGCCTTACCGTGTTGGCTGATCGGGAACTTGAATTGGGTGTGTTCCAGGAACTGGAAGAGATCCGGCCACAAAAGGGCCAGTCTGCAGGCGGTTACGATATCTACTCGGATATTGCTTTCTCGCATTGGCGCGCGCCACAGGCCGATGCGACGTTCCTGGGCGGCGAACGCTATCATGACTTCTATGGCCGCATCAGTGCCGCAATGGATGTCCTGATTGCCGATCCGTCATGGCACAATCTTGCCGTGTTTGCGCATGGCGGCACGAACGCTGCGATTCTCGGCTGGACCACTGGCGTGGGTCTCGAAGCTTTTGGCTTGCTGGATCAGTCGATGTGTTGTCTGAATATTCTGGATTTCGACTTCGATGATTCCGGGCAGTTGCTACGCAAGACTATTCGCGCAATGAATATCACGGCAGACGATCCTGTAATGAGACATCGCCATTCAGGTGACATGGAGATGCTTGCGCATCGAATGTTGAAGTGGCAGGCCTAGGCACCCAGAGTGAACCTCTCTGAGGGCTTCCCGCCTGTGTCGCGTTCCGATGCGCGAATTCTGATTCTCGGTAGCCTGCCGGGCCAGCGATCAATTGATCAGCAGCAGTACTATGCGCACCCGAAGAACGCCTTCTGGCCAATCATGCACGAACTTTTCGGAATTCACGGCTCCTACGAGCAACGCCTCGTTCAGTTGAGAGACAATCGAATCGCGCTTTGGGATGTTCTGCAAAGTTCGGTGCGACCTGGGAGCCTGGATGCTCGAATACAGCTCGATAGCGCGTGTGCCAATGATTTCGAAACGTTTCTGCGTACCCATACCGATATTCAGCTAATCGCGTTTAATGGCAAGAAGGCTGAACAGTTGTTTAAACGCTTCATTGATTGCCATTCGATGGGCAGGAACTTGCGCCTGACGGGATTGCCTTCCACGAGCCCGGCCTACGCCGCCATGGCGTTCTCAGGTAAGCTGATGCGGTGGCGACAGGCACTGGCCGCGGCAGCAGATACATCAACTACCGGGAGTTAACGATGATCGGATACGTAACACTGGGCACAAATAAGTTTGCCGACGCGGCAAGATTCTATGATGAGTTGCTAGCCGTCATTGGTGCGGGTCGCGCGATGGAAGGCGACACGTTCATAGCCTGGGGGACCGGCCTCACATCACCTGCAATATCGATTATCCGCCCTTACGATGGCAAAGACGCTACCGTCGGCAACGGCATGATGGTTGCTATTTCCGCCGCCTCACCCGAAGTTGTCGATGCGCTGCACGCAAAAGCGCTGCAGCTAGGTGGTGCCGACGAGGGCGCGCCCGGGGTACGTGGCGGCAACTTCTATGCCGGCTATTTTCGCGATCTGGACGGTAACAAGCTAAACGCGTTTTGTCTGGTTGAACAAAAATGAATAATGAACTGATACTGCAGCCGATGCTCGGCATGATGATTCTCACGGCAATCGTCTGGTTCGTCATGTACGCGAAACGAATACCCGCCATGAAGCGGGCCAGGGTACCGGCACAGACCTACACAACGCCGGAGAAAGCCATAGAACTACTTCCCGATTCCGTCAACTACCCGGCGTACAACCTCAAGAACCTGTTCGAATTGCCAGTGCTTTTTTATGCGCTTTGCCTGGTCTTATATGTCACGGCGACGGTCGATATGACCAATGTTATTGCGGCATGGCTGTTCTTTGTGTTTCGCGTTTTGCACAGCTACGTCCACTGCACATCCAACGTCGTTATGGCGCGCTTCTATCTATATTCCGCCTCAGCCCTGGCACTGTGGTTCCTGCTGGCACGCACCGCGATCAATATTTTCGTCGTTTGAGCACGCCGACAGGTGCCTCAGAGGGCGCTGTCGCCGGTTTCTCCGGTTCGGATGCGCCAGACCTGTTCGAGGTCGGTCACGAATATCTTGCCGTCGCCGACTTTGCCGGTCTTGGCGGCCTCGACGATGGCTTCCACAACACGTTCGACCAGATCGTCGGAAACCGCGACCTCTATCTTGGCTTTTGGAAGAAAATCAACAACATACTCTGCGCCTCGATACAGCTCGGTATGGCCTCGCTGGCGGCCGAAGCCCTTTACTTCACTGACGGTCATGCCCTGGATGCCGACCTCGCTCAGTGCGTTGCGCACATCATCGAGACGAAAGGGTTTTACAATGGCGGTTACAAGCTTCATGCGTTGTGGTCTCCGGATAAGACACGCTGGAGCTCGTATGCTAGCAATAGGCGTTGCCCATGTGTACAACTAAACGGGAAGTAGCAGCGGGGCGATAGGACGATGTCAACGGGGCTCATTAAGGATCCAGACGGACTGCGGTATTACGGCGGCGCGTCCGCTTATGCTGTGCTCGCCTATGTGCTTGGTTTCGCGGGGCTGTTCCATAGCCAGATATTGGTGAATGTTGTCGCGACCCTCTTGCTCGCTCATGGAATGACTATCGCGGCCTACCTGATACATGAGTGTGGGCATAACTTGGTGTTTGTCCATAGCCGCTACAATGCCACTCTAGGCAAGTTCATGAGCTGGTTGTGTGGTGCTGCGTACGGCACCTATGAGGATATGCGCTACAAACACTTCCGCCACCACGTGGACAATGATGACTCCGTCTGGTTTGACTACGACCGTTTCTTCGAAAAACATCCGCTAGTAACGAAGACCACCCGATTCTTTGAGTGGTTCTATGTTCCGGCCCATGACCTGATTATGCACACTGTCATGGTTCTTACTTCATTCATCATTCCGCAGCGACGCAAACAGCGTACGCGCAATGTTTCGGTCATACTGGTTCGTGGCGGTGTGTTCATCGCGCTGCTGTTTGTCGCTCCGAAAGTCGCGCTGCTGTACGTTGTTGCGTACCTGATCATGATGCACGTTCTGCGTTTTATGGACAGCGTGCAGCACGACTACCCCTACAATACGACACTATTCGACTATGAGACGCCGCCGCACAAAGGTGATTTCGAGTGGGAGCAACGGCATACATTCAGCAATCCGTTGAGTTTGAGATTTCCAAAGTTGAACTGGCTGACGCTGAATTTCGGCTATCACAATGCACACCATTCAGATATGAACCTGCCATGGTATCGTCTTCCGCAGCTGCACTATGAATTGACTGGCAACGATCCGAACTACGTGATCCCCTTTTCTGCCCAGCTCAAGCTATATCATCGCAATCGCGTGAAACGCATTTACAATCCACAGCCAGATGACTATCCGACGGGCGCGGAGTACCTGAGAATTGCTCAATCAGGTTCAGGGCCAATTGGCGGAAACGCGGCATCTTTTCTTACTTCTTTCTGACGAGTACCTGGCGTCTGATGATCCAAGTCTTCCGGAGGCAAAAGCATGTCTGATGATAGCGGGGTAGGCAAAATCGGCTGGATAGATATTACGGTCGATGACGCCACGGGTCTGCGCGATTTTTATAAGAATGTTGTTGGCTGGAAAAGCGAAGACGTGAGCATGGGCGACTATTCAGACTATTCGATGATGACGCCGGGGGCAGGTGATGTAGTGACAGGCATTTGCCATGCGCGCGGTAGCAATGCGGATGTGAAGGGCGGTTGGCTCGTCTATATTACGGTCGCGGACATCAAGGTGAGTGCAGAGGAGTGTATAGAGAACGGCGGAAAGGTCCTGGTCGAGCCGCGCGGGCTGGCCGGCGGACAGTTCTGCGTTATTGAAGATCCGAGCGGTGCGACAGCTGCGCTCTACCAGGCCTAAGCACGTTCTATGACGAGACGACGCGACAATCCCGAGTGGTATCGTGCGGTTGCTGAGCTTGTCGCTGCCAACAACGACCGCAGCATAGCGGCAGCGCTGGTGAGCTTGATAGCGGCCGCCGTTGAGCACAACGCCACCTGCCTGCTGGCCTTCTATCGGGATGCGCCGCCGAATGTTCTGCACCATACGATGACGCCGGATCGTGCCCGACACTATCTGGATCGTTATCTGGCAGGTCCGTATTTGCTCGATCCGCTGTATCAACTCGCCTTGCGCAAGAAGAAGGCCAGCATGTGCCGCTGTCGGGATGAGACCCCGGATCGCTTTCGTTCGAGCGAGTACTATCGGCAATACTACGAGCGCACTCATCTTGCTGACGAAATGGATTTCATCCTGGACGCGGATGCCAAGACAACGCTGGTGCTTGTTGTCGGTCGATGGGAGGCACGGTTCTCTCGATCCGACGTGGCAAGTCTTGCGGCCATGGAGCCAATTGTGCGGGCCGCCATGTCACGAATCTGGGGTGAATGGTCTGCGCGTCATTCCGAGGATGAACGTGATCTGAGCATGCACCAACGGCTTACACAATGCTTCGAGCGTTTCGGTGAGGCTACACTCACACAGCGCGAACGCCAGATAACGCAGCTCTTGTTGCGTGGCCATTCGTCCAAATCGATCGCCAAAGTACTCGGTATCGCGCCAGGAACCGTCATGGTGCACAAGCGCAACCTGTTTTCGAAGCTTGGTATCACCTCACAGTACGAATTGTTCTCGTTGTTTATCGACAGACTCTCTTCGCTCTGACATATCTACCTACGTACCAAGCGATTGGTATTCAGCTCTCGCTTCATGAAGTCGACAATAGGGTATAGCTGTAACTGACAGCGGGAGGGTATTTGCCTCATGTTTGAATTCGATTTTGGTCATGGCGAGGACCTCGACCTGCTTCGCGATACAGTCAGGAGTTTCGCCGCAGACCGTATCGCGCCAATTGCTGGTGATATCGATAGCAAGAATGAGTTCCCCAGGGATTTGTGGCCCGAGCTCGGCGCATTAGGGCTGCTTGGAATTACCGTTGAAGAAGAACTTGGTGGCTCGGGTCTTGGCTACCTTGCTCACGTTATAGCGATGGAAGAAATCAGTCGTGCGTCCGCATCGCTGGGATTGTCGTACGGCGCTCACTCGAACCTCTGTGTCAACCAGCTGCGGCGCTGGGGCAATGCTGAACAAAAAGCGAGTTACCTTCCCAGGCTGGTTAGTGGTGAGCACCTTGGCGCGCTGGCCATGAGCGAGGCTGGTGCCGGTTCTGACGTTATGAGTATGCGTACAGTAGCGACGCATGACGGCGATGCGTACGTTCTGAACGGCTCGAAGATGTGGATCACCAACGCTCCTGGTGCCGACGTGATGATTATCTATGCGAAGACGGATCCGGACGCCGGTACGCGGGGGATCAGCGCGTTCATCGTCGAGCGTGGCACGCCTGGGCTGTCCACTCCGCAAAAACTCGACAAGCTCGGCATGCGAGGCTCTGACACCAGCGAGGTGCTGCTGGAAGACTGTCGGATTCCCGCCGCAAATCTGCTTGCTGAAGAGGGCAAAGGCACCAGGATTCTGATGAGTGGCCTTGACTATGAACGGGTTGTCCTCGCCGGCGGCTCGCTTGGAATCATGGCGGCCTGCATGGACCTGGTATTGCCCTATATCCACGACCGTAAGCAGTTCGGTCAGGCGATTGGCGAGTTTCAGCTCATGCAGGGCAAGATTGCCGACATGTACACTGCGATGAACACGAGTCGCGCCTATGTTTACGCCGTCGCCAAGGCTTGTGATCGAGGCCGCACTACCCGATTCGATGCGGCGGGATGTATTCTGGTGGCTGCCGAACGCGCAACCTGGATGGCCGGGGAGGCGATTCAGGTCCTGGGTGGCAATGGCTATATCAATGAATATTCAGCTGGGCGCCTGTGGCGCGACGCCAAGCTGTATGAAATCGGCGCCGGAACGAGCGAGATTCGGCGCATGTTGATCGGTCGTGAGTTGTTCCAAGCGACCAGGTAGATTGATCCTGGATAAGACTAGATGCCAGTTCTGAAAACGAAAATAGATCGATCATCGGAGGAGTTCAAGAAGAACTCCGAAGCGCACCTTGTGCTTGCAGAGAACCTGCGTGAGATAGATGACTACGTCATGCAAGGTGGCACGGAACGGGCGAGAGAGAAGCACCTTGGCCGCGGCAAGCTGTTGCCACGGGATCGAGTACGTGCACTACTCGACGAAGACTCGCAGTTTCTCGAGATTGGCCGTCAGGCCGCCTGGCAGGTGTACAGTGATGATGTCCCGAGCGCGGGCATCATTACCGGGATCGGTCGCATACACGGGGTCGCGTGTATGATCGTCGCGAATGATGCGACCGTCAAAGGCGGTACCTACTACCCGCTAACCGTCAAGAAACACCTGCGTGCACAGGAAGTTGCCGAACAGAACCATCTGCCGTGCATCTACCTGGTCGACTCGGGCGGCGCATTTCTGCCACGCCAGGATGAGGTATTCCCCGACCGTGACCATTTCGGTCGAATATTCTTTAACCAGGCGCGGCTGTCCGCCAAGGGTATTCCGCAAATAGCGGTGGTCATGGGTTCCTGCACCGCCGGCGGTGCCTATGTGCCGGCGATGTGCGACGAGTCCATTATTGTGCGCGACCAGGGCACTATCTTTCTCGGTGGTCCCCCGCTGGTCAAGGCCGCGACCGGCGAGGTTGTCGATGCAGAGACGCTCGGCGGCGGCAGTGTGCATTCGCGTATTTCCGGGGTAACCGATCATCTTGCCGACGACGACGAGCACGCGTTGCATATCGCGCGCGATATCGTTGCCAACCTGAACTGGAAGCGAGCCGTCGACGTTGTGCGGCGTGAGCCGACCGAGCCGAATTATCCGGTCGACGATCTCTATGGCATCGTTTCACGCGAGTACCGTTTTCCTTACGATATTCGGGAAGTAATTGCTCGCATTGTCGACGGGTCGGAGTTTCAGGAGTTCAAGAAGCTTTACGGAGCGACGCTGGTTTGCGGTTTCTCGCATATAGATGGCTACCCGGTAGGCATCATCGCCAACAATGGCATCTTGTTTCCCGAGTCGGCGCAGAAGGGCGCCCATTTCATACAGCTGTGCAATCGCCGCGGCATCCCGATGGTCTTTCTGCAAAACATCACGGGATTTATGGTTGGTAAACGCGTCGAGCATGCAGGTATCGCGAAAGATGGCGCTAAAATGGTCAATGCGGTCGCTACGGCCACCGTGCCAAAGTTCACCGTCGTCATTGGCGGATCCTTCGGCGCGGGCAACTACGCAATGTGTGGCCGTGCTTATAGCCCGCGACTGATGTGGATGTGGCCAAATGCCCGAATTTCCGTGATGGGCGGGGAGCAGGCGTCTCTGGTCCTTTCCACTGTAAAGAGTGAGGGCTTCGAGGCCCGCGGCGAGGTGTGGACGGATAAGCAAAGAGCCGACTACGAAGAAATGATTCGCCAGCAATATGAGACACAGGGAAACCCGTACTACGCAAGCGCACGCCTCTGGGATGATGGCGTTATCGATCCGGTGAACACTCGCCCGGTACTCGCGCAGGCGCTGGCGGCGGCCATGAATCGTCCAAGAGACGAGGAGAAGCCGTTCGGCATTTTCCGCATGTAGCTGTACACTCCGATCGCATGACAACGCCAAATGGCAATCCCCTGTGCATAGCCGGACACCGCTTGCCTATCAATGTCGATAGCGGGCTGCGCGGATGAGTCAGCGCGCGGACCAGAATACGGGCACGCGCGAGGTTAGCGATGCGCACCGTTTTGATGAGCAGAGATTGCTGGACTACTTGTCTTCGCACGTCGAGGGCTTCTGCGGCCCGCTAACTGTGAGCCAGTTCAAAGGTGGTCAGTCCAACCCAACCTACATGCTGAACGCGGGGTCTGGCCGCTATGTTCTGCGACGCAAACCTCCTGGGAAATTACTGAAATCCGCCCACGCGGTGGACCGCGAGTTTCGCGTCATTAACGCTTTGTACGGTGCCGGCTTCCCTGTACCCAGACCGCTGCTACTCTGCGAAGACGATGACGTTATTGGAACCACGTTCTTTGTCATGGAATTTGTCGATGGCCGAATCTTCTGGGACCTTGACCTGCCGGGTCTCGGGGCCGATGAACGGGCCGCTATCTATGACAACGTCAATCAGACTATCGCCAATTTGCACAACATCGACTACGCGGCTATTGGACTCGAGGACTATGGCAAGCCGGGCAATTATTTTTCGAGACAGATCTCGCGCTGGTCCGGGCAGTATCGGGCGTCGGAAACCAGCTCCGTCGCAGCGATGAACGAGCTGATTGAATGGCTGCCACAGAACATACCGGATGATGAATCGGTAAGCATCGTGCATGGCGATTTTCGCCTCGACAATATGATCGTGCATCCGACTGAGCCGAAGGTCATTGCGGTGCTCGACTGGGAGCTATCAACAATCGGCCATCCCCTGGCCGACTTCACCTATCATATGATGACCTGGCAGATGCCGGAACTTGGTATAGGCTCTGTGGGACTGGCGGGAAAAAACCTGCTCGAATTGGGCATTCCTGATGAAGAGACTTATATACAGCTGTATTGCCAGCGTACAGGGCGCGACAATGGCATCGCAAACCGAAACTTCTACTCCGCGTTCAATTTCTTCAGGCTTGCAGCGATACTGCAGGGGATTGCCGGGCGAGTAAGAGATGGCACGGCGGCGAGTGCGCATGCTGCGCAGGCCGTCAAGTCTGTCAAACCCCTTGCTGACATGGGCTGGCAATACGCCAACAAAGGATAACGCGCGACTCTGTCGCGCATGCATGGATAAGTAATGGCACTGAACTACGAAAAACTGCTGTCGAAGTCGGTTTACGATATTCCTTTCTCCTATACCGATACCGAATCCATACTCTACGCCCTTGGTATTGGTATGGGTCGAGATCCGCTGAGTCGGAAGGAGTTACCGTATATCTACGAACAGGGCGGCGTGCTGCAGACGATGCCAACGCTGGCAACCGTGCTTGTCCCTGACATGTTTCCGCCGGATCTCGGCTGGGACTACAGCCAGGTCTTGCACGCAGAGCAGCGCATGCAGTTGTACAGGCCTTTACCGCCGGCGGCCGATCTTCTGATCGACAAGAAAGTCATTGACGCGTTTGATCGAGGCCCGAACAGGGGTGCATTAGTCCTGCTTGAGGCCGAGGGCAGGTTGGCGAGCGACGATACGGTCCTGTTTACGCTGGGCTGCACAATCATGGCGCGTGGCGACGGTGGTTTCGGAGGGCCCTCCGGCAAGGGGCCTTTGCCGCATCGACCGCCGAAACGTGAACCCGACCTCAGCTGTGACATTGCTACGCGGCAGGATCAGGCCTTGCTGTACCGGCTGACGGGTGATCGCAATCCTCTGCACGCCGATCCAGGGACCGCCGCAATGGTCGGATTCGAACGGCCGATTCTGCACGGGCTTTGCACGTTTGGCATCGCATGCAAGGCTGTACTGCAGACGATTTGCGACTACGACTACACCTTGATCTCGGGTTTTGACGCCCGCTTCTCGGCGCCTGTCCTGCCCGGTGATACGATTACGACCGACATGTGGCAGGACGGCAATGTCGTGTCGTTCCGCTGCACGGTCAAAGAGCGTGACAGCGTCGTCTTACGCAATGGCAAATGCACGCTTTCGGTATGACAGATGGAGATAAATCTTGAGTGATCGTGTAAACATTACGCTGAATCAGCACGTTGCCGAGGTCATGCTCGATCGGCCCGATAAGTACAATGCGCTGGACCTGAAGATGTTCGAGGCGCTGCACGAAGCGGCTGAAAACCTTGCAAGAGAGACTACGCTGCGAGCTGTCGTCCTGCATGGCGCTGGCAATAACTTCTGCGCTGGTATTGACGTCGGCGTTTTCACCGATCCCAACGTGAAAATCGACGATGCATTGATGGAGCCAATCGCCGGATCGCATGCGAATCTGTTTCAGCGTGCAGCCTACGCGTGGCGCGAACTGCCGGTACCCGTGATCTGCGCGATTGATGGCATCTGTTATGGCGGCGGGCTGCAGATAGCGCTCGGCGCCGATCTTCGCTACGCATCTGCCGCAAGTCGCTTCTCAATTATGGAGACCAAGTGGGGGCTGATCCCCGATATGGCTATCAGCACGACTCTGCGTCACATAATGCGGCCAGACCAGATCAAGCAGCTGGCGATGTCGGCGCGAATTTTCGACGCGGCGGAAGCGTTGGATCTGGGCCTGGTAACCGCTGTGCATGGTGAGCCGCTCGCTGCCGCCAGGCAATTCGCCAGCGATTGCGCCAGCAGGTCGCCGCAGGCAATTCGCGGCATCAAGCGACTTGTAAACGAGGCCTGGAACCTGCCCGAGGCTGAATCGCTTGCGCTGGAGGCGAAACTGCAGCATCGCATTATGGGGTCTCCGAACCAGGTAGAGGCCGTGATGGCGAACCTGCAAAAGCGTGAGCCGAAATTCGTCGACTAGGGGCCGGGCAAATTGATGCGCGTTGCCGGAACTTAAGTCCGTACATAAGACTCAAAGGTACTAGAGTTAATTCAACGGTATGACTGTCAGTAAATTGAGCAAAATTCGACCGATTTTTTGGCTTGTGATGATGGTGCTGATCGGCACGTCAGTGCACGCGCAGCGCGCCGCCGGGCTCAGCGCCAATTTTCCGGATCCCCGTACGTTGAAAGTGCAGCGTAAGGTCGATCAGCTGTTTGATCGTGGAGAATACGAGCGCGCCTACTTTATTTACCGCAATGAGCTGGTGCCGCTGGGCGACAAATATGCGCAGTATATGGTCGGTTTCATGCACCTGACCGGGATGGGGGTTGAAGAGGACCCGGTGGCAGCATCTGCCTGGTATCGACTCGCCGCAGAGCGCAACACGCCGCAGTTCGTCGCTGTGCGCGATATGCTTCTTGAGGACATTAGCCCCGAACAGCGGCAACAGTCTGACCGCCTGTTTATCGAAATCCGCCGTAGCCACAGCGATCTGGTTATCCTGCTGGATTCGATCAAACGCAACCTGCATGACATTCGGCCGACGACCGGGTCCCGACTGAGAACCAGTAGCCCGATGACCGTTATCGACGCGAAATCGCCGAATCAAGCGCAGTCGAGCGCAATATTCTTCGGCCGCATTGAGAGCGAGCTCGAAGCAAACCTCGTGATGCTCGCCCAAATCGGCGGATTTGAAGACCTGGAAACGGATCCCTCTCGATTCGATATCGATGAGGTAGAGCGCCTGGTCAATGAGCGCCTGGAGTCGGTCACCGACTAGTGCAGCGCGGGCCTGAGCCCGTTTGTCAAAATACCGGGAAATTCTGTCGCGATCATCTGACCCATTGCCCGATCTCCGTGATGCCACTTCGGAATCCAGTTAATTGATCCCATGATCGCGTTACCGGTCATGCGAACATCACAGGGCGTGATACTGCCATCCTCTATGCCAGCATTCAGAATAGCCTCGAAGCGGGCGCTGTGTTGACGAGATAGTTCCAGTACTTCGGCGCGATGTGAGGCTTTGAGCGACGGAATTTCGCTCATGATGGCGATGGGGCCACGTTCGCCCACCATCATTTCGATGTGGTAGCGCAAATAGTTCTGCACGGTTTGCAATCCGCTGACGTCTTCATCCAATGCCCTTTGCATCGCCTCACGACCGACCGCCGCGGCGCGCAGATAGCATAGATAGACTAGTTCCTCTTTGTTGCGGACATAGTAGTAGAGAGCGGCATCTGTCAGGCTGAGTATTGCCGCAACGTCTTTCAGTGATGAGCCGCTGTAGCCTTTTTCATTGAAGCATTGCGCTGCCGCTTTGAGCATACGGTCTTTCTGCAGTTCGAAGCGCGTCTCTTCTGCCTTGCGGGCCATGATTTTTCCTCTTGAACGATCGGGCAGAGTGCGATGCGGGCTTGAGTTCTGCCCTGATCTGCATTATTTTAATCAAGATTAAAATTTTTTCAATAGCAAAACTGATTGAAAAATAACAACTTTCTGCTTTTGAGGCAGAGAGTTGTGCCGTGCTTTTCCGCAGGAGTGAGTTCATGGGTACCGCAGCGACTGATTTACCGGGCGTTTCCGGAAAACGCGAGACCGCGCCGCTACGTTTTGTGACAGCTGCATCGCTGTTCGATGGCCATGACGCCGCAATCAACATTATGCGGCGCCTCATCCAGGCACAGGGAGTCGAGGTCATTCACCTCGGGCACAACCGTAGCGTGGATGACATCGTTCGTGCCGCGATCCAGGAAGACGCCGATGGCATCGCGATCAGTTCCTACCAGGGCGGTCATATCGAGTTTTTCAAGTACATGATTGATCGTCTCAAGGAGCTTGGCGCAGCACATATCAGAGTATTTGGCGGCGGCGGTGGAACGATCACGCCTGAGGAGATCAGGACGCTGATGGACTACGGCGTGGAGCGAATCTATCACCCCCACGATGGCATGGAGCTGGGCCTTGAGGCGATGATCGCGGACCTGATCGAACGCACAGTGAAGTCGCGGCGGCCAACGGTTGTGCCGGAAGTCAATCGTTCCTCCGTTGACATCGCGGCCACCATCTCGGCAATCGAAGAACGTATCTTCGACGAGGCAGAGCTTGACCGCTTGCGCAAGGAATGGCGCATGCAGGCTGGACAGGTGCCCGTAATCGGCATCACCGGTACCGGCGGTGCCGGGAAGAGCAGCGTAACCGACGAGATACTGAACCGATTTCTGACAAGCTTTCCGGATATGCGTATCGCGGTGCTGGCCGTCGACCCAACTCGGCGCCGCACAGGCGGGGCTCTGTTAGGTGATCGTATCCGAATGAATACTCTGCGTTCCGATCGCGTCTACATGCGCTCGATCGCAACGCGGCGTCAACATCTGGCGACCAGCGAGATGCTTGGCGACCACATCCTGTTCCTGAAGTCACAGGGGTTCGATCTGCTTATCGTTGAGACGGCAGGTATCGGGCAGAGTGATAGTGAAATCGTCGATATGGTCGACTTCTCCGTTTACGTCATGACCAGCGAGTACGGTGCCGCAAGCCAGCTCGAGAAGATCGATATGCTTGATTTCGCTGACCTGATTGTTCTCAACAAGTACGACAAGCGTGGCGCGGAAGACGCCATGCGCGACGTGCGCAAGCAGTGGAAGCGCAATCACGTAGCGTTCGCGGTTGCTGACGAGGACGTTCCGGTTTACCCGACGATCGCCAGCCAGTTCAACGATCCTGGTGTCAGTTGGATGTTCGCAGAGCTCTGCCGGCGAGTCACGGAGAAAGCGAATCTCGATGCGGAGAAATGGACGCCCGACATCGACACGTCAATTCGCGAGCCGCGATCCACCGCAATGATTCCAGGTAGCCGAATACGTTATCTGGCTGAGATCGCCGAGCAGGGCCGCGACGTCAATCATCGCATCGATAGTCAGGCGGAAACGGCGAGTCGTGCCCAGCATGTTTACGAATCTTTGCGCTTGCTCGAAGATCCGGAAATTCCCGAGGAGCTGGAGCTGTACAAGTCGGAAGCATTGAGCGGTGGTGATGATCGCAGCCTGATGACTCTAAGACAGCGCTACCAGGAAGCAGTCAGTGAGCTGACGGCGGAATCGCTACAGCTGCTAACGGAGTGGCCGGAGCGCAAGGCCGGCGTTCGCTCAGAGAAATTCAGTTACACCGTTCGTGGTCGGGAAATTACTGGCAACAACTATCGAGAAAGTCTGAGTCACCAAAAGATCCCGAAAATAGTGGCGCCGGATTTTGCCGACTGGGGCGAGCAGCTCAAATTTCTGAGCAAGGAAAACCTGCCGGGTGGCTACCCTTATACCGGCGGAGTTTATCCGTACCGGCGGCCGGGCGAAGATCCAACGCGCATGTTCGCGGGAGAGGGCACGCCGGAACGTACCAATCAGCGCTTCCATTACCTGTCACTCGGGCAGGATGCGGCGCGGCTGTCGACCGCGTTCGATTCTGTAACCCTGTATGGGGAGGACCCGCACGAGCGCCCCGACATCTACGGCAAGGTCGGCAATTCAGGTGTATCAATCGCCACCGTCGACGATATGAAGAAGCTGTATTCGGGCTTCGATCTCTGTGCGCCGACGACCTCTGTGTCAATGACGATCAACGGCCCGGCGCCTATGATCCTCGCGTTTTTTATGAACACAGCAATCGATCAGCAAATCGAAAAACACCTGCGTGAAACCGGAGGCTGGGAGGCCGCAGAAAAGAAGGTCGACGCCTATTTCAAAGGCAAGAAGCGTCCTCGCTACAGCGGTGAATTGCCGAATGGCAACAATGGCCTTGGCCTCGGGCTGCTCGGTGTTTCCGGTGAACTGGTCGTTGATGCAGAGACCTATGCGCGCATTCGCAAAGAGACAATGGCATCCGTGCGGGGAACCGTGCAGGCGGACATTCTGAAAGAGGACCAGGCGCAGAATACCTGCATTTTCTCTACCGAGTTTGCAATGAAGATGATGGGCGATGTGCAACAGTTCTTCATCGAGAATAGCGTTCGCAATTACTACAGCATCTCAATTAGCGGATATCACATCGCCGAGGCAGGTGCGAATCCGATCAGTCAACTCGCATTTACTTTGTCCAATGGTTTTACGATCGTCGAGTACTACCTGGCTCGCGGCATGGATATTGACAAGTTTGCGCCTAACTTGAGTTTCTTCTTTTCAAATGGGATGGATCCCGAGTACTCGGTGATCGGTCGTGTCGCCCGCAGAATCTGGGCGCGGGCTATGAAGGAACGTTACGGTGCGAGCGCCCGGTCGCAGATGCTGAAGTATCATGTGCAGACTTCCGGTCGGAGCCTGCATGCGCAGGAGATCAGTTTTAACGACATACGTACGACACTGCAGGCGCTATACGCGTTGTTCGACAACTGCAATAGCTTGCACACCAATGCGTTTGACGAGGCGATCACGACGCCTACAGAACATTCGGTACGTCGGGCCGTCGCGATCCAGCTGATTATCTCGCGCGAGCTGGGACTGAACTTCTGCGAGAATCCGTGGCAGGGCTCGTTCATTATCAACGAATTGACCGATCTTGTTGAAGAGGCTGTCTACGAGGAATTTGAGCGTATCTCCGAGCGTGGCGGCGTGCTCGGTGCGATGGACACGATGTACCAGCGCGGCAAGATTCAGGATGAGAGCCTCTACTACGAGAGTAAGAAACATGATGGCTCGCTGCCCCTGATCGGCGTCAATACGTTCCTGCCGAAAGCGGGGCAGGAAGATGAGGTGCGCGAGCAAGAGCTGATCCGTTCGTCGGACGGCGAGAAGAATGACCAGATCACTCAGGTTCGTGCGTTTCAGACGAACCACGCCGACGAGCGTTCCGAGGCTTTGGCGCGCTTGCAGGCAGTTGCTCGCGAACGGGGCAACGTCTTCGCCGAATTGATGGAAACGGTGAAGTCGAGTTCGCTCGGCCAGATCTCGGCCGCTCTTTACGAAGTTGGCGGTGAGTACCGCCGCAACATGTAAGGAAAAGCAGGCATTCCTGCAGTAGCCGGTTAGAAGGGTCGATAAATACACGGCTTGTCGTGCTATTCCGGCCAGCTGTTTTCCCCGGCGCGCTGTCTAACAGGCCACTCATCGGCAGTGCAGACAATGTCGCTATCGTGGCTTATACCAACGTGCTTTGTGGAAAGACCGCCCTGTCATGGTGCCCGTGACAAGTAAGATTGCCCAAGCATTGATACGGACAACTGATTTCAGGCAGAGGCCACCATGGGATATGGAATAGCAGCACACAACCGTTGGCTCATCGTTATCGGCGCCACACTGATCCAACTGGCATTGGGCGCAATTTATGCCTGGTCGGTTTTTACTGCCCGACTGACCGATGTGGCCGGCCCATATGTCTTCAGCGCCAGCCAGACTGCATGGGTATTCTCTGCAGGGCTTGCCACATTCGCAATCGTTATGGTGCTGGCCGGACGGGTGTTGCCTCGTGTCGGACCACGTGTGCTGACGGTGGTGGGTGGTCTATTGCTTGGTAGTGGCTACATATTGGGCGGCCTCTACGGCGACAGCTTCTGGATACAGCTGCTGTGCATCGGCATCATCAGCGGCGCCGGCATTGGCGTCGCCTACGTTGTGCCCATCTCGGTTTGTGTTAAGTGGTTTCCTGACAAGAAGGGGCTGATCACGGGGCTTGCCGTTGCGGGCTTCGGATTTGGCGCGACCATATGGGTCAAGCTCGCAGGGTCCTGGTTCGGTGGTCTGCTCAATACCACCAGCGTATTCGGCTTGCCCGGGGTGCAGAGCGTTTTCGTGATTTACGGTATTGCACTGGCCGCGCTCGTATTGCTCGGTAGCCTGGTGATGGTCAATCCGGCGGACGATTACCTGCCGGCAGGCTGGACGCCACCGGTCACCGAGAATAATGATCACGAGGGTGCCGTGGAATTCAGGGCGCGCGACATGCTGCGCACGCCGCAGTTCTACATGCTCTGGTCCGTCTTCATGTTTGCCGGCGTATCCGGGTTGATGGTGATCTATTGCATCAAACTGTTTGGAATCGACGCGCTCGAGCATCATGGTGTGACCGGTGCTGGCGCTATCACAGGTACAGCCATGGCCTGGTACGCAATTTTCAACGGCGTCGGTCGTATCGCGTGGGGCAGCATTTCCGACAAAATCGGTCGCAAGACCACCATTACGCTGATGGCGGCCCTGCAGGGCGTGACCATGCTAATGACCTACCACATATTCATCAGCTTCGGCGTAATCTACGGCTTCATCGTCGCTGCCGCGCTTATCGGTTTCAATTACGGTGGCAGCTTTGCGCTGTTTCCGGCCATTACCGCGGACTATTTTGGCAACAAGAATGTTGGTAGCAACTACGGCTGGATGTTCACGGCGTATGGCGTCGCAGGTCTCGCCGGACCGCTGCTGGCCGGTTACTTCAAGGACGCTGCACAAGGCGCGTCTCAGCCGTCAGTATGGATGACGCCGTTCATCATCGCGGGCAGCGTTTGTCTGCTGGGCGCGATTGTTATGGCGTTCACGACCCGGCCTCGGCGTATTCCTCGGTCTGCCTCCTCACGGACAGCGAGAAAGCTGGCCACGGAAGTAACGTAATTAACGATCGGTAAGAAGATGGGGTTGGGGATCGACTACTCCTGGTCGTCGCCATGTATCTACAGGCAATCGATTCTGCTCAGCTCCCGTCGGCACTGATTGGCGTCGACAAACTGAATGGTGTGAATGCCAAACGTCGATGCCGCTTCCAGGTTTTCGCAAATGTCATCAATGAATACTGTCTCAGCCGGCTCGAGTCGATGCTCCACTAGCAGGTATTCATAGATGCCGGGTTCCGGCTTGACCTGTTGAATGCGAGCGGAGAACACGATTCCTTCGAACAGGTCCCAGATATCGTACGTTGATTCGAGGAAGTCGGCCGATGTCAGCTGCATGTTTGACAGGACAAATAGCTTGTGGCGTGCAGCGCTCACATCGCGAATAAGATCAAACGTTGCCTCGATGGGGGTAAGTGAGGCGGGTACCGCATCGAACAGACGGGCGACGGCGCGATGCGTTAGCCCGGTGCGTGCAGCGCCGCGGTCGATAGCCATGTCCAGCGAAAGCATTCCGCGGTCCAGCTCGATCCAGTCCGGATGGCCAATAATCTGCTTGCGAGCCAGGGTTTGAGATTTCGGGTCGTCATAGACGCGACGGACCAGTTCGTCCGGTTGCCAATTGAAAACGACGCCGCCGAGGTCAAATACAACGTTCAATGCAAATGCACCGGCCGGTGGCCCGAAACCAGTCGCACTCGAAGTCGCCTGCACTGGTCGGTCGGTATGCGCAATACGTCGCGCCGATTTAGTTCGTCAAAGTAGCGACTCACGGGAGCCTCCTTGCGTTCCTCAGCGTGGAGAATAACACTCGCAGCGTGTCGTGTAGCGCCGCCGGCTACACCCCGATGACCTGCTCGTTTGAAGGTCCCTGGTCCAGGTCAAAATCCGCGCCGTCAGCCTGTGCTTCACTGTTGTACGATTGTGGCCATGACCCGCTCGCAGCCACACACCGATTCCTACTACGCGGCTTCCGTCGATGAGGCCACCGACTACGCGCCATTGGTTGGGGAGCAGCAGGCCGACGTCTGCGTTGTCGGCGCCGGGTTCACCGGTATTTCCACGGCGCTGCACCTGGCCGAACGGGGCTACAACGTTCATGTTGTCGAAGCCAGCAAAGTTGGCTGGGGCGCCTCGGGTCGTAACGGCGGGCAGATGATCGGCGGTATTTCAGGTGAGGAAAAGCTGGCCGGCAGCGGTGATCCGGGTATAGAGCAACTGTTATGGCAGATGCGTTGGGCGGGTCACGATATCATCCGCGAGCGCGTCGCACGTTACGCCATCGACTGCGATTTGAAGTCGGGTTATCTCGATGTCGCCATCAAGAAACGCCATCTGGACGCTCTTCGCGCCGAATTTGAGCAGCTGCAACGTCACGACTTCCCGCACGAGTTCCGACTCATGGCGGCCGAAGAAACCCGTGAACTGATTGGCACGGACGCCTATATCGGCTCTCTTCTCAACATGGCAAATGGCCACCTGCATCCGCTCAAGCTATGTGTTGGCGAGGCGAGGGCCGCTGCTGGCAACGGCGCAACGATATACGAGGGGAGCCCGGCGCTCAGCGTAGAAAAAGGCGCTAAAGCCAAAGTAGTTACGCAATACGGCAGCGTCTCCGCAGACTTCGTTGTTATTGCTGGAAATGCCTACCATTCACTGCTTCCCGAATTGCGTGGCATTCTGTATCGGGTCAACAGTTTCATTACGGCGACCGAGCCATTGTCCGACGCGACGGTGCAGATGATAAACCCGCACGACCTGGCGGTTTGTGATCCGAATTTTGTACTGGAGTATTTTCGGCTGAGCGCTGACAAGCGGCTGTTGTTCGGTGGACGAATTAATTACGCCGGATCTGATCCCGAGGTCATAAAAAGGAACCATCGACCGCGAATGCTCAAGATCTATCCGCAGTTGCACGAAACGAAAATCGATTATGCCTGGGGCGGCACAATCGGCGTGCCAATCAACCGCGTACCGCAGTTCGGCAAGGTGGGGCACAACATACTCTATGCACAGGGATACTCTGGTCACGGTGTTAATGTCACTCACCTGGCGGGCCAGATCCTGGCCGACGTGATTTCTGGCACGACTGAGCGATTCGACCTGTTCTCGAAGATCAAGCCCATCCGCGTACCCGGAGCGCATCGCTTTGGACGCCAGCTGGCGGCACTCGGCGTGTTCTATTACCAGCTACGAGATTGGTTATAGAGTTAGCGCTAGCGCGGGGTTATGGCTGTGGCCCGCCTAACACTGGCCAAACCTTGAAAGCCGGTGCCGGCAGCGTATAATCACTTGCTTGTTGACAGCAAGTAAGTGCCCAGATTGCAGCATACCAGTCACACTTTGACGCAGGCCGAACGCTCGGCGCTCTCAGACAAGGCCATGCTAAAAGCCGCCCTGGCCTTGGTTCTCGAGCATGGTACTGACAAGACCACGCTGGCCATGATCGGGCAGCATGCGGGTTACAGCCGGGGATTGGCGACCTATCGATTTGGCTCCAAGGATGGACTGTACGATGCGCTTTGCAGATCAATTTCCCGCCACTGGCTCGAGTATCTGAAGCGCGGCGTTGGGGACAAGGTCGGGGTCGAAGCGATGTGCGCGGCGCTGGATACGATCTACCAGTTCGAACAGGAATTGCCAGAAGAGGCTCGCGCACTGCAAATTCTGTACAGCGGCGCCGCAAGCCCAAGTGCCGGGTTTCAGGAGACAGCTGTGAATATTCGGCAGCGGCAAAAATCGGATGTCGCCGAGTGGATTCGGCGAGGGCAAGACGTCGGCGAGGTTAAAGCCGAAATTGACGCCGACGAGGTTGCGGCACAATACGTCGCTTACATTACGGGCATGACGTATCTCTGGTTGATCAGTCCGGATTCATTTGAATTCTCGAAGGCCAATGAGGTCATGAAGCGGCAATTGAGAGACTCCCTGGCTCCCGATCATTGAGCGGCAGCCATCAAGAACTGGAAGAAATTATGAGTGACATTGTTCAATACGAAAACAAAGGCGCCGTCGCCGTCATTACGCTGAATCGTCCCGATGCAATGAACGCATTCACGACGAAATTGTCGAATGACCTGCAACTGGCCCTTGAGCGGGCAGCCGGTGATGACGCAGTTCGCGTCGTGATTATTACCGGCGAAGGCCGCTGCTTCAGCGCTGGCGCGGATTTGAAGTCGGGCTTTGAAGGGCGTCCGGTTTTCGGCAAGCTGCAATACGAGTATCGACCCGTGTTGTCGGCTATTGCGACGATTACAAAGCCAGTAATCGCCGCAGTGCCCGGTTCTGCGGCGGGAATAGGCATGTCGATGGCGTTGCACTGCGACCTCATGATCATGGCCGACAACGCATTCCTGCTGTCGCCGTTCACGACCATTTCACTGGTGCCAGACGGTGGACTCAACTGGTTGCTGGTGCGGCAGCTCGGCTATCGGCGTGCGTTTCAGCTCAGCGTGGAATCAGAACGGATTACGGCAGAACGATGTGTGGAATTGGGCCTGGCCAATAGGGCCGTGCCGGCTGAGAAGTTGCAGGCTGAGGCGTTGCAATGGGCCGAGCGGCTTGCGAAACGTGCGCCGCGCTCAATGGAAGCCACCAAGAAGTGCATGCGCCATGCTGCCGATAATGATTGGGAGAGCACGTTTAACATGGAAGCCGACTGGCAGCAGTTATTGGCCGGCAGCGAAGACAACGTGGAGGGAGTCGACGCTTTTTTTGAAAAGCGCGAACCGAAGTTCAAAGGAAAATAACGGGCCAAGAACCGTAAGCGAGTAACAATTATGGACAGATTTATTTTTGAAGAAGAGCACGAGATGTTTCGTGACTCCGTGCGCAGCTTCATGAAGAACGAGATAGAGCCGCATAGCGATCGCTGGCACGAAGCGGGCATTGTGGATCGCGAGGCGTACCTGAAAGCGGGGGAGATGGGATTCCTGCTGATGTGGGCCGACGAGCAATACGGCGGTATCGGCGTTCGGGATTTCCGTTATGAGCAGATTCTTATCGAGGAAAATGCCCACCATGGTGATGCTGGTTTTTTCATGACGCTGCACAGCCGCCTGGTTGGCCCGTACTTTGACTCCTTCGCTACTGAAGAACAGAAGGCGCGTTGGCTGCCGAAGTGCATCAGCGGCGAGCACATCCTCGCCATCGCTATTACCGAAGCCGGTGCCGGTAGCGATGTCGCCGGATTGCGGACCAAGGCCGAAGACAAAGGCGATCATTTCCTGCTCAATGGCGCCAAAACCTATATCTCGAATGGCATCCTTGCTGATCTAATCATCGTCGTCGCACGCACTGATCCCAATAACAGCCATGCGTTGTCGCTATTCGTTGTCGAGCGCGGTATGGAAGGTTTCGAGCGCGGCAAGAACCTCAGCAAGATGGGCCTCAAAAGTCAGGATACCGCCGAGCTGTTTTTCAACAACGTCAAGGTGCCGAAAGAAAATCTGCTCGGCGAGCTGAATCGCGGTTTCTATCATTTGATGCATGGGCTGGCGGAGGAGCGCTTACTGGGTGCCTGCGGTTACATCGCCAGTGCCGAGGCCGCCTATGACCTGACGCTCGACTACGTCAAGGAACGCAAGGCTTTCGGCCGCCCAATCGCTGACTTCCAGAATACCCGATTCAAACTGGCCGACATGCGCACGGAACTGGATATCGGGTACGCGTTTGTTGATCGTTGTGTTGAAGTACATAACCGTGGAAAGTTGACCGCCGAAGATGCTGCAAAGGCGAAACTCTGGACCAGCGAACTTGAAGGCCGCATAACCGACGAATGCGTACAGCTCTATGGCGGTGCGGGTTATATGGACGAGTACAAAGTGTCGCGTCTTTACACCAATGCTCGCATCTCGCGAATTTACGCCGGCACCTCGGAGATCATGCGGGAAATTATCGCGCGCTCGATCGGACTGGATCCGCGCAAGCGCAAGAAAGCTCAGAAAGCCAACGCGGCCTGACGGATACTCTTATGCGAACAGCGTTCATCGGTCTCGGCGTCATGGGTTATCCTATGGCCGGTTTTCTTTCGAAAGCCGGACACGACGTAGTTGTCTACAATCGCACGAAATCCAAAGCAGAGGGTTGGGTTCGGGAGTTTGGCGGCACCAGCGCGCCCACGCCGGCTGCAGCTGCTGCAGATGCCGCAATCACATTCTGTTGCGTGGGCAACGATGACGATGTTCGCGACGTAATTCTCGGGCGGGACGGCGTTTTCAACGGTATTGCTCCCGGCGCTATCATCGTCGATCATACAACGGCGTCGGCGGACGTTGCCCGGCAGATTCATAGCATCGCCGCCGAGAAATCGGTAGGTTTTCTGGATGCGCCGGTGTCCGGTGGCCAGGCGGGCGCCGAGAGCGGGCAGTTGACCGTCATGGTCGGTGGCGACGTCCCCGTATTCGGAAATGCGGAGCCGGTTATTCGGAGTTTTGCAAAAGCGATCACCCATATCGGGCCAACCGGCAGTGGCCAGCTTGCCAAAATGGTCAACCAGATCTGCATTGCCGGAATCGTTCAGGGGCTTTCCGAGGGCCTCGATTTTGCTGAACGCGCCGGACTGAATCCGGCCACGGTCATCGAGTCGATATCCAAGGGCGCTGCGCAATCCTGGCAAATGGAGAATCGCTGGCAGACGATGGTCGAGGGTGAGTTCGACTTCGGTTTTGCCGTGGACTGGATGCGCAAGGACCTCGGGATAGCGCTTGATGAGGCCGAGAGTAATGGCGCTGCGCTGGAGTTAACGCGACTGGTAGATCGCTACTATGCTGACGTACAGCAGATGGGCGGTAATCGCTGGGATACCTCCAGCCTGATCGCGCGTCTCAAAAGATAGTCCCAACATAGTATAATTCGAGCTTCACAGGGGTGGTCACAGGACCTGAGATCCTCGTTCCGGCAGGTGCCGGACGTGCAGGGAACCCTTAGAACCTGATCCGGTTAATGCCGGCGTAGGAAGGGATTCATGCATCGACAAACTCTTTGGCGGCTTTTCGCCGCCGCATTCGTTTTTCTGCTCGCGGCTCGATCTTTCTCGGCGACCCCGGATTCCGAGGTCCTTGAGGAGATTGTCGTCACGGCCGACTTTCGTGAGCGGGTTCTTCGTAAAATTCCGGCAAGCGTTACGGTACTCGATAGCGAGATCATCGAAGCGAATGCAGTGCAGCATTTTGAAGAGCTCGTAAACCTCGTGCCGAATCTCAACTGGTCCGGCGACGGTCATCGCGCGCGCTACTTCCAAATACGCGGCGTCGGCGAACTGGAGCAGTATCAGGGGGCCCCGAACCCATCGATCGGATTCCTGATCGACGACATCGATTTCAGCGGTATCGGTACGATCGCGACGGCCTTCGATGTCGCCTCGATCGAGGTGCTGCGCGGATCGCAGGGTAGTCGCTACGGCGCAAACGCGCTTGGCGGCCTGATCTACGTCAAAAGTGCGTCGCCCTCGTCCGAACGGGATGGACGCCTGCAGCTAAGCGTCGGCGATGATGACGCGCAAGGCCTTGGTCTGGCGTTTGGTGGCGCGCTCGACTCGAAAGAAAGTCTGACGTTTCGTATCAGTGCGCAGAAACACGAGAGCAACGGCTTTCGCAGCAACAGCTTTCTTGGCCGCAATGACACAAACGGTCGGGACGAGTCGTCAGTGCGACTTCGCGTGCTCCAGAAATCGTCACCAACACTGGAATCCAGCCTGTCATTGCTCTACAGCAAAATCGACAATGGTTACGATGCGTTTTCGCTGGATAACAGTTACGCAATGCTGTCGGACAAGCCAGGACGGGACGCGCAGGAAAGCCTCGGCGCCGCATTGCGATTTGAATGGTCCGCATTGGAATTCGCAACGTTAACGTCGATTACAGCGCTTGCGGATTCCGACATTGACTTCAGCTTCGACGCTGACTGGGGCAATGACGATAGCTGGGCGCCGGTTACCTACGATTACATTTCCCTTAGTGAAAGAAGCCGGAGGACGGCCAGTCAGGAATTTCGGCTGGCATCGAGCGAAAGCGGAAGTCTCCTTTCCGGGACGACAGACTGGCTCCTGGGGCTCTACGTGCAGGAGCTGAAAGACGAGCTGGCGACCCTCAACCAGGGCGACTACTACGACCCGTTCTACGACTTTGCTGACAGCCTGGATGATCGTTTCGGCAGTGATTACGCTGCGACCAGTACGGCGCTGTTCGGCCAGCTTGACAGTGCGATCAACGATGCCACCCGTCTCGGCGTCGGAGTGCGAGTAGAACATCGGTCTACCGAATACGTCGATACAGCCGGGCTAGCGGTTGGGCCGTCCGAAAAGATGTGGGGCGGCGAGCTCAGCGTCAGTCACGATCACTCGCCCGATCTGGCCAGTTTTATCAGCCTGACCAAAGGCTACAAAGCCGGTGGTTTCAACCTCGGTCCGGTACCGGACGGGCGACGTTCTTTTGGTGACGAGGGCTTATGGAGCATTGAAGCAGGCCTGAAGTCGACGCTCATTGATAACACGCTGAAATTCTCAGGCTCGATCTTCTACAGCCGTCGTGAGGATCAGCAGGTTCGCACCGCGCTGCAGTTGGTGCCAGGGGACCCGGCATCGTTCGTTTACTTCACCGACAATGCGGCGAACGGCAAGACGCTTGGTGCCGAAGTGGAGCTTCGCTGGTTCCCGAGTAACGGCTTGGAAATTTACGCCAATCTCGGCCTGCTCGATGCCAGTTTCGACACGTTCGTCGCGCCGCAAGGTGATCTTGCGGGTCGCAGCCAGGCGCACTCGCCGCGTTACACGCTGGCCGCGGGCGTCGCGTATCAAAGCGCCGAAGGGTTTTTCGCGCGTCTCGATGCGACGGCGCGTGACGAGTTTTATTTTGACGTTAGTCACAACCAGAAATCGCAAGCCTACGAGTTGCTACATGCGCGCGTTGGCTATGAAGGTACGAGTTGGGGGGTTCAAATATGGGCGCGAAACCTTTTTGATGAAGAGTATGCGGTTCGCGGCTTCTATTTCGGCAATGAGCCACCGGACTTTCCGGAGACGTTGTACAGTCGCCTTGGCGATCCGCGACATGTTGGCGTTACTATTGAAAAGAGGTTTGACTAATGAGAGTAGCGGTTGATATCAGCTTGTATCCACTTGATGCGGACTTCATTCCGCCCATAAAGGACGTTATTGAACGCCTCAATGGGTACGAGCGACTGGAAGTCTGGACGAATGCTATGAGTACCCAGATCATCGGTGAGTTTGACGATGTGATGGATGCACTGCGACACGAAATCGGGAGCACGTTCGAGCAGCTGCCGAAAGCAATTTTTGTCATGAAGATGCTGAATAACCCCGGGCAGGCGTAGGGGGTGCAAGCGCTGGCGGCACGCTTACTCGAGCAGGTGCAGGCATTTTCTGTCCTTGAGGTAGTCGCCGTGATTTTCGCGATCGCTTACCTGTTGCTGGCAATCCGGCAGAATATCTGGTGCTGGTTGTGCGCCGGTATCAGTACAGCGATCTACATCTGGTTGTTTATCGGCGCGAAGCTGTACATGGAATCCGTATTGAACGGCTTCTATTTCGCGATGGCGATTTATGGCTGGTTCGTCTGGAGCAGCGGTCGGCAGGATGGACACGAACGCCCCGTGGCTGTCTGGCCACGGCAATGGCACGTAATGGCGATTATGGCGATCACCATCCTTAGTGCGCTGAACGGCTTACTGTTAACGCGTTACACCGACGCTGCATTTCCGTATATCGACTCGCTAACAACCTGGTCCGCCATCTGGGCGACATTTCTGGTCGCGCGAAAGGTACTCGAAAACTGGTGGTACTGGCTGGCAATCGATAGCGCATCCGTCGTTATTTACTGGGTTCGCGACCTGCAGCTAACGTCCCTGCTGTTTGTTGTTTACCTGATCATGATTCCATTCGGCATCATCAGCTGGACGAGGTCGTTGCGGGAGCAATCTGCATGAGTAGCGAGCGGTCGGCGGACTCCATCATTGACGGGCTGCCGGACTGGCAGGGTGCCGAACATACAGAGCTGACCGGAGGTCTTTCCAACCGCGTCTGGCTGCTGGAGAAGGACAGTCGCAAGGCTGTGCTTAAAGTTGACCTGCAACCTCGCTCGACGCCATTTGCGTCACGAGCGGAGGAGGCGGTCGTGCAGTCGGCGGCAGCTTCCGCTGGCCTTGCAAGCCAGGTACTGTTCGCAGGCGAACAGGTTTACCTGACAGCTTGGGTGCCGGGCAGCACCTGGAACCCTTCTTCACTTGAACAGCAGGGCAAGACTGAGCAGCTTGCGGCATCATTGCGGCAGCTGCATTCCTTGCCGCTAACGGGTCGTTCCTTTGACGCGCTGGGGGCCGCCAAGCGTTATGCGGAAAACGCAAAGAATGCGGATAATGAACTGGTTTCGCTATGCCTGCGTATCGTCAGGGGCACGCAGCTTCCGAACTACCTGTGTTGCTGTCACAACGACCTGGTGGCCGAAAATATCATCACGACGCCCGGCCTCAGATTCATCGATTGGGAATATGCTTGCGATAACGATCCGTTATTCGATCTGGCAACCATCGTAGAGCACCATGAGCTCGCTGATCGCCACGCTCGCGCTCTTCTGGATGCCTATTTCGGTGGTTCCGGTGAACAGTGGCAGTCACGACTCGCAGAGCAGCAACGATTGTACCTGGCGCTTTACTACCTGTGGACGGCATCGCGCCCGGATAGCTCGGGAAAAGTGTTGCGGCGCCTGGGTGTTCGCCTGACTACCAGCTGTTCCTGAGCTCACGCAGTTTAAGAAATACAGCGCGCGCGTCGGGGGCGTCGCCCAGCTCCGGGAACTCACCGACCAGTTTCTGCACGAGGGTCGGACTCTGTAAGCGAAAGAAGGTATTGATTTCACGCTCCTCGGCCATGGTTGTTACCAGCGCGTCGTCCGGGTCCTGCTCTTCAAAGTCGCGCAGCATTTTTCGAGCCGTTTCGTTATCAGGCTCTCGATCCAGCGTGAAGGCGAGGTTATTGAGCAGGTAGTCATGCCCTGGATAGATGCGCGTCTCGCTCCCCAGCCGGTCGAGTTGCGTGTCGAAGGTTTCATAGAGTTCTTCGGGATGCCCGCCGTTGTGGCAGTTGCCTGCGCCCGCGTTGAACAGTGTGTCGCCGCTGAAGAGACCGGGCTCATCTGTGTGCGACAGCAGGCAGATGTGGCACATCGTGTGGCCCGGTGTATCGAGACACTCGAGTTCGACCGTCTTGCCCACCTTGATAATATCCCCGGCGCCAACGCCGACGTCGACATCGGCGATGCGGTCTTTTGCATTCTTGTGAGCGATTATTTTTGCCCCGGTCGCTTTGACTACACCCTTGTTACCGCCGGTATGGTCCGCGTGCTCGTGCGTATTCAGGATTTGCCTAATCGCCCAACCCTTATCGCGCGCAACAGAAAGGCACTTCTTAAAGTCGAGTGGATCAATGGCAAGCGCTTCGCCCGTCTCGCCGCAGGCGATCAGGTAGTTGAAGTTTCGATAGGCGTTGCCGGTCCAGATCTGCTCGACGATCATTGAGATTCTGTCTCCTCGGTTCGGTCATAAACTTTGTCACCGCCAATCCAGGTTTGCACAACCTGGATGTCGTCGATCTCTGACACGGGGACCGTAAAGTAGTCGCGATCGATCATTATGAAGTCAGCCCATTTTCCGGGCTCGAGGCTGCCCAGCCGTTCTTCTTGTCGTGCGGCGTAGGCGGCGGCCAGTGTATATGAGTGCAGAGCCTCGGCACGCGTCAGCGCCTGGTCAGCGTACCAGCCACCTTCAGGCTCGCCGTCGCGGCCCTGCCGCGTGACGGCGGCGTACAAGCCGTGAAAGGGGTTGGACAGTTCGACCGGAAAATCCGAACCGTTAGCGATAACAGCGCCGGAATCGAGAAGCCGCCGCCAGGCGTAGCCGCCAAGAATCCTTTCGGGTCCGATTCGATCCTCTGCCATGTTCTTGTCGCTGGTTGCGTGTGTTGTCTGCATCGAGGCAATGACACCAAGCTCTGCAAAACGCGGAATGTCGGCCAGTTGGATGATCTGCGCGTGCTCCACACGGTTCCTGAGCGGCGACGGTTTGCCCTGTTGCACTTTTTCAAAGGCGTCGAGCACCATGCGGTTGCCGAGGTCGCCGATTGCGTGGATGCCGACCTGGAACCCAAGGCCGTTAGCTTTTTGCACGAAGTTGTTGAGTTCATCTTGCGTCCAGAAAGGCAGGCCGCGGTTCTCCGCGTCATCGGAGTAAGGTTCGATCATTGCCGCCCCTCGGCTGCCGAGCGCGCCGTCGGAGTATATCTTCACCGCGGCGATCTCTAGCCGGTCATTGCCGTACGCAAACAGCGGCTCGCCAATGGCATCCAGCACATCTTCTGCACCTGCAGTCATTGCGTAGATGCGTATGTCCAGTTCCTTGTCGTCTGCCATCGACACGTAGACCTCGGCGGTCATCAGGTCTATTCCGGCATCGTGAACGCCAGTAACTCCCTCGGCAACGAGGGCATCGACAGCGCCTAGCAGTGCAGCGCGATAATCCTCTTTGGTGAGCGCGGGGAGATGCTGCCCGATGAGGTCCATAGCCTTGTCGATAAATATTCCGGTGGCCTGGCCATTGTCGTCCCTGAGGATCTTGCCACCGATCGGATCGGCGGTGTCGTTGTCGATGCCGGCAATTTTCATTGCGGCACTGTTTGCCCATCCCGCATGTCCGTCAATACGGCGCAGCCACACGGGCCGGTCACTGACGACGGCATCGATCTGCGAGGCCTTCGGGAATTCCCTGACAGGCCACAGCACCTGATTCCAGCCTCGCCCCAGTATCCATCGCTTTGACGGATGCTGCTTCGCGAAGGCGCCGATACGACTTGTCGCGTCGGTCACGCTCGGTGCGCCTGTAAGGTCGAGATTGCTCTTGAGAAGTCCGAGGCCCAGCACATGAGCATGCGCATCGATGAGGCCGGGCAGGACGGTCAGTCCGCCACCATCTATCTGTTGCCCAACCGAACTGCCTTCAAGCAGGCTGTCATCACCGAGACTGACGACTTTGCCGGCATCGTTAAAAACCAGCACCGAAAATTCGCGGATGCCCTCGGCGGTGGAGGTGTAGCCAGCTACATTATGCAGCCAGGTTTCGGCCGCCGCAGTGCCAAAAAATAATATTAGGAAAACTAGATTAACCGCTGATTTCATTACATATTTAGACACAAAGTTGTCCCTTATGGCTGTTGGTGCTGCTGTTTGAGGATCGCATCGCCACGATGCGAAAATTCGTCCGACACGATACCATGGACCTCTTTGGAAAGCGGCATGTCAAACGCTGCCGTATGCATCTCACCTGGAGTTTCACGATGAAGAAGCTGATTACCAGCTTGTCTGTTTTGTTTGCTGTTGCTGCGCTGGCGTCGGCCTGCGGTCAAAAAGCGGAAGTGCCTGCCGAGTCTGCAAAGAACGCAAAGATTTTCGACATGCCTTATCTGATGCGGGACCTGGACAATGGCCTTCGCGTTATCGTAGTTCCTACAGACTATCCGGATATTGTGTCGATTCAGATACCGGTGCAAACCGGATCACGAAATGAGGTTGAGCCGGGTAAATCGGGTTTCGCACACTTCTTCGAGCACATGATGTTTCGCGGTACCGAGGCTTACCCATCTGACGTGTACGGCGACATATTGAAAAAGGCTGGCGCTGACCAGAACGCTTACACCACCGATGACTACACGAACTACCACATAACTTTTACAAAGGATGACCTTGAAAAGGTCATAGAGCTGGAGGCTGATCGGTTTCAAAATCTGAAGTACAGCGAGGAACAATTTCGCACCGAGGCACTGGCGGTCAAGGGCGAATACCTGAAGAACTTTTCTAATCCGCTGCAGAAACTCTTCGAGCGGGTTAGTGACCTGATGTACACGCAGCATACCTACAAGCACACCACGATGGGGTTTATCGAGGATATCGAGGTGATGCCCGAGCAAATGGAATACGCCAAACTATTTTTTGACCGTTGGTATCGTCCGGAAAAGACGGCTGTCATCCTGGTTGGCGATATCGATGCAGAAAAGACATTTGCGCTCGTCGAAAAATACTGGGGTGGCTGGAAGCCTGGCGACTACGATGTTGAGATTCCGCAAGAACCGCCGCTGGCAGGGCCAAAGTATGAGCACCTGGTCTGGGATGGCCCCACGCAACCGTGGCTGGTCATGTCCTACCGTGGGCCGGCCTATGTGCCGACAGAAAAGGACATGCCATCGCTGGACCTGATTTCAGCGATTTATTTCTCGCAGTCGTCTGATCTCTACCAGAAGTTGGTCATTCAGGATCAGTCTGTCGATCAGCTGTTCGGCTATTTTCCGGATCAGAAGGACCCCGGCATGCTTTTTATCGCGGCGCGCCTGACCGACGTACAAAAGGCCGTTGACGTTCGTGATGCCATCAACGCTACTCTTGTTGAAGCACGAACAAAGCTCGTGCCGGAGCGCAAGGTCGAGGAAACCAAGTCACGCCTGCGTTACGGGTTCACCTCGCAGCTCGATAATTCCTCGGGTATCGCTGAAATGCTGGCAAGCGTGGTTCATTTCTCTCGGACGCCCGAGACCATCAACGAAGTTTATAAAACATACGACTCACTTACGGCAAGTGATTTGAGAAACGCGGCTAACCGGTATTTTGTCGACAGCCAGAGGGTGACGGTAACGCTGGCGAATGAGGATAGCATTGATGGATTCGACAGTGAGGCTTCGGTCGATAAACTCACAGCTGCGGCGGGTATGTTGCCTGCAGCGCCCGATTCGACCGCGACAGAGTCCGCGGCGGAACTCCTGGTTCCGAAGGTTGACGATCCAGCACCTGTGTCGTTCGTTACGAACCAGTCCGTGACGTCGCCGTTGGTTGACGTCGCGTTTATCGTGCACACGGGTGCCGGGTTTGATCCGCAGGGCAAGAAAGGCCTTGCGGCGATGACTGCGGCGATGGTATCGGATGCCGGTTCTGAAGCGATGACAATTGAAGAAATCAACAATGCAATGTATCCGATTGCGGCGGGTTTCTTCGCCCAGGTCGACAAAGAGATAACGCGACTGTCTGGCCAGGTGCACAGAGATAACCTCGACCTCTGGTACTCACTTGTCCGGGGCCAGCTGTTGTTTCCTGCATGGGCGGAAAGCGACTTCGAGCGTATCAAGACGCAGTTGATCAATAGTATTCGCACCGACCTCGTTGGCAACAATGACGAAGAGCTGGGCAAGGAATACCTGTATGCGTCGATCTACGGCAACGACCATCCCTATGGCTCTTACAATCTTGGCGATGTGAGTGATCTTACGTCACTCTCACTTGATGACGTGAAGGCCTTCTACACTGCGAATTACACGGTCTCGAATATCACGGTCGGCCTCGGCGGAGGCTATCCAGATTCGTTTGCAACCACCATCAGTTCGGATTTGCAGAAGTTACCAGCCGGCGAGCGTACGACTTTGAACGTGCCGGCCTCGCAGGTCCCCGATGGTCGAGAGGCCGTTCTCATTGAGAAGGAGACCCCGGCGGTCGCGGTGTCGTTTGGCTTCCCTATCGAGTTGAAGCGCGGCGATCCGGACTGGGTAGCCCTGTGGTTGGTACGTTCCTATTTCGGTGAACACCGCAGCTCGAACAGCCACTTGTACAAGCGCATCCGCGAGACGCGTGGAATGAACTACGGTGACTACGCCTATATCGAATACTTTCCACGCGGTATGTTCCAGTTCCAACCCGATACCAACCTTGCGAGACAACAGCAGATTTTCCAGGTCTGGCTGCGACCGCTGCGTGACAACAATGATGCACATTTTGCGACGCGGACGGCGATGTTCGAGCTTCAGAAGCTCATCGATGAAGGATTGAGCGAGTCCGATTTCGAGACGACCCGCGCCTTTCTCTCGAAGTTCGTCAGCTTGTTAATGGACGGTCAGTCGCGCCAGTTGGGATACGCAATGGACAGTCAGTACTACCAGATCGACAATTTCGCATCTTATGTGAGAGACGGACTCGAGAAGTTGACGCTTGCCGATGTCAACAGGGTGATTCGTGAGAATCTTAGTACCAGGGATGTTCAGTATGTGTTTGTAACGGCAGATGCCGAGGACCTTCGCCGGCGTCTTGTATCTGACCAACCTTCGCCAATCAGCTACGATGCGGACAAGCCGTCGGTGTTGCTTGACGAAGACAAGTTGATTTCCGAGATTCCGCTTAATTTCGATGCTGACAAGGTAACGCTTGTGAGTGGCGAAGAAGTATTCGACTAGTGAAGCTTGCTAGTTTCGAGCTTCGCGGCAGGCGCAGTTACGGTATAGCTGTCGAAGGCATGATCCGTGAGGCCAGTGATGGTCTTCGCTCTCGTTTCGCGGATCTACGTGCAGTGATCGAGGCTGGCGCCAGCAGCGAATTGCAGCAGGACACCGGCGGCATCGAACTGGATAGTAAAGATGTGCGTTTCCTGCCCATCGTGCCGAACCCCGATAAGATCCTGTGCGTCGGTGTGAACTACCGGCCACATATCGAAGAGATGGGCCGCCAGGTGCCGAATTATCCGGTGGTTTTTGTGCGATTCCCTGGCAGTATGGTTGGCCACGGTGAGGGGATAGTCCGACCGCGCATATCGCAGCAGTTTGATTTTGAGGGTGAACTGGCTGTCGTGATTGGCAGGCGCGCACGTCACGTGTCACAAGACGTCGCACTCGATTATGTCGCTGGCTACTGCTGTTTCATGGATGGGTCAATTCGCGACTGGCAGCGTCATACGCCGCAGTTCACGCCGGGAAAGAACTTTCATCGTAGTGGCGCCATGGGGCCCTGGCTGGCGACCAGCGATGACATCGAAGATATCTCGTCGCTAAATCTCACGACGCGTGTTAACGGCGAGGTCATGCAGCGCGGGCGGGTGTCAGAACTCGTGTTCGATATTCCGCGCCTGATTGCTTATTGCTCGACGTTTGCGGAACTGCTCCCGGGAGACGTCATTGCGACGGGCACACCGGGCGGGGTTGGCGCCGCGAGGACGCCGCCGATGTGGTTGGTCGCCGGGGATGTGGTTGAAGTTGAAATTCCCGGAGTCGGGCTGTTAAGGAGCCATGTCGAGGATGAGGGAGTCAGATAAGCGCCTTAAGCCTTGATTTGACAGGTAAACCTCGCTGCGTTGCGCTGTTGCGTTTGTGCCACAAAAACAACAGCAGCGCCGTGCTTAACGCCAGAGCCTGTCTAAAGGATTGACAAATGGTGGTATTTCTGCGAATTTCAAGGTTCGCAAACGTAGTCTTTCCACAACAGTTAGTCTACAGCGGAAAAACCAGACACCTTCAGGTACGACTTGGCGGGGGATTCAGGGGGCCAAGAACTACGTGCTAACGTAGGTTTGGAAAAGCGGTTTCGCAAGAAGCCGCTTTTTTTTGTCTGAAATTCCTGCGCAACAGGTTTCAGGACAAGCCTTGAAGCAACTAACTGCTAGTCATTCGCTTGCCTGGGCCTGGGTTTTTTTGAGCCGATCAACGTTGCAGAACTAATCGCCTGGGCGGAGAAGGCCCTGCTTTTCACCTCTGCGCATATCGAGTACTTTAGAATGCAATTCCTGATATCGGTGAGCGTTCTGCGGCGTAAAGATGGCGCTTATTTCCGGCAATTCGGCCGGTCACCCGAGGGCATCGCCTGAGCTTGGTTATGGGGCACTCGCACACAACTAGTGGCAGCAATCTCCGTCGAGTGATGATTGCGCTCGTACTCACCGGATCGTTCATGCTGGTCGAAGTTGTCGGCGGCTTGCTGTCCGGCTCGTTGGCATTGTTGGCCGATGCTGGCCACATGCTAACCGACACGATGGCACTCACGCTCGCGGCGATGGCTTTTTACGTGAGCAAGCGGCCGCCCGACGGCAATCTCACTTACGGCTACCAGCGTTTCCAGATTCTCGCCGCGTTCATCAATGGGCTCAGCCTGCTGGCAATCGTTGGTTGGATACTGTTCGAAGCAGTTCGCCGATTCTTCAATCCACGGGAGGTTCTTGGCGAGACCATGCTGGTTATTGCAGTCGTGGGACTGCTTATCAACCTCTTGTCATTCATCGTTCTGCATACAGGTGATAAGGACAACCTCAACATTCGCGGTGCTGCGTTGCACGTTGCAGGCGATCTGCTGGGATCCGTGGCCGCTATCGTTGCCGCAGTCGTGATTATCCAGACCGGCTGGACGCCGATTGATCCGCTCCTGTCGGTCGCGGTTGCGGCTCTGATTCTAAAGAGCGCCTGGGCGCTGGTGAAGCGCAGCGGACACGTGTTGCTGGAAGGTGCGCCGGAGTGGTTGGATGTCACCGTCATGCAGGAACGAATCGTTGCGGCAGTTCCGGGTGTGTCGGGAGTCCATCATGTGCATGTCTGGGGCCTGACCCCACAGCAGCTGATGTTGACCATGCATGTGTCGCTTGGGGAACCGGTAGCCAGTCAATCCGACGTCATTCGCCGTGTGAAATCGGTTCTGAGAACTGAATACGGCATCGGTCATTCAACGATCGAAATTGAAGTCGACGGCTGCGCGGATCACTAGGGAATGCCGATCGCCGGAGCTGACTAGGCACAAGACCGGATTGCGCGCTCTCGCATAAAGGCGTTATTGATGAGTGGTCACGAACAGTCAGGAGATCGTCATGGAGATCAACGCATTACCAACATATGACATGAGCGACAATCCGACCGGTTGCTGTCCAAGATTTCAACCGGAACACTGGGATGGACAGGATCTGCATTTCAGAGACAAGCTATTCGTTCGAGCGAAAACCCGCAGTCTGTTCCACATACCGCTAAACATGGGTTCCGTGTTTCGCAAGACATTTCAGGCAATCGACAATGCGAAAGCGCAAAGCGAACGTAATTTCGTCGTACTGAGTCGTGATCAATCTGCGTGGTCGGCGGAACACCTGTTCGCAGTGAACAAGACTGTGCCGGGTAAAGAGACGATTTCGCTAACGGGAGAGTTTGTCACGAAGGTCTTTGAGGGTCCTTACCGTGAGATGCCGCGCTGGTGTGAGCAACTCGACAATACTGTCAAAGCCAAAGGTAACGAGGTAAAGCAGACCTATTTCTTCTACACGACTTGCCCGAAATGTGCCAAGACGTACGGTAAGAACTACGTGGTGGGTGTGGCGGAGCTCAGCTAGGAATCTGCGTCAAACACTGCCGTTGGATCGGGATGCTTCGGGTCTTCGGTCCGGGCTAGTCGGTTGGTGAGACGATTCCGATGTAGGGTAGCGTGCGATGCTGTTCGGCGTAGTCCAGTCCGTAGCCAACAACCCATTTGTCGGGAATGTCGAATCCCAGGTAGTCAACCTCAACGTCGACTTCAGCACGTTCGGCTTTGCGTACCAGGGCGCAAGTCTTGATGGAAGCCGGGCCGTGTGAGTTCAGCATGCCAATTAGGTACTTGAGCGTATGCCCGGTATCGACTATGTCTTCGACAATAATGACGTGTTTACCAAGAATATTTCCGCGCACGTCCATAACGAGCCTTACCGCACCGCTGGAGCGGCTGCCGCTGCCGTAGCTGGAGACGGCGATAAATTCGATGACGCGGGGGATTGTCAGACGGCGCGCAAGATCCGCGAGAAAAATAAAGGAACCTTTGAGTACGCCGACAAGGACGACCTCACCGCATTCTTCATAGTTCGAAGAAATCTCCTTTGCGAGCTCCCGCACGCGCGCCTCGATTTCTGCTTCGCTGATGAGTACTTCGGGAGTTGTCTGCGACACGTTTTTCTCGTTCAATAGGATCTGCTGCGAGCATAGGTGATCTTCTGTATGGATGCCAGACTCGAATACGGTATGGTAAGCAGCCTATGAAACGAACTATCGCAATCGCCGGTAATATGGGTACCGGCAAGTCGACGCTGGTTGAATTCCTGCACCGGACCTACGACGTTTCGCCGTTCTACGAGCCAAATGACGAGAATCCATACCTAGCCGACTTTTACAAAGACATGAAGCGCTGGGCGTTCCAGTCACAGCTCTATTTTCTGAGCAACAAGTTCCGACTCCACCAGGAGCTGGACAGACAGTCCGGTGTGGTGGCTCTTGATCGCACGATCTTTGAGGATGCTGAAATTTTCGCGACGGCATTGCATCAGATGCGCAAGATCTCCAAACGGGACTGGGCGACTTATCAGGGCTTCTACGAGGCTATTCTTGACGCGATTCGTCCGCCAGACCTCATGATTTATCTGCGCTGTTCGATGCGGACTTTGCGCGATCGCATAAGGCTCCGTGGTCGAAAAATGGAGCAGGATGTCCCGGTAGCCTACTTGAAACGACTGGATCGTCTTTACGAGGGTTGGATAGACAGGTATCAAATGAGCGAGATATTGGTGCTGGAAACGGATCGACTGGACTATATCCACGACCTGGTTCACCGCCTTGACGTAATGGAGCGCATTGAGTTGGTTTTGCCGGAAGAAATCGGCAGGCCCTCCGCCTAATCGACGCGAAAACCGGCCTGCGCCAGGCGGCGCGCGCTGCGTTCGAATTCTTCGCGATCCTGATATGTCATCACGACTTCGAATTCTCCGGTACCGCGTCGAAACCAGTCAAGACTCAGACCGGGCGACTGTTTTTCAAGCCGCGCGATGAACGCCTCGGCGCGATAGGGTTCGCCGAATGTAAGTAGGGTCGATTGACCGATCGAAGAGTAAAGGGTATCGGGTATCGGTTTTCTATCGGTCCTTGTGCCGAGCACATAGTTCAGGTGTCGGTATATGTACCCGGAGTACCAGTTAGCGCCGGACGGGACGCCATAGCCGTTGGTTGCGATACGGCCTGGTCCATAGTTATAGGCGGCAAGTGCAAGATGAACATTGCCATTGTACCGATTCAGGAGTTCCTTCAGGTAGCGTGCGCCTGCGTCGATATTTGTACAGGGTTCGTACAGGTCGCTGAGGCGATGTATGCCGAGATGTCTCGCGGTACCCGGCCAGAGAATCTGCATGACTCCGTGAGCATTGGCGTGCGACCGAGCAGATGCATTGAAATCACTTTCCCCTCGTGCGATTGCGAGCAGCAGTGACTCGGGCAGATCGTGCTCAAGGGCTGCGGCACGAAAACAGGTGGAATGCGGAAATGTATAGGCTGGCAGCAGCGTTGTCTGGTTCGCCGTGTATCGCTCCCACGCAGCATCCAGATCAGGCCGTGTTGCCTGGCTGCCGGTCGCCAATGTGCTCAGTATGAGGCCGCTCAGGGCCACCGCAATCTTGAGCCACGCCGGAAAACTACCCATCGCTCAGGTCCAGACCCGTTGCACTGGATATTCGGGTGAGTTTTTCCTCGATGTCACTCTCATGCAGGTAGGCAAATGCTACCTCGTAAACGCCCGGCTTAATCTTGACGACGCGGAAGTCCATCCCCGTCGTTCGCTGCAGCTCGGCGACGAAACCATCGGCGGCTATCTCACTGCGGAAGGGGCTCCAGAACGAATACCACCTTGAATCGTCTGCGAGAGGAATCGGCTGTACAGGCGGAGGAACAGGGTCAGCGGTATTCTCGAGCGGCGTCTCGACGAGCGTGTCAACGCCAGTCGCGGGCTGTTCGTCCGGCAGCACATCGTCGACCTGCTCGATTTCGTTCGTCACAGATGGCTTTTCCGCGGATAGCACATCGTCCATCAACGGTCCGGCTTCTTCGACGGCGGGTTCATACCGTGGCAACGGTTCAACAGGCGTTGCCGGGAATTCGGGCAGGCCTAACGTAATAATCAAAAAGCCGACCGCGATTGCCGAGCCGGTCAATATGCCCAATAGTCGAATCATCCCGGCTCCTTACAGAACGTCGTTGACGCGAAGCGCGCGCCAATCGACGTTCTCTGACGAGCGCGCTGTGATCATGGCGAAGTCCGTCAGCCATGCGCGGAGCTCCTCGCCATCGAGTCCTGGACGAATTGACGTTGAGCATCGCAGCGGCAGCGAATCCATGTGATTCGCGACGCGGCGTGCGACCTGAACGTCGCTTATGGCTACCGCGTAAAAGGTGTCGAGATCGGGCTTCAGTAACCAGTCGTGAGTTTCATTCCAGTTTTGTCGGTTCGTGCTCGTCCTGGCTACGGCGAATCGAATTGAATCGCCCTTGCGAGCGATCCGGACTGAAGTCCTTCCCCGACACTCCTGACCTGCGAGTCTAACGAGGCCATGGTTAGCCTGATGCTGCAGAAAAAACACGACCGAGTCGGCCTTGGCTTCGGCTCGAAGTAGCGAGCAGGGCCTCACGCCCGTCATGTAGCTGGCCTCTCGAACAGCGACGCTGCCATCCTGACAGTCGGCAAAAGAGGAGGGCAACGAAAGTTGCAGCGGGCTGATCAGCGGGTCCTTGCCGGCATTGGGAATAGATACGAAGGCTGGTGTCGGAACCGGCAGAGCCGCGGGTCGCGCAGCGGCCTGTTGCACAGGATTAGCTTCGATCGGCGCCTCTGGCAATACGATATAGGCACTGGCGCTCAGTGCCGCCACGTCGTCATTCTCGTTCTGCGGTGTCACCGTCAACCAGTATTGAAACAGCGCGCCGTCGATCTGGTGCGCCTTGCCGCTCAAAACGGCGTTTGCCCGGCTGTTGTCATTGCTCATCGTCAGCGCCTGGCGATTTGCCAGGTTGTTGCTGATCAGTTCTACAGTGCCCTCGAGACCCTGCGATGCTGGTAGCAACAGATCCGTCGATATTATGTATTCGTCGGAGACGCGCTTTTGCATAGCGCAACTTAATTCATGAGCCAGGTGGGCGGCGAGCAGGTCTGTCTGCGCGACGGTGAACGGTACGTCCCGGGCGCCAAGGAAGGTCTCGTCAATGCGTGATTGGCGCATCGCCTGGCGTTGCGTCGTGCTGAGACGGCCCTGCCAGCGCCTGCCGAATCCGGTCACCCAGTTGCGGTCTTCCAGGTCCAGCGCGCGTACATTGACCGCGTAACTGCTATCGAGCTTCTGCCGGAGTTCAATACCAATGTAGTAGTGCACGTCATCGAGGGTGCAATCCTGTGGCTGTGCGTCGAGCGAGCTGCCGCTACGTCCCTGTTGCCAGCCAATGGCAACGCCGGGCGTGGCGACGGCGGCCGCCAGGACCCGGTCTCTGAGCGAGAGTGCCAGCGCGTTGCTGGCGGAAGCGGGCGAATTGTCGCGCAGCACAACGAACATGACGGTCTCATTCTTGAACCTGGGGTGTACTAACAGCTGTTGGCGCACATAAGGGATGAGGTCCCGGTCCAGCCACCGGTCCAGGTCTTTCTCTTTGGACTGTGCGACTGCCGGGATCGACTGAGCAATGAGTATGGTTAGCAATATCAGGATACGTCGGGTCATGATGTCTCCCATCGGATGTCGCCGCTGGCTGCAATGATCAGCGAGCCGCCGCGATGCTCGAGCATGAGTTCGTCGAGCTGTGTTTTTAGTCGGCCGGGTAGTGTCACACCCCAGCTCACGTCGCCAGGAGTCGTGCCGGTTCGAGACAGGGCATCTATTACGGCTCCCGGCACAGTCGCTGTTTCCATTTCATGGTAGGTGTTTGGTGTTGAGGCGTCCCAGAAGCTGACGCGACTATCGCTAACTGTCATACGTTGCGCACGACCATCAGCAACTGCGTACAAGCCGACCCTGTTGGTAGCCACCAATCTGGTGAGCGCGTCGTCCGATTCGAATCGCAGCGTAAAACCCTGCGGTTCTTCATTTACGGGTGGCGTTTCTGTTTTGGTGGGAATACTTTGCGTTACCGCACTTTGCGTACGTGGCGGCGGCGGGGTTTCCGTAACCGTATCGACAGTGCGGGTGGTCCCGTATTTTGGCTGCCACTTGGGTCGAGTAAGGGCAACGTCCGCAGCGGCAGGCATTTCAAGCGGCGCTTTGGACACCGTTTGCGGAGGCTTTGCAGGCGCAGTGACCGGTTCCTGGCTGACCGCCGGCGTCACTTGGCTTTGTTGGGCGGGTTCGGTCGATTCGGTCGGCTCCGTCGGTTGTAACGGGATGCTCTGTACCAACGCAAATATCGCGACCAGGCAGAGTGACAAAATAGCCATGAACCGCATGATGTCGGTCTGCAGGTCGGCTGCGCCGCCGGCGTCGAGATCGGCAGAGCGATTGAGTGGGTAGGCCAGTGGCGAGCGTGTCATGACTGCGCCTCTGCGACGTCAGGCTCACGCTCATCGTGCCTGAGGTGCGCCTCTATTCTGAGCAGGCTGGCACGCATCTGCGAGGTATCGGCTCGTGCCGCCGTATCGTACTGCTGCTGAAGTTGGGTTCCCAGCGTGATCGTTTTGTAAACACGCATAGCGTAGCCTCCAACGCCGCCGAATATGGTCGTGGACAGCGCCAGCAGGATGCCGCCGTCGACCAGGCGTTCAAGCATGGCAAACGCGCCTTGCTGGAGCGCCATATCGCGATCGCTCAACGCGAAGATCAGTGCGCTACGCATACCGATGGCAGTCCAGATGACGCCGGCGCCGAAGAACAAGGTCGTCCAGATGTCCGTCAAGTGGTCCATCTGCACGATCTCGTTGATGGGACGTTGCTTGTCGACTGCATTTCGCAGACGACCAAGCGTGATGAAGTAGGCCAGCAGCAGCGCAGCAAAGACCGGAATCGACGAGCCAAGGTTGGTGTAGGCCCAGTGCAGCCATTCACCCGGCCTGCTGATGGCTGTATCGCTAAAGCGGATAACGCCACTGCGGCCGAGCATATACAGGATGGTTGAGCCTCCAACCAGGGTACCAAGCGCGCCAGCGGCCAGCCCTTTAACGAAAACCACGCTGGGGTTGTTGGTCATTGCCGCATTTACTGGTTTGCTGAGCACGCCGTGCAGGTCGCTTCGAGCACCAGTTCGACTTCCTGATACAACTGATCCGCACGGTAGTAGCCTTCGTTATCAAGGCTGACTTTGAGAAGCCCGCGTTCCTTTTCGGCAAGCTCGCGCTCCATATCAAACAAGACCTTCTGCTTGTTGGGGCAGGTGTGAGAGCAGTTGTTGTAGTCGCCTCTGAGAGCCATGAACTTTACATTGAAGAAGCGATTGTAGTAATCCTCGGCCTGGCGTTTGCTGAGCAGCCCCTTGTCGCTTGACCAGACCAGGAATTCACTGAATTCGCGCTTGTTCTCGGGCTTCGGATCGCCTTCTGCGACCGCCAGTAATTCATCGTAGTAGCGGTCAAAATGAGCATGACAGCCCTGCATCAAAGAAGACTGCGTGTAGCTGATCGCGCTGCCAAGATTTTTGGACTGCGGCCCGGTACAGGTGGGCGCCGTCGATGCGCAAGAACTCAGAATCAGGAAGCTTGCGACAAGTCCTGAAACGATACGCAGAGGGTATTTGTAGACAAGTTGGTTCACAGCGTTTCTCCAGGCTGATCGTTCTATTGTTCGAGGGGGCTACGGTAGGCTTGCTCGACACTTCCCGGAGGAGGGCCGGCAACTATTGACTGGCTGTCCTCGTCACCAAACAGGATCGATTTCACCCCGCCCACAACTTCGATCATTTCGGGTGTGATGATGCCGAAGGACTGATTCAGCTGTTCCATTAGTGTGGCACGCGCGATTTCCTGGCGCGTACGCTGAATCAACAGACTGGTTTCCTCCATGTCGAGATAGATGTCCGACGCCAGTACCGCAAGCGACTGGTCACCTTTGGCGCCGGACGTAGCGACCAGTTGATAGTATTGTTTGAAGCGTTCGCTCAGGCGCATGCCGGAACGACCGCGCAGCGTTGGCGACGCCTTCGCAGTTGCAGTATTCGCTTTGCCGCCGATCAGAGTTTCCTGCAGCAACCATGGCGTCATCTTTTTGCCCAGTTCATTGCGCAAACCCTTCTCGAGACTCTTTCGAGTGTTGTTCACGGTGTGCTCCATGTCCGGTAGGCGCTCTTCCATGATCGTCAACATATCCAGATAGCTGGCACCGATCTGGCGCGCCAGTCTCTGACAGCCCGCATCGTCTTCTGCGCCGTCGCACTTGCTCTCGTGATAAAGCACCTGCTGCTGGTCAAGTCGACCGATGACTTCCTGCAACCCGGTTTCCATATCACGAGCCACATTGCCGGTCTGTCGCAAATCCTCAACGACCGTCGTCGGGAACAGTCGGATGGTCGGCGTGTTGGCTTCTGCCACGCCAGCTGCAAGTGTTGCAGTGAGGGTTAGCAGAGCCGCAATCAGGGCTTTGATGGTCGTTCTCATGTCGCGATCCTCGCGGTTGGATGACGGGCTTCAGACGGTGAGGGCGTTATTGACGTACGCTAACCCTGAGTCAATGAATGCAACCTGAACGCGGACTTTTGACGACATTCGTGACGGCTGTCACGGGCCGAATGATGCGATTGGACAATATCCGTACATTTCCCTATTGCACATCGGAATGCGAATCATTATCATTTCAGAAATCATCAGGACACTGGCTGAAAATTCAGTATTTATAGGAAGTTATGGCAATCAACGGCAACACGCTGGCGACACTGAAGCGAGGCCAGAAGGGCATCATTCAGTTCGTCGACTCGGTCGATCCACAGGTGCAACGCCTGATGGTTCTGGGTCTGGTGGAGGGCGCCGAAGTAGAGCACGCGAGCTCTGCAATTGGCGGTGACCCGATGGAGTTCCGTCTGTTTGGTTGCGGTATTTCTTTGCGGCAGGAGCATGCAAAGTACTTCAAAGTTTCACCTGTAGCGGCTGGTGACTAAGCCCTCAGAAATTCGCATCCCTGCCAATGAGATCAACGTTGCTGGACACATAGATGCCAGCATCGCGGTCGTTGGTAATCCCAACTCTGGAAAGAGCACGCTGTTTAATCGCCTTACCGGGCTAAAGCAGCGAATCGGCAACTATCCCGGTGTCACGGTTGAGCGCCACGTTGGTACGCTCAAGGTGGACGGCGTTGCCATCGAACTCGTCGACTTGCCCGGTACTCACTCGCTGAGCGCGCACTCACTCGAAGAACATATCGCGGTCGACGTAATTTTCGGGCGCATGCCGGGTACCAGAAAACCCGATGGAATCCTGGCCGTTCTCGATGCGACCAACCTTTACCAGGGGTTGTTTCTGGTACAGCAGCTGCTGGAGCTGAAACTACCGACGGTCGTCGCGTTGACGATGACCGACGCAGCTCAACAAAGCGGCATTGGCATCGATACAGAGCTGCTCTCAGAATTGCTGGGTGGCGTTCCCATCTATCCCGTGGTGGCGACGACCGGAGCCGGACTTGAGCGATTGCGACATGCGATCGCATCGTTGCCGGACACGCCCGTGCACGAGCGAGTTGTCGTTTGGCCCGAGCTCGCTAAAGTTGCCGGGGAGTTGGCGGAAGGCGCCATAGAACCGATTCGATTTGCAGAGCTGGAACGGCTTCTTATCGATGGTCCGACGACGGCGAACAGGACTTTCTTCGAGAAACTCGGCGTTGTTGCGCAAGAAAAACTCGAGGCGTCTCGCGATGCTCTGTTTGCTCTGGAACCGCCCATCGCGAGGGACGCGAGAGTTCGCTATGCCTGGGTCAGAGACGTGCTCTCCAAAGTGCAAAGCTCAGCGCCACCGTTCCACTCGTGGCGCACGCGTGTAACCGCTTTCTTAAATCGGCCGGTCCCAGGAACCATCGGCCTGTTCTTGGTAATGGCTATCGTCTTCCAGGCCGTGTTCGCCTGGGCGACACCTTTGATGGACCTGATCGATGGCGCTGCGGCAACGCTGGGCGCCAGTGTGATACATACGTTTGGTGACGGGGCGTTCGCGAGCCTGATCGCGGACGGCATCATAGCGGGCGTTGGCAGCGTTGTTATCTTCCTGCCGCAAATCCTGATCCTATTCCTGTTTATTATTCTCCTGGAAGACTCGGGCTACCTGGCTCGTGCAGCCTACCTGATGGATCGTGCGATGCGCTCCGTCGGCCTGTCAGGTCAGTCGATAATTCCGATGATCTCGAGTTTCGCATGTGCCGTACCCGGCATCATGGCGACACGCGTGATTCCGAACCGGCGCGATCGCATAGCGACCATCCTTGCGGCGCCATTTATGACCTGCTCCGCGAGGTTGCCTGTTTACGCGCTGCTGATTGCAGCGTTTGTTCCGGCGCAACGGATCGGCTTCATGAACCTGCAGGGACTCGTGCTCTTCGGCCTCTACCTCTTCGGAATCGTTGCCGGAATTCTCACGGCGTTATTGATTCGCAAGACAGCGTTGCGCGGGCCAAAGCCACCGTTCGCACTAATGTTGCCGGAGTTTCGCCGCCCGAATCTGCAGACCGTATTAATACAACTTCTCGGTCGTGCGAAGGTGTTTCTCTATCGCGCCGGCACCGTTATCTTTGTCGTCGCGGTCCTCGTCTGGGCGCTGGCCTACTATCCCCGTTCGGAAATTCTTGGACCTGAGGCCGAGCAGCAGCGCACGATCGCTGCGTACACACTTTCGGGTGCAGAGCTGGAGGCCGAGTATCAGCGCATCGATAACGTAGCAGCTGCCGGGCAGCTGGAACAAAGCTGGCTGGGCCGGGCAGGACACTTCGTTGAGCCGGTCTTCGCGCCGCTCGGCTGGGACTGGCGCGTTTCCTCCGCGGTTATTGCCGGTTTTCCCGCCAGAGAGGTTGTTATCGCCGTATTAGGCACCGTCTATGCGGTGGGTGACGAGGCCGACGAGGGTACATTGTCAGGCCGATTGAAAGCTTCGACATGGCCTGACGGTAGGCCGGTATTCACGTTACCGATGGTGATCGGTCTGCTGATCTTCTACGCATGTTGCCTGCAGTGCGCCGCGACGCTGGCCGTCATCCGGCGAGAAACCAATTCCTGGCGATGGCCGATATTTGCCTGGCTCTATATGACATCGATCGGCTATTTCGGTGCGTTGCTGGCGTTTCAGCTGGGTACTGCCTAAAGCGCGCACAACCGGCGTGCCGCTTTCTCCAGAGTGGCATCGTCCTTGGCAAAGCAAAATCGCAATCGCGTCCCGCTAAAGGGCGTCTCGCAGAATACAGAGAGCGGAATAGAGGCGACGCCAATTTCCTGTGTCCATCGTTTCGCCAGCGAAAGGTCGTCTTCGTCGCTGATATCGCCGTAGTCAATAATCTGGAAAAACGTGCTGCGCGCTGGTACCAGTCGGAGGCGTGAACTTGCAAGCAGGCGACAGAAGTGGTCGCGCTTCTCTTCGTAGAATGCCGCAAGTCCGTCGCAAAAGCCGGGATCGTTATTCAGAAAATCGGCGATGCCGTATTGCATAGGCGTGCTGACCGAAAAGACCGTGAACTGGTGGACTTTTCGAAACTCAGCGGACAGTGTGGCTGGAGCTGCGCAATAGCCGATCTTCCAGCCGGTCGCATGTAGTGTCTTGCCAAACGAACTTATGACGAGTGTGCGCTCCCACAGCTCTTCATGACTAAGCAGGCTGTTGTGTGCCTGGCCGTCAAACACGATGTGTTCGTACACTTCATCAGAGAGCAGCAGGCAATTGGTATCCCGCAGTAGCTCGGCTAGCCGATCAAGATCCGCGACTGACAGGATTGCCCCGGTCGGATTGTGCGGAAAGTTGACGATGATAAGTCGTGTCTTTGCATTAAGCGTATCCGCAAGTCGCTGCCAGTCAATACTGAAATCCTGCCCATTGTCCGCAATAGAAAGCGGGACGTGTCTCGTTACGCCTCCTGCGAGCGCAACCGCCGGTTCATAGGCGTCATAGGCCGGATCCAGAACGATGACCTCGTCACCGGCATGTACGACCGCATGGATGGCACTAAAAAGGCCCTCGGTGGCGCCGGCGCAGATGGTTATCTCTGCATCCACATCGAGCTGTCGCCGTTGTAGTCGAAGCGTCTTCTCTGCGATCGCCGTACGCAACGCGAGGATACCCGTCATTGGTGCATACTGATTTGCGCCGTGATTTAGGTAATAGCTGATGCGGTCCGTGAGCGATCCGGGTGGCTCGAAACTCGGAAATCCCTGAGCCAGGTTGATGGCGCCGGAGTCGTGGGCGAGCTGGCTCATGACGGTAAAGATCGTCGTACCGACGTTGGGTAACTTGCTGGATACCTGGCAACTCATGGCCAAAGAGTCTATTCGATACGGATGCGCAAAGTCACACTGAAACTTGGCGAGTTTCCTCCGGATCCAGCATAGCCGGGATTATTGCTGACGCCCGAAACCGAGGCATTCGTCATCGATCAGTTGGCGAGACCGCCATCCTCGAAGTCGTCGCTGAACAGGCCATCGCCGGGTGCGGCGACGAGCACCTGTGGCAGCAGCAAAAACACCGCCAGTGTTGCTCTAAGTAGCTGAGTTTATGTGACATTCTGTATTTATTGCCTGCCCGGGGTTCGCGCGAGACGTATAGGGCTAAATTCTAGTCAGGATAGGCGTCGCGTTGACACCACGCAGGTCAAAAATAAGCGAATCTCTGCTCAGCGCCGGTGCTTGTCATTCAGGCCAATGCCGGCGGAAATCATCGGCAGAATCTTCTCGACCCGATTCCTCTTCGCGTCAGCACGCTTGGCAGAAGCGATGTAGTCGGCATACTCGCGCTGCAGAACTGGCCGCAATTCTCGAAATGCTGCAGTCGCTCCTTTGGTCCTGCGAAGCGTATTCTGTAACTCTGTCGGTACTTCGAGCGGTGCGTTCCGGTTGGCCTTAATCTCCTGCCCGCTTTCGATTAGCGAGATTGCTTCCTTGACGTAACGTCTGATGATGGTTGGCTCAATCTCTTTGACAGACGTGATCCGCCACTGTCTCAGGGCCCTGGTCTTGCCTTCCTGGGCATTGATCAGAACTTTGTTATCGTCCGATAGCAGCGCTCCCCGGGAAAAACCAGAGTCCAAAATACGATTTGAATCCCCCGATACCGACGACGTTCTTACCATTACAGGTGTAACAGGGAGCACCCCATTTGATCTCTTCGCTAAGGGGTGTCGCGAGCAAAATACTGCGCAGCTTGAGCTGTTCATTTCGCCAGTTGCTGGCTTCAGCGAAGTACGCCTCCGCAGACGCTTCGCGTTTCATGCGCAGTCGTCCTCCTGCTCCAGCACTGCCTGCGTCTCGTCATCCGGCGGCGCGTCAGCATTGTTTCCAGCATCGAAAATTACGTACCACTCTTCGTCTGCATTTTTCCGCCATATCGAATTGAAGGTTCCCCAGTATTCAATCGAATTGCCATCCGCATCATTGGCAATCATTCGATAGGGACCTCGTGTCAGTGCGAGCTCGCCGTCCTCCCTGACCTCTACGAACTGCGGACGCCACTTGATGGTCGGACCATCGGATGAAAAGAACGGTTGCCACGCCGCAACGATTTCATCGGGTCCTCTTGTGACAATACTGCCAACAAACCTGGCGTCCTCATCCAGGAAAGAACGGAATGCATTGACATCCTTTTCCTCGGCGGCGTGACTGAACGCGATTTCGCGACAACGGACATCGTTAGCAGGGTCGGCGAAGGCAGTGAGACAAATCAGCACGAGCGCAGCGAGAAGCGTTAGTTTTTGCATGTATGCAATGATAGCGCACCTAACCGTACTCGGGCCTCTTGTCCGGTATGAGCGAGAGTCAGTCAGAATAAAGCGGGGGCGCCTCGAATGCCTGGCCCAGGTTTCTCGAATGAGGAAACTCGCCGGCTTCCGCGTGAACAAGAACATCAACATCTTCGGCATCCTGACGGTTGTTCAGTCCTTTGCGATCTTCTCCGACTGTTTCCTGGATACGCGTTTGCGCTTTCTTGTTTTAGAGGTTGCGCTCTTTTTCTTGGCCGCCTTTCCGGAACCGTTGGTTTTCGCGCGTACCGACTTTGGTTTCCTCGCCGACTTTTTCAGATCCTCGAACGTCTCGGTAAGGTAGTCACAATAGACTCCCGGATCCGGCATCATTTCGCGACATGAAATCGCGCTGACGGTAATCTGACCGTTGTAACCAATCACGGGCTGGAACAGGCCGATTCCGTGAGTAATCGGTCCGAGGCCGAAGTTGGCAACCATTTTCGAGCCCATGGAATACAGCGGGAAATTTGGGCCGGGGACGTTCGTAATAATCGTATTGAAGATCGGCGGTAAGCGCTTTGCCAGACCATAACGGCCGTAAGCTTTGGCCATGAGGCCAGTGGTTGTCGACGGCAAAAAGTGCGCGAGCTCTGTCGTGAGCGAAGCCCCCACAGTGCGCGTCAGTCGCTTGGCCTGCTCACTTTCATTGTGCACCGCTCGCAATCGCTCCAGCGGATCGGCTATGTCACTTCGAACCGGCAAGCTCATAGTTGAGACCATGTTTCCGGCAACTTTGCGCAATTGATCCGGGCGCGCGGATACAGGCGCCATTGCCACAAGCGATTCTTCCGGTAACTCACCCTTGGATTCCAGGTACTGCCGCAGGGCGCCTCCACATACGCTGACAATCACATCATTAACCGTGGCCCCCTCGACGCGGCCTTTAACGGCACGAATCTCATCGAGCGAGAAACTGCGACCGTCAAAGACCCGGTGCGGCGAGACATTGCCGTTGAAGCGCGTTCGCGGTACTGCTGTCGTCAGATGTAATTCCTTGTTGAGCAGCCCGCGACCGAAACGCCACGCGGTCGATGCATTTCTGGCAACCAGCGAACCGAGTTCGAACGGTTTTTTCGCCGTCGTCATGGCTGTTCGCGCCAGTAGCTCCATGGCGGTGGGAAAACGTTCCGCACTCCATTCCTTCTCTGGCGCTTGCGCCGTGTCTTCCGGCGTCGCATCGTGGATCGCCGCCGAGATCTCTGCGCCCGAAACACCGTCGATCGCCGCGTGATGAAGTTTTGTAACCAGCGCAAAGCTGCCTTTAGGGACGCCCGCGACGTTGTCGAGGCCTTCGATCACATAGGCCTCCCACAACGGCCGACTGGTATCCAGCGGCCGTGCATGTAGCCGCGCTGTCTGTATACAGAGTTGTCGCCAGTCGCCGGGTTTTGGGAGCGCAATATGCCGCACATGAAATTCGAGATCGAAATCCGGATCTTCGATCCAGTACGGGTAGTCCAGGCTCAGGGGCACACTGACGATGCGCTGTCGGAATGCACGTGCTTTGTGCAGGCGTTTTTCAAAAAATCGCAGGATGTCCTTGAACGTCACCGCACCGCCCGGCGCGGTCGACTGATCATAAATTGCCAGACTGCCAATGTGCATGGGCATGTTGCCCGTTTCCAGATAAAGAAACGACGCATCGAGTCCTGATAGTTGTTCCATCACTCTTGTCCCGTGTAGCTATGGCGAGACGGAAATTCCGTCCAGTAACTATACATGAGCATACCAACCGACTCTGAATTGGTCGGGGTGAGAGGGTTTGACTCACGGCTTCGTCTCTCGGCCCTTCCGGCCGCACTACGTGCGTCGTGATTCGCTTTGCGAATCGCTGAACATCTGGCCCCTGCCTCCCGAACGCATTTTGACATTCGTAAGTATTTGTTTTTAGTAGGTATGCTGGAGACGCCCGCGGATACAAATGCCTGCCAAGCCATAACGTGGCCGGACTGATCCAGCAGATTTTCGCCAGCGCACAAGCACTTCTTAGGTCGGTATAGCCTACGTTTCAATGCACAGTTGATACAACGAGACGCACCGCAATCGGGCCTTGAGTGATCGCTTGGGTCGCATCCGAGCGATGCTTTTCCGTAAGGGACAGAATAAGCGCTCAACTAATAGACAACGACAATTGAGTGATACCATCTCCGCGCGCTCACTATGGACCCCCAGAAAAATGTTCGAACAACTTGGCTCGATTCACCCGCTTCTGCCGCCCGTCGCCGGCGTGCTGGCGCTACTTGCGGGCGCGGTCGTCATCAACCTGATCGCCAAACGCGTACTGGTCGGTTCTGTCCGCGCGTTTGCCAAACGAACCAGCGTCACATGGGACGACGCGCTGGTCACGCACAATGTCTTCGGTCGTCTCGTGCAGGTGGTGCCTGCGCTGATTGTATTCGTCGGCGCGCCGTTCGTCTCGGGCCTGCCGGATGGCGTTGTGCAGCTGATGCGCAACGTTGCGATGGGCTACATGGTTTTAATGTTGACGCTTGCGCTGACTGCCATGCTCAGCGCAGCAAACACCATTTACGCGGCCTTGCCAGTCGCAAAGGACCGTCCTCTAAAGGGATTCGTGCAACTTGTGCAGATCGTTGTCTGGGTTTTCGGCGGCGTAATGATCATAGCGGCGGTGCTCGATCGTTCACCGCTGCTGCTACTCAGCGGTTTCGGGGCGATGACCGCCATTTTGTTGCTGGTATTCAAGGACACGATCCTGTCGCTGGTTGCCAGCGTGCAGCTCACCGCGCAGGACATGGTTCGTGTCGGTGATTGGATTGAAATGCCGCAGTTCGGCGCGGACGGTGACGTGGTCGACGTGCAACTCCACACCGTCAAGGTGCAGAACTGGGACAAGACAATCACGACGATTCCGACGCACCGGTTAATCACGGACTCTTTCAAGAACTGGCGAGGCATGTCGCAGACGGGCGCCCGGCGGATCAAACGCGCGATTTTTATCGACGTGTCGTCGATCCGCTTTCAGACGCAAGATGAAATTGATCATTTCACCGGTTTCGCGCTTCTGAAGGGCTACATTGAGAACAAGGAACAGGAGTTGGCCGACTACAACAAGGGACTTGAGACTGAGGTGGACGCTGAAGTCAATAGACGGCGGCTGACGAACGTCGGCACTTTTCGCGCATACGCGTACAACTACCTGAAGAACCACCCGAAGATCCACGAAGGCATGACGCTGATTGTTCGTCAGCTCGGCCCGGGGCCCGAGGGACTGCCGTTGGAGATTTACTGCTTTACGAACACGACCGAATGGGCTGTCTACGAAGACATCCAGTCGGATATCTTCGATCACCTGTTGGCAATCGTGCCGGAATTCGGGCTGCGTCTATATCAGAAACCGGCGGGTTCCGATTTGGCGAACCTCAAATAACCTGGTCGGGGTAAGAGGATGGGCCTCCCTTCTATAGGCCTGTCGGCCAACGGCGTTGGCTTCGGTGTGAACGCCGTGCTCGGTTCCACCTCCCGCCCAAGCCCAAAAAAAAGGCCCCAACAAGTGTGAGGGCCTTTTCTTTTTGAACTTGGTCGGGGTGAGAGGATTTGACTCGCGGCTTTGCCGCTCGGCCCTTCGGGCCGCACTGCGTGCGTCGTGATTCGCTTTGCGAATCGCTGAACCTCTGATTCGGTTCCAACTCCCGAACTGCATCCAGAAACAAAAAATCGGCTCCCCCTGCGGGGGAGGA
>Ga0316201_10000027_pt1 | contig 58751 bp, 63 predicted proteins | sample CS6wburrow_MG_FD_204516 | JGI IMG/M metagenome (GOLD analysis project Ga0316201, IMG submission 204516) | Coastal sediment microbial communities from Delaware Bay, Delaware, United States - CS-6 worm burrow | ecosystem: Environmental > Aquatic > Marine > Coastal > Sediment | place: USA...
AGAATCGAAACTTTGATAATTATCATAGTAGTCAATTTTTTCAAATTACACAAGGTTTAGTGTTCTTTTCGAAAACTTAAGATGATTCAAAGCATTGTTTCTCTTTTAGATAAAATGGATAAAATAATGAATGGTCAAAACTTTAATATCTTATTTAAACTATCATTTTGAAAAATGATAGTTTAAATAATTAAATAGATTAAATTAACCAAACTTACCTGACGTTGAAGCAATCACAAAAGCTGCATATGTTAGAATATAACCAACAGCAAAATGTACTAACCCAACTAAACGAGCTTGTACAATTGAAAGAGCTACTGGTTTGTCTCTCCAACGAACTAAATTTGCTAATGGTGTACGTTCATGAGCCCATACTAATGTTTCAATTAATTCTTGCCAGTATCCACGCCATGAAATTAAGAACATGAATCCAGTTGCCCAGATTAAGTGACCAAATAAGAACATCCATGCCCATACCGATAAGTTATTCATACCAAATGGGTTATAACCATTAATTAATGGTGATGAATTTAACCATAAATAATCACGTAGCCATCCCATAATATAATTTGATGATTCATCAAATTGACCTGGATTACCGCCCCAAATTGTCATATGTTTCCAATGCCAGTAGAATGTCGTCCAACCGATTGTATTTAACATCCAGAACATAGCTAAATAGAATGCATCCCAAGCTGAGATATCACAAGTACCACCACGGCCTGGACCATCACAAGGGAAACTATAACCAAAATCTTTTTTATCTGGCATTAATTTTGAACCACGTGCATCTAAAGCACCTTTTACAAGAATTAAAGTTGTAACATGTAAACCTAAAGCAATTGCGTGATGAACTAAGAAATCACCTGGTCCAATTTTTAAGAATAAATCATTTTTGCTATTATTAATTGCTTCTAACCAACCTGGTAACCAAAGCTGATTACCAGCTACAGTTGCTGGGCTAGTTGAAGATGATAATAACGTATTAAACTCATAAACTGCTTTACCAGAAGCAGCTTGAATATATTCTGCAAATAATGGTTCAAATAAAATTTGTTTTTCTGGTTGACCAAACGCAACTACGGTATCATTATGAATGTATAAGCCTAATGTATGGAAACCTAAGAATAGAGAAGCCCAACTTAAATGTGAAATAATTGCTTCTTTATGTTCTAACATTCTTGCTAAAACATTGTTTTTATTTAATTCTGGGTCGTAATCACGTACAAAGAAAATTGCTCCGTGGGCAAAAGCACCAACCATTAAGAATCCTGCAATATATTGATGATGTGTATATAAAGCGGCCTCTGTTGTAAAATCTTTTGATAAAAATGCATATGGAGTAATAGCATACATATGTTGTGCAACTAAAGAAGTAGCTACGCCTAAACATGCTAATGCTAAACCTAATTGCATATGTAGAGAATTTGTAATTGTTTCAAATAATCCAATATGACCAGCCCCTAATCGACCCCCTGGAGGACGATGAGCATCTAAGATCTCTTTCATGTTATGACCAATACCGAAGTTAGTTCGATACATGTGACCAGCAACAATGAAAACAACTGCAATTGCTAATTGGTGATGAGCAATGTCACTTAACCATAACGATTGTGTTTGAGGATGGAATCCACCTAAGAATGTTAAAATTGCTGTACCAGCTCCTTCAGAAGTTCCATAAACATGATTTACACTATCTGGATTTTCTGCATAAACTGTCCAGTTACCTGTAAAGAATGGAGTTAATCCTGCTGGATGTGGAGGAGTTGTTAAGAAGTTATCCCAACCAACATGTACACCACGAGATTCAGGAATTGCTACGTGAACAAGATGTCCAGTCCAAGCTAAAGAACTTACTCCAAATAAACCAGATAAGTGGTGATTTAATCGCGACTCATTGTTTTTAAACCAAGCTAAACTTGGACGGAATTTTGGTTGTAAGTGTAACCAACCAGCAAATAATAAAGCTGATGATAATAATAATAAGCCAATGGAAGCGGCGTATAATTCTTGATTTGTTCTAAACCCAATCGTGTACCACCATTGATATACACCTGAATATGCGATATTAACTGGATATGTATTACCTTTACTAAATGCTTTAATTGCTGACTCACCAAAATGTGGATCCCAAATTGAGTGGGCAATTGGTTTTACTTTTAGTGGATTACTTACCCATTTTTCAAAATTTCCTTGCCAAGCAACATGAAATAAGTTTCCTGAAGTCCATAAAAAAATAACGGCTAAATGACCGAAGTGTGAAGCGAAAATTTTTTGATATAAATTTTCTTCCGTCATACCATCATGTGCTTCTAAATCATGAGCAGTAGCGATACCATACCAGATTCTTCGCGTTGCTGGATCTTGTGCAAGGGCTTGGCTAAACTTTGGAAATTTAGTTGCCATAATTGTTAGATGCCTTTTTATATAAATTTTAGTTGTGAATAAAAATAATAATAGAGAGTATTTTCAGTAGATGAATCTTTAGTTTATTTAACTAATTGAAATCGCACGCGCTAGGAAGAACGACCATGTTGTTCCAATACCACCTAATAAATAATGAGCTAAACCAACAGCACGACCTTGTGTAATACTTAATGCACGTGGTTGAATTGCTGGAGCAAATTTTAATTTATTATGTGCCCAAACAATTGATTCAATTAATTCTTGCCAATATCCACGGCCACTAAATAAGAACATTAAACTAAATGCCCAAATAAAGTGCGCACCTAAGAAAATTAAACCATATGCTGATGCAGCTGAACCATATGATTGAATTACTTGTGAAGCTTGTGACCATAAGAAATCACGTAACCAACCATTAATCGTAATAGCACCTCTTGCAAAGTTACCACCAGTAACATGTGAAATAGCACCATCTGGTGTAATCGTTCCCCAAACATCTGATTGCATTTTCCAACTGAAGTGGAAGATTACTACAGAAATCGAATTATACATCCAGAATAATCCTAAGAAGACATGATCCCAACTTGAACTTTGACATGTACCACCACGACCTGGACCATCACAAGGGAATCGGAAACCTAAATTTGCTTTATCTGGAATTAATTTTGAACTACGTGCATATAGTACACCTTTTAATAAAATTAAAACAGTTACATGGATTGTAAAAGCATGAATATGATGAACCATAAAATCAGCAGTACCTAATTGGATTGGCATCATTGCAATTTTACCACCAACTTCGACAACTTCACCACCAAAAGCATAACTCGTTGTTGCTAAAGCGTTTGGAGCAGTTGTTCCAGGTGCTAATAAATGAATATTTTGAATCCATTGTGCAAAAATTGGTTGTAATTGGATCGCCTTATCTGAGAACATATCTTGTGGACGACCTAATGCTCGCATTGTATCATTATGAATATAGAATCCAAATGCATGAGTTCCTAAGAAAATACAAACCCAATTTAAGTGTGCGATAATTGAATCACGATGTCTTAAGACACGGTCTAATAAGTTATTGTAATTATTTGCTGGTGTATAATCACGAACCATGAAAATAGCACCATGTGCTGCCCCACCAACTACACAGAATCCACCAATCCACATGTGATGTGTAAATAGAGATAACTGTGTTGCATAATCAGTTGCAATATATGGATACGGCGGCATTGCATACATATGATGTGCTACAATAATACTTAATGAACCCATCATCGCTAAATTAATTGCTAATTGAGCATGCCATGATGTTGTTAAGATTTCATATAATCCTTTATGGCCTTCTCCTGTAAATGGTCCTTTATGCGCTTCTAAAATTTCTTTCATACTGTGACCAATACCCCAGTTAGTGCGGTACATGTGTCCAGCAAAAATAAATAATACCGCCAATGCTAAATGATGATGAGCAATATCACTTAACCATAAACCACCAGTAACAGGGTTTAAACCCCCTTTGAAAGTTAAGAAATCCGAGTATTCACCCCAATTACCACCAAAGAATGGAGCTAATCCTTTTGAGAAACTTGGATATAATTGACTCATTAATTCACGATTAATTAAGAATTCATGAGGTAAGGGAATTTCTTGCGGTGATACACCTGCATCTAATAATTTGTTAATTGGTAATGCAACATGAATTTGGTGACCTGACCAAGATAAACAGCCTAATCCTAATAAACCAGCTAAGTGATGGTTCATCATTGATTCAGCATTTTGGAACCATTCTAATTTTGGAGCTGCTTTATGATAGTGGAACCAACCAGCAAATAGCATGATAGCTGACATTGCTAATCCACCTATTGCAATCCAATATAATTCAACCTCACTAGTAATACCTTCTGCACGCCACATTTGGAACCAACCAGAAGTTGTTTGAACACCTTGGAAGTTACCACCAACGTCACCATTTAAAATTTCTTGACCAACAATTGGCCAAACAACTTGAGAACTTTGTTTAATATTAACTGGATCAGTTAACCAAGCTGAATAATTAGAGAAATATGCTCCATGGAAGTGCATCCCACTAATCCATAAAAAGATTACTGCTAATTGTCCAAAGTGTGCACTGAAAATTTTACGAGAAACTTCTTCTAGAGAACTAGTTTGACTATCAAAGTCATGAGCATCAGCATGTAAATTCCAAATCCAAGTAGTTGTTTTTGGACCTTTTGCTAATGTTCTAGAAAAATGACCCGGTTGTGCCCATTTTTCGAAACTAGTTTCGACTGCGTCTTTTTCAACAAAAATTTGCACATTTTTTGCGCGACGGTCGGTTGAGCTTATTGCCATTAATTTTCTCCTTGTTGGGAGACGAAAATTTATGAAACTCTCATAAAAAAGTAAAGAATAGATAGTTATTAACTATTGGTTAAATATGAGTTTTCAATTCTATATTATATATTTTTTTAGAAAAATTTAATGGACTTTTAATAATTTCTTTTGATTGTTTAATATTTTCAAAATGATTTTGCTGTTTTCTTCGAATAAAATAAAAAATAAAAAAATTTCTCTAAAAAAAAAGTATTTATTCTCTATAAAAAATATAGAGAATAAACAGAAAATAATTATCAAACTAAAAATTAGAAATATAGACCTAACAGATCAGGGAAGAAACGATTGATTTCAATGATAAATCCAGCTGTAAAGCTTAACCAAAGTGTTAAAATAACAGGAGCTGTCGATAAATATTTTTGAAGATTTTCCATAAAGTTTATTTCAAGAGTCAATAAATAATTAAGTAAAAAGTTTGGAATTAACGAGGTGATACTGTTACTTCGTCAGCTGGTGCTACTAAATCACCACTAATCAATTCTTGCCATGCTGAAATTGGCCAAATATAACCAGTTGTCATTATTTTTAAAGCTAATGGAACGTTAATAATAATTTCACTTTCAGCTGGATTTTTAGTAGTACTTACTGCACGAACATATTTTCTACCAACATATCCAATCCAACCAGAAATATAAACAAATCCAATTCCCGGCATAATAAATTCAGCTGCATGACTCCATCGACCATCAGCAACTAAATGTGGTAATCCATCTGTTCCACATAATAATGCTGATCGACCATATTTATCAAATCGAGCTTTTGTTCGATCAATCTGTTGTTGCAAAGCTAAAGCTGGTGGTGAATCAGCCTCATACTGACTCATTCTTTGTTCAAGTTTTTTTACACTTGTATTTAATCGCTTCTCAAAAGCTGGAGAATCACTACATTTTGTTAGTCCTCCAATATCAGCTAAAGCTTGATCTGGCGTAAATGCTAATAATAGTACAAAAAGTAAAGAAATTAAATTAAAACGTTTCATTATTAATTAAAATTTAAAATTATTAATTTGGCAAAAAAATTCAAAAAAGTAAAGTTACTATTAACTATATAGTACTACAGTTTTATGTAAAAATTTTATTTATTTGTAATTTAATTCAAAAATTCACTTTGTTTTTAATAATAAATAGAAAAAATTAAAGGATAGTTTCATTTTAGAATCTTAGTTTTTAGAGAATTTTAACGATTTTTAGTTCTCTAAAAACTATTGAAAGATGAATTATTCAAAATCTTTACGATTTGGATTTCGTGATGGATCACTTGATAAAAGTCCAAAAATAAATAAAGAAACAAAGAAGATAACCGCTGTATAAACTAAAATTTTTAAAGTTAACATTTAATTTTTTTAAAAAAATTATTTTTAATAATATTAATTATACTAAAATAAAATGATTCTGAATTATTTAATTAAAGAAAAATTATACCTAGTAATCTTAAGGTTTACTCATAAATCTATTTTAATTTATTAACCTAAAACAAATGTAAAAACTTTTAAAACAGTAATTTTCACTTTTTTTAAAGATTGTTTTTGATCAATGGATAAATAACCTTCAATTACAATATAGTCATTCGCTTGATAGTAATTAACAACTTCAGAAGCTAATTTTCCCCAGAAAACTAGATTAATAACTTTATTTCCTCGAACTTGTGGGAATTGAACTCTAAATTCTGTAAATGGAATGTTATTTTTGAAAATCGTTTGTTTTGGAGTTTCCAAAACCTTAACTATACCGCTAATATAGTTAGTATCCCCCATGTTTATTAAATAATTAGATTTTTTTGTTTTTGAACATCTTCAAAATTGATATCACGTAATCGTTTTAATAAACGAATGAAATATTCTAAGAAATAGTCATCTAATTGAATTATTTCTGATGGATCAATTTTGAACAATTTATAGAGATCAACCGTTGATTTTGAAACATTATTTTCTGTATTTAAAATTTCTACAAAAGCTAATCGATCACTGATATTTTGCCCCCACTCAAAAAATCCAAAGAAACGACTTACTAATTGTAAAAGAAATAATGGGACTCGTTGAACTTTTGCTTTTTGTCCTGCTAATTGTTCACATAAATTTATAATTTCTGATGAAACCCACCCTTTCACACCACTTAATAAAAATGTTTGATTCGTAGTTTGTTGAATTTGAAGAGATCGTAAACAGAATTTTGCAACATCTTGCGTATCCATATAAGACACATAAGTATTTTCATTTGTCACCCATATCGATAAATTTTCTAAAATAGGTATTGCGTATTGATCAATTAAACCTTGATAAAATCCTGTTAATCGAAAAATAGTATAAGGAATATTGGATTGCTTTAATTCAATTTCAATTCCATTTTTTAATTTCATTAAAGGAATATTTTCAAATTGTTCAGCATTTTGAGCCGAGAAAAAAATAAATCTTTTAATATTTGCTACTTTCGCAGCTTCAATTAAATATAATTTCCCTTCCCAATCTACTTTTTTTAAAGAATCTAATTCTTCGGCACGACTTGTGGAAGCATCAATAATGGCAGTAATACCTTTTAAACATGGTGGTATTGTTTCTGGTCGAGTTAAATCTCCATAAACTAACTCAACACCCCATTCTTTTAAAAAGCTAGCTTTTCGGAAATTACGAACTAAACAACGAACTTGGTAACCTTTTGTTAGGGCTTGTAAGACAATTTGTCGCCCTAACGTTCCGGTTCCTCCAATAATTAGTAAACTCATATAAGAATGATAAAATTAATCGTTAAATACTGTACTTTGTAAAATATCTTGTGCTTCAAGATTAACTAATTCTTTCTTCGTTAATACTTGACCACGACTATCAAAAATCCGATTCGCTTGACGCATTCTAGCCCGATCTAAAGCGTTTTTTACACTTCGAGCGTTGGCAAATAATGGTTTTTCTTTTCGTTTTTGAATATATTGTCCTAAGGCAACTTCAGCATCCGGTGTTAGCTGATATTGTTGGTCTTCTAACATTAATTTTGCAATTTGCAATAATTCATCGACTGAATAATCAGGGAAATCGATATGATTTGTAATACGTGAAGATAAACCAGGATTTGATTCATAGAATTTATCCATCGGTTCTTTATAACCAGCTAAGATAACTACTAAATCATCACGTTGATTTTCCATTACTTGTAATAGAATTTCAATTGCTTCTGATCCATAATCACGTTCATTATCTGGCTTATATAAATAATATGCTTCATCAATAAATAAAACACCACCCATAGCTTTTTTAAGTACTTCTTTTGTTTTTGGAGCCGTGTGACCGATATATTGACCGACTAAATCATCACGAGTAACAGTTAAAAGATGACCTTTTTCTACATATCCTAATTGATATAAAATATCTGCCATTTTTAAGCCAACTGTAGTTTTTCCTGTTCCTGGACTTCCTGTAAATGACATATGTAATCCGGGATTGGCTGAAGTAATGTCTAAGTTTCTTCGTAATTTATCAATTAATAATAAAGCTGCAATTTCTCGAATTCTAGATTTTACAGGTTTTAAACCAACTAATTCTTCATCTAATAAGTTTAAAATTTTTGCAATCTCTGTTTTTGCGTATTCTTCTTGTAAATATACTGGTGTTGAATTCATATATTATTTAATTATTCGTTTAATGATTAAATGTTTTATATATTAAATCAGTTAAGAAGTCAAGAATTCAAAGCCGATTTAGTACATTTTTAATAAGTTTAAATATAACTTTAGGAAAAATCCATAAATCAATGATTCTTTTCGTTAGGATTAATATAACTCATTTTCTTTGTCGTTTGAACAAAACCTTTCACTGAAAATCGAGGGGTAGAGTTAGAAATACGGTTAAACATATTCGAAATTCTATTTTATCTTCTCACAAAATAGCTTCGAAATTGGAGATAGATTAGAGCATAATCTTATCCCGATACCAATTCCAATGAAGTGTAGAATATACTTAGTAATCTGCTTTCATATTTGTAGATTGGCGACTCGTGTTGGACTTGAACCCCTTTCTCTCATACAAGATTCTACCGATCTGATTTATGAAAGGAACTAGATAGTTTTCTATCTCATGTTTGAAATATTAAATCAGTTCAGATGTTACGAAGTCAAAACTGATTTAATAAATTTTATTTCGAATAGTTTCAATTTAACTTGCCGAGAAAGTTGGAATACTTGATAAACAAATGAATGCAAATCCTGCACTTCCACAAGCACCAACGAAGAATCCACCTTTAAATTGATCCCAAGCTTTTTTCGTTTGTAGATCGTTTTCATTTGATGATTGTGATTTTTCTTGACCAAAAGCTGCTACACCATAGATTGTTAAACCTAAAGTTAAAATGACAATTAATCCAATTGTTGAAAGAAAACCAGCTAATAAGGCAACTTCTGAACCACGTAGTGGTCCTAAATTAACAAATGGACCTATTAAAAAATAACCATGCGCTAAACCAATTTCCAGACCACGTAATAAAGGTGTTAAACCAAATCGATAAGCTGGTAAATTTTGTAGAAGTGCTCGCGTAACTGCAGATGATGTTATTGGCGTTGCTAAATGACCCACAAATGGATCATCATTATAAGGTTTAATAAAGTTAGCCATAAAATTAATTTGAAAATTAGTTAAGTTAATAATAAAATTTTTTGATGAAACAAATGTAAGATTATGAAAATTTGATGAAAAATTTTCCTAACCAAAATTTTTATATAGATTACTATATAATATATACTAATATACAGAAAAATTTTTATAAACTTCATTTTGATAAAATAAGAAAGATTTTATGACAGTTGCTATAGATTACTTTTTATTAGTAGGATTCTGCTTTGCACTTACATCTGGTTTATTTTTAGGCTTAAAATCAATTAAATTAATTTAATAAACTGCACCAAATGCAAAATGAGATTCGTCAAGATAAAATTATGGGATCAAGACGATTTAGTAATTATTTCTGGTCCGTAGTTTTATTTGTTGGAGGTTTAGGGTTTTTATTAGCTGGTCTTTCTAGTTATTTTAAAATTAATTTATTACCGTTCGCAAATCCGACAGAATTAATTTTTATTCCTCAGGGATTGGTAATGATGTTCTACGGAACATTAAGCCTGGGTCTTAGTATCTACATAATTCTTACAATTCTTTTAGATATTGGGAGTGGTTATAATGAGTATAATAAAATTGAAAGTCTTGTGAAAATCGTTAGAAAAGGATTTCCTGGAAAAAATCGAGAAATTCTTTTAACTTATCCACTTTCAAATGTACGAGCAATAGGGATAAAAATTACAGAAGGATTAAATCCAACTCGAAGTATTTATTTATGCTTAAAAGATGAACGAAATATCCCTTTAACACCGGTTCAAGAACCAACAGCTATTTCAAGTTTAGAAGAAGAGGCCTCTGAATTAGCAAAGTTCTTAGATCTAAAACTAGAAAATTTATAAGATTTTATTGCTTTTCATACCGCATAATTCTATAATAGAATTATGCGGGCATAGTTTAGTGGTAAAACCTTAGCCTTCCAAGCTAATGATGGGGGTTCGATTCCCCCTGCCCGCTTTTTATATTCATAAGAAAGTTAGATTAGACTGAGCAACAATCGTTTTTTTTTTATAGGAGAATATAAAACTATGTCTGGTGGATCTACAGGTGAACGTCCGTTTTCGGATATTATTACTAGTGTACGTTATTGGATTATTCACAGTATCACAATCCCATCACTTTTTGTATCAGGATGGTTATTTGTTAGTACTGGGTTAGCTTATGATGTATTTGGAACTCCACGTCCGAATGAATACTTTACACAAGATCGTCAACAAATTCCATTAGTAAACGATCGATTTAGTGCAAAACAAGAATTAGAAGATTTAACTAAAGGTTTATAATTGAGGTAAAAAAAATGGCAAAAAATATTAATCAACCTGTAGCTTATCCTATCTTTACATTCCGTTGGTTAGCAATTCATGGATTAGCAGTACCAACAGTATTCTTTTTAGGTAGTATTACAGCAATGCAATTCATTCAACGATAAATTAATATATAATAAAGACACGAGGTAATTTTTATGACAGGTCCAAATCCAAATAAACAAGCAGTAGAATTAAATCGAACTTCTCTTTATTGGGGACTTCTATTAATTTTTGTTTTAGCAGTTTTATTCTCAAGTTATTTCTTTAATTAATATTAATCTAATAGGAGTTTTTTTATGGCAAACACTGGTAGAATTCCTTTATGGCTTGTAGGTTTAGTAGGCGGCTTAGCCGTAATTACAATGCTTGCTGTATTTATCTACGGTTCATATTCAGGTTTAGGTTCATCACTATAAGTTTTAAACTTAATAAATTAATATCCATTACATTAATAAACTAATGGATATTAATCAATGAGAAAATTTTTCTTTAAGATAAAATAATTTTCAATAAATTAAGTTTATCTACGGAATTGTTTTCTTACCATTTTGAAAAATTTATTTATAAGTCTTTCCAACGGCCATTCGTATTTCGTTCCTCTTCCAAACCATCCATACCAAAGTTTTGGTAATAAACGATTTAAATTTTTTTCTTTTTCTTCTGGATCTTGCCAAGCCGTTTGACCACCACTATAAATACTACTTGTAGGTCGCGGTCCAATATGTAGTTCCGTATTTTCAACAAAAAATGGTACGTAAAAATATTGACCTAAAATAGCATGAAATAATCCAAAAATAATAAACCCAATATGAGCCAATACAACACAGGCAATAACCCCATTTAAGATATTAATCTGTAAGACTAAACTTGGATCCACGAAATCTCCATAAGATTTTGTTTGAGGAATTAATATAAATGTTTGGAAATAATAAACTCGATAAATAAAATATATAAAGATTTGTTCAACCATACCAATAATAAGGAGCAATGTCCAATGCCATCGTACTAAATATGGACAATATCTTTTACCAATTCGAGTGATAACTGCATAAGCAGCCACTCCAGAAAGTTGAGTCCAAAACTTACTACAAATATCAAAAATTTTCGGTATAATTTTATTGTAAACTTTGTAATAAAGTGGAATAATACTTGACTTCTGCGGTTCTGGTAAATTTGAAATAAACATTGAAATTGGATCAATATAGTATCGAAGTCCAGTCTCAGGATCGACATTAATGATTCCTTTTGTAAATGCAAAATATACAATTTGCCCAGGATTATACCAATGAGCATTTTCTCCTAGTTTTAAATCAGTTAAAACCATTTGTCTATGAAGAGAACGTAATTGAACAGCATCCATTCCTAATTTATGTAAAAATGGAAGTTTTAATAATACGCTACGATACATAGAAATGAGATCAATTAAATGTCGATACCATAAATATCCAGCAAAGAGACCAATACATGTAATATAGAAGGAAGTCTTTAAATTATATCGTAGTGCAAGAATTACAAAACGAATAAATAGAATGAAAAATAAAACATTTTCAATATCGGCTAAAGTAAGACCATCTTGAACTTTTTCCCATAAACCTTCAATAATTAATCGAAAAGTCGTTAATGAAACATTCGTTGATGGTTCAAAGTTTAATGTATTAAGATCATAGCCATCTTCAGCCACTGGATAAAATTCCCGATTAGTAGAATCTTCGATTCCAAACCAATTCAAGACTGTTTCCTGATCAATATTGATGAAAAGAAACAAAAGTCTAAAAAGATATAACATAAATTAATTTGATTAATTTATTAATTAAAAATTTATTATCTAACTCATATACTGGCTAAACATACTAAATTTTTAACTAAAAAGCAAGAGCTTACACTTAGAAAGGATTCTAAAATTGTCTTCGAAATATCCGAGAGAAATGAAAAAGATAAAATATTCCAATAAAGGCGAATACCCCCAAGGGAATTCGAATCCCTGTCTGCTCCGTGAAAGGGAGCTGTCCTAGGCCTCTAGACGATGGGGGCAATATAAGTATCGAATGTTGAACTATCGAAAATAAAGTTCAAAGCGGGCAACGCGATTCGAACGCGCGACATCAACCTTGGCAAGGTTGCGCTCTACCACTGAGCTATGCCCGCCAAAAACATACTTCTGATGAGAAACTTTGGATTCTCTTTTATTATAATCTATACGAATTTCTAAATTATGTCAATACCTTAAAATAATTTAGAAATTATAGTTATAACTATAATTTCTAAATCCTTAAATTGATGATGCAATACCATCAGCAGCTGCAATAATAACAACAAGAAGTACCCAAGCTTGGAATCCTTTTGTAAATGTATCTTTTGAATTTTCCCATTCGCCGGGTGTAGCTAAAGCTACTGGAACTGTTACAACTAAACCTAATGAAATTAAAACTAATAAAGCTGTTAAAGCAGTTATCATAAGTATTTTTAGAAAATGTTTATATTGATGATCAAAATTAAATATAGATATTAATATTATTAAAGATTACCTTTCTTTAAAGCTAATAAAACGATTACTGCGGGGCCTGATAACATAATAACACCTGTAGCTATTAGTTGTCCTAAAACTTGCCAATTAGTCATTTTTTAAATCCTTATTTATCAATTTTTAATAAAATTTTAGTAATAAAATAACCGATAATGTTATTATTGATTTTACTTTAAAATCAATAAAGTAAAATATTATTTTAATTAATATTTTTACTTATTATTTTAAATTTTAATGAATTTCTAAAAACGATAGTTTTCTCATAAATCACTTAAATTGTTGATTTATCATAAAGTTATTTATTTGAATCAAGACAATCCTTTCACAAAAAAGATTCATCGAATTCATTGGATGAAAAAATAAAATTAAAAAAATACTTTAATATTTTTAACTATTCATGTTATCATGTAAGTAAGGGGTTGCTAACTCAATGGTAGAGTACTCGGCTTTTAACCGAATAGTTCTGGGTTCGAGTCCCAGGTAACCCAATTTGTGAATTAAGAAATAATATTTGTCTTTAAAAAAAAGTAAAAAACAGTGAAAAAGCGATTAATATCGAAATTGTTATTTTTACCTAACGTTAACGTTAGGTAAAAATAGTGATTATTAATCAATAGGACGCATTGATAATACAGGCTCATTTGCACGGTTAATACCTTTTTCGAAACCAGCAGCAGCCGCACGAGCACGACCTGAATGCCACCAGTGAGCTACTAAGAAGAAGAAGCCTAAGAAGAAGTGTGAACAACATAACCATGAACGAGGTGATACGTAGTTAACTGAGTTAATTTCAGTTGCTACACCACCAACAGAGTTAAGTGAACCTAATGGAGCGTGAGTCATGTACTCTGCAGCTCGACGTTCTTGCCAAGGTTGAATATCATTTTTGATCTTGTTGATATCTAAACCATTTGGACCACGTAATGGTTCAACCCATGGTGCACGTAAATCCCAGAAACGCATTGTTTCACCACCAAAGATGATCTCACCACTTGGTGAACGCATTAAGTATTTACCTAAACCAGTTGGACCTTGTGCTGATGAAACATTTGCACCTAAACGTTGATCTCGAACTAAGAAAGTAAATGTTTGCGCTTGTGAAGCTTCAGGACCTGTTGGACCATAGAACTCACTTGGATAAGCTGTGTTATTATACCAAGCGTATAATGCAGCTGTTAAACCCATTAATGAAAGAGCAGCTAAACTGTATGATAAGTATGCTTCACCTGACCAAACGAAAGCACGACGTGCCCAAGCAAATGGTTTTGTGAAGATATGCCAACTACCACCAATAATGCATAATAAACCAATCCAAATGTGACCACCAACAAGATCTTCCATGTTATTTACTGAAACAACCCAACCATCTCCACCAAATGGAGAACGGAACACGTAACCAAAAATTACAATTGGATTTAACGTAGGAGTTGTGATTAAACGAACATCTCCACCACCAGGTGCCCAAGTATCATAAACACCACCAAGGTACATTGCTTTTGCAACTAATAATAAAGAACCACAACCTAAAAGAATCAAGTGAATTCCTAAAATTGTTGTCATTTTATTTTTATCACGCCAGTCATAACCAAAGAATGGGAATGATTCCTCTAATGTATCTGGACCTAATAATGCGTGGTAGATACCACCAAAACCTAAAACAGCTGATGAAATTAAGTGAATAACACCAACAGCAAAGTATGGTACAGTCGTCGTAATTTCACCACCTGGTCCAACACCGTAGCCTAATGTTGCTAAGTGTTGCATACAAATGAAACCTTGTTCATATAAAGGTTTTTCTGGTACGAAGTGAGATACTTCGAATAAAATCATTGCACCAGCCCAGAATACCATTAAGCCAGCATGTGCTACGTGAGCACCTAATAATTTACCTGAAACATTAATTAAACGAGCATTTCCACTCCACCAAGCAAAACCTGTAGACTCGATGTCGCGACCTGCTATACTACTATTAAAGGGCGTTTCCACGTGGTAATACCTCCTCAGGGAATACAAAGTTTTCATGCGGTTGATCTTGTGCTGCCATCCATGCACGAATACCTTCGTTTAATAAAATATTTTTTGTATAGAATGTTTCAAATTCTGGATCTTCTGCTGCACGTAACTCTTGTGATACGAAATCATATGCACGTAAGTTTAATGCTAAACCAACAATCCCAATAGCACTTGTCCATAAACCTGTCACTGGTACGAATAACATGAAGAAGTGTAACCAACGTTTGTTTGAAAACGCTACACCGAAAATTTGTGACCAGAAACGGTTAGCTGTAACCATTGAGTATGTTTCTTCTGATTGTGTTGGTGTGAATGCACGGAATGTATTCGCAGCATCACCATCTTCAAATAAGGTATTTTCTACTGTTGCACCATGAATAGCACAAAGTAAAGCACCACCTAAAATACCGGCTACACCCATCATATGGAATGGGTTTAATGTCCAGTTATGGAAACCTTGTAAGAATAATAAGAAACGGAAAATTGCCGCAACACCAAAACTTGGTGCGAAGAACCAGCTAGCTTGACCTAATGGGTATAATAAGAAAACTGATAAGAAAACAGCAATCGGACCTGAGAATGCAATTGCGTTGTAAGGACGGATCCCTACTAAACGTGCAATCTCAAATTGACGTAAACAGAAGCCCATTAAACCAAATGCACCATGTAAAGCTACAAATGTCCAAAGACCACCAATTTGACACCAACGTGTAAAATCACCTTGTGCTTCAGGACCCCATAAAAGTAATAACGAGTGACCCATACTGTTTGCTGGACTTGAAACAGCAGCAGTTAAGAAGTTACATCCTTCAAGGTATGAACTTGCTAAACCATGTGTGTACCATGATGTAACAAAAGTTGTACCAGTAAACCAACCACCAAAAGCTAAGTATGCAGTTGGGAATAATAATAAACCTGACCAACCAACGAAAACAAATCGATCTTTCTTTAACCAATCGTCTATAAGATCGAAAATGCCACGTTCTTGGTTTTGCCCAATAGCAATGGTCATATTTTAATAATCCTTTAATTCAATTATTTAGAGAGTAAACGATAAAAAAGATGTTTTACTCTAGTCTTATCAACTTGTACCTATAATTATACCCCAATATTGTAAAAATTTTTAGTCAATTTTAATTTTTCTGGAATGATGAAAACTATAAAATAATATTTTGAAACTTTCTTTAATTCGACTTACGACTTCCATAATTGTAAGTCGAATATAAAAAGTTTTGATTAACTAATATCATCAATTGAAACATAGATGAAAAATAATGCCATGCTAAGTGCTGGAAAAACTAAACCGACAATAGGAACTAAAATTGAAGGTAAAAATGCAGCTGCCATATTTTTATCTTAAAACATTTTTTAATAAATAATTATCAATTTTATAAATTGATAATACTAATTGTATACGAAAAAATGTTATATTAAAACATTAATATAAATTAAAAATTTAGACAGTTTTATACTAAAATTAATATTATTAATCTTAGAAACTTTATATATACATATCTTACTTATGGAAACTTTATTATTATCTCGTTTACCAGAAGCGTACGTTGCTTTTAGTCCAATTGTAGATGTATTACCAATTATTCCAATTTTCTTTTTATTATTAGCTTTCGTTTGGCAAGCTGCAGTTGGATTTAGATAATTTTAATTTGATAAATTGAAACTGGTTTTTATATAATTATTTATAAAATTGCCATATAATGATATATGGCAAAATATTCATCTTAAAATGAAAAAAAATATAATATGGTAGAACCTTTATTATCAGGTATAGTTTTAGGACTGATAACCGTATCTGCATTTGGTCTTTTTGTTGCGGCATTTTTACAATACCGTCGCGGTAATCAATTTGAAATTTAATTTCCGTAAAATCTTATAAAAATTAAATTTATAAGATTTTATAGAAATTACGTAAATTATTTTTTAGCTATGATTAACTTCAGTGAAAGAAGACTGTGGACTTACATTTTTTTTAAGAGTATTCATTGCTTTTAAATATTTCTACCAGAAATATTTGAAATATCTATTGACAATTATTAGCAAATAAAATAATCTTTTAGGTAAGCAACAAATAAGTTTCTAGAATAGAAATCAAAGAAAAGATAGACTTAATCTTCGTGTCTATATACTTATAAGTAATAGCTGGTGTAGCTCAACGGTAGAGCAACGGATTTGTAATCCGTTGGTTGGGGGTTCAAATCCCTTCACCAGCTTCTAAAAGAATAAATTTCATAGACTTCAATAATTTTTCCCGAAACTTTTAAGAATAATTCGATTGAGATAAATTAACCATTTGTATAGGCCCAGTAGGAATCGAACCTACATTGGAAACTTAGAAGGTTTCTGTCCTAATCCGTTAGACGATAGGCCCTTAAGATATGGGTAATACAGGATTTGAACCTGTGACCTTCTGCTTGTAAGGCAGACACTCTACCGCTGAGTTAATTACCCTTTGATACCTATATATATATATACAGAAATTTTATCTGAACGTCAACATTAGAATTCCATTAAAAACATTTAATAAAATTCTAATATTGTGTTTTGATTTTTAATATGTTATTCTCTACATAAATAAGGGTCGATGTCCGAGTGGTTAAAGGAGGCGGATTGTAAATCCGCTGCGTTACGCTACGTTGGTTCGAATCCAACTCGGCCCAAGAAAAATGTTATGAGAGTGAAAGTAAGTACTATCAAGATCTAGATGTTATAATCCAGTCATATTCAAAATAATAAAATACAAAATTAAAACAAATAACAAAAACGCTATTGGTACGATGAACCGAAATTTTTTGACCTTAAATAAATTTCTAATGGGTGTTAAAATAACTAAAATTAAACCAGCTAAACTGCTGATGAAAAATCGTGGATAACGAGAGATATTATTCCAAAAATCATTCATAGAAATTATGATTATTAACCTTTATAACAACATATAATTATATATAATTTTTAAATTACTCACAAATGGGTCTTTTTTATGAAACAAAAAACAAATTATTATTTTATTTTCGTTAATTTATGTTAGAATATTTTTTAGTGAGATAGTTTAAGGCTCTGTAGCTCAGTGGTTAGAGCAGGGGACTCATAAGCCCAAGGTCGTAGGTTCAAATCCCACCAGAGCCATTTACTATTTTATCCGTCATTCCAGTTGTAACTGGTTTTATGAGGCAATTCTACAACGGCCAACAATCATTAATGATCAAATGAATAACGAGTAAATAATTGCACTTTGCAAATTTTAAAAATCAATAGTGGTAAATGCATCCGAAATGGATTTTATCATGAATTAAGCGAGATGTTGTCAAAGATTTCGAGTAAGAAAAAAATTATTCAATAACCTTTGATGGACTTCCAACTTAATGATTGATTCAGGAGAAATGGCTGAGTGGTCGAAAGCAATAGATTGCTAATCTATCGTACAATTATTTGTACCCAGGGTTCGAATCCCTGTTTCTCCTTTGTTTTTTTCTGAAAAGGAACAAACGAAAATAAGAAAAAGTTGACAAACATATAGAAATAAGTTACCATCGGATGGTATATGGGATTGTAGTTCAATTGGTTAGAGCACCGCCCTGTCACGGCGGAAGTTGCGAGTTCGAGTCTCGTCAGTCCCGATTTCAATTTATTTTCAGAATCATTTAATAATAATATGGAAAATATTATTATTAAATGATTTTTTATTCGCCTTGAACTTTTAACAAAGCAAATCCTAATGACAGACCAAATAAAGTCATAGAAAAAACTACAACTGCAGGTGTAATAATTTCTGGACTTGCATACGGGAATATTTGTTTAATTAATTCCATAATATTTTTAATTTTAAATGTTACAAAAAGTTTTAATAACTAGAAACCATTTCGAGCCCAAACAGTTAAGGCTAATGAAAATGTAAACATTGCCATTAAACTAGCCCACCCTAAACTTAAAATATCCATAAATCTATCTTTTTAATTTAGTTAAGTTTTATAATTTAAAAGGATTTTTTAATAAAACCTTTTAAATTATTTTTAATGATATTAGATAATACCATTCGTCCAATCTACATCTACATTTTCAATAATTAAAGATGAATTATAAATCTGTAAAATAATTAGTAGAAATATTAAGAATGCAGCCATTACCACAGCCATAATTGGAGTTGTTCCCCAACCTGGTGCAACTTTACCATATTCCGAATTTAATGGGCGTAAAAGTTCCCCTAATCTTGTTCGTAATGCCATAAATTATTTTTAATAAATTAATTTTTCTAGTATATGTTATATAATATTAAACTGTTAATTTAGATAAATATATAACATGGAAACAGCAACTATTATCGTAATTTTTGTATCAAGTTTACTCTTAGGAATTACCGCATATTCTATCTATACAGCTTTTGGACCTGCTTCAAAAAATCTGCGCGATCCATTTGAAGAACATGAGGATTAAAAAAATAAAACCATTTATATGGTTTTATTTTCTAATAATTCGAGGTGTGTCTCTAAAGAATACGGCAAAGAAAATTACGATTAAAGTACCAATAAGTAAAAATGTGTAAACTAACGCTTCCATTGTTTGATCCTATTTAAATATAAAGAACTTAAAAAATTCGCTGAAAATTAAACAGCACCTTGTTTTTTCGTTGATTTATCACCAAGCTTTTGGAATGCACCAAATTCTACTTGTTCTGTTACTTCGGCACCAATACCAGTGAACACATCACGGAAGATTGTTCGACCACCATGCCATAAGTGACCAAAGAAGAATAATAATGCAAAGTTAGCGTGACCAAAAGTATACCAACCACGTGGACTACTTCTGAATACACCATCTGATTCTAAACTTGTTCTATCAAATTCAAAAACTTCTCCTAATTGTGATTTACGAGCGAATTTTTTAACTGTTGGTGCATCTTTAAATGTTTGACCATTTAATTTCCCACCGTAAAAATCAACTGTTACTCCAACTTGCTCAATACTGAATTTTGATTCAGCACGACGGAATGGAATATCAGCACGAATGATACCATCTTTATCAACTAAAATTACTGGGAATGTTTCAAAGAATGCTGGCATACGACGTACTGTTAACTCACGACCTTCTTTATCACGGAAGATTGGATGACCTAACCATGCTTCTGCAATACCATCACCTTTGTCCATAGCACCAGCACGGAATAAACCACCTTTTGCTGGGTTGTTTCCAATATAGTCATAGAATGCTAATTTATCAGGAATTCTCGACCATGCTTGGCTTTCTGATAATCCTTCACTTACTGATGTTTCAACTTGTCTTTCAATTTCTTGTTGGAAATAACCGCTATCCCATTGATAACGTGTTGGACCAAACAATTCAATTGGTGTTGCTGCCGCACCATACCACATAGTACCTGACGTTACGAAAGCAGCAAAAAAGACTGCTGAGATACTACTTGATAAAACTGTTTCAATATTCCCCATTCGTAATGCACGGTATAATCGTTGAGGTGGTCTTACAGTTAAGTGGAAAACACCGGCAAGAATACCAAATAAACCAGCTGCAATATGATGAGCTGCGATACCACCTGGATTAAACGGATTAAAACCTTCTGGTCCCCAGGCTGGTGCTACCGGTTGTACTTTCCCTGTAACGCCGTAGGCATCTGAAACCCAAATACCAGGACCAAATAATCCTGTTACGTGGAATGCACCAAAACCAAAACATAATAAACCTGATAAGAATAAGTGAATACCAAAGATTTTTGGTAAATCTAAAGCAGGTTCACCTGTTCTTGGATCACGGAATAATTCTAAGTCCCAATATACCCAGTGCCAAATAGCAGCTAAGAAACATAGACCTGATAAAACAATATGTGCTAATGCGACACCTTCAAAACTCCAAATACCAGGATTTGAAACACTCTCACCAGTGATACTCCAACCACCCCAAGAATCAGTAATTCCTAATCGAGTCATGAAAGGCATAACAAACATACCTTGACGCCACATTGGGTTTAATACAGGATCTGATGGATCAAAAATAGCTAATTCGTATAATGCCATTGAACCAGCCCAACCTGCAACTAGTGATGTATGCATTAAATGTACTGCAATTAATCTTCCAGGGTCATTTAAAACAACAGTGTGAACACGATACCATGGTAATGCCATAGTAGTAGATTCCTCAATATAATAATGGTTTTTGACTTTCTTACAACTAAACTACATAAAAGTTAGCTACTATACTATTATAAGCAAAGATAGGAAAAATTAAATTAAATTAATAAATTATTTTAAATTTTGTCTTTTTATCCCTTTCAATCGATTAAAAATCACCAAAAAAAGAATATTTTGAAATAACGTTTCTCAACGAGAAAGAAGAAAAAATTTTGTTAGAAACATTTTAAAAAGAGAGAAAGAACCAATACATTTTAAGATTTGTTAGAGATTTCACTTGCTAAAATTTGAAATATACAATAAGCTTAAGGAAACTATTCTATTGATTGAATTTATAAAAACTTTATATTTGAAAATTATTTTATGGCAAAAAAAAGTATGATTGAGCGCGAAAAAAAGCGAATGAAATTAGAGAAAAAATACGCTTTCAAACGCGCTAGTTTGTTAAAAAAATATCAAACTGAAGAAAGTTTTAATTTAAAACTGGAACTTCACTCGAAGTTACAAAAACTTCCTCGAAATAGTGCAAAAACAAGAATTCGAAATCGTTGTTGGAAAACTGGTAGACCTCGTGGTGTTTTCCGCGATTTTGGATTATCACGTCATGTTTTACGTGAAATGGCTCATCAATGTTTACTACCTGGCGTAACAAAATCTAGTTGGTAATAAAAACTTATGAAAATTAAATTCACTGATTTTCATTAATTTAATTTACAATTATAGGTATATACAAAGTTTTCATATTTTTTGAAAACTTTTGTTATAATTTGACTTATTAAATTCTTTAGAATCAAAACATTTTTAATTTTAAATAAGGAGTTTTTTCATGATTTCTGATTCACAAGTTTATACGGCGTTATGTGTTAGCTTATTAGCTGGAATTTTAGCAATTCGGTTAGGTTCAACACTTTATGAATAAAACATTTTTATTCGTTAAAAAAAATAATTATAAATTCAAAAACTTTCAACATTACAATTGATAATAAGCTATGGTAACAGAAGATTTAAAAAAATTTGATACTCCCGTTTTTCCATTTACAGCAATTGTTGGGCAAGAAGAAATGAAATTAGCATTACAATTAAACGTAATTGACCCAAAAATTGGCGGAGTTATGATTATGGGTGATCGTGGGACTGGCAAATCAACGACAATTCGTGCAATTGCAGATCTACTTCCCGAAATTGAAGTCGTAAAAGATGATCCATTTAATTCGCATAAATCTGATCTAGATTTGATGGGAAATGAAGTTAAATTAGCGATTCAAAATAATGAACCAATTGAAACAGAATTCATAAAAATCCCAATGGTAGATTTACCATTAGGAGCAACAGAAGATCGTGTGTGTGGAACTATTGATATTGAAAAAGCATTAACAGATGGTGTAAAGGCTTTTGAACCTGGATTATTAGCAAAAGCGAATCGTGGTTTACTTTATGTTGATGAAGTAAATTTATTAGATGACCATCTTGTTGATATTTTATTAGATTCAGCAGCTTCAGGATGGAATACTGTTGAGCGGGAAGGAATTTCAATTCGGCATCCAGCAAGATTTGTATTAGTTGGATCTGGAAATCCGGAAGAAGGTGAATTACGACCACAATTATTAGACCGGTTTGGAATGCACGCTGAAATTCGAACTGTCAAAGATCCAATTTTACGTGTTAAAGTTGTTGAAGAGCGAACTTCTTTTGATCAAAATCCAATGACTTGGATTGAAAATTATGAATCTCAACAACAAGAATTACGTGATAGAATTGTAGCTGCTCAGAAATTGCTTCCTACAGTTGAAATTGATTATGATTTAAGAGTCAAAATCTCTGAAGTCTGTAGTCAACTTGATGTAGATGGATTACGTGGTGACATTGTAACAAATCGTGCAGCGAAAGCTCATGCTGCTTATAACGGACGAAATAAAGTAACGGTTGATGATATTTCTACAATTATTACTCTATGCTTACGTCATCGTTTAAGAAAAGACCCACTAGAATCAATTGATTCTGGTGATAAAGTAAGTAAAGTCTTCAAAGAAATTTTTGAAATTGAAGATTAAATTACTTCTGAATCTGTAGTTTTGAGAATTAGCTTGCAAACGAAATTTAAAGAATAATTTATGGATATATTAAAACTATTTGGGTTTCTTGTAAGTATTTTTTTAATCGTAATTATTTTTTTACGTGTTCCACAAGAAAGTATGGGATTAGCAAGTTTTGCAACGAAAAGTGATTTATTAGGTTCACCGAGTTCAGCTCAACGTTTATTGAATATTTTTACCGGTTTAGGCATTTTCATTTATTTTGGAATAGCTATACAAATGAATCGAATCTAACAAATAATTAAAAAATGTTTATAATGATTATTTCAAATGAAATAATCATTATAAAGGTTTTTACCAAAATCCTAATGAAACAGCTTTATCAATTGGTAGACATGCACCAATACCTAACCACACAGCCGTAACGAATCCTAAAATAAAAGCTAAACTCGCAATTGGTCGACGGAATGGATTTTGGAACTTATTCACATTCTCAATAAATGGTACAGTGATTAATCCTAATGGAACTGAAGCCATCGCTAAAACACCTAATAACTTATTTGGTAATACGCGTAATAAGTTAAATGTTGGGAAGAAGTACCATTCTGGTAAAATCTCTAAAGGTGTATTAAATGGATCAGCGGGTTCACCTAACTGAGTTGGTGCTAAGACTGATAAACCAACAACACATACCAGTGTCCCTAGCATCGTAACGGGGAACACATATAATAAATCATTTGGCCATGCTGGTTCTCCGTAGTAGTTATGACCCATACCTTTAGCTAACTTAGCTCTTAATTTTGGATCAGTTAAATCTGGTTTTTTAATTACTGACATAATAAAATTTATTAATAACTATTTTATAATTGAATTTCAAATCTTATTGGTATTATAATGGTCCTGAAATACCTTGTTTACGAATCATTAAGAAATGCGCTAGCATTAAAGCAGCTGCAGCTAAAGGTAAAACAAAAGTATGTGCACTATAGAAACGAGTTAATGTACTTTGTCCAACACTTTCACCACCACGTAAAATTAAAACTAACGGTGGTCCCACAAGCGGAACTGCGGCCGGTACACCTGTTACAATTTTGCATGCCCAGAAACCTACTTGATCCCATGGTAATGAATAACCAGTTACACCAAATGAAACTGTTACTACAGCTAACGTGACACCAGTAACCCAAGTTAATTCACGTGGTTTTTTAAATCCACCTGTTAAATAAACTCGGAAAACGTGTAATACCATCATTAATACCATCATACTTGCTGACCAGCGATGAATTGAACGAATTAACCAACCAAAGTTAACACTCGTCATAATGTATTCAACTGAAGCGAATGCATCCACAACACTTGGTCTATAATAAAATGTCATAGCAAAACCTGTTGCAACTTGGATTAAGAAACAGGTTAAAACAAGACCACCAAAACAATAAAAAATATTTACATGAGGTGGAACATATTTGCTAGAAATATCATCAGCAATTGCTTGAACTTCTAATCGTTCTTCAAACCAATCGTATACCTTATTCATAAAAATTATTGGAATATTTTAACACAGCTAAGCAAACTTAATTTTTTTACTATTTAGATAAGGCGAGAGTGGGATTCGAACCCACGGAACCCGCAAAGATTCATCTGATTTCAAATCAGACGCAATCGACCAACTCTGCCATCTCGCCAAAAGATTAGCTGCAAAACTAATCTTAAATTTTATAATTATGAATTAACTTTCATAAGTATTAATTCCACTAAATTTAATAGAAGCGGGGTTTGGATTTTTACCAATAGAGAACTCACGTGTATTCACAGAAGTTCGACCCGGATTTACTTTTTCAGGGAATACACCATCTTTTGGATGTAAATATTGAACTTCACCACTTGGGAAAATTCTATAAATTTTATAGTTATTTATTTTAAATGTCCGTAATTGCGTTCCTAATGCTAAACACTGTTCTTTACGTGCTAAATATAATAGATTTTCTCCATTACGCATAATAGCTGCACCACCAGTAGGCATTTCAAATATTTGCTCTTTGGGACTCGTCCAAGTAATAGCATATTTTTCTTCAACTTCAGCTGATCTTAGCCAGCCGCCAGTACTTCCACCAAAAGTAGGAAAAGGTGTTTGTAAATTTAATGTCATCTGTAAAACTTTATAAATGTTTAACGTTCACTATATAATTTTAATAAAAAAAAAGTTTTTTTATTAAAATTATCAAAATTTCTAGCGGAGAATGGATTTGAACCATTGACCTTCGGGTTATGAGCCCAACGAGCTACCAGGCTGCTCTACTCCGCGAGAGATGAAATTATCCTTCTATCCTAAAGGAGAATTATACGTTAAACTTATAATTTTTTACGCATAAATTATCCTAACATATTTTCGTTTCATATGTCAATTAAAGTGAAAAAATTAATCATAAAATTTTTCACTTTAATCGAAAGCCCAGATTTGAAATTAAGTAAGTGATGCTTTACCACCAGCTTCTTCAATTTGTTTTTGAGCAGCTTCAGCTGCATCTTTAGCTAAACCTTCTTGAATTGCTTTTGGTGCTGACTCTACTAATTCTTTTGCTTCTTTTAATCCTAATCCTGTGATCGTCCGAACCACTTTTAGAACTGCAATTTTCTTATCTGCAGGTACTTCGTCTAACATTAAATTAAATTCTGTTTTTTCTTCAGTCTCTTCTGCAGCGGCAGGAGCAGAAGCCATCATCATTCCACCACCAGCTGCTGCTGAAGCATCTACGCCAAATGTTTCTTCAATTTTTGATACCAATTCAGAAGCTTCTAATAAAGTCAATGTTTTTAATTCTTCAACAATTTGATCAATTTTTTCTGACATAATAAATTTTATTTCTATTGTTTAATTATCATTTTTCTATAACTTACTATTAAATTTAAATTTATTCAAATATATTTAAATCTAATTTTATTGATGAACCCATACTTGTGCAAATAAAGGCACTTTTAAAGTATTTACCTTTCACCCCAGAAGGACGATTTTGTTCAATCGATTTATATAATGCTTTTAAGTTTTCAATTAATTGAATCTCTGTAAAATCTGTTTTTCCAAAATTCACATGAACAATTCCAGTCTTATCTGCTTTATATTCAAATTTACCTTTTTTAAATTCAGTCAATGTTGCTTCTAATGTGCTACTAACCGTACCTGATTTAGGAGAGGGCATTAATCCTTTAGGACCTAATACACGACCTAATTTAGCTAATTTAGGCATCATATTGGGTGTTGCAACTAATAAATCAAAATTTAAATTTCCTTGAGTAATTTGTTCAATTAAATCGTCATTTCCAATAATATCTGCGCCGGCAGATTTTGCTTCTTCAAAATTTTCTTCATTTGTCAAAACAGCAATTTGAGTTTGTTTTCCAACTCCATGGGGTAACGTTACTGTAGTTCTTAATTGCTGATCTGCATATTTTGGATCAATATTTAAATTTGCATGTAGTTCTACAGACTCAATAAATTTTGTTGTTGCTGTTTCTTTTAAAAGTGTTATAGCCTCTTCTAAATTTGAATGAACTGAATTCTTTGTTTTTTTTAGATTTTCGTTATGACGACGCGATAATTTTCGCATAATTTTTCTCCATTTAACACTTATTTAAATTAGACTTAATCTACAATGGAGATGCCCATGTTTCGGGCAGTTCCTTCAACAATTTTCATAGCACTACTTAATTTGGTAGTATTTAAGTCTGGTAATTTTACATTTGCAATTTCTTCGAGTTGAGCTTTTGTGATAGATCCGACACTTACTCGATTAGGGGTTGAAGAACCTTTTTTAATTTTCGCTGCATTAGCCAATAAAACAGATGCAGGAGGTGTTTTAAGAATAAATGTATAACTTCTATCTTCATAAACTGAAATTTCTACAGGAATAATTAATCCTGTTTTATCATTGGTTTTAGCATTATATTCTTTACAAAATGCTGCAATATTGACCCCGTGTTGACCTAATGCGGGTCCCACCGGTGGTGCTGGTGTCGCTTTTCCAGCAGGCAGAGCTAATTTGATTAGCGCAGTAATTTTTTTAGCCATGAAAATTTAGTAGTATAATTTATATAATTTGAATTTCTTTCATTTGTAAGTTTACTTAAAACGTAAATGAGTAAAGTTTAAAAGTAAAGTGAATCACAAATTTTTTAGTAGATAAAATTCTATAAAATAAAATAAAGAACCTCTTCAAAAAGAGAAACGCGCCCTGAAGGACTTGAACCCTCGACATCTAATTTTGGAGACTAGCGTTCTACCAACTGAACTAAGGACGCACATAATAACTATAAACTTAATAAATGGAAATTACAAGTCTAAATTTTAATTAACTTTCTCTATTTTCAAATGCAACAATTTAATTTAATGAATGAACAAATATTAATTGATGAAAATCTACCCCATAATTTTTTAGCTGAGAAAATGATATTAAGTTGTTTGATTGCTAATTCTGATACAATTGAAATGACATTACAGATTCTTCCAATAAATGCTTTTTATTTTAAAAATCACCAAGAAATTTATAAATCTCTTATTGAGATGTATGAAAGTCAAGTCTTAATTGATACCCTTACCTTAACAACATTTTTACAAGATAAAGGACTTTTGGAGACAATTGGAGGATTAAAAGTAGTCGTTGATCTTATCACACAAGTTCCAAATGTAATTTATCTAGAAGAATACATTCGTCTAGTAAAAGATAAGTTTATTCGACGTTCATTAATAAAACTAGGTTATGAGACAATTAATTCGGGACATGTCACTAATATCTCTTTGGAAACGATATTAAATGATTGTGAAACTAAATTATTTAATCTAACAAATGAAATCAAACCTCAAAAAGTATTCAGCAGTGCTGAACTATTGAACGATATCTTTTTTGAATTAAAAGAAAAATTTTTAAATCCGATTTCATCTGGTTTAGCTTCAGGATTTTGTGATTTAGATGCATTAACCCAAGGTTTTCAAAGTTCAGATTTGATTATTATTGCTGGAAGACCGTCTATAGGGAAAACCGCATTAAGTTTAAATATCGCGTCAAATATAATTAAGACTTCAAACTTGCCAGTTTTATTTTTTAGTCTTGAAATGTCTAAGAAGCAAATTATGTATCGATTATTATCTATGGAAGCAGACATTAGTCAAATGCGATTACGAAGTGGAAAACTGGATCAAAAAGATTGGCTCAAATTAAATAAGGTTATTCAAATGGTTTCAAAACTTCCATTTTTTATTGATGATACTTCTGATTTATCGATTCAAGATATTAAATCCAGATTAAGAACAATTCTTTTTGAACAGAGTCAAATTGGATTAATTATTATTGATTATTTGCAATTAATGCAGAATTCAAAATCACGAAATGAAAATCGTGTTCAAGAAATATCACAAATAACTCGGTCATTAAAAATTATTGCACGAGAATTTGACGTTCCCATCATTGCATTATCACAATTAAGTCGAAATGTTGAGAATCGGATCGATCAAAAACCCATTCTATCTGATTTACGAGAAAGTGGGTCGATTGAACAAGATGCCGATCTTGTTTTAATGCTTTATCGAAATGGAGACGATCATTCAACAAATGGAACAAATCAGAGTTCTCAGTTGATTGAATTAATTATTGCAAAACAAAGAAATGGTCCGGTTGGAATTGTGAAATTAAAGTTTGATAAGAAACGAAATAAGTTTTTTAGTTTGGAATAAAATAAAAATGCCCAGAACCAGATTCGAACTGGTGACACGAGGATCTTCAATCCACTGCTCTACCAACTGAGCTATCCGGGCTTAGATTAATGATAACACAAATTAATGAAAATAACAAGAGAATTTTTGGTAAATTTATTAGTTGACGTTATTAAAAAAATAATATATTATCAAGGTTGGATATAGTATTTCATATAACTTTTAAACATATTTAACATGTCAGGATTGTAAGATAGCAGCATAAAATAAGTTCGTTTAAGTTGGTATGAAATCTATATCTATGTTACCTATACCATGTCGATACACTTTGGAAGTGTACTTTGTTATTAAATAATCAACAATAATTATGATTGACCATTAGATAACGGCACAAATTGAATATATTAATTCAACTTGGTCAAATCCAAGTGGTTTTGAATTTCTTTGCCTCTATAGATTTCTTTTTATTCTAATATTCGAAGAATTACAAAAGAAGAAAAATGCTAGATAGTGAGTTATATAAAATTGTCTCAAATGTAGCTTCATATGTTGATGAAAGTTTAACCTTTTCAGTGGTTGAATCTCTGATCCCAGTCAATCCTCAATGGTGGTGTGCTTACTCTACTAGAGCTTTTATGGAAAGTCAGAATCCTGAAAAGTTGGTTCTAATATCAGAAAAAGATTAGTGGCTTTTCTGATGATGGAATAACATTCAGAGAACTACTTAATAGTTGGCATAACCTGTAGTCAATAGTTATTAATGTCATAATTTCTGCCTGCAAATATAGAATTTCAGATTAGAAAAAAAGAGCGAGAACTATTTGCGCAATGGAATTCCTAATTTAGAGATTTGTCAAGTTTTATTTTTTATTTTCGTTTTCATTTTTTAAAATAGACAACTCGGTTTTAATTCATATCCACATTGAATATCTAATGATTGAATCCGAGTCATCTTTATATAAATAGATTGAGACTAGTTGTAAAATTTCGCAATGATCAATCGTTTGTCAATGAATTAGATGTGAATACCGTTTTGATTCTTTTCACTTCTATGATTTGCTTGACCATTTGTGTTTGGATCTTAAGAAATGAAGCATCATATCCGAAATGTACGATAAGAAAAAAGAAAGAATGAGAAGGCTGATAGGTTTTCTGATCCAAACCTTGGAAGCGAGGGCGATGATTCTTTGATTCAAATCACAGGCTTGAGCGAAAAATGACGAAATGAATCCAGAATAGATGACGTTTTTTGTGGAAAAACAACGAACTCGATTTGACAATTAGTGGAGGAATCTAAAGAGAGGAAAACTTGTATACTCTGGCAATCACACTTATTGTTTAAACAATGGCTCAGAAAAATCAAAAAGCATCTTATCTTTATGATCGAGTTCATAAATTTTCATTTTCAACTTCTTCTTTACCAATGAATTGTTCCTCCGGTTAAATTTTAATACTTTTTCGTCAGGAAAATTCTGTAACCTTATGTGACGAGTAGTGGTATGATTTTGAATTTGAGTTTATGAATCAACGAAAAACGCATCGAATGATTTGATTGTGTCATTAGAACCATTAGTTCTGGAAAAACAAAGATCGATTCGACCTAAGCTTAAAGTATGCTGATCAACCATTAGAATCTTCCAATCAAATTTCTGAGTTTTGATAAGTTTGTAAAAATGAGCAGCATCTTTTCTAGAAGAAATAATCTGAGTTCTGACCCAGTAACTTTTAGATCCCGTATAGTAACGGACAGAAACCTTATACTTTTTCTTAAAGCCATGAAACCCAATCTCAAGTTCATAGTCAATTAGAATATGTGGGGTAAAGATTAGGCAATTGTTCGTGGATCCGATAACCCTTGAATATTGAAATAGATCCAATCCACTGATAAATTCTTGGAATCAAAATTGAGTGATTGCATAAAATGTTTTTGTAAATTTTGGAATTTTAAAAATGGTCAAGAAAAGGTCTATTCAATAATTACTATTTCTTCTATTCACAAAAATCTATCGATATAAATTTTATTTATTAATTTGTAAATGTACTTCAAGGATTGGATTCTAAGCAACGAAAAATATTATCTCTCAGAGGTTTCTTTCTTTATGCTTTAGAAATTATGGAAACCGGAAAAGGGTGTAAATAATCAAATAATTCTTCGACAATCCAGATTTCTACGTTCCAAATATTTTGTTCCGATTTAGTGATAAAAACTTCAGGAATTGTACAAGCATCCGATAATGCTTGTCACTAAAAGACTCAATAACAAAATTTTCTTTGACTAGGTCAAAAAGTCTTTGAGCTTGTTTAATTGATATTAATTAGGAGTTTTACTTATGTAATTTAAAAAATCACGCAATGGGCAATGGGAAGCAAAATTGTCGATACTTGGACTTTAATCTTTAATCCTTTAGTGTTGTAATTTAATCTTCGAGCATACATTAATAATTGTAAAAGAGTAATCAGATGTTGCTTCTCTTTCAGCTAATTAAGGTAGTGCGAATGAATCATCGAATCGTCAACCTGAAATATAGTCTTGTACTGAAAAGGTCTTATTCTATTAATTAGCCAATCAATGTGAGAAGTTTATATTGAAAAGGAAAATAGTTGAAAAGAATATTTAAAAAACTCATAAGATAATCTGCTTTCGAAGTCTTGTTGGTCAAAAATAGATGCCACTAATAAATCATGGAAATCCTTAATCAGATCACCTTTCATCTCGGCCTCAAATCGTAAAGAATTTTGATGCTTTCCTTTATAAATCCGGTAATATCTTCGTCCTTTGCGATTACCAATTTTTCAGAGCAAGCCCTTTTGGTTTCATTCAGATACGAGATTTTTATAAGGATGTAATTCCTGGAATTGAACATAAGAAGAATTAAAGAATTCTTTGGTAGTACTTTTATCGGTTGATTTTTTTCTACGTTCATAGACTCAAAACGACTTAGAACTATACCAAACTTATTTAATTTTTCCCACCGAATAGACTTTTGTTTAATCGAGTCATTATGTTATCTCTAATTAACATTACACATAATAACCGTATAATTTGCAAAAAAAATTGAAGAGAAAATATTAGACTTTTCAATTCTGAAATATTTAATCAGAATTGAAAAGAATTCGAGATTATAAATAGGATTGGATCGACTGGAGAGTATCCCGAACCTAATACTTAACCTCTTGCTCGGTGCACTCTTAATCTTCCAAAACTTCAAATTGCCGAAAGATCGCGGTTACCAAACTGCAAAATCCATAGGCTTTTGGATTGAACTGAAAGTTTTTGACTCATTTCGGATCTCTTGTGAATCTGGCATCTTTGTCCATATTCTCCCACCACAATAGGAAGAAAGCAATTTGGAATTCCTCTATATCTATTGAATCAGTCACCAAATTCTCCATTACCAAAGCAAATTGCTCCTTTCTCTTCCAAAAAATAGAGTCTTGTAACTTAGAGTCGTAGTTGCTTAATTCGGAATTATATTTAGAAGTCATTTCTAGGTTTTAAAAATAAAAATTTGCAGGGTCGATTTTAGGATGACATAACTAAATTTAAGTAAAATGTTAAGTCAGGTAAAAAGCTGTTTAGAGCTTATTATCTAACTTACTTCGAATTCGTTCTTTTATAATTTCAGCATCTATAATATCTGAATCTGATAAATCAGCACCTTCATAAGGATTTTCGCGGATGAAATCTTTGAATAAAACAGTTTTTCCTGTAGGTTTCTTTTTTTGAATTATTTTTTGCAGCTGTTCTTCAGTAGGGTTTTCAATAAGCTCAAACTCTTCCTCCATTCTGGCTTTTATAGATTTTTCAAAATTTTCATCTGATTTTAAATTAAAATTATGCTTAAGTTTAGGTTCTTTGTCAAAATCTAGAGATCCCATTTCTAATTTACCAGAAGCACGGGTTCCGTCTTCAAACTCCGTCACGAATGCTCGGATTGTATCTTTTAGTTCCTCGTCATTGAACGTTTTGTTAAGCATAGTTTTGAATTTCAAATAGTCCCTTTCACTTAGAATCTGCTGGGTAGCACTTCGTACAGCTAAAACGGTACTTAATAGTACCGGACTAACTAAAGCAGCACCTGCCGAAAACCAAGACACAATAAAACCTGCAGTACCGCCTGCGGTAGCTGTTATTATAATCACTTGAGTGCTTAATCCTTCGGTCAGACTCCCATAACTAGTCGTAATATTACACTTATATAAAATAAGTTCCAGGATTAACCTACCACTTTTAAAAAAAATCTTTGCTACTCTTTTTAATTCTCTTTCTTTAAGAAATATAACTAATCGCTCAACTAGGTTTTTAATATCTTGTGCCAATTTAAAACGTTCATTTGACAATTGGACATCAGATTCATAAATTTGCCCGCCACGGTTATTTAAAGCGAATCTAGAAATCTGTTTTATTTTCGCTTCTTTGGAAATCAAAGTTGGTGTTTTTGATTTTACTAATTTTGATTTCTTAATGATGGAATTTATTAATCGCTTCTTAGCTTCTTCCTCAGCCAAGTAATTCTTCAAACGCCAAGCTGCAAAACTTCCCATAAGAGCAGATAGTAAAAACCAATCTAATTGATCAACGACCCAGACACGTAAAATTCTGTTGTAGGACATATCAAGTATCCTTTTTATGAGAATTTCTAGTAGTAAATGTGAACGTTAATTTCATAGTTAACATTTATGGTACATGACCCAATAATTTGTTAACGTGGTATAAAAATCAGAAAGACTTCTGAGAGGACCTTAATATGCTCCTGAAAGTATCTTCAGATACCCATTGTTTAAATAGTACCCTAAAGCCGAATATGAGCTCTTATTTCCAAGAAAATGATACTAAAATTAGACTATTTATTTTTTGATTGGTATTTATTGTTATTGTGAAACGTTTCATTGACTCAAGCTAATAAGAAGTAAGAAAAACAATTATAGAAAAGCTTCTTTTGCAACTTCTGATTTTTATTGAAGAAAATTATTTTCAATTATTTAAATATGAATATTAGTTATTTTTTTTTTGGAAAAGCTGATACAATATTTAGTGTAGTCAATCTTACTATTTTTAACTTTATTATTTAAAATAACGGGAAATAAAAATGACACCTTCATTAGGAAATTTTATAACTAGTTTATTCGCAGGTGCTGCTATTGCACTTATTATTGGTGGAGCTTTAGTTTTTATTAGTCAAAGCGATCGAGTTACACGAGCTTAATTTACTTGGGTTAATAAAATTTTGGAAGTTTTATTACCTAATATTTATCAATTAAAAATTAAAATTTAAAAAAACATTAATAATTTAATGTTCATTTTTAGTATTTCTAGTTAATCTAATATAAACATCGATTACATTATAATTAGATATCTTATGATAAATTTTAGTTTCGGTCCAAATATTTTTTTAGGAATTATCGTAAGTTTCGGAGTACTAATTTTGTATTTCCTTAGAAATATTAAACCTGAAGTTGCAAGAGATGAAGATATTTTTTTCGCAACTATAGGTTTACTTTATAGTTGTATTTTGATGGTTCATGGCTGGAGATTAGATCCAATTCTATTATTTAGTCAAGTACTCATCATTGTCACAGTACTCGTTGCTGGATGGGAAAATATCCGATTAAGAGGTTTAATTGCGAATATGGCAAAATTAAAAAAAAAGAAAAAAAGATAATTTCTTAAAATATTTTTATCTTGGTTTCAAATTTGTAAATCATTATCTTAAATTATGTTTAAAAAGTATTCACAACTTTTTTCTTTATTATTCTTAGGCGTTTTTAGTTTTTTTGTAACAACAGCATCAGCTATTGAATTAGATGAAGCTACACGAACAGTAGCTGCTGATTCATCTGGTAAAACAATTGTTTTAACTCCAGAACAAGTAAAACGTGGTAAACGACTATTTAATGCAACATGTGGTGCTTGTCACGTAGGTGGTATTACAAAAACAAATCCAAACGTTGGTTTAGATTCTGAAGCATTAAGTTTAGCGACACCACGTCGTGATAATATTGCAGGATTAGTTGATTTTATGAAAAATCCAACAACTTATGATGGTGTAGATTCAATTGCTGAAGTTCACCCAAGTCTTAAAAGTGCGGATATTTATCCACGTATGCGTTCGGTAACTGATGAAGATTTAACAGCAATCGCTGGTCATATTCTTTTACAACCAAAAGTGGTTTCAGAAAAATGGGGTGGTGGTAAAATTTACTATTAATTCACTTATTTAATCTATCATTCCAGATAATTATCTGGAATGATAGATTCTCAATCAACTATTCCTATTTCACAAATAAAGGGCCCTTTATTGATGAAATGGAAATAGCGGAAGAAGTTTACTACTATAGGTATCCATTTGACTTACCGGAATCTCTTTTTTTTTTACCAACATATAATGATTATTATCGGAATTCTATGGTAAAAAGAAAACTTTTATTCATTGAAAGTTATAGTTCAAGTGGAGTCGAAAAGCGAATGCCAATGAAAGATTTTTTAAGTCAGTTTCACAGATCCAATCAAAAAATCGCAAAAATTAAAAAAGATATTCTTATTATTTTTAACGATTTACAAAAAAAAGATTTAATTGATTCAAGATTTAAGTGAATTTCAAAAACCGGAAAGGAAGCTAAATTAACTAAACTTTCTACCTCTAGGTTTACCCAATATGATACGATTTGTTTTTATGAAAAAATTGAGTCAAAAGAAATAAAATTGAATTGCAAGTTAAGAATACCGGTACTTACTGAGAATACAGGTAGAATATGAATTTTATCAGTAATTTTGTAGGGAAAAGAAACCTTTCCTTGATTGGTCTGGCTAATTTAATACTAATTAACACTAAAGTCAATCTTGAAAAAATAGTTTGCTATTTGTTTCTTAGTGGTATGGTCTAATTCGTGGAACTCAAAAGAAATTATCAAATTTTTTTTAGAAAAGTATATAATCTTAAATAAACAAAACAAAAAGAGCTTATGAGGTATTACTCTTCTTTACGACTTTTAATTCTCAATGATTTTGAAAAAATAATTATTTGCTACGGCTTAGGTATAGGAATTGGAGCTCTTATTAATTTTATTCTCAAAACTAATCGAGAGAAAGATGATAAATTGAAAGATGATGACATTTCTATCAATGATCAAAATCACCAAAACTTTACTAGAGACCGAATTCTTTTAGTTTCTCTTTTTGCACTATCTTTAACAACTGCTACGATACGTTTAAAAAATCAAAAAGAAAAAAGAAAAAATCGAAGACATACACGAAAAATTTTCAATTCGAGTTTAGATCATGTTGCTCGAGGTGGATCAACTAAATTTGAGGATGAAACCGCGATTGAAGTTTATAACGATAAAGGAATGTGTTATAATTACGAAAATATTGAGGAATATTTTGGTTTGAGGCTCTATTACGAAACTATCTTTAAATTAAAGCCTATTTTTAAGACTGTTACTGATCATGCGACAAGTCTGGTGCAGATAGTTTTTGAACAAATGGAAAAACGAAAAACTACATCGATTACTTGTGTGCAGAATATGGGCAATTCTAATGCAATACTACTTGTCAATAATAATAGGTTAATTGAAAGAATTCGAACTGCATTAAAATTAGATGAAAAAGCTATTGTAGGAATTACACCGGCTCTTTTGACTATTATTATTCGGCATGATAGTTCATTTGTTCCAATTGTGTTAGAAAATATTCGAATGAATCTATCTAATACTAAATTATCTATGGGTATACCAGGCGGAATAACATTTGTGCTTGGACTTTTGACAAAACTCGGTGTAATAAAGTTTGCAATTTCAAGAACACAACTTGTAATCTTGTTGTTGATAGGCAATTTTATTTTCGGTAAATTAAATCCTTGCCATGACTTTTTTCTTGCACTAACTCCTGATACCATAGAAACATTATCTAATAATTATAAGCAGGTATTGGGGTTAGGAGGATATCGGGTCCCAAACTCATATAACGAAAAAGATACAGCCCCCGTACTCGTAACTCCAAATTCGGAATTAATATTTGATAATAAGTTTCAATATTCTGAAAGTGAGATAAATGAACGTAAAGGAAATGTTAATGAGAAAATTGGTCTAACAAATAGTGTTGAAGATGATCGACACTTTCTAAAAATCGAAACACTTGGTCTTGCCGATGTATCCACAATTGGTGATGAATCCGTGAATAATTTAGTGAAGAAAAATTTTCAGGATTTTGAAACGATACAACTTAAACAGTCAGAAAAAGATTTATTTGACAATCTAAAGTTAAATAATCAAAATCCAAAAAATTATAGGGTTCATGTTCCTCTTTCTTCAAAAAAAAAACAATTTAATCGCAAAATGTACGATGTTAAAGATTTAAAACAGGAATCTAAGTCTAGAATGAGAGAAGAAGAAATTATAGATGTTAGAGCAAGAGAAGTTCGAGAAGAAGTTATAAAATCTGAAAAGGTTCGAGTGGAAAATAAAAAAGATGGGGATTGATTGAAAATTATTTTTCTGTTTGGAAAATAAAAGTTACCAAATAGAAAAAGAATTTGATAATTAAAGGTATCAGCGTTAATTATTAAATTGGTATGGCAGCAAATTATAAAACTATAATTTAGTCTTGAAATTTCTAAGTATTTTCTGCTATTGTTAATCTAATCATAATGAAAATTTAGATATTCTCATCGGATCCCATCTTCCAATGAAAACTATTAAAATAAAAGCGTGTAGCTCAGTGGATAGAGCATCAGATTCCGATTCTGAAAGTCAAGGGTTCGATTCCCTTCATGCTTATGGTTTAATTTTTAAATTCGCTTATGGATTCTTGGGGCTGCTTTGGTTTCGACATTTAAGAGTCAGTAATGTATGAATCAGGTCGAAGCTTGTATTCTTCGTAAAAATCTTACAAATTTAAATTAAATGCTATTAACATCATTTCTTTTGTCTCTAAAGCACTAAATTTTAATATTCAAAAACAGCATTCAAATTTATTACAATTTGCTGTTTCATAATTAATAAAATTTTACGAAATCAATTTATCCGTTACCTCTCAATATTCAAATAGAGTGTAACTTAGAATAATTTTTTAAATATTTTTGTTCTTTGTAACTAAGCCTGTGAACGAGTACATTAAAGAGTCTTAAATGGACATGGGTTCAACTCCCATCAGTTCCATAATTGCATTCGTGGCCGAGTGGTTGAAGGCACCGGACTCATAATCCGTTTTCCTCTGGAACGTCACTGGTTCGAACCCAGTCGAATGCATATTCCATATTTTTCATATTGTTTTTTTTTAGATCTACTTGTAAACTGATTTATATAGAAATAATTACAGTGATCGTCAAAACTCATGTTAAAGTTAAATCCTCAACAAACAATTAATAATATCGAAAAAAAATTTATAAAAAAAGATATTCCAAATCTCCGCATTGGTGATAATGTTAAAATTGGTGTTAAAATCATTGAAGGTAATAAAGAAAGGGTTCAATTTTATGAAGGAACTATTATTGCTAAAAAAAATAGTGGTCTTAATACAACAATTACCGTTCGAAAAATATTACAAGGTATTGGTGTCGAACGAGTTTTTTTAATCCATTCACCGAAGATGGATTCCATCAGTGTTTTACGCTCATCAAAAGTGAGACGAGCGAAGCTTTATTACTTAAGAAACTTAAAAGGAAAAGCAAGTCGTTTAAAACAAACATTTAAATAAAACTGTGAAATCTAAAATCTTTTAAAATTTTACTAAAAAAAAATTGATTTGTATTAAACTTACGTAGTATAATATAAGTTAGTAAAGTAATTACTTTATATTTATTAAAAATAAGGAGTTATATGGTTACTTATAAAGTGACGTTATTAAGTGAAGAACATGATATCAATTCAACAATTGATTGTAATGATGATGTATTCGTTTTAGATGCTGCTGAAGAACAAGGTATTGAATTACCTTATTCATGTCGTGCAGGTGCATGTTCAACTTGTGCAGGAAAAGTAACAGCAGGTGAGATTGATCAATCAGAACAAACATTCTTAGATGATGATCAAGTAGAAGCTGGATTTGTTTTAACTTGTATCGCATATCCTAAATCAGATTGTACAATTTTAGTACATCAAGAGGATGAATTATACTAATCATAATAACTAAAAAATAAGGAATGACTCAATTTTTAATTTTTAAGTCATTCCTTATTCTTCGATTCATTCGATGAATCATGACTCAACAAAGCTTAGAAGTTTAATTCTGCAGCTTGAACTTTTTCGAATTGTTTTTTCTTTAAAATTAAAGAGACTTGTGTTAATAACACAGATAAACAGAATGCAAGATAACCTAAAATTCTTACAGGGTTTTGTAATACAATTTCAGATTCTTCTTGACCAAAACCACCAGCATTTGGATCAACATTTAATGCTTGATCTGCTTTGACAGTTTCACCTTGTTTTACGATTAAGCTTAAACCAGCTGGAATATTCTGAGCTGTTTTTGTACCATCTGAGCTTACAATTACAATATTGGAATCGCCTTTGTCTGACGTTGTAATTTCTGTAATTTGACCAGCTTGGTTTGCTCCAAATATGTTGACATTACTTTTTTCCCCAGTTGGGTAAACTTGTCCACGACCACGATTACCACCAGCGTAGAAAGGATAAGTTAAATACTTCACATCTGAATCTTTTTGTGGATCTGGTGCCACAACAGGGAAAATTAATTCTTGATGAGTTTTTCCTGCAATTGGTCCAACTACAAAAATATTATCTAATTCAGTACTGTATGGTGAAATAAAAACACCTTTATTCTTTTTCTTAACCTCTTCTGAGATTTGATTTTTAGCCGCTAATTTAAATCCTTTTGGCATCATTAAAATACCACCTACATTTAGATCAGCTTTTTTACCATTTGCACCAATTTGTTGCTTACTTGTGTCGTATGGTACTTTAATTTCAATTTCAAATACTGAATTTGGAAGAACAGCTTGTGGAGCTTCAATTTCAATTGCTTTTTGATTTAAGTGACAATTGGCACATGCTAATTTTCCATTTGCTGCACGTGGATTTGAGTAATTTTGTTGTGCAAAAACTGGATATGCCGATGATTCTTGAACACAAAAACCAAATGAAGTTATAGCAAGCGTTAAAGCAAGTAAAAGACTTTTAAAAAACTTGTTAGTTGCCATAGTTTAAATACTTTTTAAGTATGGATATTTCATTATATAAATTAGTTCTTTAGTAAAAACAAGATACCTAATCCTGAAAAATACAGCAATAATATTGCTGATGATAACAATAATTGTGTTAAAGGATCAGTTGAGGGCGTTAAGATTGCCCCAAGAATTGTTGACATTAATATAATATAACGCCATGCACTTAACATTTGCTTAGGTGATACAATATTTAATAACCCAAGTAATATTTGAAGAATTGGAATTTGAAACGCTAGTCCAGTGCTATAAAATAAGACCAAAATAAATTCAAAATATTGATCAAAAGACCAGAAAGGTTCAAGTACTTCTTCACTATAATTCAAAAAAAAGTTTAACGCTGCTGGAATCAAAGTATAGTAAGAAAAGGCTAACCCTAACCCAAATAAAATTAATGAACCCAATAGTAAAGGTAAAATAATTTTTGTTTCTTTTTTCGTTAAACCTGGTAATAAAAATAATATTAATTGACCGATAACAAAAGGACTAGAAAAAAGTAGTCCAGTATAAAAAGATATTTTAATGGTCGAAATAAAATATTCACCTGGTGATATTTGAAAGAATTTTACATTACTAATAGGCAATTCTAAAATTTTGACTAGACTTTTGACTTCAACGAACGCGATACAAGTTAACAATAAAATTATCCAGAACAAAAGAAAAATTCTTTGACGTAATTCTTCAATATGTTCAGAAAAGGGTAATTCTAATGTTACATTTGTATTATTTGTAAAATTAAAATTAGAATTAGTCGCCATGAAATAAATAATATATTCGTACTATTCTATTAAATTGAAGGTTTTTTTTCAATTAGAAATCTCAATTATAATAATTGAGATTTCTAAAAATCATAAGTTGCTGGAATCAAAGGAATTTCAAACTGAACTTATGATAAATAATTTACAGCTTCTAAGCGAGCAGTTGCTTTTTTTAATTCTACAGAAGCATCTAAGCGAGCTTTGCTTGTTTCTGCATTTTCAACTACAGCAGTTGCTTGTTCTAACTCTTTGATAGCCTCACTTAATTCAATATTAGTAAGTTCTTCAACATCATTTACTAAGACTGTTACTCGATTTCGATCAACTTCAGCTAAACCACCACATAAAATAATTGGGGTCCATTTGTCATTTAATTTTATCCGAAGTAATCCAGTATCTAAAGCTGTGATTAATGCTGCATGACCCTCTAATACCCCTACCTGTCCTGTTAAACTAGGTAAAACAACTTCATCAGCTGTTGTTGAACAAATTACTCTATCAGGGGTAAGAACGCGAATGTTCATAACCATATGTAATACTCCTTATTTTAGAGTTTCTGCTTTTGCAATTGCTTCATCAATGTCACCTACAAGATAAAATGCTTGTTCAGGTAAATCATCTAATTCACCATTTAATACCATTTTGAAACCTTTAATAGTATTTTCTAAACTTACGTATTTACCTGGTGAACCTGTAAAGATTTCAGCAACGAAGAATGGTTGTGATAAGAAACGTTCTACCTTACGAGCACGTGCTACAGTTAAACGATCCTCTTCTGATAATTCATCAATACCTAAAATTGCAATAATATCTTGTAATTCTTTGTAACGTTGTAATGTCTCTTTCACTTCTTCCGCAATTGCGTAATGTTCAGGAGTAACAATTCCTGGTTGTAACATTGTTGACGTTGAATCTAACGGATCTACAGCAGGATAAATACCTTTTGCAGCTAAGTTACGTGATAATACTGTTGTCGCATCTAAGTGTGCAAAAGTTGTTGCTGGAGCAGGATCTGTTAAATCATCGGCAGGTACGTATACAGCTTGAATTGATGTAATTGAACCTTGCGTTGTTGATGTAATACGTTCTTGTAATGCGCCCATTTCTGTCGCTAAAGTAGGTTGGTATCCTACAGCTGATGGCATACGACCTAATAACGCAGATACTTCAGAACCAGCTTGTGTGAAACGGAAGATATTATCAATAAATAATAATACATCTTGTTTGTTTACATCACGGAAGTATTCCGCCATTGTTAAAGCTGTTAAACCAACACGCATACGTGCTCCCGGTGGTTCGTTCATTTGACCATATACTAAGGCTACTTTTGATTCCGAGAAATTTTTCTCGTTAATTACGCCTGACTCTTTCATTTCTTCGTATAAATCATTTCCTTCACGTGTACGTTCACCTACACCACCGAAAACAGATACACCACCATGAGCTTTGGCAATATTATTGATTAATTCCATAATTAATACCGTCTTACCAACACCGGCACCACCGAATAAACCAATTTTTCCACCACGACGGTAAGGAGCTAATAAATCAACTACTTTAATACCCGTTTCAAAAATTGATGGTTTCGTTTCTAATTCAGTAAATGCTGGAGCATCACGGTGAATTGGTAAAGTTTCATCATTTGAAACTGATCCTTGTTCATCAACAGGCTCACCAATTACATTGAAAATTCGTCCTAATGTTGGAGTACCAACGGGTACACTAATTGGAGCACCTAAGTCAACAGCTTCAACACCACGTTTTAAACCATCAGTTGAACGCATTGATACTGCTCGTACTTTATTATCACCTAATAATTGTTGAACTTCAACGATATTTTCTGTACCGTCTGCTAATTCAATTTTAATTGCACTATAAATTGGTGGTAAATTGCCATCAGGAAAGGCGATATCTAATACAGGACCAATAATTTGAGTAACGTAACCTTTATTTAAATTAGTTTTTACCATTTTGATTTAACATATTTAAAATACTTAAGAATAAATATACTTTCACGGTCTTATTTCCCATTTGCAATTTTAACAAATTAGATTTTTAATAATTACCTACCATTGTACAACAAAATTAATTGAATTCTTGAATAGAATCTTATTTTTATGAAACGGAAAAAATAATTAGAACTAAATCAACTATTTTCACTTAAGCGTCCAGTTACTTTTAACCAATTTCGTGCACCTGGATAATTATCAGGCGCTAATTTTAATGCTTGAATCCAGTATTCAGCAGCTTTGTCAAATAATTCTTTTGATAATTCGATATATTCATCCTCTTCCAAACTTTGTGCACGCAAAGCTTGAGAATGATAAATCACGGCAATATTATTTAAAGCCTGGGGAAGGTTAGGATTTAAAGAAAGAGCCTGATGGTAGAATTCTAACGCTTGCGTATATTTACCTGTATTTCCATAAATTAGACCAATATTATAAAGAGTATAACTACGATCATATGGATCTTCTTCCAGTTGAAGTGCCTCATAATAATTTTGTAATGCTTCCGCATATTTCCCTTTCGATTGAGCACTCATACCTGCTCGATAGTACGAAAAGGCTTCTTTTTCTTGTTTACTAGCTGGTAAAACTTTCAAGAGAATATCAGCAATGACTGTGAATGTTTTATCAATAAAATTTCCCATAAATTCTCCTCATAAATGACTATATATCACTAAAATTAAAAATTTTGAGTTATTCTTGATGGATCGAGAATAACTCAAAAAGATTTAAATAGAATTGGATGCAATAAAAGGAAATAGTGATAATATTCGTGCTCGTTTAATTGCTTTTGCTAATTTTCTTTGTTGTTGAACTGTTACACCGGTAGCACGACGTGGAAGAATTTTTCCTTGTTCAGTTACAAATAACGTTAATAAATCAATATCTTTGTAATCAATTTTTTGATTCAAACTAATTGGTGAGTTTTTCTGTTTTTTTGATCCCATAATTTATTTTATTTCTTTATGTATAGTTGGTTTATTACAATGTGGACAATATTTTTTTAATTCTAACCGTTCTGGATTATTTCGACGATTTTTTTGTGTATGATATCGTGAAACACCGGGTGAACGTTTATTTAAATTTGAACGACATTCAGTACATTCTAAAGTAATTAAAATTCGCGTACCTTTATTTTTTGCCATAAAACTTTTATAGTAAGTAATTTTATATTTATTATATTGCCTAAAAAATTTGATCTTATCAAGGTTTAATATGGATTATTGCGAGAAAAATTTTTAGCTAAAAAACTTTTTATTTTTTGCCAAATAGAACTTTTTAAGCTAAACTCCAATTTATTAATAATTCTTAAAATATTTCATTACTCAAGACGATATGGCTAATAGTAAATCAGCAGAAAAACGAATTCAAATTAATGAACGAAATCGATTACAAAATCGTTGGTATAAAAGTTCAGTGAGAACTCTAACGAAAACTTTTCTTAAAGAGCTCGATGCTTCTAAATCTTCAAATAACCCTGAAGATAAAGAAAAATTACAAAACCTTTTAAATTCAGTTTATAGTTTAATTGATAAAGGTACGAAAAAGAATGTATTTCATAAAAATACTGCAGCAAGAAAAAAAGCACAATTAGCATCTTATTTAAAAACAGTATAAATGAAATAATTATTTATCTTAGAATTTTGTAAGTTAAGAAGATTTTTGATTTTCTTAACTTATCAAAAAAAGTTCAAAATCAGGCACTGCCTAATCTGAACATAATTGATTCATAAATTTACTAACAAAAATTATGAAAAAAAATATGAATTATATTAATGCTCTTCCAGATTTTCTGGCGATGCAACGAATAAGCTTTTGTTGGTTTATTACTCAAGGTTTAACAGAAGAGTTAGCTCTATTCTCTAGAATCCAAGATTTTAGTCAGAATACTGAATATCTTATGTTTGGAGAAGAATATAGTTTAATAAAACCATCTTATAGTTTACTAATTGCTAGAAAATATAGTGGAAACTATAGAGCTCAATTAGTTATTCCAATTGAAGTACGTAACAAAGTAGTTAATAGTATTCGATATAATAATCAGTTCCCAATCATTACTCTACCCTTAATGACAACCGATGCAACGTTTATAATTAATGGATGTGAACGCGTTATTGTTAGTCAAATTATTCGAAGTCCAGGTGTTTATTTTGAAAAAAATAAAAATCAAAAAATACGAAATCAATTTAAACGAAAATTATCAACAGATATTCATAAATTAAGATCATTTATACCTTCTGGTGAAGCTTTTATTTCTGAATTTGATCTATTTTTTCCTATTCCAACACCAATTTATGATCCAATCAAAAAGAAAAAAAAAATTATTCCACAATGGAATCATAATTCAGTTTATTATTACTCTATTAAATATCTAAAACAAACCCGAAAAAATTTCTCTTTTTATTTTTTAAAGTGTTTTAAATTATATCGAATTGTTTCCAAAACTAAGAAAACTGATTCCAAAGTTCAATTAATCAATTTATTCTTAAAATGGTTAAAATTGAAGAATAATTCTCAAGATTTAAGAATTAATTCCGACGTCAATCAATTAGCGTATCTATTAAAATATTTCAATTTCTTATTAAGATTATTAATCAAATATGAAATTGTTCAATCAAATTGGCTTCAAAAAAAAACTGTTATCAATGAGAATTTTCGAAAATGGTTAAAATACTTTTTTAGCGTAAATAAAATCGATTTCTCAGGAGCTAATGAAATTTCAGAAGAACAATTGTTAGACCTATGTTTTACATATGATAAATTTCTATTGAATTCACAAACATTTACTCAGATTCAATTTAATTCACAATTCTTTTTCGTTACCAAAGAACCACAAAATTGGTTAATCGAAATGAGTAATTTTTCATTTTTAAAACAAAAAGTTAAAGAGATAGCTCCAAAATTAAATGATATAAAAAATTTAATTGAACTTAAAAACTTACGGCCTACTATTTATTTTTCTAGAAGTTTAAAAGAACAATTAAAATATATTTTCGGAAAAAATAAATTATCTTATAAACCTGATCGTCATAAATACCTAAAAACTAAGACACAATTCCTTCTTTATAATAAAGATCATGAAATTAAAACCAATTATCATAGAAAATATGATGAAAAGGATTTATATACAGCAACTTTAATCCCTGAATATGGTTCTTGGATTCGATTTGGATTTCAAAAAAATACAAAAATTAACTCATATAAATATCCATTAAAAAATCAAGAAGATGAGATTATTATTCAATTAGATAGAATTAATCAGAAACCAATTCTTTATTTATTAAAAGAAATGGGATTAACAGACTTAGAAATTTACAAAAATCTTCAATACTCAGACTTTTTCTATTTTACTAAACCATTATTAATAAATTCAAAACGTTTAAATCAACCATTATCTCGATTTAATCTAAGTTCAAGTTATTTCAAAAATATTTCAGAATTTTCAAGAATTTTTGATCCAACATATTACCGATTAGGAAGAGTTGGCCGATTAAAACTTAATAATCGTCTAAATCTAAAAATAAGTGAAAGAGTGCAAACAATAACTTATGAAGATATTTTTGCAATTACTGATAAATTAATTAGTTTAACTACTTCTAAAACTGTTCAAGATGATATTGATCATTTAAAAAATCGACGAGTCCGTTCTGTTGGAGAATTATTACAAAATTTATTCAGAATTGGATTCCAAAGATTAGTCAGAAAATTACGTAATCAAACGAATAAAATTGATTCAAGTCAGTTACTAAGTTTTAATGTCATAAACGCAACAGTAAGAGAATTTTTTGGTTCAAGTCAATTATCTCAATATTTAGATCAGACAAATCCATTATCGTCTCTTACTCATCGACGTCGAATTAGTGGTTTAGGTCCAGGAGGATTTGATCGTGATCGAATCAGTTTTGCTGTTCGTGATATTCACCCAAGCCATTATGGTCGAATTTGTCCAATTGAAACTCCTGAAGGCCAAAATGTTGGATTAATTGCTTCTTTAACGACATGTGCAAGAGTAAATAAATCAGGATTTTTAGAGACTCCATTTTGGCGAGTCTTAAATGGAAAAGTCATAAAAACTGGACAACCCATTTATTTAACAGCAGATATTGAAGATTTTTATAAAATTGCACCTGCAGATATTGCGACCAATAAAGAAAATTATTTAATTAAAAACATTATTCCAGTTCGTTACAAACAAGATTTTATTAATGTTACTCCTTCAGAAGTTGATTTTATTGCTATCTCTCCAATTCAAGTTGTTTCTGTCGCAGCTTCTTTAATTCCATTTTTTGAACATGATGATGCGAACCGAGCTTTGATGGGGTCGAATATGCAACGACAATCTGTTCCCTTAATTCTTCCTCAAAAACCAATTGTTGGAACTGGATTAGAAAATCAAATTGCCATTGATTCTGGTATGACATTAAGTGCCCAGTCGTCGGGTGTTGTTAATTTTGTAACAGCAAATAAAATTGTTATAAAAGAGACTAATGGAAAAAAACTTATTTATAAACTACAAAAATATCTTCGTTCGAATCAACAAACTTGTATTAATCATCGTCCAATTGTTTGGCAAGGTGAAAAAATAAAATCGGGGCAAATTTTGACAGATGGTCCTGCAATAACAAGTAGTGAACTATCATTGGGTCAAAATGTGTTAGTTGGTTATATGCCATGGCAAGGGTATAATTTTGAAGATGCAATTTTGATAAGTGAAAGATTAGTTTATGATGATATATTTACTTCAATTCATATTGAAAGATACAAAATTGAAATTGATCGAAATTCTGAAACATCCGAACGAACAACAAAAAATATACCAAATTTAAGTGTATTAGAAGTTAAACATTTAAACGATGATGGAATTGTTACCGTTGGGACATTCGTTAAGCCAGGTGATATTTTGGTAGGAAAAGTTATTTCAAATAATACCTCAGAGCAACTTCCTGAATCAAAATTATTGCGTGCTATTTTTGGTGCAAAAGCTAAAGGTGTTAAAGATAACTCTTATCGAATGCCAGATGGTGAATATGGTCGGGTAATTGAGACAGTCACATTTAATCGTCGAACGAAGTTAACATATAAATTTGAAAAAATTTATGTATTTATTGCTCAAATTCGAAAAATCCAAGTGGGTGATAAAATTGCTGGACGTCATGGAAATAAAGGAATTATTTCACGAATTTTACCACGACAAGATATGCCTTTCTTACCAGATGGAACTCCAATTGATATTATCTTAAATCCTTTAGGTGTACCCTCACGTATGAATGTAGGTCAATTATATGAATGTTTGTTAGGATTCGCAGGTGACAAATTAAATTCACGTTTTAAAATTTTACCATTTGATGAAATGTATGGATTGGAAATCTCACGTATTTTAATCAATAAAAAATTAAGACAAGCATCGATAGCTAAAAATGAAAGCTGGTTATTTAATCCTTATGCGCCAGGCAAAATGGTTTTAATTGATGGAAGAACCGGAACAGAATTCGAAAATCCTATTACAGTTGGAAATGCTTATATGCTAAAATTAATTCATTTAGTTGATGATAAAATGCATGCCCGAGCAACGGGTCCTTATTCTTTAATTACACAACAACCATTAAGAGGAAAAGCTCAACATGGAGGCCAAAGATTTGGTGAAATGGAAGTATGGGCTCTAGAGGGATTTGGTGCAGCTTTTACATTAAAAGAGTTATTAACAATAAAATCAGATGATATGCAAGGTCGTAATGAAACATTAAATGCTATTGTAAAAGGACAACAAATTCCGAAATTTGGAATTCCAGAATCATTTAAGGTTTTATTACATGAGTTACGTTCGATTGGATTAGATATGAGTACTTATAAAATTGAAAAATTTAGTTTCCATAAAAAATATGAAGTTGAAGTCAACTTAATCGAAAAGTATAATGCTTTATCTAAAACGTTTTCTCCTACTTCAAATATAAACGATATTTCATTTTAATACCAATGATAGAGTCTACGAAAGAATTTGATTATATAAAAATTAAATTAGCCTCTCCTTTTAGGATATTACAATGGGCAAACCGAAGATTACCAAATGGTCAATTTGTAGGAGAAGTTCAAAAATCTGAAACGATCAATTATCGGACTTTTAAACCAGAAATGGATGGTTTATTTTGCGAACGGATTTTTGGACCGAGTAAAAGTTTAGAATGTGCATGTGGCAAATATAAACGTGTTCGTTATGAAGGTCTTATATGTGAAAGATGTGGAGTGGAACTTACTGAATCACGAGTTCGACGACATAGAATGGGTTATATTAATTTAATTTATCCTGTTACACATGTATGGTATATTAATAGTCGTCCTAATTTTATGGCACTCTTATTAGAAGTTGAAGAGTGTGAAAAAAAACTTGATACGACTTATACAACACATTCAGAGCAGTGTAAAAAATGTGAAGGATTAAAGTTAACAACTTCAACTATTGTCGACTTATGGGATGAAAGAATAAAAAGAATAAAATTATCTTCTTTAGCTTACTTTATTGCTGAAGACGAAATTTCATTTTATGGATTGCATTGGGATTTACAACAGTATCGTAGAAGCCGAGAATTAGGTTATAGTGGTTATCCATTAAAACCTTATCCAAAGCCACAAAATCGAAGATATAATACTCCAAAATATTTACTCCGTGCAACACCTAATTTTTTAATTGGAGCACCCTTAATTAAAAGAGAACTAGAAAAACTTAGTTTAAAATCAGAAATTTTTAGAATGAGATGCTTTATTTTAGTCTGTACAAAAGTTCTGAATAAGGAAAATCCAATCTATGATGAATCCAGATGGTTTCGAAAATGGGAACAGCAAAGAATTTATAAAATTCGTGAGCAAACAATAAAAAGAATCAGAATTTTAGAAAATTTAGTTGGAACTGGATCTAGTCCAGCTTGGATGATCTTAACAATTTTACCTGTGATTCCTCCAGCTTTAAGACCTATGATTCAATTAGAAGGGGGACGTTTTGCAACCTCAGATTTAAATGAATTATATCGTCGTATAATAACCAGAAATAATCGATTGCTGAGATTATTAGAAATTGATGCTCCCCAATTAATTATTCGTAATGAAAAACGATTATTACAAGAAGCAGTTGATACGTTAATTGATAATGGAAAAAGAGGTAAAATTGCTTTAAGTGCTAATAATCGCCCATTAAAATCTTTGTCAGATATTATCAAAGGAAAACATGGTCGCTTTCGTCAAAATTTACTAGGAAAACGAGTTGATTATTCAGGTCGTTCTGTCATTGTCGTAGGACCAAGTTTAAAATTAAATCAATGTGGCTTACCTTATGAAATGGCAATTGAATTGTTTCAACCCTTCATCATTCGTGAATTAATTAATCAAGGTTTAGCAAGTAATATGAAAATTGCTAAAAATTTAATTCAACAAAATGAATCCATCATAGATCCAGTTTTAGAAAAAGTTTTAAAAAGTCATCCTATTTTTCTAAATCGGGCTCCTACTTTACATCGATTAGGAATTCAAGCTTTTGAACCTATTTTAGTTCAAGGACGTGCGATAAAATTGCATCCATTGGTTTGCTCAGCTTTTAATGCGGATTTTGATGGTGATCAAATGGCAGTACATATTCCTTTATCACAAGAAGCTCAAGCTGAATGTTACATGTTAATGTTAGCACCATATAATTTTTTATCACCCGCAAACGGTGAACCAATTATTATGCCAAGTCAAGATATGGTTTTAGGTTGTTATTATTTAACAGTCAATAATATGAAACAGTTACTTGGTTCAAGTCATTATTTTGCAAACTTAAATGATGTTATTTTAGCGTATAACCAAAATAAACTTGAAATTCATAGCACAATTTGGATTCGAATAAATGATAATAAGGATAATTTAAGTTTCTCTAACCTAGTCAAAACAATCGAATTAAATGATGAAACAATCATTGAGTATTACGAAGATAGACAAATTCGAAAAACAAAAGATGGAGAAATTATCGTGACGTATCTACAAACAACGACGGGTAGAGCCATTTTAAATTATATCATTCAAAAAACTTTAAATTTTTTATAAATAAAAAGTGAAAGACTCAAAAATTTTTATGAAAAATTATATTTATCAAAATAGTCTAGTTGGTAAAAAACAACTTCGTCAATTATTAGCATGGAGTTTTACCAATTATGATTCTATGCAAGCTTGTGCATTAGCAGACGAATTAAAGTATTTAGGGTTTAAGTATGCCAGTCAAGCGGGAATTTCGATTAGTATTGAAGATTTAAGAATTCCATTTGTTAAAAATTTAATGCTAGAAAAGGCAAATCAAGAAATTATAAATGCTGAAAAGATTTATTTTAAAGGAAAAATTACCGATGTTGAAAGATTTCAAAAAATTATTGATACATGGAGTCTAACGAGTGAGTCTTTAAAAGAACAAGTTATTTATTACTTTAAGAATTATGATCCATTGAATTCAGTTTATATTATGGCATTTTCTGGAGCTCGAGGTAATTTATCTCAAGTTCGTCAATTGGTAGGTATGAGAGGGCTGATGTCGGATCCGAGTGGTGAGATTATGAAGTTACCTATTAAAAAAAATTTCCGCGAGGGATTAACTATCACTGATTATCTAATGTCTGGTTATGGGGCTCGAAAAGGTATCGTAGATACAGCTTTAAAAACAGCCAATTCTGGATATCTAACACGTCGGTTAATCGACGTAGGACAAGATATATTAATTCGTGAAAAAGATTGTTTAACGACGCATTCATTAGTTCTTAAAGCAACATCAAAAACCCGTGATTTCATATATGAGAAAATATTAGGTCGTGTTATCAGTAAACCTATTTTTGATCCAGAAACAGAAGAATTAATTGCAAAAGCAAATGTTCAATTAACTCCAAGTTTAATTGATAAATGTAAAAAGAAACAAATTACTGAATTTTATATTAAGTCACCCTTTACCTGTAATTTATATAGAGCTATTTGTCAAAAATGCTATGGATGGGATTTAGCAAACGAGAATTTAGTTGATATTGGTGAAGCTGTTGGTATTTTAGCAGGTCAATCGATTGGTGAGCCAGGTACACAACTAACAATGCGAACTTTCCATACGGGCGGTATTTTTACTTCCGAAGCTCGACAACAAATTATTAGTCCCGTAAACGGAGTCGTAAGATTTTCCAAAATTTTAAAAGGTATTGTATTGAGAACAAATCGAGGTGAAGATGTTTTAATTACAAAAAACTCTGGTTCGATCATAATAATTCCCGAAAGTAAGAATCAAAATTTAGTTAAAATAGAAGTTCTTAAAAACACTATTTTGTTTCCTAAAAATAATCAATATGTTTTAAAAGATACAGTTATTGGAGAATTAATAAATACTAATAAACAAGTTAAAACAGAAATTAAACCTATTTTAAGTGATACTTGTGGTGAAATTTTTATGCCACGATTAAAAAATAAAGTTAATTTACTAAACAATAATAAATTACTTTGGATTTTATTTGGGCAACTTTATAATAGTCCAAGAAATTCGTTTATAAATTTTTATCCTGATTATAAATTGAATAGACATAGTTTTATTTTTAGAACTAAAATTATAAATCATTATTCTGGATTTGTTGAATTTATTAACAAAAAACAAAATTTATATCAGCGGTTAATCCGAATTATCAATCATAAATATTCGTTACAAAATGCGCATTTAAAAAAATTAACGAATGATCGAGGATATAAAAATCATCTATTACATTTTGATAATAAAAAATATCTTTTACGTATCCAATCGAAAAAGTCAAAATTATACTTACAAGTAACGCGAAATAAACAAATTGGAATTTTACTGACAAATCAATTTAGAACTTTAACAGGCGGAACGTTATATTACGATCATAGAAATTTTTTCAAATGTAATAATATTAATAAAAATATTTCGTATCTCAATCAAAGTCATTCAGCAACGAAATATAAATCTATGGTTTCACATAGAACAATCATTTGGTTAGGAGAAGAACTTCATCAAGTTAATTGTGAACCAAATATTTTATTGGTCGAACATGGTGATTTTATTTCTGAAGGATTTGAATTAATTCCAGGGCTTTTTTCGAAAACGTCTGGAATTGTTGTTATTCGTCAAAAAAATAATCTTATACAAACAATTTCAATTAAATCTGGTTTAGTCTATGAAGGAAAAAAATTTAAAAACACTTCAAAAAAACTATATTTTCCAGGTGAAATAATCCTTTCTAATATTTGTGTGAAACAATTATCATTTTGTGAAAATATAACCGGAAAAAATATAGAACAATTATTAGTTCGTCCAGTTGAAATTTATGAATTTCCTCATTTAATTCCAGAAAATAGAAATTTATCCAATAAAAAAAATCAAGATTCTAATTTAAAATTAGAATTAAATTCAATCTATTTATATAAATCAAATCAAAAAATTAAGGGAACTAAAAATTTAAACTTAATTTCAAATTTATTAGTTTTTAAACCAAATACCTTCATAAATCAAAATGTCAATATTGAATTATTTCATAATCACAAAACAGACTCAATTGATTTCAATCTTAGTGAAAAATTTAATTTAAATAATTACATTTCTCCGAATTTACGCTACAAAAATATCCAATCATGTTTTTTAATTCAACCAAATCAATTTGTTGATAAATATATGACATTAGGTTATTTAGAAGCCATAACTTTAAATTCATTAGAAATTGTTAAATTCAAAGTTAAAAATAAAGAGAATAAACAAATTCTTTTAATTTCAAATAAAGATTGTTTAACGATCAAAAAAACTCGATTTCCAAATAAAAAGGTAAATGATTTTATTATCAATAGTACAAATGTAAATGAAACAGGAAAAGTTATTATTGAAAATAATAATTTACTCACGTTACAAAAAGGTAGACCCTATTTTTTCCCAAATTGTAAAAATGAAGATCTGATAAATAAAACAAACTTAGAATATAAAACTATTTCTCCTGATCGTATTTCTCCGCGAATTCAGACAAATCATTATATTTCTTTAAATTATTACAATATGATGAAACTTTCGACAATAAGAAACACGAATATGAATCGTTTCTTAAAAAAGAAAGTAACTGTTAAAGCAGAATTTTCCAAATTTCTTTTAAAAAGAAATGGTAAATTATATAGTTCATTGATTCCTCAATTTATTAAAAAATTCTCAATTAATAACTCTCGAGCAAACCTAAAATGTGGTTCACTCTTAAGACCTGAAAATTTAAAACAGAAGATTCCTGGAAAAATAGACCGAACGTTATTACTCCAAAGTTCCGATATAAATCAATCACAATATAAAGATAAAAATGAAAGAAATTATCAATTAACTTTGGTTAAGTTTTTTGAGTATCCGTTCTCAAAAACGAATCGGTCCATTGGCCTTTATTCAATAACAGAAGATTATTTCGAACAAGATGTAAATAGTGTTTTCTGTAAAAATAGTGAATTTATTGACAATGGTGAAACGATTGGTTTATTAAATCTTGAAAAAGAAATTACTGGGGATATTGTTCAAGGTTTACCTAGAATTGAAGAAATTTTAGAAGCGAGAAAGAAAAATTTAACGGTTAAGAGAATGCCGACAAGTCAAAAAAAAGGATTATTAATTCAGAAAACGAGTTTAGATCCAAACTTTGAATTTAGAAAATTAGGAACTGCTGTTCAAGAGAATGATAAAATTAATCCTCATAAATTATTAAAAGTTTATTTTAATTATTATGGTTTGATAAAATTATTTGCTTGCGATCAGCGTCGAGTCATTAAATCGAATCGTCTCATTCAAAACTATGAAGGAAGTTATAAAAGTTTTAAAAAAGTTCAATCATTTATTTTAAATTCTGTTCAATCTGTTTATAAATCACAAGGAGTTTCAATCAATGATAAACATTTAGAGGTTATCATTAAACAAATGACTACAAAAGTTTTAATTACATATGAAGGAAACACACCACTTTTAAGACGCGAAGTCGTTGATTTATATCATATTCAATATATTAATGAAGTTATTCAAATCCAAAGCAAACAATCGGCATGTTATGTACCATTATTACTTGGCATTACAAAAGCTGCTTTAAATAATCCAAGCTTTATTTCAGCCGCAAGTTTTCAAGAAACAACACGAGTTCTTACAAAAGCTGCCATTGAAGGAAGGATTGATTGGTTACGAGGTTTAAAAGAAAATATTATTATTGGACACTTGATTCCAGCTGGAACTGGATCAAAGAACTATCGAAATTGTTTTAAAAAACCAATGTTAACAAAATTAAAGTTTAATCCAACATTTAACAATATTAACAATCCCTAATAAAAGCTAGACAAGTTTTTTAATGTTTGCTAGGATTTCAGCTAGAAATTTTGTATATTTAATTAAGTAATTTAAAATTTTATGTCTGATATAAGTTTATCCCAATTACTGGAAGCTGGCGTCCATTTTGGCCATAAAGCCTACCGTTGGAACCCAAAAATGTTCCCTTATATTTATAGCGAAGTAAATAATATTCATATTTTAGATTTAGTACAATCTGCAACCTTATTAAAAGAATCGAATAAATATTTGGAATCAGCGGCTCGCGAAGGAAAAACGTTTTTATTTATTGGTACAAAACGTCAAGCCAGTACTTTAATTGCCCAAGAAGCAAAACGCTGTGAATCATTTTACGTGAATCATCGTTGGTTAGGTGGAATGCTTACAAATTGGTCAACTTTAAAAGAAAGAATTGAACATTTAAAAGATCTTGAACAACAAGAAGCAGATCATACATTTGATCTATTAACAAAAAAAGAAGCGGCTCTACGTCGAAAAGAATTAAAAAAATTACGTCAACATTTAGATGGTATAAAAACAATGCAAACGCTACCAGATGTTGCTATTGTTATTGACCAGAAACGCGAAATGACAGCCATTCGAGAATGTCAAAAATTAGGAATTCCAATTGTTTCAATCTTAGATACAAATTGTGATCCTGATTTAATAGATGTCCCTATTCCCGGAAATGATGATGCAGTTCGATCAATAAAATTAATCTTAAAATCCTTAACTGATAGTATTATTAAAGGTAAATCTGAATTAAATTAAAAAAAATTTATAACCAATTTTAGATAATTATATGAAAACAGAAATTGATGCTCAAACAGTTAAAAAACTGCGTGATGTAACTGGCGCAGGTATGATGAATTGTAAAAAAGCGTTAACAGACAATGATGGAGATTTTGAAAAAGCAGTTGAAGCATTACGACTAAAAGGTATGGCAACTGCAGATAAAAAAGCAAGTCGAAATACAAATGAAGGTATCATTTATGCTTATATTCATACCGGTAGCAAATTAGGTATTTTAGTTGAAGTTAATTGTGAAACCGATTTTGTAGCTCGTCGTTCTGAATTTACTGATTTGGCAAAGAATATTGGTATGCAAATTGCTTCAAATCCAGAAATTCAAGTGGTTTCAACATCTGATATTTCACAAGAAACGAAAGATAAAGTCTCTCAATTTGAAAGTGCAAAAGAAGATTTACAAAATAAACCTGAAGAAATTCGAGATAAGATTATTCAAGGACGCGTAGAAAAAAGTTTAAAAAAACAAGTCTTGTTAGAACAAGAATATATTCGCGATCCAAATATAACTGTTAATGAATATATTAAACAAGTAGTTGGAGTTTTAGGTGAAAATATTAAAGTTAGTCGGTTCACTCGTTATGTTCTAGGAGAAACAGAAGAATAAGTTTACTTTTATCTTTTTTTAAAAAATTAATCAATAATTTTTTAAAAAAAGATGACTGACTCTTCTTGCAATAAAGAAGTAATTTTGTTTATTTCTATTTATAAACTTTAATAAACGTTAATCGAAAATTCGATATGTCATATAAGATAGGATTTATTAATGGGTGTATTCAAAATTATTTTTTAGTAATTATTTTTAGTAATTATCGTAATCAATAAAGAGTTATTTATAAAATATTTAGGAGTTTAATTTTTGAATCGTAATGAAATAATTGGGACTTTTACAGGTAAGACGTTGGGGTACGCGGTACAAGGTGTAGCTTATTATAAAATTGCTGAAGCACTGAATCCACAAAGTGTAATTTTAATTAGAACTGGTACAAAATACGGTATCAAAATTCTTAATTATACTGCTAAGAAGTACGTTAGGACAGATTTTAAAAGCGAAACAATCTTCTCGGATGCGATTGATGCAAGTTTTTTCGCAGATTAAATTTTAAATCCAATAAATATTAATATGAGACTTACATTCACTCTTCAGGATGCTCAAGAAATATCTTCAAACGCTTATCGTGCATTTATTTCAACATTTCACTACAAGTCAGATGAATCCGATTCTGATTTCTATTCTGATAACTCAGACTCTGAGTTATCAGAATAGAAATCAGATATTTTTGGGTGCGATGATATTACACCAGAAGTAGAAAGGATGGTAGAAAATAACTGGGAAATTTGCGATCCGCTTGATGAAGTTTATGGCACGACAACATCTAAACTAATTAAAGAAACAGTAAGTACAGCAACAGAAGAAACTCAATGTGCTGGGCTTAAATTTTTTAATGATATGACACCGGGTGAAGACCGAGGTTTAATTGCAACTTGCACAGGGATATCTTATTGGTGCTGTTGTGAAACCATTAAAAAAGTATCTCCAATCATAGCTGAAGCAACTACTAATTTAATGTATTGATTTATACTATATACTAACTAAACTGGATTTAGTTTCATTATAGAGCATTTCAGAGACCTCTCAGAAGACATTTCAATATCAGTACCCCTCCATAAAAATATTCTATTCATTTATACCCATCTTATTCTAAAAATAGGGTAAACCCTCGGAGTGCTAATTTACTCCTATCGAATTCCTAAATTTATTTTTTATTAAAAGTTATTTCTATATAAATTGTTACATAAATCAACAGAAAAAGCCATGTGTAAGCTGGACTTCGAATATCTGTAACCGTATCAATTATGTAGTTAATCTGTCCGTTAACGTAATCCGAAAGAAAGTGCGTGATCCATTCGATTATTATCATTTTGATTTTATTAAATAAATAATTTTAACTGACCTATATCCTAACACTTCGATTTAATTAAAAGATGAGCCGTCTTCATATGGAGAATCAGTCTCCGTCCAGGAAGTTGGACGGGCATCCTCTGCTGGACGTTCACAGATATCTTCTTGCATAAACTCAGGGACAAACTCACGCATCAATCCAGTACCCCGAACGTCAGAATCATCTTTACCTTGTTCACGGGCAGTTTGTTTAAATATTTCCATATTGAGTTTTTCCTGGGCACCCATATTCACTTCAGACATAATCATCTCCTCCATATAGCCATCGGCCATCAAAAAATAATTTGAAAAGTATTCATAAGTATTCATAATACATTTTTAATGAAATATTACCTTTGTTAGAATAAGTAGTAAGACTTATATTATGTAAGGCACGTATTTTTAGATGTTTTTGTAATAAATGATAAAGATAAAATATTTTTTTTTGAAAATAGAATAAAAACATTAATTGGTTAATATGAAATTAACCAATTAATGTTTTTACTTTAGTAGTGTTTACTGAAACAAATTAGTAACGACCACCTTCTGGATTTGCTTGAACAGCATAACTCTTAATAGTGTAAGCAATATGACGACCGCCACATTCTT
>Ga0316201_10000028_pt1 | contig 56434 bp, 53 predicted proteins | sample CS6wburrow_MG_FD_204516 | JGI IMG/M metagenome (GOLD analysis project Ga0316201, IMG submission 204516) | Coastal sediment microbial communities from Delaware Bay, Delaware, United States - CS-6 worm burrow | ecosystem: Environmental > Aquatic > Marine > Coastal > Sediment | place: USA...
TGGCACCGAATAAACTTCTTTCTAAACAATATATTACGGATCTTCGGACTTAGTTGGCACGCTGCTTGCTTTATCTACGGTACAGGCGATATTGCCGTTTGCACGAAATGAAACTCTCAATTCATGGAGAACCAGAGATGAAGAAGCAACAAGGTTTTACACTTATCGAACTCATGATCGTAGTCGCGATCATTGGTATTTTGGCGGCAATCGCTATTCCTGCTTACCAGGACTACACGATCCGCGCGCAGGTATCTGAAGGTCTGAGCCTCGCAGGCGGCGCGAAAGCAGCCGTGTCTGAGTACACAATGGACGTTGGCCGCTTCCCGACCACTAACGCGCTTGCAGGTCTTTCCGCTGCAAACACGATTCGTGGCAAGTACGTTACTGGAGTCAACAACGCCATTGGTGTTATTTCTGTCACCTACGGCGGCTCTGCTCACACAACGATTGCGGGCCAAACGCTGGTGCTTTCTGCTGCTACCAACGCAGGTAGCGTTGAGTGGATCTGCAAATCAGGTGGCAATATCGCTAACAAGCATCTGCCCGCAGCCTGCCGCACCTAAGACACCTTGTTTCAGGGCATAACGCCCTGGCCAAAGCGTCAAGAAAGCCCCGCTTCGCGGGGCTTTTTTTATTGCAACGGATCTGCAGTGTGATTGCCGTCACAATAGTGAACGATAACGCCGTCATAAAAGCGCGATGGTCGTATAACTGAGTTAAAATAACAGGGAGACCGATTTGGCAAGAGAGACTATGAAATCAACTGTGAAGGGTTTTACGCTGATTGAGCTGATGATCGTAGTTGCGATCATCGGAATTCTGGCTTCGCTTGCCATTACCGCCTACCAGACCTACACGATTCGCGCACAGGTGGCAGAAGGATTGAATTTGGCATCATCTGCAAAGACGCCTGTTGTCGATTCCTTTCTGCAAACAGGCCGGCCACCGGCCGATCGGGCGGAAGCCGGAATGAGTCCTCCGGCATCGGACACTTCAGGCAACTTTGTGTCCAGCGTAGCGATCAGCGACGGCAGGATCGATGTTACGTTCGGCAACCGGGCGCACGCACAGATTTCGGGTAATTCGCTCTCCTTCACGCCCTACCTGGCCGGGGCAAATGCCGTCTCGTGGCGATGTGGCTCCGCGGCAGCACCTGGCGGAGCGCCGATGGGCGGCGGTGGCGTAGACGCCGTCTACCAGCCGGGCAACGTGCCGACGCGCTATCTTCCCACCGTTTGCAGGCCCTGATCGACCGGTTTTTTGCCCGCCAGAACGCCGAAATGCCCTATTTCGGCGTTTTACTTAATCAATTTCAGTAACTGTGAACCTCCGCACAAAATCGAGTTGAATCGAGGGGTTGGATCAGTGAGACTGTAACGCTCGGAGATTAGCGACAGTCTGAAATACCTATGGCAGCAACAGCATCCCAATCCAATCTTGCGGGCCTGCCCCGGCGCCTGGTACAGGACGGTATCATTGCCGAAGACCGCCTGCAGGAGGCCACTGCGGCCGCGAAAAAGGAAAAGCTGCCTCTCATTGCGTACCTCGTCGGCGCAGATCTCGCCAACTCTCGAGCAATTGCGGTCGCCGCCTCGCACGAATTCGGCGTTCCGCTACTTGATCTGGACGCGGTCGAAATCGATCTTGACGTCGTTCGCTCAGTTGACCAGAAGCTCATTTCGAAGCATCGCGTACTGCCGCTGGTAAAACGTGGTCAGCGCCTGTTTCTCGGCATATCGGACCCAACCAATCTGCAGGCCATCGACGACATCAAGTTTGCCACCAGCATGCGTGTGGACCCGGTCGTCGTCGAACAGGACAAGCTGGAAGAACGAATCGGCAAGGCAATCGACGCCGTCGATACCAGCATGGGCGATCTGGATGACGACGACTTCGATCTCGAGAATCTCGATATTGGCGGTGAGGAGGACGAACGCGAGGATGAGGCTCGTGATGATATCGAAGACGCTCCGGTGGTTCGCTTCGTCAACAAAGTATTACTGGACGCGATCAAGCGCGGAGCCTCCGACGTACACTTCGAGCCCTATGAGAAGAAGTTCCGTGTCCGAACTCGCCTCGACGGTGTGCTTTCCGAAGTTGCGTCGCCGCCGGTCGTGCTCGCCAACAAGGTGTGTGCCCGACTGAAAGTCATGTCCCGCATGGATATTGCAGAACGTCGAGTTCCCCAGGATGGCCGAATCAAGATGCGCCTGTCCAAGAACCGAGCCATCGATTTCCGCGTGAATACTTGCCCCACGCTGTTCGGCGAGAAGATCGTGCTGCGTATCCTCGATCCTTCGAGCGCCAAGCTGGGCATCGAAATGCTGGGTTACGAGGACGGACAACGTGCCTTGTACGAGAAGCATCTCGCCAAGCCTTACGGCATGATCCTGGTAACGGGACCGACGGGTTCCGGTAAGACCGTTTCGCTCTACACAGGCCTGAACCTTCTTAACACCGATTTTCGGAATATTTCGACCGCGGAGGATCCGGCGGAAATCAACCTGCCCGGCATTAACCAGGTCAATGTGAACCCGAAAGTGGGCCTGACGTTTGCATCGGCCCTGAAGGCATTTCTGCGCCAGGATCCGGACGTCATCATGGTCGGCGAGATTCGAGACCTGGAGACAGCCGAGATTGCGATCAAGGCCGCACAGACCGGTCACCTGGTGCTCTCTACCCTGCACACCAATGACGCGCCGAAAACACTGACACGCCTCGTCGACATGGGCGTCAAACCCTATGCTATCGCGACGTCGGTCAGCCTTATCATTGCGCAGCGCCTGGCACGGCGCCTCTGCGGCAACTGCAAAGAAGTCCGAGACGTGCCGAAAGAGGCGCTGTTGAAAGAAGGCTTCAACGACGCTGAAATTGAGGCCGGGCTTTCGATCTTCGCTCCGGTTGGCTGCAAACAGTGTAATGAAGGCTACAAAGGTCGTTTGGGCATTTTCCAGGTCATGGAAGTCTCGGAAACAATGGGCCGCATCATCATGGAGGATGGCAACGCCATGCAGATCTCTGACCAGGCCGCCAAAGAGGGCGTCATAGATCTGAGGAGAGCAGGTTTGAACAAAGTCAAGGAAGGGGTTACCAGCCTTGAAGAGGTTAACCGAGTTACAATTGAGTAGACACGAGCGGGTTTAACGGACGAGAAAGATGGCTGAAGCAGCAACGATGAGTACGCCTTTCCTCTGGGAAGGTACCGACAGGAATGGAAAGAAGGTCAAGGGCAAGAGCCTTGCCAGCAACGAGGCGTCCGTGCGCGCCGACCTTCGTCGCCAGGGCGTCGTACCAACACGTATTCGCAAACAGCGTCAGGCGCTGTTCTCGGGCGGCTCCCGGATCGAAACGGCCGATATCGCCATATTCAGCCGGCAGCTGGCAACCATGCTCTCTGCTGGTATTCCCTTGGTACAGGCGTTCGAGATCGTCGGTAATGGTCACGAGAACGCCGCGATGCAGAAGTTGATTCTCAGCATCAAAGCCGACGTCGAGGGCGGCAGCTCGCTGGCCGAGGCTTTGGCAAAACAACCGCTATACTTTGACGATCTGTTTGTAAATCTCGTCGAGGCCGGCGAACAGGCCGGTGCGCTCGAAACCCTGCTCGACAAGATTGCCACCTACAAGGAAAAGACCGAGGCAATCAAGAAGAAGATCAAGAAGGCGCTGACGTATCCGGCGGCTGTTCTTGCCGTTGCGTTCATCGTTACGACGATTCTTCTGATTTTTGTTATTCCCTCATTTGAAGACCTCTTCCAGGGCTTCGGCGCGGACCTTCCGGGCTTCACTCGAATGGTGATTGACCTGTCTGCCTTCGTACGGTCGAACGGCTTCTATATCGTTGTGATTATTGGTGCGGCAGTCGGTACCTTCATATATTTCCAGAAGCGTTCACGAGCGTTCCGGCATTTCCTCGATCGTATGTTGTTGAAGACGCCAATTATCGGCCCCATCATTCAAAAAGCAGCGATCGCCCGCTACGCCCGAACGCTGTCCACCATGTTCGCTGCCGGCGTGCCGTTGGTCGAGGCACTGGAATCAGTTGCCGGCGCCACCGGTAACATCGTGTACGAAGTTGGCGTACTGGAAATGCGAGACGAGGTCGCAACGGGCCAGCGTCTGCAACAAGCCATGGAAAACACGGATCTCTTCCCCAACATGGTTAACCAGATGATCGCTGTCGGTGAAGAGTCTGGCTCGCTGGATCAAATGTCGGCGAAAGTCGCAGATTTCTACGAGGAAGACGTCGACAATGCCGTGGACAATCTCTCAAGCCTGCTGGAGCCGATGATCATGGCGATTCTGGGCGTGCTTGTTGGTGGCCTGGTTGTCGCGATGTATCTGCCGATCTTCAAATTGGGCGCTGTTGTCTAAGAACAAGACCACCTATTTGCAATAAAACGGCGTTCGGAGGACACTCCGAACGCCGTTTTTATTTAGCCCGCCAAGAATAGTTGACGGAGTCACAGCATGCTTGAACTGTTCACTCAGTCTGCGCCGGTTTTCATCGCCGTCGTGTTCGCTTTCGCACTGATAATCGGTAGCTTCCTGAATGTCGTCATTCACAGGCTGCCTATCATGATGGAGCGCGAGTGGCGTGAGCAGTGCGACGAATTCACCAAGACGCCGCCGGCAAGCGACTTGCCTGACGGCCGTTTCGACCTGATTGTGCCAAGATCCCGCTGCCCGTCGTGCGGCCACCTGATCAGGGCCTGGCAGAACATACCGGTCTTCAGCTACCTGCTGCTGAGCGGCAAATGTCGCAATTGCAAGGCATCGATTTCAGCACGATACCCGCTGGTGGAAATGCTCACCGCAGTGCTCGCGGCGCTATGTGCCTGGCGCTTCGGATTCGGATGGGAAGCCTTCATGGCGATCGGACTCACGCTGGCGCTGGTGCCTATTTGCATGATCGATGCGGATACACAGCTCATTCCGGACTCGATCGTGTTGCCTTTGCTTTGGATCGGTCTTTTGATGAGCCTGTTTCACCCCATGGCCGGAACTGACACGCTTTTCATTCCTCCCAAAGACGCGATCGTAGGCGCCGTGGCCGGCTATCTCAGTTTGTGGACCGTCTATCAGCTTTTCAAGCTCGTAACCGGCAAGGAAGGGATGGGCTATGGCGACTTCAAACTGCTGGCCGCGCTCGGCGCCTGGCTCGGCTGGCAGCAATTGCCGCAGATTATCCTCATGTCAGCCGTCGTCGGTGCTGTTGTTGGCATCAGCATGATGGTATTTCGAAAACATGAACGCAGCGTGCCGATACCCTTTGGTCCTTACCTCGCGGCCGCGGGCTGGATCACCATGATGTGGGGAGACACGATCAAGAACGCGTACCTGGATCTGATGCTCTGAGTGAGCCAGGCCGACCAAAAAGCACCGTTTCGAGTCGCGCTAACCGGCGGCATCGCCAGTGGCAAGTCAACCGTTGCCGACATGTTCGCCGATCTTGGCATTGCAATAATTGACACCGACGTTATTGCCCGTGAGGTGGTTGAACCAGGGCAGCCTGCACTGGACGAGATACGCGATCGTTTTGGCGAGATTGTCGTCGATGCCTCGGGCAATCTGGATCGCCGCGCATTACGCAAGCTGGTATTCGCCGACAGCCAGGCGCGGACCGATCTTGAGGCCATATTGCATCCCCGCATTGGCGCAGAAACACGGCGCCAAGCCGATGCTGCGCCGGGTCCGTATCACATTATCGTCGTACCGTTGCTGATCGGCTCGCCGCTACGCCAGTCTGCTGACAGCGTACTGGTTGTAGACTGCGATGAAGATCTGCAGATAAAGAGGCTGCTGGCCCGCGACGCTGAGACTATCGAGCAGGCGCGGCGAATTCTCGCCGCGCAGTCCAGTCGCGAGGAGCGCCTCGCGATCGCAGACTTTATTGTCGACAACGGCAGTGATCTGGAAGCAACAAGGCGACAGGTACGTGAGCTGGACAGGCGTTTCAGACGTCTCGCCAGCGCTCGAAATTAGAGGCCTCAGTCATCTTCAGTCGCACTTTGCCTGCCGCTTTTTAGCGCTTCAATGTCCTCACGAACAACGGCCTGAAACGAAAGCACATCTTCTTTGCTTACCCGTTTGCCGTTAAGAATGCCCTGCTGTCTGACTTCGAGCTGCGACAGTGCGATCTCGGAGAAAGTTAGCGCCTCATCGTAGTAACCGCCAGTCGCAAGGTGCGCCGCCATTAGCATTGCGTGGGACGCGCCGGGACGCGAACGCAGTGACTCTTTGAATGCTGCGACGGCCAGTCTCGAATCGCCAGAATAAACACTGGCGAAGCCAACGAAGTACTGAAGTTGGGAGTGACCCAGCGACCGCGGATCCGAATTTACGGCGACCTGCAACATGTTTTCATACATTTCGCGCAGATCTGCAACCGACACCTCCGGACATTTTCCCATAACGACGGAATCCGTCAGCGCTGTATACAACCGAATCGCGCGGGCATCGTAGTATGCGACTGACAGCAGGTCGGCGACCCGATTGAACTCACTCTTCGAAAGCACACCTAGCTGGCATTGCATGATCAGTCTATTAACCTGCAATACCGGGTGATCGCCGGGAATGTTCTCGATCGCCTTGTCGATGACCTGCATTGATTCTTCATAGCGCCGCGCATTGAACAGTTGTGTTGCATACTGAGCCTGCGCTCTCGCAGATCTTGGCGCTTTGCGAGCCGATGCCTCTACGATACTCGGGAACGTCTCCCAGACCGTGGCCGAGTAACGCGTAAAGCCGGCCAGACTCATCAATACAAAGGCCGCCACAACGAAGAATACTCGGGTATCGGCCTTTCTTCTGAGCAGGGCTATCAGCGGCAAGAGCAGAAACGCCGCTGTCGTGTAATTGCGATGCTCGAAGTAAAGCTCCAGATTGAGAACCGACGATTCCAGAATATGGCCTGCGTAGAAAAATAGCACCGCGAAAGCAAACAATGGCCACTCTCGCCGTTTCAATAACGACACCGACACCACGACGAGGTGAAACATGATGCTTAGCAGAGTTGTTATCGGCGAAAGTACTCCAGTGGATTTGAGGAAATGATCCTGGAAGACGCCGCTGGTGTAGAGCTCCGGCAAGTACCAGTGCCGCAGGTAGTCGACGAGTACGCGCGACTGTGTCAGAAGACCTTCGTAGGCGCTGTAATGTCGGGGTGGCACGATATCGAAGAAGTTGTCTCTCAGTACACGATCGAAGAGATACAGAGCGACTACCGCCGACGGAATAATGATGAAGGTGATTGCCCAATACCGATTGAGGCGGGCAAGTCGCGGCCGTTGGCTTGCCAGGATCGTGATTTCGATAACGCCGACAAGCATCGGCAAAAGGATGCCATTTTCCTTCGAATACATGGCCAACAAGGTGAACCCGCCAATTGATGCACTCATCAAAAGGTAGGCTTTCATCGGCCGACTGGATAAGAACGATCGTCCATACAGGTAGGCATTGAGGCCCGCAAACACGAACAGCGTCGCCAACTGTGCCATGCGCTGCACGGCATAGAGCGTTGTCGAAACCAGGAAAGGGTGGAGCAACCAGCATGCTGTCGCCACCAGAGTTATCCAAACTGCGTCCCCGTCATCGAATTGCAGCGCGCGAAGTATTCTGGCTGTAAGCAGGCCGATCAGGGCGCCTGTTAGCAGGTGAATGACCAGATTCGTCCGCTTGAACGGCCAGGGGTCGGTTGGCCAGTTGTTGCTATCGATCAGGAAGCTGAGCAATGAAATCGGGCGGCCTAGCGGGCCCGCGGTTCCGCCAAAGACGAAACTCTTGAACGTTTCCCAGTCGCTAATACCACCACGATCGCCCAAAGCGGCGATTGAGCCGAAATCGTCCAGCATGAAGGGGCCGCCCAGACCTGGCCAGTAAGCCAGCACGCAGACAACGAACACGACTCCCCAGCCGACGGCAAGGTACAGGCGATTGCGCCCGTCATTTGGGACTTGTGTAACAGGATCGATCATTCTGCTGAGCGCCGGTAACCTTCGCGATTGGTCATTCTAGCTTGACCGCCGCCGCTACTTCACAGGGTTTCCCGGGATTTGAGACAGAGATCACGCTCATTTGCCTGTCGGCATCGGGTGGCGCAGAATAGCGGCATGGCTAAACCCGCCGAAGAAATTGCCGCCGAGACTGCGGCCGCCCCGACGCACTATGAGCAACCGCTTTCCGAGCGCATGCGCACGTTTTTGCGGCTGGAGTTTCTCTACCAGCAAATGCTCTATAACAGCGAAAAAGAGGCAGATTGGGCCACCCGCGCTACGATCTCGACATTGCTGGAGATTCTCGCCATCCTGTCGCGTGGCGATGTCCGCAGCGAGGTCCTGAAGGAGCTTGATCAACAGCTCGGCGCGCTGCAGCGATACCAGACCCAGCCCGGCGTGGATCGGGGGCGCCTCGACTCACTGGTGCACAATCTGCTGGCAAGCCGCGACCAGATTGGTCAGATCGGCACCGGTTTCCTGCAGCCAATCAAGGACAGCGAATTCCTGAATGCGATCAAGCACCGCAGCGCCATACCCGGCGGAACCTGCGAGTTCGATCTGCCCGAGTACAACCACTGGCTGCGCCAACCGATCGGGCGCAGGCAACAGGACCTTGCTCAATGGGTTGAGTCGATCCGTCCAATTTGCGACGCAGTCAGCGAATCACTCTGGCTTATCAGGGAAAGCGCCCGACCCACGGAGCAACTCGCCGTGCACGGCATGTTTCAGCACAACATGCAGAAAGACGGCAATTGTCGTTTGCTGCGCGTCAGTCTAGCTGGAAATAGATCCTTGTTCCCCGAAATAAGCGGCAGCCAGCACCGCTTCACGATTCGCTTTCTTGAATGGTCGACGATCGATTGCCGCGCTGTGCAGACAAGGCAAGACGTGCCCTTTCAACTATCCATTTGTTGAAGCGCCTGCACAACCGGCATATCCGCTGGCAGCAATTCTTCAGCATCGAGCCGGTATTTCGAAACCCAGCGCAATGCCTGGCCCTCGCATCCCTCAGGCTCCCTGTTCCAGGCATCAACAATGAAGAACTCAATCGTTACGACACGATCCTCGTATTCGTGGCGAAGATTCATGAACGACGAACAGGCGGTGACTTCAATGCCGAGCTCTTCAGATAATTCCCGCGACAATGCGTCATGCGCGGATTCGCCGGCGTCAATTTTGCCGCCCGGGAACTCCCATAGCCCGTGAAACGGCCCGTCACTCAGCCGTTCCGCGATCAGCACTCTGTCGGCCGAATCCAGCAAAATACCGGCGGCCACATCGAAGTGCTTCATCGCCTGTCGCGGGCTAGTTGAGCTTGCCGTGACACTGCTTGAATTTCTTGCCCGATCCGCAGGGGCACGGTTCGTTTCGACCGACTTTCCGACCATCGCGAACGAACGGTAACGACGCAGGCGCGGCGGGTGCAGGGTTCTGGCCGCCCTGTGGCGCGGGCCCGGCACCCAGCGCCGACGCTTCAGCATGCTGGAACTTCATGTCCTCTTCCGCCTGCCTTCGTCGCGCCATCTCGGCGAGATCTTCTTCGCCCTGAATACGGATTCGCGACAAGATACTGATCGTGTCGTGCTTGACCTGCTCAAGCATCGCACCGAACATTTCGAAAGCCTCGCGTTTGTATTCCTGTTTTGGATTCTTCTGCGCATAGGACCGCAATCCTATACCCTGCCGAAGATGATCCATCGCGGCCAGGTGTTCCTTCCAGTGATGATCCAGCTGACGCAACATGACCTGCTTTTCAACGCCGCGCATCAACTCCTCACCAATCTCTCCGGCCTTCTTTTCATAGGCCTTGGCCGCTTCCGCGATACAGCGCTCACAAATCGCCTCGGCGCTCAGAGTCTTATCTTCGTTCGCCCAGCGTGAGACGTCAACGTGCAGACTGAAATCCGATTCGAGCGCCTTGTTCAATCCATCGGTATCCCACATCTCGTCGAGACTTTGCGGCGGAACGTACTGGTACACAGTCTGTTCAACGACTTCCTCTCGAATCGCTGCAACCGAGTCTGCGATTTCCTCAGCCTCCATAAGCTCCGAACGCTGGTGATACACGACCTTTCGTTGATCATTGGCCACGTCGTCATACTCGAGAAGGTTTTTTCGAATATCGAAGTTGTGCGATTCAACTTTACGTTGCGCACGCTCGATCTGGCGCGTCAGAAGCCGACTCTCTATCGCCTCGCCTTCGCGCATGCCGGCACGAGACAACAGGTTCTTGGTGCGCTCAGGGTCACCGAAGATACGCATGAGCGTATCTTCCATGGACAGATAAAAGCGACTCGAGCCGGCGTCGCCCTGGCGACCGGCGCGGCCGCGCAACTGATTGTCGATGCGCCGCGACTCATGCCTTTCCGTACCGACTATATGCAGCCCGCCGGCATTGACCACTTCCTCATGGCGCTTTTGCCATTCGGCCCTGATCTCCGCCTCATCCGCGGTGTCGCCGGCATTGGCAATTTCCGCCTCGAGATTACCGCCCAGAACGATATCGGTACCTCGACCAGCCATATTCGTCGCAATCGTGATTGCCCCGGGTCGACCGGCGTTTTGCACAATTTGCGCCTCGCGTTCATGCTGCTTCGCGTTCAGCACTTCATGTTTTATTGACTTCTTTTTCAGGAACGACGAGAGCAACTCTGACGCCTCGATCGAAGTAGTGCCAACCAGCACCGGCTGGCCGCGCTCCTTGCAATCAACGATGTCCTCGACGATAGCCTCGTATTTGTCCTTCTCGGTAAGGTAAACCAGGTCCGGTTGATCGTCCCGGATCATGTCCTTGTGGGTCGGAATTACCACAACCTCGAGCCCGTAAATCTGCTGGAACTCGAATGCCTCAGTGTCGGCCGTACCCGTCATACCCGATAAGTTATTGTATAAACGGAAGAAATTCTGAAATGTAATCGACGCGACTGTCTGATTTTCCTGCTTGATCGATACACCTTCCTTCGCTTCAACAGCCTGGTGCAGACCGTCACCCCATCGACGTCCCGGCATCGTGCGGCCCGTAAACTCGTCGACGATGACGACCTCGCCATCATTGACGATGTAGTCAACGTCGCGCTGGTAGATCGCATGCGCACGCAGTGCGGAATTAAGGTGATGCAGCAGGCGAATGTTGCCGGCGTCGTAGAGACTTTCACCTTCGGCCAGCAAACCGGCCCCGGCCATGAGTTCCTCAACTTTCGTCAGGCCCTCTTCAGTCATATGTGTTTGTTTGGACTTCTCATCAACCGTGTAATCACCACGACTTATCAGTCGGCACGACGCGATCTTCTGGCTTCCGTCGACAAGTACGACATCCGCGTCCCGGTGCTCGGCAATACCCACGGCATCTGCGAGCTTCAGTATCTCGGAAGGTTCGCCGTCATCGCCTGCCACCGTAATCGCGCTGCCCTTCTGATCGACCAGCGTGACCCGATTTGACGGTATGTCGTAATTCGTGGGCTCCTCGGTTTCCTCATGCTGCTTGAGTTTCGGTATCAATTTGTTGATCTGCGCATACAAATCCGTACTGGATTCGGCCGGACCTGAAATGATCAGCGGCGTACGTGCTTCGTCAATGAGGATCGAATCGACCTCGTCCACGACAGCAAAGTTAAGCTTGCGCTGCGCCTTATCCTCCGTCGAGAACGCAAGGTTGTCGCGCAGATAATCGAAACCGAGCTCGTTGTTGGTCGCGTAGGTAATGTCGGAAGCATAGGCGGCACGCTTCTCTTCCTGCGTCTGGCCGCTCTTTGAAACGCCGACCGTCAGGCCGAGGAACTCGTAAATAGGCCGCATCCAGTCCGCATCACGCTGCGCCAGATACTCGTTCACGGTCACGACGTGAACACCGTCACCGCTTATTGCGTTCAGGTACGCAGGCAAGGTCGACATGAGCGTCTTACCTTCACCGGTGCGCATCTCGGCGATATTGCCGTCGTGCAGAACCATACCGCCGATCAGCTGCACATCGAATGGCCGCATATGCATCGTTCGCTGGGAAGCCTCACGGGCAACCGCAAATACTTCGGGCAACAGCTCGTCCAGGGTCTCACCGTCCTGGTAGCGCTGCCTGAACTCGGCAGTTTTAGCCTTCAGCTCGCCATCATTCAGCGCCTGCACGCCCTCTTCGAGCGCATTAATCTTCTTGACGATTTTTGAGTACTGACGCAGCAGACGCTGGTTGCGGCTGCCGAAGATGCTTGTCAGGAATTTGGCCACTTAGGGCTCCCGGGTGCGGTAAAACAAAGGCCGCTATTCTAAGGTGTCGCGGCGCAATTTAGAATCCAATGTCGGGATTTAAGGGCGATTTAGGCGAACACAAGCTAAAACATGCGCTCGCGGCCGACGCCTCAAACTACAGCTGGTTTGGATTGGGGATGAGCGAGCTTATTTCGACGATTCGCGAATAAACTTGACCGGGTTGACCCGGCTGCCGTTCTTAAGCACCTCGAAATGCAGATTGGGCCCGGTCGCCCGACCGGTTTCTCCCATGTAGCCTACGACCTGGCCCTTTTTCACCTCGTCGCCGACGGCTACGAGATTTTCCGAATTGTGCGCATATCGCGTCGAGTAACCGCTACCGTGGTTGATCTCGACCATGATGCCGTAACCATAGCGGTCTCCCGACCAGGTAACGACGCCCTCGGCAACGGCGACTATCTCCGCACCCATCTTGCCAGCGAAGTCGATGCCAGTGTGATTGGCGCCCTTGCCGGTAAAAGGATCGGTTCGTTTTCCGAAGTAAGAAGAAATCCAGCCTGAGCCGACTGGCCGTCCTTGCGGATAGACCCGATCTTTGAGGTTCTGGTTCATCAACACGCTTTCGAGCACATTGAGTTGGGCTTCGCGACTGCTCAGCTGATCGTTCAGCGACTGCATCGCATCAACGACTTCCGGAACAGCAACATTGGATCCGGCGGTCACAGGCTCTTCCGGACCACCCAGGGCTGGCTCGGAATCAAAATTGAATTCGCCGTCGTCGATTTCGGCCATCTCGGTCAGTCGACGCCCAAGCGCATCGAGTCGAATAACCCGTGCGTTCATTTGCGCAATGCGAATTGCCAGCGCATCAAGAGTATCTTCATTGCCTTGACGGATAGCCGCGATGTCCTGCTGTTGTTCCTGCAATTCACCGCTTAACTGCGCGAGCTCATTGGTACTTACGCCGGAGCCTGTCTTCGCCGAGTACCAGTATCCACCACCGAAGCCTGCGCCAATGATAATGCCCGCAATAACGGCAACTGCCAGACCGGCCCGCAGACCAGAGAGATCAAACTGCCGGGGTTTTCCGAACCCCTTGCCGAAAATTACAACGTTCATCGAGCACGCCTCGGACGTGTTTCAGTTAATGCCAGGATCATCAGGCAAGTCACGTTTTCGCAGTCTGTCTCCCTGCGATCGCTTGTTCGCGTTATTATCAACTTGCTGTGCCTTCTCACTTCGGTAGCCCCGCTGTCCTAGGATGGTGCCCCTTAGACCGGTGGTTTTGCGCCGCCGCCTTTCAGCGGGTTTGCCCTTGTCGTAGGCAGCAATATGCATAATGACGGTTTTTATTACAAGGTTGGCATGCGCAACGGTGACTCGGGTCACTCTGGATCAGGAAAAAACGCTACCTGCGTCACACTATAGTTATGGCCACGAAACAGCTAGGAAACCTGCTAAATCCCAGCAATGACGGGGATTTGGGTGATATCGTCCGACGCGCGCGCGAGATGGGCGAGCTCACGGCCGTGCTGGCCAGAGCGCTGCCCGAGGAACAGGCTCAGGGCATTGTGGCCGCAAATGTGCGTGACGATGGCGCGCTGGTGGTCATCGCTGCCACGTCGGCCTGGGCCAGCCGGCTCCGCTATGAGGCGGATGGCATGCTGAAGGCGGCTCAAGCGTCAGGCTTCAAGGCCCACACCTGCCGGGTGCGCGTTAGCCAGGGTTAGTGCACCAAACAATCACCGCTCACGCTATAGCGTCATCGAGCAAGCAGGTCCCGGCGGGAGTATATGATTCTCGAAACCGTCGTCTCTCAACAGCCGTGTTATTGGTCCGTAACACCAGGATGCGTCGACTCGGAGCCCGGCTCGGCGACTACGCCCATCGCGACCAGTCGCTCACGCGCGTCCGGTATCAGTGAATTTACGAATGTCGTTGTCAAATGCTGACTATCCCGAAACACCGCCATCCCTCCCGCCGTGCTGGCGGAGCATCTAAGGTCCGGGCACACCATATCACCGAGATCCAGAACTGACACACGGTCGAAGCCGGCAGCCGCCAGGCTAAGATAATTCGCGACATCTATGCTATTGGAAGCGTGTAACGCCTCCTCGCACTCACGCGTACTGTCAGAAAGCCGAAACGAGAATCGATAAGGTTCTTCGAGACAACTCGGACCATCGAAAGTAAGTTTCGGTGTACCGGCCACAACAACGACCTTGTCCGCTGCCGACGCCAATTTTGAAAGAACCCGAGCGGTCCCATCGACCCACTGAGAATCTGAGAGTCCGTAGTAAGAGCCGCTACCGACAATTACAACATCGGGTTTAAGGTCACCAATATACTCAATGGCGGCGTTTCGCCATTGGCGGCAAATTTCGTACTCCCCCCCAGCCAAATCGTAATACTGGGGCTCATCAACTATTGCACATGATGACTTCGTCAGGACGATAACCTGCCAGTCAGGCGCAGAAAAAATCCCGGTAACTAATGAGGACCACTGCACACCAATACTGTCGCCAAACAAGACCGCCAGTGACTCGCCATCCCGGGCTCCGATTCCACATGGGACCGGGCTGGCCTCGAAATACCAAGTGTCGCAATCGAGCCCGGTATCGTATATCGCTCGGGACCAATCCATCCTCGGATCGTAGCCATCCGCAGTCATGGTCTGGACCGGTGGGTCGTAGACATTGCGCTTTAGACCTTCTGCAACACCGATCACGGCTACCATCGCCAACACCGAGACAAGAATGGCCCGAACAGGCCGGGCTTTTCTGAAATGACCCTTCCAAAAAGGAAGCTCGACGAACCGGTAACTCAAGACGGCGAGAAAAACGGAGATACCAAGTAAGGATGCGATCCCGACCGGGCTGTTCGTCAGACCAAATGAGCCGCCGAGTATAAGCACCGGCCAATGCCACAGATATAGCGAATAAGAGTGGTCACCCAGCCAGGTGAAATTGCGATGAGCCAGGATGCTGCTCACACCTTTCTTCGACCGAATTCCCGCGGCAATCACCATCGCCGCCCCTATCGAAGGAAACAGCGCGAGATAACTTGGGTAAGAAACATCGGGCGTCAGTAACACGGCGCTACCGATGATCAATACAAGTCCGACAATGCTGATGGGAAGCTCGAACGATGGCGATGGTACGAGGCGCGCCGTCGCCTCCCGGCTATGTTGAAGATTGTGGAACCAAACGAAAACTCCTGCGCCGAGCGCGAACTGCCAGCCCCTCGACGGCATCATATAGAACGATAGAAGCGGTTGGGTCCTGGACCAGTAAAGGCACAATAGAAAACTTGCCACAAACAACCCGGCAAGAATGCCAAGCAGCGCGCTGCGGCTGCGCTTCACGTCTGTCTGGTTTGCGACAAATAAGAACGCAAGCGACACCAGCCAAGGCCAGACAAGATAGAACTGCTCCTCAATTCCGAGAGACCAGGTATGAAGGAAGAGATCCTCAGACTGCAGCGCCGAAAAATAGTCGCGCTCTACAAACGCGAAGAACAGATTGCTGGTCCACGTCGTCGAGAACAGGAATGAGCCGCTTTGCATTCGTACTTCATACGCAGAAAGCAATATGGAAGCTGCGACAAGAACCAGAACGAGCATCACAAGCAGTACAGGTAGCAGACGCTTCAATCGTCGAGCGAGGAACCGTATATAGCGGATTTGACCAGTATCCGTGCGTTCACGAACCAATAAACCCGTGATCAGGTAGCCGGAGAGAACAAAGAAGACATCAACACCGATGAACCCTCCGGCAAGACCGGGCAGGCCGGCGTGCCCGAAAACGACAAGTGCAATCGCGATAGCGCGTAGACCCTGAATGTCAGGGCGATACGAGATGCTCGAATGTACAGTTCTCATTTGCATGGGGCAGTCGCAGATCGCCTTGAGAGGTCGTCAATATTCAATTCCGTCCAGGACCCTACCACCAAGAAAAACAAAATTCCTCGACATGCTTCGACAATTTCGGCAATAGATCCGCCTACCCGATATCCGTGCGAGGCAACACATGGACAGCCGAATAAGCGCAACAGTCCGAGAGGATCACCGGGCAGGCGCCTCATCGATCTGCGGGCTGAAGCGTAGGCCGGGTCGTGATGCTACGCGTAGGAAGGGGTAGCGTAGGAGATCGGCGCTTTCTTTGAATCCGAAAAAGTGACTTCTTCGTAGCTTGAGGCATCATCCAGCATCGCGCGCAGCAATTTGTTGTTGAGTTCATGCCCCGATTTGTAGGCGCGCAGTTCACCGATTAATCCATGACCCAAAAGATAGACGTCGCCGATAGCATCGAGGATCTTGTGAATCACAAATTCATTTGCGTAGCGCAGACCGTCCTCGTTAAGAATACGGTAGTCGTCAAGAACGATGGCGTTATCCATACTGCCACCGAGCGTCAGATTGCGCTCCCGTAGCGCTTCGACGTCGCGCAGGAAACAGAACGTCCGCGCGCGGCTCACTTCTTTCAGAAATGACGTCGACGAAAAGTCGATCGTTGCCTGTTGTGAGAGCTTGTTGAAAACCGGGTGGTTGAAGGAGACTTCAAAGTTCACTTTGAAGCCATCAAACGGCAGAAACTCTGCCCACTTGTCACCGTCTTCGACGCGAACTTTCTTCTTGATGCGAATGAACTTCTTCGCCGCATTCTGTTCTTCGATGCCAGCCGACTGCAGCAAGAAAACAAACGGCCCGGCACTGCCGTCCATGATGGGTACTTCCGGGGCTGACAGGTCCACGTAGACATTATCGATGCCGAGTCCGGCCAACGCCGACATCAGGTGCTCGACCGTGGCAACTTTGACACCGTCTTTGGTCAAAGTCGTGCCGAGCATCGTCTCGCTAACCAACCGCGGATCGGCCGCAATATCGACCGGATGTTCCAGGTCCACACGCCGGAACGTGATACCCGAATTCTCGGCTGACGGACGCAGGGTCATAAAGACCTTCTCGCCCGAGTGCAGACCGACGCCAGTGGCGCGAATCGTGGTTTTTAGTGTTCGTTGTCTAAGCATTGTGGCCGGAAGATTACCATATGGAAGAAAAACTCTACAAGAATTCAGCGCCTTAGAGGACGACCTTTATCCAACCCCTGAAAACGCGTTGTCGTCAGCTTCGAAGCCTGCCGACCCGAATAAATTCGGGCAGGCACAGCGGAGGAAAAGCTCCGACGGTGAGTGAGTAGCACCGCCGGCCGAAGCCTTATTCGCTCAGTCGGCCTGGCGTCGAAGAAACGCCGGAATATCCAGCAGCTCTTCCTGCAATCCGGCCGCTTCGAGTCCGTCGCCAACGGCGCGTTTGCGCTGCACCGTCGGTTTGTCGAGCGTGTGGTAGTTCGGCTCTGACTGCGCTGCTGGCCGCCGCACGATTCGCATCGGCGATTCCGCATTCTTCGCCTGTTGTCCGAGACCGGTGGCCACGACCGTAACACGAATTTTATCCGTCATTTCAGGATCGATAACGGTGCCGACGACGACCGTGGCATCTTCAGAGGAAAATTCCTTGATCGTGTTTCCGACTTCCTGAAATTCGCCGATAGACAGATCGGTTCCGGCGGTTACGTTCACGAGAATACCGTTCGCACCTGCCAGGTTGATATCTTCGAGCAGCGGGCTGGAAATTGCTGCTTCCGCCGCCTCCCGTGCACGATCCTCACCGGACGACACGCCCGATCCCATCATGGCCATTCCCATCTCTGCCATTACAGTACGCACATCGGCGAAATCGACGTTGATCAGGCCAGGCCGGGTAATGAGTTCTGCGATACCTTGAACTGCGCCTTGCAGTACCTGGTTCGCGGAACGGAACGCGTCGAGCAGCGTTGTTTCGCCGCCAAGAACAGTCAACAACTTTTCATTGGGAATAGTGATCAATGAGTCGACGTACTTGCCTAATTCGCCAATTCCGTGCTCGGCGATCTGCAAGCGCTTGCCACCTTCCATCAGGAATGGTTTCGTAACCACCGCGACGGTGAGAATGCCAAGTTCCTTGGCTACCTGCGCGACGATTGGAGCAGCGCCGGTACCGGTACCACCGCCCATGCCAGCCGTAATGAAGAGCATGTCCGCACCTTCAATCACTTCGACAATACGATCGCGATCTTCCATGGCAGCCTGACGGCCTATGTCCGGATCCGCACCGGCGCCAAGGCCTTTGGTTATGTTGCAACCGATCTGCAACGACGTTCGTACCCGCGAGCCCTTCAGAGCCTGCGAGTCCGTGTTAGCACAAATGAAATCGACACCTTCGATGCCGGTTTCGACCATGTGCGCTACCGCGTTACCACCTCCGCCACCGACACCGATGACCTTGATGACCGCGGTCGAGCTATGCGCGTCCATTAATTCAAACATTGAGTCTTCCTCCGCTTATTAACTTTCCCTGTGGGGCACTCACTGAACCCCGTTCTTTCTAAAAATGGCCCTGGAACCATGACTTCATGCGCTCCCAAACCTCACCCAGATTGCCGCCGATCGGCGTACTACGCTGATCACGTCGCGACAGATTTTCGTTTCCATACAACAGCAGCCCGACGCCTGTGGCATAAATCGGATTGCGAATAACATCCAGCAGGCCTTCAACGTACTGCGGCGCCCCGAGCCTTACAGGCATGTGAAATACTTCTTCGGCCAGTTCGACCGCGCCTTCCATCTTGGCGCTGCCTCCGGTAATGACGACGCCAGCTGCGATCAGCTCTTCGAATCCGCTGCGCCTCAGCTCGTCGCGAACCAGGCCGAACAATTCTTCGTAGCGCGGCTCGACAATCTCCGCGAGCGTTTGACGAGCCAATCGTCGCGGCGGTCGCTCGCCAACGCTTGGCACCTCGATAGTCTCGTCGGGGTTCGCAAGTTGCGAAAGCGCACAGGCGTACTTGATCTTGATTTCCTCTGCGTACTGGGTCGGCGTACGCATGGATACCGCGATATCATTGGTCACCTGGTCACCGGCGATCGGAATTACCGCGGTGTGCTGGATGGCTCCGCCGAGGAATACGGCTATGTCCGTCGTCCCTCCACCGATGTCGACGAGGCACGATCCAAGCTCTTTCTCATCATCAGTCAGTACGGCGTAACTGGAGGCCAGTTGCTCGAGCACGATATCGTCGACTTCGAGACCGCAGCGTTTTACGCACTTGACGATATTTTGCGCTGCGCTCTCCGCGCCGGTCACCATATGCACCTTGGCTTCCAGCCGAACACCTGACATGCCAACCGGCTCACGAATACCCTCCTGGTTATCGATCACGAACTCCTGCGGCAAGATGTGCAGGATCTTCTGGTCAGCCGGTATCGCAACAGCGCGCGCCGCGTCGATTACGCGGTCAACATCACTGGCGCTGACCTCTTTGTCTCGAATCGCGACGATGCCGTGTGAATTGAGGCTGCGCACGTGACTGCCGGCGATACCGGTGTACACCGAGTGGATGTCACAGCCCGCCATGAGTTCGGCTTCCTCGACGGCGCGCTGGATGGAATGCACGGTCGACTCAATGTTCACTACCACGCCTTTCTTGAGGCCTCGAGACGGATGTGAGCCGATACCCACGACCTCGATCGTTCCCTCATCGTTGATCTCACCGACAATCGCCACGACTTTCGACGTGCCAACATCGAGCCCGACGATCAAATTTTTGTCAGTTCGTTTGGACATTCAATCAGTGCCTCGGGCCGCGAGCATCTCTCGCTCGCTTTGCTGCTGTTCGGGGATCGGCGTGGTCGCGCCACTATTCCAGCCGATCGTGAAGCCATTTCCATAGCGCATGTCGACGTATTCAATTTCCTTGGCCCGACTCGTAATGATGTTGGCGACAACACGCAGGAACAGCTCGGTTCGTGCTACGACATCGCGTCGACCGAGGCGCACTCTTATGCCGTTCTGCAAGGTCATATCCCAGGAGCCGCGCGCATCGACATGAACGCGCTGCAGGTCAAGACCGACCGGGATTAATCGGTCGCGTACTTGCAGATATCGTTTGGCAACTTCCGCCGATCGCTCATCCGGCCCACTGAGGCGAGGCAACTCTGCCGGAGGATGTCTTGCCTCTGCTACAAACAACTCCCCGCGTGTATTCAGCAGCCCACGCTCTCCCCAGACTGCAGCAGGCACTTGTTCCGTTACGGTGATCGAAATACGACTGGGCCAGCGCCGTGCGACCCGCGCCTGATCGATCCAGGGTAGTGCCACGATGCGATCCTGAATCCGATCAAGATCAGCACCGACGAAACCCGCGTCGGTTTGGTCGCTGATCGCCTCTTCAATTTGCAATGCAGAAACGCGCTGGAACGGACCGTTTATTTCGATTGATGAAATAGGCCTGTCGAGCAGCGTAAGGCTCAGCTCATAGGTCGCAACCACGATACCAATGGCGATCAGCGGAGTAATGATGCGAGCGACGCGAAATTTCGGCATCGTAAAGCGCTTTACAGTTTGCGGCTTGCGACGCCTGGCTTGCTTACGTGCCATTTGCTGCGACCTCCACGATACTGTGGGCCGCTTCACCCGAAGCGAAACTCGTTTCCAGGATTCGCCAGCAAAGTTCTTCGAAATCGATGCCATCTCGTGTTGCAGCCATTGGTACGAGACTGTGACTGGTCATTCCGGGGACCGTATTGACTTCCAGTACCAGCGGCTCGCCATCTGCTCCAGCCATGAAGTCAACACGCCCCCAACCCGAACAGCCCAGCTCATCGAATGCCGCCACCGCCAGTTCTGCATAGCGTCGCTCTTCGCTATCGTCAGTCGTGCCCGGGCAGATGTACTCGGTTCGGTCTGACTCGTACTTGGCGCGGTAATCGTAGAAGACGCGTGGTGTGACAATGCGAATACTGGGCAGCGCTCGGCCCTGCAGAACGGCAACCGTTATTTCACTGCCGCTGATGCAGGTTTCAAGCAAGGCGGTCGCGTCGTATTGCAGGGCGGTATCGACAGCCGCCTTCAGCTCGGCACGTTCGAAAATTTTGGACATGCCCACACTTGAGCCCTGCCTCGAAGGTTTAATGATCAAGGGAAAACCCAGCTGCTCGGCAGCAACCGATGCATCCGCCTGCGAACGCACGACGGCGTAGTCCGGCGTCGGAATGCCCGCTGCGCGAAACAGGTGCTTGCTGCGCACCTTGTCCATCGCCAGTGCGGAGGCCATGACGCCGCTCCCGGTATACGGCATGTCCAGCCACTGCAACGCGCCTTGCAGGGCGCCGTCCTCACCGCCCGGACCGTGCAGGGCAATCCAGACACGATCGAAACCGGCTGTCGCGAACTGCGCCATCGTCTGTTCCGCCGGATCCCAGGGTCGAGCGTCCACGCCTCTGGCTCTGAGCGCTTTTAAAACAGCGGCGCCCGTGTCCAGCGAAACTGCCCGCTCACTCGAATGCCCGCCAAGCATGACGGCGACACGGCCAAATTCAGCGGCCTCCGCAACGACGTGACGTTCATCCAGAATCGGCGTCACCGTGCTCATGTCCTGGCCCCACCGACGATTCGGACTTCGTGTTGCAAGCTGACACCATGAACGTCCAGAACCGTCTTCTGAACGTGTTCAATCAGTTCTTCAATGTCGCTGGCCGAAGCGTTGTCGCGATTAATGATGAAATTGGCATGCTTTGTCGATACCTCGGCGCCGCCAATGCGGTGACCTTTCAACCCGGCGGTCTCGATAAGCCTGGCCGAGTAGTCGCCCGGTGGATTACGAAACACCGAGCCGCAACTGGGCAAGCCCAGCGGCTGTGTCGCCTTGCGACGATCAAGCATGGTCTTCATAGTCTCCATACTCGGCGCGACATCAGCGTCGAATTCGAAAGTCGCTTCCAGAAACCATTCGTTCGCAGGACCTTTGACGCTGCGGTAGGCAATAGTGAAATCATCCGGGGTACGTTCATGCAGCGCGCCACCGCGATCGATCGTCTTCACTGACGCAACGCGCTCCCAGGTTTCGCCGCCGTGCGCCCCTGCGTTCATGGCGAGGGCGCCACCGACAGTTCCCGGTATGCCTGCGAAGAATTCAGAGGGACCGAGCCCCCAACGGACGCATTGGCGCGCCAGCTGCGTACACGGTACACCGGCGCCTGCCCTGACTTGCTGATCGCCTACGCGATCCAGGTCTTTCAGCATTCGGGTCGCCGAAATGACGACGCCTGGCAGGCCCGCATCACGAACCAGCAGATTGCTGCCCGCGCCGTGCCAGAAAAGCGGCACGTCCGTGTCGAGTTCAGCGAGAAAAGACGCGAGATCCTCGATACTGGATGGGATAAAGAAGACCTCAGCGGGTCCGCCGACGCGCCACGAGGTATGGCGGCTCATTGGCTCATTGTGCCGAAGCTCACCCATCACCTGGAGATCCTCTGCCGCCATCATGAGTGCACCTTCAGCGAAGGGCCGTCCGCAAGCAGCTCCGGCAGGCCGGCAGCGTATGCACCAATGTCGCCGGCGCCCATCGTCAGCAGCAAATCACCGTCGGCGAGAAGACTCTCCAGCACCGGCTTCAGGTCATCGAGCGATTCGACAAAAACAGGCTCGACGACACCGCGCATGCGGATAGCGCGTGCCATCGAACGTCCATCGGCGCCCGCGATAGGATCTTCGCCTGCCGCATAGACGTCGAGCAGCACGAGGACGTCAGCTTCTGACAGTACGGTTGCGAAGTCGTCCATGAGATCGCGCGTGCGCGTATAGCGATGTGGCTGAAAGACCAGCACGGTACGACGTGATGGCCAGCCAGCCTTTGTGGCAGCCACAGTCGCCGCGATTTCAGTCGGATGATGGCCGTAATCGTCCACCAGCAACACCTGACCCGCAGCCGTGCGCAATTCGCCAAAAATCTGGAAGCGACGATCGATGCCCTGGAAACTGTCGAGCGCATGTACCACCGCAAGGTCGCCAATTTGTAGTTCGTCGGCCACCGCGATTGCGGCTAACGCATTGCGGACGTTATGAATGCCGGGAAGCTGCAGCGATACATGCAGCTTTTCACTGTTGTCGCGTCGCACGACGTCAAATGTAGTGACACCTTCGGCAAACTCGACGTTCGTTGCCTGTACATCGGCGTTGTCTGACGTGCCGTAGGTTGTAACCGAACGCCCGATTTCACCAAGCACGTCGTTTACGCCGGCGTCATCTATACAGACGACAGCCAATCCATAGAATGGCAGGTTATGAAGGAACTCAATAAACCCGCTCTTGAGTTTTTCGATATCGCCGTCGTAGGTCGACATGTGGTCGGCGTCGATATTGGTGACCACCGCGAGCATTGGCTTCAGATGAACGAAAGACGCGTCGCTCTCATCCGCTTCTGCTACCAGGTAATCGCCCTGGCCAAGCCGCGCATTGGCATCCGCACTCTTCAGGCGTCCGCCGATGACGAAGGTGGGGTCGAGACCACCTTCGGCAAGCACACTCGCCACCAGGCTGGTGGTTGTCGTTTTGCCATGCGTCCCGGCAACAGCGATCGAGTATCGAAACCGCATCAGCTCGGCGAGCATCTCGGCGCGGCTGACAACCGGCATGAGTTGCTCTTTTGCCGCGGCCACTTCGGGATTGGTTTCATCGACCGCGCTGGAGACGACGACAGCGTCGGCATCGCGAATGTTGTCAGCAGCGTGGCCGATGAATAAGGTAGCGCCTTGTTCTTCAAGACGCCTTGTCTGTTTGTTGCGCTTCAGGTCCGAGCCTTGCACTGCATAGCCAAGACTCAGCATCACTTCGGCAATACCTGACATGCCTGATCCGCCGATGCCGACGAAGTGCACACAATGGATGCGGCGCATTCGTTTGATCACTTCGATCCTCCCGCTTGTAGCAGGCACAACTCGGTGATGCGACCGAGTGCGTTCGGCGCAGCCAGCGAACGCGACTTTTCTGCACGCGTTCGCAGCGCATCGCGCGACGACAACCAGTCGTCCAGCAAGTCCGCGAGTACCGCAGGTGTAAGTTCTGATTCCTGAACAATGGCCGCTGCACCCGCCTCGCTCATTGGGCGCGCATTCGCTGTCTGGTGATCATCAACGGCGGCCGGATACGGCACGAAGATCGCCGGCAGTCCTGCAGCACAAAGTTCAGCAACGGTCAGTGCGCCGGCACGGCAAACAACCATATCCGCCCAGCTATAGGCCGCCGCCATGTCCTCGATAAATGGCAAAAGTTCGACATCGAGCTGCTGCTCAGCATAGGCCTGCCTCGCAATCTCGACGGTGCGCTCGCCACACTGATGACGAACGACTGGCCGCCGCCCGGCATCCAGCACCGCTAGCGCTGCTGGAACAGTGCGATTCAGCGCGAGCGACCCCTGGCTGCCACCAAGTACCAGCAGCCGCAGCGGACCCTGTCGCTGTGCGTATCGCTCGGCCGGTGGCGCGATCGCCATGATTTCCTCACGGACCGGGTTGCCGACGGTCTCCGCGTGAATTCGAGAATTAAAACTGCCCGGGAAGGCTTGCAGCACAACCCGGGCAAGACGCGCCAGAAGACGGTTAGTCAGGCCAGCAGCAGCATTTTGCTCATGAATCAACAGCGGTCGGCGAGTGAGCCACGCGGCCACGCCGCCGGGACCGCTGACGAATCCACCCATTCCGAGTACTGCTGCGGGACGACGACGAAGAATGACAGCTAGCGACTGCAACAACGCCCAGGCCAGTTGAAAAGGTGCGATCAACAGCGCGAGTACACCTTTGCGGCGCAGCCCCTGAACGCTGATCCATTCGATTTCGATTCCGGCCGCGGGGATCACACGAGACTCCAGGCCGCGTTGCGTACCCAGCCAGACAACGTCACGTGAGTTGGCCTGCAAAGCTCGCGCAACGGCCAGCGCCGGGTATACGTGTCCGCCTGTACCGCCAGCCATGACAAGAATAGGTCGCAGACTCATGCCTTGCGACCCCGCTTGCGATTTACCGGCTTTGCGTCAACGGCCAACTCGTGATGAATACGCAGTAGCAGGCCTATGCAAATCATGGTGATGATCAGGCTGCTGCGACCGTAGCTAATCAGAGGCAGAGTCAACCCTTTGGTTGGCAACAGGCCCATGTTTACGCCCACGTTGATAAACGCCTGCAGCCCGAGCCAGGTGCCAAGCCCGATTGCGATGTAGGCCTCAAAGTAACGCTCGGCGCTTGCTGCCCGCATAGCCAGCCTGAATACACGCCAGAGTAGCGCCGCAAACAGCGCAATCAGGACCAACGAGCCGGCCAGACCGAACTCCTCGGCGAATACTGCGAATACAAAATCCGTATGTGCTTCCGGCAGGTAGAAAAGCTTCTGCACGCTGTCGCCGAGCCCCACGCCAAACCACTCGCCCCGACCAATCGCGATCAATGACTGCGTCAGCTGGAATCCGGAGTCGTAAGGATCGGCCCATGGATCGAGAAATGCCGTCAGCCGTTTCATACGGTATGGCGAGGTAACCGCCAGAGCCGCCATCGCCAGCACAGCGCTTGAGAAGAACAACAGGAAGTCACGAATACGCGCTCCCGCCACAAACAGCATCACCAGTGCGGTCGCCAACAGTACCAGCGCGGCACCGAAGTCCGGCTGTTTGAGCAGCAGCACACAGATGAGTGTCAGCACCAGCATCGGTCGAAGGAAACCCGTGAAGTCCTCACGCAGAGCCTTGTTGCGTCGCACCACGTAGCCGGCCAGATACAGCAGCAGGCACAGGCGCGCCGGCTCTGAGACCTGCAGATTCATGAAACCAATGCGCATCCATCGCGTGCTGCCGTTGACTTCGTGACCAATTCCGGGAATCAACACGAGGACTAACAGTGCTACACAGGCGAACAGCATCAACGGCCCGAGGCTCTGCCATACCTGCATCGGGATAAACAGGCAGATACCGCCGGCTACCACACCGATTACTGCCGCAAGCAGCTGACGCTGCACGTAAAAGAACGGATTTCCAGAGATGCTGTCCGAGATAGAGATGGACGCCGACGCCAAAATCACGAACCCACCCAGCAAGAGCGCCAGCACGAGTGTCATCAACACCGGATCAATTTTCAGCGTGGTCCTGAGACGTGCCGGGAACGGCATCGTGATGCTCCGAGTCGTCATCGCCGCAACGCCTCCACGCCTTCGCAGAAGGCATCGCCGCGTGCCATGTAGTTTTTGTACTGGTCAAGGCTGGCACAGGCAGGTGCCAGCAGCACGGTATCGCCGGCCTCGGCGCAATCGGCGGCCAATCTCACCGCGTCGCGCATATCCTCTGCGAACCGCACCGGCATTGTGGTATCCAGTGCTGCAGCGATTTCCTCGGCGTCTTTGCCTATCAGAACGGCGCCGCGAAGCTTGCCATCCAGAGCCTCCGAAAGTTCGGCAAAGTCGCCACCTTTGCCATCGCCACCGGCGACCAGTACCAGCATCCCGTCGACAGAATTTATAGAGGCGACTGCGGCTGCAACGTTTGTCGCTTTCGAATCATTGATGTAATCCACCGCTGCAATTCGCGCCACAAACTGCATGCGGTGAGGCAGGCCCGCAAATTCGACGAGAACCTGCAGCATGGCCGGCAGCGACAGCCCAATAAGCTCGCCGGCTGCCAATGCCGCCAGCGCATTGAGCTGGTTATGAACGCCGAACATAGGAAGATCGTTGATCGAGAGCAGCAGCATTTCGCCACGGGCAAGGTAGGTTTCACCATCCTCTACACGCAGTCCGAACTGATCTTCACCTGGCGCGTCGATGCCGAAACTGATTACACGTTTGCAGTGACGGGTGTGTTTCTTCGCTGTCGCATCGGTCCGGTTAAAAACGGCCGCTTCAGCTTCGCGATAGACCCGATATTTCGACTCCCGGTATTCCGCTTCATCTGCGTGCCAGTCAAGATGGTCCGGAGACACGTTCAGCAGAACGGCAACCGCTGCCGGGAGTTTCTGCGTGCGCTGCAGCTGAAAACTGGACAGCTCGAGCACGTAGATCTTTGGTGTCGGATATGCGAGAAGATCGAGCGCGGGCTCGCCGAGATTGCCACCCGCGAGCGTCTCGCGGCCATCCGCAACACACATGTGATAGAGCAACGTCGTTACCGTACTCTTGCCGTTCGATCCGGTAACTGCGACGAACGGGGCTTTCACCTCGCGTGCGAATAGTTCGATATCGGAAACGATCTCGAGCTTCTTTTTACGGGCAGTCTGCAGCAGTGGGTGGCTGTCCGAAATACCAGGCGACGCAATAATCCTTGCGATACCCGCCGGTAACTTTATGTCGCCAAGCAGAACCTCTGCATCCGGCCAGACCTTGTCTAGCTCCTCGACACCGGGTGGTGTTTCGCGACTGTCGAAAAACATGGCGTCGATATCGGCCCTTCGCAGGTGGCGCGCAATCGACAATCCGGTCGCGCCCAGGCCGACGACCAGATCCTTGCAGGCTGTTTGTCTTGCCGCGCTCATCGTATCTTCAGACTCGCGAGACCAATCAACACGAGGATGACGGTTATAATCCAGAAACGAACGATGACCTTCGGCTCCGCCCATCCTTTAAGCTCGAAATGGTGATGCAACGGCGCCATCCTGAAAACGCGCTTGCCGGTCAGCTTGAATGACGCGACCTGGATGATCACGGACAATGTCTCAACGACGAACACGCCACCCATGATCGCGAGCACGATCTCCTGACGAACGACGACCGCAACGACGCCCAGCGCCGCGCCGAGTGAGAGCGCACCGATATCGCCCATGAACACCTGCGCCGGGTAGGTGTTGAACCAGAGAAAGCCGAGTCCGGCCCCCGCGAGCGCGGTACAGAAGACCAAAATCTCGCCAGTGCCCGCAACATAAGGAATGTCGAGGTAGCCAGCGAAATTTACGTTGCCGGTGACGTAGGCAAAAATGCCGAGCGCGCCGCCAACCAGCACGGTCGGCATGATCGCCAAACCGTCGAGGCCATCAGTTAGATTTACTGCGTTACTGAAGCCAACAATAAAAAAGTACGTCACGACAACCTGAAAAACACCCAGGGGAATCGCCAAGTCCTTGAAATACGGAATCAACAGCGAGGTTTGCACCTCGTCGGTTGCCGTGACGTACAGAGCAATGGCGGCAATGAGAGCCGCACTAGACTGCCAGAAGAGTTTTTGCGCCGCCGAGATCCCGGCGGGGTCCTGCAATACGAGTTTCTTGTAATCATCGACGTAGCCAATGACACCGAACGACAAGGTGACAAACAGCACGATCCAGACATACAGGTTTTCGAGGTCCGCCCACAACACCGTACTAAAGACGATTGCCGTCAGAATCAGCGCACCACCCATTGTCGGCGTGCCTGCCTTGAGCAAATGTGTCTCGGGGCCATCCTCGCGAACCGGCTGTCCCAGTTGATTCACGCTCAGGCGGCGAATCATGCGCGGCCCGATGATGAACGACAGCAGCAGCGCCGTAAGTGCACCAAGGATCGCCCGCATTGTCAGGTAGTTGAATACGTTGAAGCCGGATTCGAACTGCGCAAGATAGTTGGTGAGATAGAGCAGCATTATCAGGCCTCTTTTCTCGCGGCTTCGACTTCGCGCAGCGCATCGACAACGCGTTCCATGCGCATCGATCGAGAACCTTTCACCAGGATGTTCACGGAATTGCTGAGGCGGCAGGTCAGAGCATCCAGCAGCGCATCGATGCTTCCAAACCAGCTGGCGTTCTCACCGAATCCCTCCACGGTATGACGCGACAAGTCGCCCAGAGCGAACAGACGATCGATACCAATTGTATGCAGGGTCTCACCCAGTGCCCGATGCAGCTCCACGGCTTCATCGCCCAGCTCTTTCATGTCACCAAGAACAAGCCAGCTCTCGCCCGACAGCTGTGACAAAAACTCAGCAGCGGCGGTGACCGAGAGCGGATTTGCGTTATAGCTATCGTCGAACAAGGTCGACCCATGCGTACCGCGCAGTGGCTGTAGCCTGCCGCCGATCGGACTTACTCCTTGCAGCGCTTTCCTGATACTGCGCGCGCCAATTCCAAGCGAATACGCAACAGCCGCAGCGGCACACGCATTGCGAACGTTGTGTATACCGGCCAACGGCAAGCGCACCTCCACAGTCTCGTCGGGCAACTGCAAACGAAACTGTGATTGTTCGACCCCTGTTACGATTTCAGTCGCGCGAACATCGGCCGATTCGTTCAGTCCGAAAGTTATCTTGCGCACATCGGCAACCAGCGATGACCAATAGTCGAGGTACGGGTCATCGGCATTCAGGACTGCAGTCTCTGGTCGCTCGGAATTCTGGAGGATTTCTCCTTTCGCTCGACTCACACCGCGTACTGAACCGAAGCCCTCCAGATGGGCTTCAGCAGCGTTGGTAATAACAACGATGTTCGGACAAGCGAGTTTGGCCAGGTAAGCGATCTCACCGGCGTGATTGGCACCCATTTCTATAACGGCGAACCGATGCTCTTTCTCGATGCGAGCCAGCATCAGGGGCACGCCGATTTCGTTGTTCAGATTGCCATGCGTTGCCAGGGTCGAAGCCTGCTCGGCGAGACATGCCCTGACCAACTCTTTGGTGCCGGTCTTGCCATTGCTGCCTGTAATACCAATGACTGTTACGTCCTGTGACTTGCGCCATGCCGCCGCGAATTGCCCCAGGGCCTGACGCGTATCATCGACTTCAATTTGTGCAATGTCCGCCCGCACATGACCGGGCACGACAACGCCTGCAGCACCGTTCTTACTCGCCGCTTCGACGTAGTCACAGCCGTTGAAGTTCGGGCCCTGTAGTGCGAAAAAAAGCTCGTCTTCCTGCAATGTGCGGGTGTCTGTGCTGATACCGGCGAACCTGCGGTCCGCGCCAGTTAGTCGACCTTGCATCGTCTCTGCCGCAGCGCTCAGGGAATCGATCATTGCTCGCGCCCCCTTGCCGTTGCCGCCAATGCGGCCTCTGCGATCATGAAGTCCGAAAACGGGCGGTTTGTTTGCCCAATTTGCTGGGTGATTTCGTGGCCCTTGCCAGCAATAAGCACAACGTCTTGCTCATCCGCCTGCCCTACGGCCCAGGCGATAGCCGCAGCACGGTCTTCGATGATCGTTGCCGATCCCGGCCTGGAGAGGCCTGAAACAATATCGTCGATTATGGCCAGCGGATCTTCGTCGCGCGGGTTATCGCTGGTCACAACAACGTGATCCGCCAGGCGCTCTGCAAGCTTCGCCATCAGTGGTCGTTTGCCGGGGTCGCGCATACCGCCACAGCCGAACACGCACCAGAGTTTTCCGCGGCTGTGCGGGCGCAACGCCCTAAGTGCTGCTTCGATGGCATTCGGCGTGTGCGCGTAGTCCACGAAGACGGTTGCACCCGGTCCCGTAACGCGCTGCATCCTTCCCGGAGGCGCTTGAACTTGCGACAGGACGTCCGATGCCGCTTCTACTGACACGCCCTGCTGCAACATCAGTGCGAGCACAATAACCGCGTTCGCGACATTGAAGTCACCGGGCATCGGCAAAGTAAAGCGGCCATCACCCCAGGAACTTATGAAGCTGACATCCGATCCATGCTGCTTGAGAACGACCGAGCGGACAAACACGTAGGGTCGTCCATTCGCGACGCGATCAAACTTGGTTGAGACCGTGACAACTTCCTGGCCACATCGAGCCGCAAGTTGCGTCCCGTATTCAGAGTCGAGGTTGATGATGCGACTTCGGGTGTCGGACTCCAGAAACAGACGCGCTTTGCTTTCGAAGTAGTCGTGCATGTCAACGTGGTAGTCAAGGTGGTCACGAGTCAGGTTCGTAAACAGGGCGGCTTCAAAGCGGGTGCCGTCAACACGGCCCTGCGATAGCGCATGGGATGAAACCTCGATAGCCGCGTAGTCAGCACCCTGTGACACGAATTCAGCGAGTCGGGCCTGAAGTTCGACGGCGGGCGGAGTCGTCATTCCCGCCACATCCTGGAGTTTTTCCACGCCATAGCCGAGCGTGCCGAGATAGCCGCAGCGTGCGCCTAACAGCTGGGCACACTGTGCGACCAGCCAGGCAACAGTCGTCTTGCCATTCGTCCCGGTGACACCGATGACTCGCAGAGCCTCCGATGGCCGACCGTAAAAGCGACTGGCAATTTCACCGAGCTTCGCGCCGAGATTATCGACGCCAATAGCCGGCATGTTTATGCCATCTGGCCTGGCGGCGCTGGACGCGTCATAGACAACAGCACTGACACCGGCCGCCTCTGCATCGGCCAGGTAATCCAGGCCATGGCTGCCGATACCCTGACAGGCAAAAAATACAAAACCATCAGAGAGCTGGCGACTGTCGCTGGCAATACCCCGAACGGAAATGGCAGGCGCGTCCGCATAGCCCTGCAGCAAGTCGGCAAGGGTCGGCGTTAAAGGCAGGTGTTCAGCAGGCATACTCATCGACTCGCTGTCCGCTCCGCCATTGCTCGCAGGGATTCGCCAGATTTCCGAACGGGCATGGCGTCAGGCGCGACCGCCAACAGTCTGAGCGATTCCGCCATGACGTCGGCGAACACGGGCGCCGCAACGTCACTGCCGTAGTACAGCTCGCCGCGCGGCTCGTCGACAACGACCACCGTAGCCAGTCGCGGGTCGCTGGCCGGCGCAAGCCCGGCGAATATCGAAATGTACTTGTCCTCGGAATAGCCGCCATCCGCAGCCTTCCATGCGGTACCGGTCTTGCCAGCGATACGATAGCCATCGACCGACGCCTTGGTACCGGTACCACCGGGCCGCACGACTTCCTCGAGCATGCGCCTTACGGCGGTGGCCGTCTCTCCAGAGATAACCTGCTGACCTTCTCCCGGCTGCTCGAGTCGGACCAGGGAAATCGGCCGCAGGCCACCGCCGTCGCCGATAACCGCATACGCCTGGGCGAGCTGCAGCGGCGTAACGGACACGCCATAGCCATACGCGAGGGTTGCCTGGTTGATCGGTTTCCAATGGCCGAAGTAGGTCAATCTGCCTGCGGATTCGCCCGGAAAACCACTACTTGTCAACGCGCCAAAGCCAAAATCCGTCATGGTTTCCCAAAGCTGATCCGGCTCGAGCTGCATGGCGAGCTTGGTAACGCCAACGTTACTCGAGCGCGCGAGTATCGTCGTCAAGCTGACACGACCGAGATCACGACTGTCTTCGATCCTTTTGGCGCCAACGTCAACGTAGCCCGGCGCGGTATCTACTATGCTGCTGGGTCGATAGCGACCACTCTCCAGCGCTGCGGCGACGATCAGCGGTTTGATACTGGAGCCGGGCTCGAAGAGATCAGTGATTGCACGATTGCGATACCGTGACGGTGAAAACTGCGAGCGATCATTGGGGTTGTAGGTTGGCTGATTGACCATCGCCAGCACTTCGCCTGTCTTGACGTCCAGCACGACGATCGAACCGGAGCGCGCCTCGTACGTCTTGATTGCGGCTTTGAGCGACCGATAGGCAAGATACTGCAGTCGTAAATCGATGCTGGTTTTCAAATCCTTGCCGTGGCGTGCCGGCCGAATACTCTCGACGTTTTCTATCGAATGTCCGAGCCGATCCTTCAATACGCGCTTGGCACCGGACTCGCCTGCCAGCCAGTGATTGAAAGCCAGCTCTATTCCTTCCTGGCCTTCATCGTCGATATTTGTGAAGCCCAGCAGGTGCCCGGTAACCTCGGACGCCGGATAGTAACGGCGGTACTCACGTTGCACGTTGATGCCCGGCAACTCCAATGCAAGAACCTGCTCTGCCTGCTCCGGACTCAAGTGACGTTTCAGATAGACAAATTCCTTGTTCATGCTGCGCGTGATGCGACGCATGAGCGTCTGCGAGTCCACGCCAAGCGCCTTCGCCAATTGCGGGACATTGTCGACGGCCGCAGCAAACTCTTTTGGGTTTGCCCAGATACTGTCGACTGGCGTACTGATGGCGAGCGGTTCGCCGTTTCGATCAGTAATCGTGCCGCGATGCGCCGAGATCTTCTCGGTACGCAAATGTCGCGTATCGGCTTGTTGATTCAGAAAGTCTTTATCGAGCACCTGCAAATGCACCGCACGAGCCACGAGCGACGCTGCCAGCAAGCCAAAGAACGCCAGCACCAGCGAAACCCTGCCAAGGAAGCGTCGCTCAGTCTTTTGTTTTGTTTCGGCGCCGCGTCTCATTGTTGCTCGATCACAAAAATTTCACTTGCGTTGGGTCGTACGAGGGCGAGGTCATCAGTTGCGACCTGCTCAATGCGGGCGTGCTGCGCCCAGGTGCTCTGCTCAATCTGAAGCTGGCCCCATTCGATATTGAGCCCGTCGCGTTCGTGCGAGAGGCCCTCCAGCTGCACAAATAATTTGCGTGACTCATGCTTGGTATAAACAAGCGCGATTGCACTCAACACGCAGACCAGTGCAAATACAAAGACAAGCAGAAACGGCTGAGAGTGTTGGTTCGGTTCGATCATGTCCGCTCCGCAATTCTCAGACGGGCGCTACGCGCCCTGCGATTGACAGCGATTTCCTCTGCTGTTGCCACGACCGCTTTACCAATTATTTTCAGCTTCGGTCGATATTCTTCGGGTATTGACGGCATACCGCGGTACGGCTCCGGCTCTCGCGATGTGTCGCGCATGAAGCGTTTGACGATACGGTCTTCCAGCGAATGGAAACTGATGACGCAGAGTCGCCCCCCTGGTCGGAGCACGTCGAGCGCCTGATCTAACGCGGCTGTAATCTGGTCGAGTTCGCTGTTGATTGCGATGCGAATCGCCTGGAACGTCTTTGTTGCCGGGTGCTTTTTCGCACGTTTCCCGCCATACGGCGCCGGCACCGCGGACTCCACAACAGCGGCGAGCTCCGAGGTTCTTCGGATTGGTGCATTTTCGCGAGCGGCCACCAATGCGCGAGCAATACGCGCGGCGTGGCGCTCTTCACCAAATTTCGAAATCAAGCGACGCAATTCTTTTTCATCCACTGACGCGAGCCACTCGCTGGCTGGTATGCCGGAGTCCGGGTCCATTCGCATGTCGAGTGGTCCGTCGCGCAGGAAACTGAACCCTCGTTCCGCTTCATCCAGCTGCGGGGATGAAACGCCGAGGTCGAAGAGCAAGCCGTCAACCCTACCGATGAGCGTCTGGCCTGTAGCATCCTTTCTTTCCCCAATAAGTGCTTTGAGTTGCGCAATTTCGCCTCTTATCAGCTCAACACGCGGATCGTCTGTTAGGGGTGTCGCTGCCGAAGCAATCGCCTGTGGATCTCGATCGATGCCTATCAATCGACCATTGGCATTCAGTTGCTTCAGAATCTCCCTGCTGTGACCACCGCGTCCGAACGTTCCGTCGACATAACAGCCGTCTGGTTTTATTCGCAGCCCCTTAAGGACTGGCCCCAACAGCACCGGCACATGCGCGTTGCTGCTCATTGGATAGACATTGCCCTAGAAAGAAATCGACTCGAGGTCCGCCGGCAATTCGCCGTCGTCTTCCTCGTTGAGCCACGCGTCGCGTTTCTCATTCCAGGTTTGTTCATCCCATAGTTCAAATTTGTTGCCCTGCCCGATTAGCATCGCGCTCCTCTCGAGGCTGGCAAAGTCCCGAAGTTCGCGCGATACAAGAATTCGCCCGCTGCCATCCATCTCGACCTCCGTCGCGTAACCGACCATAATGCGGACGATGCGACGTGCAGATTTGTTCATGCTCGGCAGACGTACGAGTTTCCGCTCCAGTTCTTCCCAGTCGGGCAGCGGGTAAACGAGGAGACAATGGTCTTTATCAACGGTCACGATGATTTCGCCATCACAACGGGCAGACAGCCGCTCCCGATACCGGGTCGGTATTGCCATACGCCCCTTGGCGTCCAACGTGACTTTGGTAGCCCCTCGAAACACTTCGTCAGGGACGGCCCCGGGCTCCGCTCTTCTGGCGCGAATCCTGGGCAGGCAGCCCCTTTCCTCCCACTTTTATCCACTTTTCAACACTATAGGTGGCGGCCTACGCGACCGTCAACCAACCAAAGCAATTAGTCTTTGTTGTACAGTCACTTAGGGGCTATTTGGTGGCCCAATAAGGGCGAAATGTGGCAAGGTTCGCGCTAAATAAATCAGTTGTTTACAGCTACTTCTTCGACAAGGTCTCAAAAAGGAGTCGGCGATCGCCGACAGCACGACTTTTTGGCCCGATTGCGCGGTATTCCGCGCAGTCGCCGCATAGCGCCCAGGCTGCTACAGCAATAACCTCATAAGTTACTGAATTTAAAAGGAAATAGGAGTGAGAGAGCCGGAGCCGGCAATAAGCCGGGTTCTGTCATCGACAATCATTCATCTGGGACAGCTGTCACCAACTGCCTCTAGCAACCTACCCGGGAGTCCGTTCGGAACCGACGGTGGGCCATGAGCCCGCACTCCCCTATTTGGTCTTGCTCCGGGCGGGGTTTACCGTGCCGCGAACTGTTACCAGTCGCGCGGTGCGCTCTTACCGCACCTTTTCACCCTTACCGGGCATAGCCCGGCGGTTTATTTTCTGTGGCACTTTCCATGGGCTCACGCCCCCCAGGCGTTACCTGGCGCCCTGTCCGAAGGAGCCCGGACTTTCCTCCGCGCTTGCGCGCAGCGATTGTCTGGCCAACTCCGGCTCTCTCGGAGCAGGATTCTACGCTAATCGAGAGCGCCGCTTTCGGCTTTCGCGTAGCTGGCGGTCAGGGCTTCTCTTCCCGGAGCTCCAATAAACGCTGGTACAGGGCGTTTTTCTTCAGACCCGTGACTCTCGCCGATACCCTGGCGGCGACTTTCGCCGGAAGCACGTCGCCAAGCTCGGCCAAGAGGCGATCTGTGTCCAACGAGGACGCCGGTGACTCATCATCAGTTCCGGTTACAACGATGACAAACTCGCCTTTGGCCACAATAGAGCCGTCATCAATTTTCACGCACAGCTCTTCGAGCGTCCCCGGAACACATTGTTCATACATTTTCGTAAGTTCGCGGCCTACAAAAGCGCGGCGCTCCTTACCCAGGACCTCGCACATGTCGCTAAGCGAATCGGCAACCCGATGTACCGATTCGTAAAATACCGTCGTGCGCGTTTCCCGGCGCAGCGACTCGAGCAGTTGCCGTCTCGCTGCGCGTTTCGCCGGCAGAAAGCCCTCAAAGCCAAATCGATCGGTCGGTAGTCCTGCGACCGAGAGTGCCGCTGTTAAAGCGCTGGGGCCTGGAATCGGCGAGACGGTGATGCCGCGCTCGTGAGCGGCGCGGACCAATCGGTAGCCCGGATCGCTGACCAACGGCGTTCCCGCGTCGCTGACCAATGCGACATCCCGCCCTTCCTCCAGGATCTCGATTACGCTGGCCGCCGCCGCCTGTTCATTGTAATCATGCAAGGCCAAAAGCCGGGGTTTGGCGCCGATATGCGATAGCAATCGCCCGGAGTGCCGGGTATCCTCGGCAGCAACAAGATCCACTTCGGTGAGCGTTTTGCGCGCACGCGGTGTCAGATCTTCCAGATTGCCTATCGGCGTCGCAACGATAAAAAGCGTACCGCTCATTGGGCGCAAAACCTGCTTCCGGTCAAATGAATATGATGAATAGTCTGCGACATCCTGCCCACGAAATGCGCTCACTAGCAAGCATTGTGCTGTTACTGATCACTTTGGGTATGCTGGGGGGCTGCGGGACAACCGGTCTTGGCGGCATAGGGATCAGCGGCGAGGGCCGTGCCGAGCGGCTCGCGGAAAAAGGCGAACACGCTGACGCCGCGAGCGCATACATCGCGCTGGCGAGTGAATCGATTGGCGTTGAGCGCGACCGCCTGACGCTGCTTGCCGTCGAACAATGGCTCGATGCCGGCGACGTCGCCCGCGCCGAAAATGCGCTGGACAGCGTGCCGCGTCCCGAGGCGGGCAGCCTGCTGGCCATCTGGTCTACGAATTCGGCGGCCCTGTTGCTATTTGAAGGTGCGGCCGACGACGCGCTTGGCCTGCTTGAACCACTCAGCCGCGGAGCGCTCTCCGTGCGGGACCGACTAAGAGTTGAGGCGCTGCGGGCCGACGCCTGGATACAGAAACAGGACCCCGAGCGCGCTGTGCAGCTGATGACGCAACGTGAAACCTGGATCAGCGACCGGCGCAGTGTCCAGCGAAATCGCGAACGCCTTTGGCAGGGACTGCTCGTAAGTAGTCCACAGGTATTGCGGCGTGCTGCAGAAGCCACCACCGACCCTGTTGTTCGAGGCTGGCTATCAATCGGTTCGCTGGCAGCGACCACAGGGCAGCAGGGTGTCGGCTGGAGCAATGGCGTCGTCCGCTGGCGGCAAAACAATGCCGACCATCCCGCGATCACCGTCCTGGACACACTGAGGCTGCCGGACGCCGAGTTGCTCGATTATCCGCGCCAGATTGCGCTGCTGTTGCCGCTCTCCGGCAGAGCGGCCGGTGCCGGGATGGCTGTGCAGAACGGCTTCCTGGGTGCCTATTTTGCCGCCGCCGCCGGGCTCGACGATCGACAAAGCGTGCGTATCTATGACGTGAATACAGAGGGCGGTGGCAGCGCCGCGTATGCGGCTGCAGTGGCCGATGGCGCGGAGTTTGTTGTAGGGCCGTTGCTGAAGAGCAGTGTTGTCCAGTTAGCCAATGACATTCTTGTGCCTGTCCCCGTACTGACCTTGAATTTTCTGCCCGAAGAATCGCTGGCACCACCGGGTCTCTACCAGTTCGCACTTGCGCCCGAAGACGAGGCGGCCTCGGCAGGCCAACGTGCGCTCGCCGATGGATACACACGCGCTGTCGCGCTGGTCCCCAGCAACGACTGGGGGCGCCGATTGTTGACGAGTTTCGCCACTGAATTCGAGGGGCTCGGTGGCACGCTGCTGGACTACCGCAGCTATCGGCCGGGCGTTCAGGACTTCTCAAATGAGATCGAAAACCTGATGGGCCTGACCGGCAGTGTAAATCGCTACCAGCGTATGCGCGCCAATATAGGCGGCAACTTGCAGTTCGACCCGCGCAGACGACAGGATGCGGAGTTTATTTTTCTTGCCTCTGACGCGCCCGCCGGTCGCTTGCTGAAAGCGCAGCTCAAGTTTCACTATTCCGGCGACCTGCCCGTCTATTCGACATCGTCGGTCAACGCGCTGGACGGTCGTTCGAACGCCGACCTGAATGGAGTCATGTTTGCGGACACGCCCTGGGTTATCGATCCACAGCCATGGATCGCGGAACTGCCTGCAACGTTCGCCGAATTCTGGCCCGAGGAACGTCGCCGGGCACGGCTCCATGCGATGGGCTACGACGCTTATAACCTGATCGCCGCCCTGTTCGCTTCACGCGGTGGTGCCATGCCTGAAATTGACGGCGCAACGGGTACCCTGTTTCTTGACGCTGGCGGACGCGTGCATCGACGCCTCGCCTGGGCACAATTTCAAAATGGCGAAGCCGTTGCGCTGCCGAAGCCGGACGCTGTCGGCGGGCCGATCCAGGACATCACCGACGATGTTGAATTCGTCACGCCCGACGCAGCAGACGATTCACCATGGGACCCGGACGCACAGGAACTCTAGGCAAGCAGGCCGAGCAAGAAGCGCTCGGGTTCCTCCTTCGCAGGGGCCTTACCCTGATTGAGGAAAACTTCCAGACGCGCGGAGGGGAAATCGACCTTATCCTGCTGCATGACGACTGCCTGGTATTTGTCGAGGTGCGCTCTCGCACTTCGATCCGGTTTTCATCCCCGGAGCTTACAGTCGACTCGCGCAAGCAACTAAAGATTATCCGCACGGCGGCAATGTTCATTGCCGCTAATCGACGTTTCGCCCGGCATACCGTCCGATTCGACGTTGTCGCAATTTCTGCCGGCCGGACCGATGGTATCCGCTGGCTGCAGGATGCTTTTCGCCCCGCAGATTCAGTGCTCTGAACAGCGCGAGCAACTGCTGCTAGAATCGCATACAGACAGATACGCTGGAGGGATGATGGATCCTATCAAACGAGTACGCGAACACTTTGCAGAGAGTATCGCAACAAAACAGGCCGCCGCTGAGCAACTCTCCGAGAGCATCGTCGTTGCCGGACGTCTGATGAGCGACGCGTTACTTGATGATGGCAAGATCCTGAGTTGCGGCAATGGCGGCTCGGCGGCCGATGCACAGCATTTCTCTTCCGAACTTCTGAACCGATTCGAGATGGAGCGTCCCGGGCTCCCCGCAATGGCATTGACGACCGACAGCTCCACGCTCACATCAATCAGCAACGACTACGCGTATGAGGAAATCTTCAGCAAACAGGTTCGCGCGCTTGGCAAGCCGCAGGATGTCTTGCTCGGTATTTCGACGTCCGGCAATTCGGAAAACGTGATTCGCGCGATAGCTGCGGCCCATGATCGCGGTATGAGGGTCGTCACGCTAACAGGTTGCGATGGCGGCCGCATGGTGGACGTTTTCGCCGAGGGCGACGTCGAGATTCGCGTACCGGCAACCCGAACAGCACGAATTCAGGAAGTACACCTCGTAGTGATTCATTGCCTGTGCGACCTGATTGACACGTCATTACTGGGAGCCGACTAGCGGCGAATTGCAGCGTTCCACATCAGCCGCGCTGGCGATCGGTCGCGGTCAGGAACCGTTCTTACTTGACGATCGTCAGGTGGGGACGCGAGCGGGAATCATCAAGTTCCTGCTTAATTTCGCGGGCATCTGTCTGCTCCGTATCGTGCGAGAAGATCATGCCCTGACCGGTCTCGCGCGCATAGATACCAAGTACCGAGCGCATTGGTGCCCAGACATCAAATGGCACACCGCCAAAGCGCGCCCGAAAACTGACTGCGTCATTGCCCAACTTGAGATTGTGAGCGGCTGATTCGCTGATATTGAGAATAATCTTGCCGTCTTTGACGTGCTCAGCCGGCACGCTCACACCTTCAAAAAAAGCATTCACCACGATGTGCGGCGTTTGATTATTGTCGGTCATCCATTCGTGCATCGCACGCACGAGATACGGTCTTTTTGATCGGTTGGAGTTAGTCACTGCCGTTTTTCTTGATTCGCCGCCTGATACCGATAGCTTAACATCTAATTAGCGTATCGCATGGGACTAAACATAAGCTGCTGCTCGAACCCCTCGGCAGCTGTCTTACAGGCGCATTTCCTGTTCCAGCTCAGTGAGGCTCTGCTGGAACGAACGCCGGACAAATACACGATTCATGTACGCCTCGATTGGTTCCGCATCGGGTCCCAGGTCAATACCATAGACTGGCAGGCGCCAAAGCAAAGGCGCGATCGTGCAGTCTACCAGCGAGAATTCCTCACTCAGAAAGAAGGGCCGCGCACCGAATAGCTCAGTACTCTGCAAGATGCTTTCACGCAGCAATTTGCGAGATTTTGTGCCCAATTTGCCGTCATTGCTGGTTTCGGCTTCCTCGGCGATCGAATACCAATCGGTTTCTATACGAAATAGCGCCAGACGAAACTGCGCACGGGTTACCGGGTCGACAGGCATTAGCGGAGGATGTGGAAACCGCTCGTCAAGATACTCGATGATAACGCGGGAGTCATACAGCGTCAGGTCACGATCTACGAGCGTTGGGACCGTGTGGTACGGATTAAGATCCATCAGATCTTCGGGCAAATCAGGCCCTGCAATATTTGATATTTCAATGTTGATGTTCTTCTCAGCGAGAACCAGACGTGCACGGTGACTATGAATGTCCACGGGCCGCGAATACAACGTCATTACGGAGCGTCTATTAGCTACTACTGCCATTACTTAACATCCTTCCATATTTGTTTTTTGAGCATTGAGGCAAGGATGTAGAAAAAGATCAGGAACATCAGTACCCATACGCCGAGCTTGCGGCGATCGGATCGAATTGGCTCGGATATGTAAGCGAGAAAATTAACGGTATCGCGAACAAAATCGTCGTAGTCTTCGGCATCCATCGCCCCCGCACTCAACATTTCGAAGCCTTCAAATGTTGTCGTTACCGAACCATCTTCATTCTCATGGTGCGAGAAGTTGGCCGTTTGGTACCCCTGCAGCTCCCACAACACATGCGGCATGCTGGTTCCGGCAAGCACCAGGTTGTTCACCCCCGTCGGACTGCTTTCTTCTACGTAGAAACCTTTCAGAAAGTTGTAGACGTGGTCGACACCTTTGGCTCTGGCGGTTAGCGAAAGATCGGGCGGTGCGACACCGTACCAGCGTTTCGCATCGTCCGAAGGCATACTCGCCTGAATCGTCTCGAATGTCTTGTCCGCATTGAACATGAGATTGTCGATAAGCTGTTCTTCCGACAGTTCGAGGTATTTGCCGATCGTATTGTAGCGAACGTACTGTGCAGAGTGACAACCTGAACAGTAGTTCATGAAGTTGCGCGCGCCACGCTGCAACGATGCAACATTACCCGGTTCGATCTTGGCCGGCTCAAGCGCAGCGCCCCCACCAGCAGCCATAGCCTCGACAGCCATGAACACTGCGCCCAGAGCCAGAATGCTAGCCATCTTTCTGAACTTAAGCATGGTACGTCACCCTGTCTGGCACCGGTTTGGTCTTGTCTATCGCCGTGTAATAAGGCATCAGCAAAAAGAACGCGAAATAGACGACGGAGAATATACGGGCCATCAAAACGTACAATCCCTCTGCAGGCTGCGTACCGAGCCAGCCCAGAGCCAGGAAGGTCACGGTGAACACGCCCAGCGCCGACTTATAAATCCATCCGCGATAGCGAATTGACCTGACTCTCGAGCGATCCAGCCAGGGCAGGAACACCGGCAAAATTACCGACAGACCAAACAGTATGAAGCCCCATAGCTTGTCCGGGACCGCGCGCAAAATTGCGTAGAACGGCGTGAAGTACCACACCGGCGCAATGTGCTCCGGTGTCGCCGTCAGGTTCGCCGGTTCGAAATTGGCGTGTTCGAGGAAGTAGCCACCCATATCCGGCGCAAAAAACACGACCGAGGTAAAGATCATCAGAAATACGATAATTGCTACCAGGTCTTTGCTGGTGTGGTACGGGTGAAAAGCGATGCCATCAATGGGCTTGCCACTGGCATCCTTGTGCTTCTTGATCTCGACACCGTCCGGGTTGTTCGAGCCGACTTCGTGCAGCGCGACGATATGCACGAACACCAGGCCGATCAAGACCAGCGGCAACAGAATGACATGCAAGGCGAAGAAACGATTCAGTGTGATGTCGGATATCGAGTAGTCGCCGCGAATAATCTCTACCAGGGCATCCCCCACCCACGGAATTGCGCCAAACAGCGAAATGATCACTTGCGCACCCCAATACGACATCTGCCCCCACGGCAACAGGTAGCCGGCAAACGCCTCAGCCATCAGAACCAGGAAGATCATCATTCCGATCAGCCAGATCAGTTCGCGAGGTTTCTTATAGGAGCCGTAGAGCATCGCACGATACATGTGCAGGTAAACGACGATAAAGAAGAACGATGCCCCCGTTGAGTGCATGTAGCGAATCAACCAGCCCCACTCGACGTCACGCATGATGTACTCAACCGACGCGAATGCATCCGCAGCGGCGGGTTTGTAGTTCATCGTGAGGAAGATGCCCGTTAACAGCTGAATAGCCAGCACCACGAACGCAAGCACACCGAACACGTACCACCAGTTGAAATTCTTCGAGGCGTAGTACTCGGTGACATGATATTTGAGCGTCGATGTCATCGGGAAACGATCGTCGATCCACTTTATGAGCCCGCCTTGCGGCTTGCCAACTTCTGCTTCGATCTTGGCCATTACGCTGCTCCCGTGTCCTGACCGATCAGAATCAGGTCATCCCTGACAAATCGGTGCGGTGGAACCCGCAGATTGGTTGGCGCAGGTACTCCTTTGAAGACGCGCCCCGCAAGGTCAAACTTTGAACCATGGCACGGGCAAAAGAACCCGCCTCCCCAGCTCTCCGCCGGGCGAACGTCAAAATCCTGAATTGGCGCACAACCAAGGTGAGTACAGGACCCTTCCACAACCAGGTATTCGGGCTTCACAGAGCGTGTGCCGTTTTTCGCGTACTCGGGTTGCTGCTCCAATACGTCGGAATCCGGATCGCGCAGCTGCCCGACCACGGACGGCAGTTTTTCCAGCATAGCCTCGGTGCGCCGCAGCACAAACACCAGTCTGCCACGCCAAAGGACCCGCACCATCTCCCCTGGCGCCAGCGAACCCAGCGCGACCTCGACCGGGGCACCAAGCGCTTGGGCACGTGCACTCGGCTGAAGTGACGAAAGAAAGGGAATTGCCGCCATGCCAGCGCCAGCAGCGCCGGTCACCAGGGTGGCAACGGTTAGAAAATGACGCCTGTTGCGATCAAGGTCGTCTTCAGTCATCAGGCACTCCTAATAAGCCGCCTTCCTGACGGCCGCCTAAACAGCAATTTTTTGCTTTGTTTCGATACTGGTAGATTTGCAGCAAGCTCGGTTTGCCGTCAGGATGACGGTCTTTCCGGGGACTAGGTGCGGAACCACGGCGTATTATACACGGGGCTTATCGAAGTTGGCTAGCTACTAGTTACAAACAGGGATTCCAGGACATCGCGTGGCCGAATTGAGATCAGTTCTCGTATTTTTATTGCAATCAATCGTCGTAGGCCTAGCGGTCGCCTTCCTCGTGGTGCTGGTGCGCCCGGACCTGATGCCCGGATTCAGGGACGCCGTCACCGCGCCAGCAAGCTACGCGGACGCCGTCGACCACAGCGCCAGCGCGGTCGCCAACATCTATACAAAGCGGCTAGTGCAGGACAGCGCTACGCCCGACGCAAGAACGCGCTTTCGCGTCGATACCAGCTTTGCCTCTGCGGTCATCATTGATCCAGAGGGATTCCTTGTTACGAACTACCACGTTATCGCGGATGCGACGGAGATACGCGTGCAACTAGGCGACGGCCGCATCGCTGAGCCGGAGATTATCGGCGTCGACGCCGAAACCGACCTGGCCCTGCTGCGTGTGGACCTGGGGGTACTGCCCGCAATACAACTGGGTAATTCCGCCCAGCTGCGAATTGGCGATGTCGTGCTCGCCATCGGCAATCCGTATGGGCTGACGACGTCTGTTACGCAGGGAATTGTCAGTGCCACCGGTCGCGGACTTCTCAATCTGGTGACTTTTGAAAACTTCATACAGACGGACGCTGCAATTAATGCTGGGAATTCCGGAGGCGCCCTGGTCAATAGCCGTGGTGAGCTCGTGGGCATCAACACGGCGGTCCTGGCCCAGGACCCGGGAACCGAGGGCATCGGCTTCGCGATCCCGGTCGACCTTGTGCGGGGTGTCGTCGAGCAAATCAAGCAAAATGGCCGCGTAATTCGCGGCTATATGGGCCTGGTACTCGATGATATGACCAATTCCGAGCGCATGGCACGAGGCATCGAAAGTGACATGGGCATTCTGATTACAGAGGTCTACGAGGATGCGCCAGCTGCGACCGCAAAACTTAAACGTGGCGACGTAATTTTGACCATGAACGGCGAGCCGGTAATTTCGCAACGACAGGCATTGTTGATTTCGGCAAGCACGATACCCGGCAACACGGTCGAAATTTCCGGGATTCGCGATGGCGAGCGCTTTACGACTACGGTCACGGCGGGCGAGCGGCCCGATGATCCGCGCTAGGACACGCCTAGGCTACCCGTCGAATTGAGGCGCCCAGCTGCCCGAGCTTCTCTTCGATACGTTCGTAACCACGATCCACGTGGTAGATGCGATCAACCAGCGTTTCACCACTCGCAGCCAGTCCAGCGAGGACCAGTCCCGCAGAGGCACGAAGATCCGTAGCCATAACCGGGGCAGCCGCCAGCGTTTCGACACCACTGATTATCGCAGTGTGACCCTCCAGCCGGATGTCCGCTCCCATACGTTGCATCTCCAGTACATGCTGGAAGCGATTCTCGAATATTGTCTCGGTAATTGTCCCGACACCTTCCGCGATCGCGTTCATGGCGCAGAACTGCGCCTGCATGTCGGTCGGAAAAGCCGGGTATGGCGCTGTCCGGACATCCACTGACCTGGCCCGCCGCCCGCGCATATCGATATCGATCCAGTCGCTGCCGGTTTCGATCACAGCGCCGGCCTCGGCAAGCTTGATGAGAACCGCCTCCAGAGTATCGGGTGACGTCTTTAGTGCTCGAACGTGCCCACCGGTCATCGCCGCTGCAACCAGGTAGGTGCCGGTCTCAATGCGATCCGGCAATACCGAATATCGTGTTCCGCCCAGGCGCTCGACGCCCTGAACTGATAACGTGCTGCTGCCGATACCCTCGATTCTGGCACCCATCCCAACGAGAAAATGTGCGAGATCTGTAACCTCAGGTTCACGCGCTGCGTTTTCCAGCACGGTCTCACCGTCGGCCAGTGTCGCCGCCATGAGGAGATTCTCCGTGCCGGTGACAGTCACCGTATCGAAGACAATATGTGCGCCTTTCAGGCGATCCGCGCGCGCCTTGATAAAGCCACCTTCGACAACGACCTCTGCACCCATTGCCTGCAAACCGGCAACGTGCAAATTGACCGGTCGAGCGCCGATCGCGCAACCGCCCGGCAACGACACATCCGCCTCGCCGAAACGCGCGAGCAACGGACCGAGTACCAGAATGGAGGCACGCATCGTCTTGACGAGATCATACGGGGCCTCGCGCCTGTCAACATTGCTGGCGTCAATCTCAACGCCCTGCTTATCGTCGATTGTCACTCTGACACCCATGATCTGCAGTAGCGAAAGCATGGTTGTTACGTCTTTGAGGTGGGGTACATTGCTGACCATTACCGCATCGGACGCAAGCAGCGTTCCCGCGAGGATTGGCAGGGCCGCATTCTTGGCGCCGGAAATCGTGACATTGCCAGAGAGGGCTACGCCACCCTTGATGAGTAACTTATCCATTGAAACAAGGCACTAGGTGCTACTGGCGCGCTCGCGCCATTCGTCGGGTGTCACAGCCGTTATGGAAAGCGCATGGATCTCGTTGCCGACCAGCGTCCCCAGGCATTTGTACACGAGCTGATGCCGGGCAAGTGGCCGCTTGTTTTCAAACTCGGCGGCCACCACCAGCGCTTGAAAATGAGTGTTGTCTTCACTCACCACTTTGACGATCGGGTCGCTGAATCCGGCCGCGATCAGGTCTGAAATTGCCGTTGGGTCCATGATCTGTTGCTTTCGCGCATAATGCTTAAGGACGCGCAGTGTACCCACAAATGTCAGCGCTTCCCAACGTGCGATCATCATTGTGTATTATGGCCGACCAGAAGTGGCCGGCGCGAGCGCGGCAAGAGACCGCAACGTCGAAAGCCATTCACCAGACACGACAGGCTATGCTAGTCAATATTCTTTTACTGATTGCCGGCCTCGCCCTGCTAATGTGGGGCGCTGACCGATTTGTTCACGGCGCGGCGGCGGCGGCCCGCAATCTTGGCATTGCGCCACTCCTTATCGGGCTCACAGTCGTCGCCTTTGCCACCTCGGCACCCGAGATTTTGGTGTCCATCGTCGCGGCCATCGAAAAGCAGCCGGGCCTGGCCATCGGCAACGCGATCGGCTCGAACATCGTCAACATCGGGCTGGTGCTCGGCATCACTGCAATAATCCGGCCCATAGAGATTGAATCCGCGACGCTCCGTCGCGAGATGCCCGCACTGCTGGCAGTCTCCCTGCTGACCGTTTCCTTGTTCCTCGATACTTATCTAAGCCGTATGGACGGCATAGTGATGCTTACCGGTCTCGTCGTCGTAATGGTCTGGCTCACCCGTATCGGTGCACGATCCTCGGCTAACGATCCAATTTCCCGGGATTTCGAGGCTGAAATTCCAACCAATGTGCGCATGTCGATGGCCATTGTCTGGCTGGTCGTAGGCCTGATCACACTGCTTATCGGCGCCGAACTTCTGGTCAGTGGTGCGATCGGTATTGCTACAGCACTCGGCGTCAGCGAAGTCGTGATCGGCATCCTGGTTGTCGCGCTGGGCACGAGCCTGCCTGAACTTGCCGTGTCACTCACCAGCGCGCTGAAAGGCGAGTACGGACTCGCGATAGGCAATATCGTCGGCTCGAATATCTTCAACCTCCTGGCGGTCATTGGCATCGCCGCAACGATCGCGCCCGCGGCGCTGCCACCGACCGTATTGTCGCTGCACATTTTCGTTATGGTTGCCTTTACGCTGGTACTTTTCGCCATGACCTACGACTATGACGAGCGCTCGGAGTTGTCGCGCCTGGAGGGCGCCGCCCTGGTGACCGCTTTTCTTGCCTACGACTCATACGTCGTGATGCAAAACATATAGAATGTGGCGAGCCGCGATCTGTACGCATACATCGTCCAGGTCGCACATCAAGGACAAATCGCCGAGGGCCGGTCTTGCCTGACACGCTGACAGACAGTCAATTACTCGCACTTGCAGCCGAAGTGCTGGAGATCGAGGCGCGCGCGGTCGAACATCTGAAAACGCGCCTGAATGACGATTTCATCGCCGCCTGCACGCTGTGTATGCATACCGAAGGGCGCGTCGTCGTTACCGGCATGGGCAAGTCCGGCCATGTCAGTAACAAAATTGCAGCGACGCTTGCCTCAACCGGTACACCCGCCTTTTTCATGCATCCGGCAGAGGCCAGCCACGGCGACGTGGGCATGATCACGAAACACGACCTGTTACTGGCTGTGTCCTATTCCGGCGAGACCGCAGAGGTCATTACTATACTTCCGATTGTTAAACGGCTGGGTGCAAAATTGCTGTCGATGACCGGAAACCCAAATTCCACACTCGCCAAAGCCGCTGACGTGCATCTCGATATCAGTGTTGCCGAAGAGGCCTGTCCGCTGAATCTCGCACCGACCGCGAGTACCACAGCAACGCTCGCCATGGGCGACGCACTGGCCATTGCGCTGTTGAAAAAGCGCGGCTTTACGGCAGAAGACTTCGCCCGATCACATCCCAGCGGCAATCTGGGCAAACGCCTTTTGCTGCGTGTTTCGGACGTGATGCGTATTGGCGATCGCGTACCCGCAGTCGGCGCCGATGTGACCTTACGTGACGCCCTGTTCGAAATGACCGACAAGGGCCTCGGTATGACGGCGATCGTCGATGCGCAAAATACCATTCTTGGCATCTATACCGACGGCGACCTGCGGCGAACGCTGGATACCGGCGCAGACGTTCACACGACCGTCATTCGGGACGTCATGCATTCTAACTGCAAGACCACGTCGGCAGACGTGCTTGCAGCTGAGGCGCTGCGGCTGCTAGAGGAAAACAAGATTACCTCGCTTTTGGTTGCCGACGACGATGGCGCGCTGGTCGGCGCTTTAAACATTCACGATCTTTTCCGCGAAGGCCTGATGTGAGTGGCGTCAACGCGAAACTCGCTCGAATTCGTCTGGTTGCCTTTGATGTCGACGGCGTGTTCACCGACGGGCGCTTTTATCTGTCCGATGATGGCGTCGAAAGTAAGGCTTTCCACACCCAGGACGGCTTTGGGATTCGTCAACTTATTGAATCGAAGATTGTCGTGGCAGTTATCAGCGGCAGAAAATCGGGTGCCGTCGAACGTCGCATGGCCGAGCTCGGTGTACCGCATGTCGTCCAGGGCTGCAAAGACAAGGTTGCCGCACTTGACGGCATCATCGAGTCGCTGGGAATTACAGCGCGCGAGTGCGCGTATGTGGGCGATGATGTTCCGGACCTGCCGCTTCTTAATTATGTGGGGGTGTCGATTGCGGTGGCCAACGCGGTAGGGGCACTACACGAACAATGCGATATCACGACGTCTGCCACAGGCGGCGCCGGAGCAGTTCGGGAGGTTTGCGAGCTGCTGCTGGCCAGCCGGGGTGACGTCACTTGATCAGTCCGCGACACTTCGCATTGCTGGCGGCCCTGACAGCCGGCGCTCTTGGCAGCTGGTACCTTGCCCGCCAGGGCCAGTCGGACACCGCCGACAAGGTGCCCTATGAGCCTATGCATCGCGGCTATTATCTGAAGTCTGCCCGTATTCTCGGAACCGGCGAAAATGGCGACCTGCTCTACGAAGTCGAATCGGATCGGGCTGAACAGCAGACGGACAAGAGCATCGAGTTCACAGACGTTCGAATTCGTTACTCGCCACAGAGCAATGTCGCCTGGACCGTTAACGCCGATGCCGCCACGCTCAACGAAAGCAGCCCCCGTATCGTCTTGCGCGGACACGTGCGCGCAACCAGCAACAGCAACGTGCCGGACAACGAGACAGAGATTCGAACACAATACCTGGAACTCGATCCGGAGCGGTTTATCGCGGAGACAGACGAACGGGTACAAATTCGCGTTGGCGCGCGCAGCCTTACGGCAACGGGCATGCTAGCATCGCTAAACGATGACAGAATCGAACTCAAATCGAATGTTCGCGGTAAAATCGCGCCCTGAATGATGACCACGGTACAACACTACTGTCGCCTGACGGCCGCGCTGATTATGGCTTTCGTACCGTGTTTGGCGGTGGCGCAGGTCGCCGATTTCGATCTGCGGGTGCCGTGGGATATCGACGCCGAATCCACATCCTTCGACGGCAAGACATCCATGATCATTTTCACGGGTCTTCGGCTGTCGCAGGGACGTATCGGTATTGAGGCTGACGAGGGTCGCGCAACCAATACAGAAGGCGAAGACGGCTCCTGGCAATTTGCGGGTAACGTCAAGATCGACATCGAGAATGGGCGCATTGAGTGCGACTCAGCTCAGCTCACGTTCAAGCAGTACGAACTCCGAAACGCGCTTGTCACCGGATCGCCAGCGACCTTCGAGTTGCGCCGACCAGGGTCTGACGATGTCACCTATGCGGAAGCCGGCAAACTCGCCTACGACGTCACGGCAGGCATCATTGAATTTTCGGAAGAGGCGACAATCAATGAGGGCGGCAACCAGATCTCGTCACATTTCCTGGTCTACAATATTGCCGAACAACGCATTAATGCGGACTCGTCAGGAGTCGATGATGACAGGGTGAGGATCATTTACACGCCAACCAACGGTGATGGCCCCAACCCCAACGGCAATGATGAAAGCGCGGGTGCGGAGGCTGAAGACGAGAGTCCATGAGCATTCTTAGCGTTCAGGGTATTTCCAAGAGCTACAAGCTCCGCAAAGTCGTAAAAAACATTTCCATCGAGATCAAGAGCGGCGAAGTCGTCGGGTTGCTCGGACCGAATGGCGCGGGAAAAACCACGGCCTTCTATATGATCGTCGGCCTTATCGCCGCGGATAGTGGCAAGATTCTTCTGGACGGCAAAGACCTGACCGCGCAACCCATGCACCGGAGAGCGAAGCTGGGGCTCGGCTACTTACCCCAGGAAGCGTCGATCTTCCGCAAGCTGACGGTCGAGCAGAATATTCTGGCTATCCTGGAAGTTCGCGACGACCTCGATAGGGCCGGACGCGAGCAAGAACTCGAAAACCTGCTCGATGAACTGCACGTCGGTCACGTTCGAAGCAGCCTGGGCATCAGCTTGTCGGGCGGCGAACGGCGCCGGGTCGAAATCGCACGCGCACTGGCGGCCAACCCGCTGTTTGTGCTTCTCGATGAACCGTTTGCAGGCGTCGACCCCATATCGGTGCTCGACATTCAGCGCATCATTCGGCATCTGTGTGAACGTGACATCGGCGTACTGATTACTGACCATAATGTCCGTGAGACGCTCGGAATATGCGGGCATGCCTATATACTCAGTGACGGCATCCTGATCGCCGAGGGGTCGCCCGAAGCTATTATCGAGAATCAGCACGTACGAGAAGTGTATCTCGGACAGGAGTTCAAACTCTGAGGCACACTGGTCACATGAACCTCTTGCATCTGCCCAATTCGCCCATAGAGCAATAACTGCTTATGTTGAAACCTTCGCTGCAGCTAAAACTTGGTCAGTCTCTGACGATGACGCCGCAATTGCAGCAGGCAATTCGGCTACTGCAGCTGCCGGTCCTCGACCTGAATGCCGAAATTCAGGAAGCACTCGAAGAAAACATCATGCTCGAGATGGAGGATCTGCCTGACGTCCCACAGACGAGCGCCGAATCAACCGCAGAAATCGAAACATTGAAGTCTGAGGACATGTGGCAGACGCGCTCGGCAGAGCGGACTCAGGATGGCGGCTGGAACGGCGAAGGCCGCCCCATCAGCGATTTCGCCGATGAGTCCGGCCAGACCCTGCGTGAGCACCTGCTTTGGCAGCTGGAAATGGAGCATTTCACGCCCCGCGAGGTCATTATCGGCGAGGCGATTATCGATTCGATCAATGACGACGGCTACCTAACGGCGGATCTCGAGGAAATACATGACAGCCTCGAGCAGGAGTCCGCCGTCGCTGATTCCGAGATTGAGCGGACCTTGACGAAGATCCAGAGACTCGACCCGGTAGGCGTTGGTGCGAGATCGATCTCGGAATGCCTGGTCCTGCAACTCAGCCAGCTCGACTGGAGTACACCTGGCCTGCAGCTTGCGATCAGTATCGCCACCGATCAGCTGGACCTGGTTGCAAACCGCGACTATGGCGAGCTGCGTCGTAGCTTGCGCACTTCCGAAGATGACCTGCACGAAGCGCTCGCGCTGGTAAGGGGCTGCAATCCGAAGCCAGGACTCGCTGTAAGCCCGCCCTCGGCCGAGTATGTTATTCCCGATGTGTTTGTGCGCAAGATCGACAATCGCTGGCAGGTGGAAATCAGCCCAACCGGGGTACCGCGGCTGTCGGTAAATCAGCAGTACGCGAAACTGCTGCGCGGTAGTGGTGAACATGCGGTGCTGAAGTCTCAACTGCAAGAGGCTCGCTGGCTCATTCGCAGTCTCGAAATTCGCAATGAAACCTTGCTGAAGGTCGCGACCAGTATCGTCTCTCGACAAACAGAATTTCTGGAGCATGGCGACGAATCCATGAAGCCCATGGTGCTGCGTGACATCGCCGAGGAAATCGGTATGCACGAGTCGACGATTTCTCGCGTAACCACAAACAAGTACATGCACACGCCACGCGGCATACTCGAATTCAAGTACTTTTTCTCGAGCCACCTGGCCTCGGCGACTGGCGAAGACCAGTCATCGACGTCGGTTCGCGCGAAAATTCGCAAACTAATCGGTGCCGAGAACCCTAAAAAGCCGCTCAGCGACAGCAAGATCACCGACTTACTGAAAGAGGACGGTATTTCGGTTGCCAGACGGACGGTCGCGAAGTACCGTGAGGCTATGAATATCCCCTCGTCCAGCGATCGCAGGAGTCGCGAAACGAGGTAGCCGCCTGAGCCAGGAACAGCCTGCAAAGGAGTACGCAGAGACTGTCAATTTGCACCTGCGGAACGTGAGTTTTCTGGCTTTGGCCAGATCGAATTACAACAAATACGGGAGATCAAAATGCAATTGAATGTTTCAGGCCATCACATCGAAGTTACCGATTCGCTGCGAGAGTATGTCGGGTCGAAGATAGAAAAAATTGCACGCCACTTTGACCTGGTGTCTGACGTCCAGTGTATTTTGACCGTAGAAAAACTACGCCACAAAGCAGAAGCCACCGCGAAGGTGAATGGCGGCACGATCCATTGCGAACATACCGAAGAGGATATGTACGCGGCGATCGACGGGCTGGTCGACAAGCTCGAAAGACGCGTGCGCAAGTACAAGGAAAAACTTGTCGATCACCACGCGCGTGACAGCAAGAAGTCCAGGTACGCCTGACCCTGGACTGATAGCACAGACTGTAACAAACAGGCTACCGACTTATGTCGCTCGAACAAATTATTAAAGTGGACGGCGTGCTGTGCAATGCGACAGCCCGAAGTAAAAAGCACTGTCTCGAAATTTTGAGTGAGCTGCTGGTACGTTCGATTGCCGACATCGCCAGTGAGACGATATTCGAGAAGCTGATCGAACGAGAGCGACTCGGCTGCACCAGTCTCGAAAAAGGCGCTGCGTTCCCTCACTGCCGGGTCGATGGTATCGAGGCAAGCAGCGCGGCATTGATGAAGCTCTCCGAGCCCATTGACTTCGATGCCGCCGACGGTGAGCCCGTCGACCTGGTAGTTGGCATGATCGTGCCCGAAAAACTGAATGAAACACATCACGCTGATATTCAACTGGTCACAAGCGTGCTGGCCGACGAAGGACTTCGCGCGCGGCTGCGGGGAATCAACAGCAGCAGCGATTTGTACAAAGCGCTGATCGACGGCGCATCTTTCTCCGCCCCACCTGACTCATGCCGAACGAACTTCGCCTGATCATCGTCAGCGGCCTCTCGGGGTCCGGCAAGACTATCGCGCTGCACGTCCTCGAAGATCTCGGCTACTACTGCATCGACAATTTGCCGGTCACACTGCTGAAGGCGGCCGTAGACGAGGTGCGCTCCAGCGACCATCTGTCCGGGCAACAGCTGGCCGTAGGCATCGACGCACGCACACGTATTGAGGACCTGCAGTCGTTACCGGAACTTCTGAAAGACTTACGCAAGGAAAACGTACAGGCAGAGATCATTTTTCTGCACGCCAGCGATGAAATTCTGCTGCAACGTTACAGCGAGTCACGACGCCGACACCCGCTGGCGGAGAGCGGCGGAGAGTTGCACGCGGCGATTGAATCCGAACGCGAAATTCTCGCCGAGATTCATAGTTGTTCCGATCTGGTTATCGACACTTCCGTGATCAGTATTTACGAGCTTGCCGACGTTATTCGCGGGCGCGTTGATCGGCGTCAGCTGGAGACACTGTCGGTATTGATCCAGTCTTTCGGTTTCAAGTACGGGATTCCCGCGGATGCCGACTTCGTATTCGATTTGCGGAGCCTGCCAAACCCCTACTGGACGGTAAAGCTGAGAGGCCTCACGGGACTCGACGATGAAGTTGTCGAGTTCCTCAACGAGCAACCCGTCTTTACCGAGATGTACGACGACATCGTAGAATTTCTTGGGCGTTGGATACCGCACTACAAGGAGGCCCATCGCGGTTATCTGACGATCGGTATCGGCTGTACCGGCGGCCAGCATCGCTCCGTCTGCATGACAGAAAGACTCGGCGCCGCACTCAAGAAAATCCACGATCCTGTGCTTGTTCGACACAATAGTCTTTCGGCCCATCGTCCAGCGCCGAAGTAAGCTGCTAAACTCCGCCGGGATGGAAGCGAGAGAGACCACACAGGCTAACCTCGAGCTGCTGCAGGAGCGCCTCAACAGCGGCCGCATGCGTTCGGCCAGGATAATGGTCAACAGCCTTTACCCCTCAGAAGTCGCACGCCTGCTTGAGTCCCTGCCGCTAAAAGACCGCGCGATACTTTGGGAAATCGTTGACTCCAACATCAGCGGCGACGTGCTCGTCGAGCTGGCCGAGGACGTTCGCGATGGCCTGATCGAGGGCATGGCAACCGAAGAACTGGTCGCCGCGGCAGATGGTATGGAAGTCGATGACCTCGCTGATCTGCTGGCCGATCTGCCGGAAACAGTGACGCAACAGGTTCTGCTGTCTCTGGACAAGCAGGACCACGAACGCCTCGAACAGGTGCTGGCCTACGATGAGGAAAGCGCCGGCGGACTAATGAATGTCGATATCGTGACCGTGCGTCCCGATGTCACGCTCGAGGTGGTCGCTCGATACCTGCGCGCAGTTGGAGCGATGTCGGACGGCACTGATTCGATCTTCGTCGTCAGTCGTGACAACAGTTACATCGGCTCGCTTTACCTGTCCCGACTGCTCACGCGCGACCCTGAAGAAATGGTGGCAAATGTCATGTCCACCGACATCATGCCGATTCCCGCGCACGCGCCCTCGGCGCAAGTCGTTTGGGAGTTTGAGAATCGTGACCTCCTGTCTGCGCCGGTTGTCGATGATGATTTCCGCGTACTCGGACGAATCACAGTTGACGATGTCGTCGACGTTATTCGTGACGAAGCCGAACACTCGTTGATGAGTGCCGCCGGCCTCGGCGAAGAGGACGACATGTTTGCGCCGGTCGTGAAAAGCGCGACACGACGGGCGCTCTGGTTAGGGGTCAACCTGGCTACAGCATTCCTGGCGGCCGCTGTCGTCGACCTGTTTCAGACCACCATCGACAAGATTGTCTTGCTTGCCGTGCTGATGCCGGTCGTTCCTAGCATGGGCGGTGTCGCCGGCAGCCAGTCTCTGACTATTATCACGCGCGCGATTGCCTTGGGACAGATCAATAAAGCGAACGCTCGCAGCATATTTCGCAGAGAGGTCCTGGTTGGCGTCCTCAACGGCTGTGGTTGGGCCGTTATCGTCGCTGGTGTAACGTATTTCTGGTTCGGCGATTGGCGCATCGGAGCGATTATCGGCGCCGCGATGATAATCAACCTGGTCCTCGCGGCCGTCGCCGGCTACAGCATCCCGCTCATACTAAGGCGACTTCGCGTCGACCCGGCGCTGGCGGGAGGCGTTGTCTTGACTACCGTTACAGACGTTGCAGGTTACATGGCTTTTCTCGGCCTCGGCGCAATCTTCCTGCTGTAGTATCGCTTTCGGTCCGGCAACGCTACGCTTCGATTCAGTCATCGGTCCCAAACGCGCTGAGGTCCTTCTTGATCCAGTTCGGCGCAAACAGTCTCGGTACCGGTGCGCCCCTGACGAAGTCCAGCAACTCGTCTTTCACGTTCATCGCGTCACGGTAGCCGAGCTTGATTAGCTCACGCGTATAGGCCTTTTCGAAAAGCAGAAAGCTCAGCAAACGATTCTCGCCCGGGCTCCTGCCGCCTACGCCACGCAGTAATGCGCGAATCGCGAATGGCAACTCCTTACGATGTTTGTGAGCAATGACTCGCAGGTCCTCGCTTGGCACGATTAACATGGTGTCGATCGGCCGCATGTTCGCAATAGCCTTCGGCGTATTGTCGGTTGGGACCGAATCGATCAGCTGGTTGATTCGGGTAATGCGCTCCAGGTCTGAATACAGGCCATCCATGAAAAGCGTATCCAGCATGTATCCGGCGATCTGCGCGAAGCTGGGCGCCTCGGGACCGGAATCGGGGGTCTGGTCACCTGTTTCGTCACGGATACCAATGACAAGTATCCTGTCCGCGCCCAGATGCACAGCCGGACTCAATGGCGTTGCCTGACGCATGGCGCCGTCACCAAAGAATTCGTTGCCGATGCGGACGGGCGGAAACACCATCGGCACAGCGATGCTCGCCATAACGTGATCCAGGTTCAGGTCGCTACGCAGGCCAAGACGACGGGTACGCTGCCAGCTATCTTGCTCGTCGATGGCCTCGAAGAACGACGTTGAGCGCGCCGAGTCATATCCCGCAGCGGTAACGGCAACCGCGTCCAGGTGCCCTGCCCTGATCGCATCCTCGATACGGGGAAAGTGAACGTTACGATTCAGCAAAGCGCGCAGCGGTGCATTGTCGAGCA
>Ga0316201_10000029_pt1 | contig 56239 bp, 51 predicted proteins | sample CS6wburrow_MG_FD_204516 | JGI IMG/M metagenome (GOLD analysis project Ga0316201, IMG submission 204516) | Coastal sediment microbial communities from Delaware Bay, Delaware, United States - CS-6 worm burrow | ecosystem: Environmental > Aquatic > Marine > Coastal > Sediment | place: USA...
TCTTCGGTCTGATGTATTTCGCATGGGGATTGCGGCAGGCGGGCAGGGCATATAAGCACTCGCACATTCATGTGCACGATGACGTCATACACGATCATGAGCACGATCACCATCAGGATCATCTACACGTACACGACGAGACCTCACGCAGCCCAGTTACGCCGTGGGCGATCTTCATAATTTTCGTGTTGGGCCCCTGTGAGGCGCTGATACCGTTGTTCATGTACCCGGCGTCGCAGCAAAACGTCGGGCTCGTTGTCGCGGTTGCCAGCGTGTTTGGAGCCGTCACCTTGCTGACGATGTTGGCGGCAGTCGCAGTTACAACGGTGGGACTTCAGAAACTGAAGTTGCCGGCGCTAGGCCGTTGGGAGCACGCTATCGCTGGCGCGTCTGTCGCCGTTTGCGGCGGTGCAATCACTTTCATCGGACTATAGAGAAAATACTGAGTGCGACGCGGAGGCATTGTTGACACTTCTCAACACCAGGATGGAACCTGAACTCCCGGCCGGGTTAGTGAAGTGGCTGGAAGAAGAAATCTAAGGAACAGGATTAGCGTAACAAGAAGATCTTCAGGAAATGTAGGATCTCGACCCCACGCGCGACTAATGGTATGAAGAGCTCTTTGAGCGTCTGTATAATGCTTCGGGCAAAATGAAAGAAAGACGAGGGTTGCTGGTCGACCGGGTCAAAGGCAGCGATGTCAAAGGCATCGATGGGACCGACCCGCAGGTGCATCTCGAGCGAGTATTAACAGAGATGCAATAGATCTGGTCGCAGAGTCGCGGCCAGATCGAGCAGACGTTGACGAATAATTGGGGAAACAGCTACGCTGAGGCGGCTTATGCATACTATGCTGCGGGCCAGACGGCGGGGTTCGCCGCCGAGATCCCCGAGCCCGTCAAGAATATCCATTTCGCGGGTGAGTACAGCGAATTCGTGGCGCCCGCCATGGACGCTGTGCTGACCCCAGGCAAACGGTCGGCCGCTGAAGTTCTGGCCGCTATTGCCGCATAGCGAAGCTGTTACACAGGTGCGTACGTCGACTATACTTGATTCACATAACCATAATTATGAGAACACTGTTATGAATACTCCTTTCAAGCTCACCGCTTTGTTTCTTTCGCTGTCGTTTCTGCCGATCTCCGCCACTTTAGCGCAGAGCGGCGCATCGTCGATCGAGGAAGTTATCGTTACCGCTCGAAAGCGCGACGAGAGTCTTCAGGAAGTGCCTATCGCAATTACGGCATTCACAGAACAGACTATCGAACGCGCCGGCATCGAGCGACCGGCAGACTTCATCTCGTTAATGCCCAATGTGACGATTGTCGATAGCGCCAACGTTGGCGATACGCAGGTCAGCATTCGCGGCATCGTGTCAACGCGTGATGCGGAATCCACGTTTGCGTACGTAGTTGACGGCGTGCTGAGCACGAACCCTAACAGCTTTAACGAAGAACTCGTTGACGTGCAGCAAATTGAAGTGCTGAAAGGGCCGCAGGGTGCTCTGTATGGCCGCAACGCCGTGTCTGGAGCAATACTGGTTACAACCAAGGAGCCCGGGAACGAGTTTGCAGGCAGCGTGCAGGTTGGTGTCGGTGACCCGGCCCAGCAGAAAGCCGCTTTTCAGTTTGGCGGCGGTTTGTCGGACAATCTGCGCGCCAGTGTCTCCGGCAGTTACCGAAACAGTGATGGGCATTACCGCAACCTCATTGACGGCAAGCCAGGGACCGTCGATTACATGCAGGACATTACCGGTCGCGTAAGGGCAATCTGGGAGCCCAGCGAAGATCTGAAGATTGATGCGCGTCTTGGCCATTCCGAAGTCGAAGGCGGCGCCATCAATTTCAATGCCGGGTTTGCGATCCCGGTGTTTGCGTCCGTATTCAGCGCCCCCAACTTCGACCAAAACGTCAATGATGTCGATTTTCGCTACGCATTCAATGTGCCCGGGGAAAACGAACAGACAACGACAGACTTCGCGCTGAAAGCGGACTGGTCGCTGAATGATATCGACGTGACGGCGGTGGTTTCCTACAACGATCTCGAAGAATTCCTGTTGTCGGACGGCACGAGCGCCACGTTCTACGGTTACGAGCTGACGCCAGCCTGTCAGAACGATCGTGCGACGCTTAATAACTTCCCGACTGCATTTGGTGGCGCCGGTCGGACTGATCTGTTCGGCGATTTCTTCAACCCGTTTGGCATCTTTCCGAACGATGGCGTCAATGATTTCGCTGGCGTTTACGGCCCCTACACGCCGACCTCCTGCGACGGCTATCAGTACCAGGAGCGTAACCAGTCGGATCTGAGCTTTGAGCTGCGGCTGACGTCGACGCAGGATCAGGGTTTGCGATGGATCGCGGGCATTTATGCGGCCGAACTCGATCGTGAAGTCGTTGTTGCCTACGGCGCGGACCAGGGCCTGGGATTCCTGAGGCAACCGTATATCGACCCGACGGGACCGAATCCGACTGACCTGCTGTTCTGGGATGACTTCGAGACCAGCGTGATAGCGGCATTTGGTGAGGTGGCTTATGACCTGTCTGACAGCATGGAGCTGTCGCTGGCATTGCGATGGGACCAGGAAGATCGCAAGGTGAAGAACAAGGTGCCGAACGTGGCGGCGTCGGGATTGAACATCAATACTCTTGATACGGTCACGTTTCAGCCCGGCCCGATCAATCCGGGCTTTATTTCCAATCCGACAGGCATTCCGGATCGCTCTCGCAAGTTCGATCAGCTGCAGCCGAAGCTGACGTTCCGCTGGTCGGCTGCTGACCATATCAACGCCTATGCCAGTTACGGCATCGGCTTTCGCAGCGGCGGCTTCAACTCTCTCGGTAGCGCGGATCTCCTGAACCTGTGGTTCAACACGGGCTCTGGCGGTGCGGGCGAGGTCGTTGATGCACAGCTTGTCATCAACGACGAATACGAAAAGGAAGTTTCGTCGGCGTTTGAAGTGGGTGTAAAAACCGAATGGCTGGACTCGCGCCTGCGTGTTAATGCCGCGTTGTTCAATACGGATGTAGACGACAACCAGTTCTTTGAGTTTTTTGCTGGTCCATTCGGCATATTGCGCGTTGTAACGACCATCGATGAACTGAATATTCAGGGATTCGAGGCCGACTTCGAATATCTGGCGACGGAGCAGTTCTCTGTCTTCGGTGGCGTCGGTCTTCTGGATTCAGAGATCGAGAAGAACCTCAATCGTCCGTTGTCCGTCGGTAACTCGGTACCGCAGGCGCCGGATCAGACGTATAACCTGGGCTTCCAGTTCGACGTGCCGGTGACCGGTGAGGTGAATTTATTCGTTCGCACTGACTGGCAGTATATAGGTGATACGTGGTTCCACACGCTGCAAGGGGAACAAACACCTACGATCTGGCAGGCATTTTTCTTCCCTGGCATCAACCAGGACTTTTCGAAATCCAAGCGCGAGTCTTACAAGACGATCAATTTGCGCCTCGGACTGGAGGCAGAGCAATGGTCGTTGACGGCCTGGGCACGCAACCTCACGGATCAGCGCTATCTCGAGGAGGTCATACCGGCCCCCGAGTTCGGCGGTTCATTCCTGCACCAGGCGGCAGCCTCGTCTTTCGGTATCGACATGAAGTACCGGTTCTGACATGTCTGAAGAACTCGCCGATAATTATCGCGGCGCGTTTGACGGGAGTCTGGGGTTCGGCGAAAAGCCGGCCCTGATTCTCATCGATTTTGTTCAGGCGTACTTTGAAGAAAGCTGCCCCCTGTACGCTGGCGTCGAGGAATCCCTGACGTCAGCGCTGCGTATTCGAGATGCAGCGCGGGCGGCAGATGTACCGGTTATTTATACGAACGTCGTATATCAGGCCGGTGGTGCAGACGGCGGTGTATTTTTCCGAAAAGTGCCCGCACTGGAGGCGTTTATTGAAGGCAACCCGCTCGGCGGCTGGCCTCAAGGTCTGATCCCGGCGGCCGGCGAGGTCGTGATTTCAAAGCAGTACCCGAGCGCGTTCTTTGGCACATCGCTTGCCGCCATGCTGACTTTCCTGAAAGTCGATACGTTGATTATCACCGGACTGACGACCAGCGGTTGCGTACGCGCGACCTGTATCGACGCCGTTTCGAGTGGCTTTATTCCCATCGTGGTCAGCGATGCCTGCGGTGATCGGCACGAGGCGCCGCATACCGCCAACCTGTTCGACATGCAGGCCAAATACGCCGACGTAGTCGATGAAAGTCGGGTATTGAACGAGCTGGTAGCGCCATGACAGAAAAAGCGATCACGATCGTTGAAGTAGGGCCTCGCGACGGTCTGCAAAGCGAGCCTGAGATACTGCCGACCGACAGCAAAGTTACGTTTGTCGAGAAAGCCATCGATGCCGGTATTCGACGCCTCGAAGTCGCTAGTTTTGTGCACCCGAAGTTGGTGCCGCAAATGGCAGACGCCGAAGCGCTGGTCGAAAAGCTGCCACAGCGAGACGATGTCTCATACATCGGCCTCATCATGAACCAGCGTGGTCTTGATCGCGCGCTAACGACTCGAATCCATGAGATCGGTATGGTTGTGGTCGCCAGCGATACCTACAACCGCAAGAATCAGGGTTGTTCAACCGCCGAGTCGGTGTCGGCCTGGCAAGCGATAAGCGCACAGGCAAAATCTGCGGACCTGCGTGCGAATGTCATGATTTCATCCGCGTTCGGCTGTCCCTATGAGGGCGAAGTGAGGGTTGAGCGTGTCGTCGAACTGGCGAAACAGCTTGTTGATGCAGGTCCTGCCGAACTCGGCATTGCTGACAGCATCGGTGTAGCAGTACCCGATCAGGTTTCCGAATTGCTCGGCCGCGTCCGGGAGGTCATCGGCGAGATTCCGCTGCGCTGCCATTTCCACAATACCCGCAACACCGGGCTCGCCAATGCGCAGGCGGCAGTTGCGGCCGGCGTTACTTACCTTGATGCAAGCATAGGGGGTATTGGCGGCTGTCCGTTTGCGCCTGCAGCGACCGGAAATATTCCAACGGATGATCTTTTGTACATGCTCGATCGTTCGGGTGTGCGCACCGGCGTATCGCTGCAAAAGATCATTGCCGTTAGCCACTGGCTTGAGCAAGAACTGGGGCGCGGTGTGCCGGCACTATTGCCGAAAGCTGGTGGTTTCCCGTCGGGCCGGGCGGCCTGATTTCCGCGACGGGCCTATCAATGCCACCGTCGTCAATTCATCACATCAATTTTGTCGTCCATGATCTGGACGAGGCCTGCGCACGGTTCGAGAGCTTACTGGAACTCGCACCGTTCGAAGTGTTCGACCATGCGGCTCGGGGCGCCAAAGTCGCGCGCAGCAGGGTAGGCGAAAGCTGGTTCGTGCTGGTCGCACCCTACGATACCGATTCGGTTCCGGGTCGATTTCTTGCTGAGCATGGCGAGGGATTCTTCCTGCTGTCACTTGGGGTCGACGCGATCGACAATCCGCGCGCCGGCATTCTCGACTGGCGCGTCGCAGACGTTGGCGAGATACATGGCGCCCTGTTTCAGCTGACTAAGTCGGTCAGTACCGATCTGTAGGTCATTTCCTTACTGGTCAAAGGACGAGCACCTGTAGACGGGATCGTGGCAATTGCATCCAGTTTCCTGACAGCGGCTTCGCCTGAGGCTATTTTGATTCGTTAGATTCAGTATAATCGGCCGCTCACGACCATTTTCCAGGAATGCAATGCAGTCAACGCTTCTCGAACAGGGAGTCATGCTCATGCTCGTCGGCATGGGCACTGTATTTGTATTCCTTACGCTGCTGGTGGCCAGTATGTTCCTGTTGTCGCTAGCGGTGCATCGTCTGCTGCCGGCGCCGATTGACGATTTCGCCAGCGACGAAGAAATTGCTGTGATCACCGCGGCAATTGCACAGCACCGGAAAGACCACCCCTGATCCTACGAACGGTAATCAATGAGCGATAAAAACCCCCTCGGAATAACCGAACTTGCGCTGCGTGACGCGCATCAGAGCCTATTGGCAACACGCATGCGTATTGACGACATGCTGCCGATCGCGGGCAAACTCGACCAGGTTGGATTCTGGTCCATTGAGTCGTGGGGAGGGGCCACATTCGATGCGTGTATTCGCTATCTGGGCGAGGATCCGTGGGAACGGATCCGGCGATTGAAAGCAGCCATGCCGAATACGCCGCAGCAAATGTTGTTTCGCGGACAGAATATTCTGGGCTATCGGCATTACGCCGATGATCTTGTCGAGAAGTTCGTCGAGCGTTGCGCCGTTAACGGCGTTGATGTTTTCAGGATTTTCGATGCGCTCAACGACCTTCGAAACCTGGAAACGGCGATCAAGGCGACGCTTGCGGTGGGCAAGCATGCTCAGGGCACCATGTCCTATACGGTCAGCGATGTTCACACCGTCGACCTCTGGGTCGATTTGGGCCGGCGCATCGAAGACATGGGCGCGCATTCGATCTGCATCAAGGATATGGCCGGCCTGCTGCGTCCGTATGTGGCTTTTGAACTTGTAAGCCGCCTCAAAAAAGCGGTCGATATCCCTATTCACATGCAGTGCCATGCAACAACCGGATTGTCGACGGCAACCTGTGTCAAGGCGGCGGAAGCCGGAATCGACAACATCGATACCGCCGTATCATCGATGAGCATGACCTACGGTCACTCGCCGACCGAGTCGCTGGTCGCGATCCTCGAAGGCACGGACAGAGATACCGGCCTGGATCTGGTGCTAATCGAAGAGATCGCCGCGTATTTTCGCGAGGTCCGCAAGAAATACGCGAAATTCGAAGGCTCACTCAAGGGCGTGGACTCGCGTATTCTCGTCGCGCAGGTTCCCGGCGGCATGCTTACGAATCTCGAAAACCAGCTGAGAGAACAGAATGCGAGTGACAAGCTGGATGACGTGCTCGAGGAAATTCCTCTCGTGCGCAAGGATCTTGGAATGTTGCCACTGGTCACGCCGACCTCTCAGATTGTCGGTACGCAGGCGGTTATCAATGTCATGTCCGGCTCGCGGTATGCCAACATCACGAAGGAGACGGCAGGCGTCCTGAAAGGTGAATACGGCGAAACGCCCACGGCTGTCAACAAAGAGCTGCAGGCGCAGGTCCTCGAAGGCGCCGAGCCTGTCACCTGTCGACCTGCGGATCTGCTTGACCCGGAACTCGAGCTTCAGACAAAAGAGCTGGTGCGGATCGCCAAAGAAAAAGGCATCCGATTGGCCGACGACGTCGTCGACGATGTGCTGACCTACGCGCTGTTCCCGCAAATAGGCACCAGGTTCCTCGAGAACCGCGACAATCCGGGCGCTTTTGAGCCCGCTCCCGGCCTGGACGCAGAAACGCCTGTGTCGGCTCCGGCGGCGACTGCGTCCGGATCCGGCGTTTATTCGGTGCGCGTCAACGGCAAGACGTTCACCGTCGAAGTTGCCGAGAGCGGCCAGCTGGCCAGCGTAGCTGCGGCGTCTGTTCCGGCGACGGCACCAGCCGCCGGTGCGCCGGCTGGCGATGCGGTCAAAGCTGTGCTGGCCGGCAATATTTTCAAGGTGCTTGTCAAACCCGGTGACACGGTGGCGCAGGGTGATCCGTTGCTGGTGGTAGAGGCCATGAAAATGGAAACCGAGATTGTTGCACCGAAGTCCGGTTCCGTTAGCGAAGTAATGGTCAGCGAGGGCGATGCTGTCAAAGTCGGCGACACCCTCGTCGCGATCTCCTGACGGCAGCCTGATCGGTGGAACTTGTCGAACAAATCTGGAAAGAATCGGGGATTTACCAGATAGAAGTTGGCCAGTTGGTCATGCTCGCCGTCTGCCTGGGATTGCTTTACCTCGGGATCGTCCGAAAATTCGAGCCGTTGTTGCTCGTGACAATCGGATTTGGTGGCTTGCTGAGCAATATTCCTGGCGTTGAGATTGCCACCGGCAATGGCTTGTTGCACCTGTCTTACGTCGTCGGGATCGAGACCGGGGCGTTTCCATTAATCATCTTCATGGGCGTTGGTGCGCTAACGGATTTCGGACCATTGCTCGCCAACCCACGTACTTTGTTTCTGGGTGCAGCAGCGCAGTTCGGCATATTTGCGACGTTGCTGGGCGCGCTAGGGTTAACTCATTTGGGCGTAATGGACTTTTCGCTTCGTGAAGCGGCTGCAATCGGCATTATCGGCGGTGCTGACGGCCCAACAGCGATCTATGTTGCGGGGCAGCTCGCACCCCAACTGCTCGGCGCTATCGCGGTTGCCGCGTATTCGTATATGGCGCTTGTGCCGCTGATCCAGCCGCCCATCATGAAATTGCTGACGACCGAGGCAGAGCGCAAGATTGAAATGGTGCAATTACGTGAGGTTTCGAAGGCCGAGCGAATTATTTTTCCACTGCTTCTTCTGCTATTGGTCGCACTGTTGTTGCCTTCGGCAGCGCCGCTGCTGGGCATGCTGTGTTTTGGCAATTTGATGCGCGAGTGTGGTGTCGTCGATCGGCTCTCGGATACGACACAAAATGCCCTCATCAATATTGTGACGATTTTCCTTGGCCTGGCGGTCGGATCTAAACTAAGTGCGGCGGAGTTCCTGGTGCCGAGCACCCTGGGCATCCTTGTTCTTGGCATGGTGGCATTTGCGATCGGCACAGCGAGCGGCGTGATTATGGGCAAATTGCTCAACAAAATCTCAACGACGCCGATCAATCCGTTGATTGGGGCGGCCGGTGTGTCCGCGGTACCCATGGCCGCCCGAGTCGCCAACAAGGTCGGACTCGAAGCTAATCCTCACAACATTCTATTAATGCATGCGATGGGGCCGAATGTCGCAGGCGTCATCGGTTCGGCCGTCGCGGCCGGCATCATGATAATGTTCGCTTCGTGAAGCGTTGCCAGCTGTGCTTTAGCTGACCAGAAATCAGGAATTAGAGTCTATGTCCTTATCGATTGTCATTCCCGCAAAGAACGAATCTGCCGCGATCGGCAGCGTTGTAACCGCTGCACTAGAGGCCTGGCCGGATGCCGAGATAATTGTTGTTGACGACGGCTCAAGTGATGCAACGGCGGAGGTTGCGCGAGAGGCGGGTGCCAAGGTCGTGCAGCACCCGGAGAGCCTTGGAAACGGGGCGGCGGTTAAGGCCGGCGCGAGAGTTGCGACTGGTGAAATTATCGCTTTCATGGATGGGGATGGCCAGCACGACGCGAAAGAGCTGGCCCCGCTTGTTGAAAAACTCGATGACGGCTATCACATGGTGATCGGAGCACGAGACTCTGGTTCTCACGCGAACATGGGCAGACTTTTCGCCAACGGCCTCTACAATGCGATTGCGTCACTACTGACCGGCCGTCCGATTCCTGATTTGACCTCAGGCTTTCGCGTAGCACGAGCAAAGCTATTCAAGGAGTTCCTGTATCTGTTACCCAACGGGTTTTCTTATCCGACCACAATAACGATGGCATTCTTTCGATCCGGATATCCGATTTGCTTCGTGCCAATAAAAGCGGCCGAGCGAGTCGGCAAAAGTCATATTCGTCCAATACGCGACGGCGTTCGATTCATGGTAATCATTTTTAAAGTTGCCACGTTATATGCGCCGCTGAAAATCTTCTTGCCGATTAGCGGGCTGTTTTTTGCAACCGGCCTGGGCTACTACGCCTACACCTACGCGACGTCTGGCCGGTTCACCAACATGAGTATGCTGGTCATCAGTGCAGCTGTGATTATTTTTCTGATCGGGTTGATCTCGGAGCAGATAACGGCGCTTACTTACAGCAAGTCGTGACCAGCACCAAAATTCCCGGCGCGACGGTCAATTTCAGATATGGTGGCGTTATTGCCGTTTGCGCTTCGGTCGGGGCATCGGTGGGCTTCAGCATATACTTCAATAGCAACCCTGTGATGATTAAGGCTTCGATTATTACTGTTAGAAATAGGGCTATTTAGTGGTGCGCGCACAGCTTATAAGGTTTCGAAATCAGCTGCGGCGACTCCTGGACAGACTGTATTTTCCCAAGAGGAAATACTGCTGCGTTTGCGACAGGAAAATTGGGAGGTTTTTTTCCTACCGTGGCGGTAAGAGAGCACCTCTCATGGTCGCACTGGATACAGTTGGGAGTAATGTCGAGAATTTTGGCTGTCCGAACTGCAACTGTCACGATCGTGAGCGACATTTGTTGCTCTACCTGAAAGCTCGGGGCCTATTTGATCGTTTCCGGGGTGCGGACATATTACATTTCGCGCCAGAAAATCGACTGTCCGGACTAATTGCGGCAACGGAGCCGCGCCGTTACGTGCGCGGTGATCTCTATCCAACGTCGAAAGAAATAGAGAAAATAGACATGCTGGCCATCGATAAACCGACCGCCAGTTTCGATTTTGTTATTGCTAACCACGTGCTGGAGCACGTCGATGACGATTTGCTGGCACTTTCCGAATTACGTCGTGTCTTGAGGATTGGCGGTTTTGCGATATTGCAGACACCCTTTAGTAGCAAGCTGACCAGAAGCTTCTCTGATCCCGGTATTGACAATAATTTTGCGAGATATCAGGCGTACGGTCAGGAAGACCACGTGAGGCTTTATGGCAGCGATATCTTCACAAGATTTGAATCCGCCGGCTTCAAATCGCACGTTGTGACGCACGATGAGCAACTGGCTAGCGTCGATCCACTAGAATGCGGAGTCAATGAGAAAGAACCTTTTTTCCTTTTCGAGCGGGTCGATTCCTAGTTATTGCTCCAGACTTCGAATTGGTTCCTTTTTTCTCACCAGGTCTGGCAATAGATTGCACCTATGAAGAAGATTCGGTCACGACAAGATTTGGCTATCAATGGGGCGGCTCCCGCGTTCGTTGAAAAATTGCACGTTGGCCGACCAAATATCGGTAGCCGCGAGGATTTTCTGGCTTATGTGGGAGAGATTTTTGATCGCCGCTGGTTGACCAATAACGGCCCGATCGTACAGGCGTTCGAGAAGCGCGTTGCCGACTATCACAACGTCAAGCATTGCGTCGCAATGTGCAATGGCACGGTAGCTCTCGAGATTTCTATTCGAGCATTGGGGTTGAAGAACGAAGTTATCATCCCGTCCTACACATTTGTCGCCACTGCGCATGCGCTTCATTGGCAAGGTATAAAACCCGTTTTCGCGGACATCGATCCCGTAACCCATAATCTAGATCCCGACGCCGTGCGTCGTATGATTACGCCCAGGACTACCGCGATCATGGGGGTGCATCTCTGGGGCAGAATCGCTCCAGCAGAAGCCTTGCAGGGTATCGCTGACGAACACGATATCAGCCTTCTGTTTGATGCTGCCCATGCCTTCGGGTGCTCGAGCTCAGATACCATGGTTGGTAATTTCGGAGACTGCGAAGTCTTGAGTTTCCACGCAACCAAGTTTTTCAATACCTTCGAAGGCGGAGCGGTTCTGACTAACAACGACGAACTCGCCGAAACTATGCGCCTGATGCGCAACTTTGGTTTCGCCGGAATGGACAAAGTGATTCATCCGGGCGTCAATGGAAAGATGACCGAAATCTGTGCGGCGATGGGCATGGTCAATCTTGACGCAATTGACACTGTTATTGATGCCAACCGTCGTAACTACGCCGCCTACCAAGAGGCGCTGTCCGGGCTGCAGGATCTTAACCTGCTCGACTACGATGAGTCGGAACGTCAGAATTTTCAGTATGTGGTAATGGAGGTTAGCGAGGGGTGTGGCGTAAGCCGCGATCAGATCGTCGACGCATTACATGCTGAAAACGTCATTGCGCGTCGGTACTTCTGGCCGAGCTGCCACAATATGACACCTTATTCGGAGCTTTTCCCTGATGCGGGCGAACAGCTACCGAACACACAAATGGTTGCTGACAGGGTGGTTGTTTTGCCGACGGGAACAACAATGGACGAGGAGATGGTTCGGACCGTGGTGTCGATTATTAGCGCCTTGTTCGACGACGCAGGTTAAGGCCGTGCGGCAGCGAAATGCTTTAGTCATGCAGACGCTGGTTGATCCGCTGCGTTCTGACTGCCGGCCGACGAATTCAGGGTATCTGCAAGGAGTCGCTAGTCATAGCAAGATGCGGTGTCTGGACGTTGCAGTGCCCGGCTTTGATTTCGAGTTCGGTTTTGATCGGAATGCGGCGCAATGACTAAAGGCCAGTCAATCAAGTGGAATACAAGCGCGAATTTCGTTGGTCTCGGTTACACGACGATAGTTGGTATTGTAGTGCTGCCTCTTTATCTTCAGTACCTGGGCGCAGAGGCATTCGGACTGGTCGGCTTCTTTCTGGTATTGCAGGTCTGGATGCAAGTACTCGATATGGGTATGTCGCCTTTACTTTCGCGGCAGGCAGCCCATTTTCGTGGCCAGAATGACGGCTACCAGGAACTAAAGAGGTTACTACGTAGCCTGGAACTCATCGTTCTGGCTATTGCCATAACAGCATTCCTGGGCATCGCAGCGGCCAGCACCTGGGTGACGACCAACTGGCTAAATGTATCGCTGATTTCACCGAGCAATGTAGGCGATTGCATCATTTTGATGGGTGCCACGATCGGGTTACGGTTCTTCGCAGTGCTACATCGGAGTGGCATTCAGGGACTTGAGGCCCAGGTCAAACTTAATATTGCCAATGTCGTAGTGGTGTCCCTCAAATTCATTGGGGCGTTGTTACTCCTGAAATTCGTTACGCAGGATATCGTCGAGTTTTTTGTCTATCAGTTCTTCGTCGGTGTATTTGAATCAGGATTGATGGCGACTTTGTTTTATCGCCTTGTTCCTGCAACGGAGCGGGTTGGCTTCACCATCTTCTGGCGAACGTTGAAGCCTGTCCTGCCTTTCGCTGGCAGCATGGCTTACACTGCGGCGATATGGGTGCTGCTCACCCAACTCGATAAGTTGGTGCTTTCCAACGTCCTGACGCTCTCGGATTACGGCTACTTTTCTATAGCCGCAGTTGTGGCGGCCGGAATCAGTCAAATCGGAGCACCGATTAGCCAGGCCATCCTGCCTCGCATGACCTATCTTTTGTCTCAAGACAAAGAGACAGAAATGCTCCTGCTTTACAGGCAATCAACCCAGCTTATGGCAGCAATCGCATTACCACTGGCAGGCGTGATCGCCTTCTTCTCCACCGAACTCCTGTTTGCATGGACCGGGAATGCAGTGGCGGCGGATTGGGCCGGCCCGGTACTTTTCTGGTTTGCCTTGGGAAACGGAATCCTGACAATAAGTGCATTTCAGTTTTATCTTCAGTTTGCGCACGGCAAGCTAGGTATGCATGTGGCTTTCAATTCAGTTGCGGCCGTAATACAGGTCCCTCTCATTCTCTACGCGGCCTATGAGTACGGCGTTATGGGCGTTGCGTTAACATGGTTTGCGCTGCGGCTGCTGACGTTTATTGTCTGGACACCGATGGTGCACAAGAGGTTTGCAGATGGCATACACTTGTCGTGGCTGTTCACAGATATTGGACCCAGCTTCGTAGTGACTAGCGTCTTGCTACTGGCCGTTATGAGTCTTGATGTTCCTTTCGACAACATGAGTCGTCCTTCGATTTTCGTCACTCTGATTGGCGTTGGCTCAGTGATTTTGCTCTGCAATGTTCTGGTCTCCAGGGCGCCACGAAACTTGTTGCTGGGCATTGCGACAAGAGCTTTCACAAATGAAGAATAGAACGGAAGAAGACATAGTAACCGGGTGGGGAAGACCGACGCCGGTTCTGGTCAGCATTTGTTGCACTACCTATAATCATGAGAATTACGTTGGCGATGCACTCGACAGTTTCCTCATGCAGGAAACTGATTTTCCATTCGAGATCATAGTGCACGATGATGCGTCAGCGGACGGCACGACCCGAATTCTTGCTGACTATGTTCAGCGATACCCGAGGCTCATACGAACGATACTCCAGAGCGAAAACCAGTATTCGCAGGGCGGTTTGATCAGTCTCCGATTTGTCTTTCCGGAGGCGAAAGGCAAATACATCGCGATCTGTGAGGGCGATGACTACTGGACTGACAAAACCAAGCTACAGCAACAGGTTGAGTTTCTCGAGGAAGATCCGGAGTACGTTATTACCTACGGAAGCTGTCAACCGTTTGATGAAACTGGCTTCCTCGATCAGGAATGTGCGGGTGCGAAGCACGACCTGGAGTCGGTTGATTTGAAGAAGGCAGCGTCCATTGCGACATTGACGGTCTGTTTCCGCAACGTACTGGGCGAGTTACCCGAGGAGCTGCAGTCGGCTCGTTATGGTGACATGGTTACGTGGTCACTACTGGGTCACCATGGCAAGGGCAAGTATTTGCCACAAATCTTGCCGGCGGCCTACCGGATTCACGGTGGCGGCCTGCATTCAAAGACGGCGGATAGGGAGAGGGCGAAGATGCGTCTGCTGACGGTTAGCGCGCTGCGCGATTACTACGCCAGGATTGGAGATTCGAAACTCGCCAGGTTCTTTGGAATCCGTATGTTTATGTCTAAGCTGCAGTCGATGGGTTTCGGTCGGCTGTATCGCCTGGCGAGATACCTTTATCGACTGCCGAAGACCGTAGCGTGAGCGTACGCAAATACCAAATACCTCAGCCAGTAACCGCATCGGGTGGCGCCTCGTGCTGGAGGAGGCGTACGACGTTTCGAGGTGTTGTCGGGGTATTCAAGGGATGCGTATAAATGGAGGCTGAGAAGCTCGTAATACTTTTCTCTGGCTACAATGATCGTGGGGTGATTGCCTTTGCGCGAACGCTTCGGGCTGCCGGAGTTCGTTTTGCGATCGTCGCGCGAAACTCGGAGGACCCTGTTTTTCTCACCGATTATTCCGATCGAGTTGTCCACACCCGCAGCAGTGACACGCTGGACAGGGACGTGCTAACGCAGGTTCTGGACAGCGTTAGGAAACGTCACACAGAAACGTCGTGCTGGATCGCTCCCTCTACCGAGGCGTTGAATCGTTTCCTTCTCAAAGAAAGGCCATTTCTCGAGGAGATGCGAGTTAGGGTTCCTTTGGTTGCTGAGCGCCTATACTCCTCGATTTCAGATAAGTATTCGTTTGGGGAAATATGCCGGGAATTCGGAATCCTGGTTCCCGCTGAATACCCGACCCTTAATGTCGCTCAATATCCTTTCGTGGCGAAGCCAAAGAAGTTCAGGGGTGACGATGGTGCGATTCACACGCCGTTTCTGATCTTCGATTCAGCGGAGAAATCGGCTTTCATTGAAGAATGCGATACAAGCCAGTTTTTCTATCAGGAATTCGTGGATGGCCGCAGCGTATACCTACTTTACTATTTCAGAAAAGACGGCTCTTTTGCCAAACTGTCACAGGAAAATGTTGTACAGCAACCCGGGGGAAAGTCGATTCTGGCGGCGGTTACTTCGGATTTTCATGAAGCTCCTGAATCCACGAAGTATGAGGCACTTTTCAAGTCCCTCGAATTTCGGGGGCTCGTGATGGTCGAGGTGAAGGTATCTGCGTCGGGGGCCTGCATGATAGAGGCGAACCCGCGCTTTTGGGGGCCCTCGCAGTTGTTTATCGATGCTGGCCTGAATCTGTTCGAGGAACTTCTGTACGATCACGAGATAATCGCCGAGCGGCCTGGCACCGATCGAATCGAACCAGCAAAGTATTTTTGGCATGGAGGACTTAAGAGTGTGCAGCGTGAATCGAGCCAGCCCACCTTCCATCGCGGTACGGAAAATGAATTCCTGTCTGCACTCGAAAACTGGATTGCTGTCGATATTTATCGGCGCGACGACACGATGAAAATCTACTTGGAAGAAACCAAATGAAACCCCTTGATAAGCTGGTGTCGTTGTATGGGCAGAATAGCAAGCATTCCAATTATCAGATTCTGCCGAGAAAACTTGCCGAGATTCTCGGCGATAATGCCGTAGACGTTCTGTCCCGGTTCGAGCGGGAGCGACTGAACTTTATTCTTGAAAATGTGGTTATTGCAGGGAAATCAGTCCTCGATATCGGTGGTAATACGGGCTTTTTTACCTTCGAGGCCCTCGAGGCAGGCGCGCGCTCTGTGCATCATTTCGAAGGCAATTCCGAGCACTCAGACTTCGTCAATACCGCAGCGTTGGCCCTGGGGTGCTCGGATCGGGTAGAAGTTACAAATGCCTACTACGAATTTGCGGAAGGTGATGACAGGAAATATGACGTGGTTTTCCTGCTAAACGTACTTCACCACCTTGGCGATGATTTCGGTGGGGGCAAGGCGACTGTAGAAGATGCGAAATTGGAAATGGCGCATTGCCTTAACAGCATGGCCGCGGTGACCGAATGCCTCGTTTTCCAGCTGGGATTCTGCTGGAAGGGAGACCGTAATAGCCTGATGTTCCCAGGAGGCACTAAAAACGAGCTTATCGACTTCGTTGCCAAATCTACCGAGGGTTATTGGGCGATCGATAAGGTAGGGGTGCCGGTCAGGTCGAATGACGGAGAAATCAGCTATGAATTTGTTGATGAAAGCAATTCGTCCCGTGATGACTCTATGGGGGAGTTCCTGAATCGCCCATTGTTCATTCTGCGAAGGCGGTAGGTGAATTTAGCCGACAATACGCCTGACGGGGCGCCATAGATGATCAGGCCTTTGGTAGACCCGAGGAAAACAGCAGTCGAAGTTTTTGCGGGATCACGGTAAACGCGCTGAGAAACCTCGAATACGGCAGCTTTCTCGACTGCATCACGATGCGCCGGACATTTCGAACCGCCCCGATCGATGAAAACGCGTCCACCTGAGACCTGAAGTAAATATCGCGGACAAGTGAGGCCTTGCGATTCGCTATCGAAAGCACAATTGCCTCCAGCGTCAAGACCACCAGGTTTGCTGCCGTTGTAAACGGAATTAGCCAAATCGGATAAAATAACCACTGAACAAACAGCCTGTTACGCTCGCTGAAATATCGACGGCGTACGCTGATAGTCAGTTTTTGGTCTTCTGATTTTCCACCGCCGAGCGAGTGTCCGATCATGTGCAGGAAGCCCGACCTGGCAGGCACATAAATCTTGTAACCAAGCAGCCTTGCGTAAGAACACAAATAGACGTCTTCGGCATTGGTTTCGAACCATTCCGGGAATCCGCCCACCCCCTGCCAAAATTCCCTAGGAACCCACATGCAGGCGCCGATGACCATTGCGACTTCGTCTTCCGACGGCCTTTTGATGGGCACAGAGCTTGCGAAATAATCGAGTTTGAGACCGAAATCGACCAGCTCCCGAGTCGCATAGTCGTATTGAGGTAGTCCCAGCACGACGTTGTCCGCATGTTTGTGGGATTCTTCAACGAGTGTGGTCAATGCATCGGGAAACAGGCGCGCGTCATTATTAAGTAGAAGAATGAACTTGCCACGAGCAGCAGCGGCCATACGGTTGTTACTGATACAGAAACCAACGTTTTCGGAAGACTCAATCAACTGCACCGCATCGAATCGTGCGATGACGGACAAGGAGCTATCAGTTGATGCGTCGTCATGCACGAGGATTTCAAATTCCGGCGCATCCTTCTGGTCGAGTATTGACTGTATGCAGTCAGCGATGATCGCCTCACCGTTATAGTTGGCGATGCAGACAGAAACGAGAGGGGTGCTTTCCGCCGACGTCATTGCGATTTGAGGAACCAGTCCCAGGTCTTCGTCAATCCTTCTCGAAGCGACGTCGTCGCCTGCCAGCCAAGTTCAGCCTTGGCGCGGGAACAATCGTAGCTGACCCCTTTCAGGTCTACACCGCGTTCCGGTAGGTGTTCGAGGGACAGTTGTTCGCCACTGATTTCCTGCAACAGCCCACAAAGATCGTTTATTGAGCAGGAGCGTCCGTGGGCGACGTTGTAGGTGCTGACGTTCTGTTGAGGTTTGTTTGTCAGCGAAACAAAAAACTCGGCGAAGTCGGCAGCGTACAGGTAATCGCGTGTTGCTTCGCCGGATCCCCAGATCTTGAAGGTTGTGCCGTCGCGAATTGCCTGCATCAGTGTCGGGACGATCGCGAATTGCCGCTTTATGCGCTGCCCCGGGCCATACACGTTGGTCGGCCGGACGATGACGACGGGGTGGCCGGTTTGTGCGGCGTATGCATGAAGAAACATCTCTACCGAGAGCTTGCCGGCACCGTAGTAGGATTTCGGGCTCAAGCGTGAGGACTCCGTCGCAGTACCATCAATGACGTCGTCGTATACGGCGCCCGCACTTGAGACGAATACTAATGGACAGCCCGACCTTGCATGCAAATGTTCCAGCAATCTGAAAGTCGGTAGCAGGTTATTGACGGCTTCCACCGCAGGTTGTCCCTCGGACGTACCCGGTGTGGTGTCCCATGCAAAGTGAAGCACATAGTCTGCGTCTCTTGCATGCTCCTGTATGGCTTGCGTATCGTCCAGCGTTGCCTGAACGTAGGTGATGTTTGCTTCGGCTTTTCCGATTGCATTGTTTCGCACCAGGCAGACGAGTTCATGCCCTTCTTGTGCAAGGCGTGATGTCACCAGCTTGCCAAGGAAACCGGTTGCGCCAAGAAGCAGAATTTTCACGTCGATTCTTCCTGCATCAGATACTCGTATTGTTGACGATAGCGTAGGGCGCAGTCATCCCATGTTCCGTACGTCGACCGAATCGATTCTCGGGCCCGCGTGGCCAGCGCCGCACGAGCTTCTGCGCCGGATACGCGTTGCAATGCGTCCTGAAATTCGGTCTCGCTGTTCACCAGTATTCCGCCACCTGTTGACTCGAGTAGATCTTCATGGGCCGGCAGGCGTGAAGCAATCACCGGTAATCCGGCCGCCATTGCCTCGAGCAGGACCTGCGGACGCCCTTCATCGTGTTGGCTTAGCGTAACCATCCCTGTAGCTTGAGGGTACCAATCGCGAATTAATGTGTCTGGCGTCACGGCGCCGTGATATCGAATCCACGAAGGCAGCGTCATCTCTTCCTGCATTGGGCCAAACAGGTGGAATTCGTTACTATCCTCGGCGAGCTGTTTCGTCCATTCAAGCAGCGGGCCAATCTTCGCGCGCGTCAGGCGCAACACCGTTATCCAGCGGCGGGTCGTAGCATCAGGCACTGAGTCAACATCGTAGAAACGTTGCTCGATACCCAGCGGCACATAGGCCACCTTGGCGAGCCGCCCAAAGACGGCTTCAAGTCTCTCAACCATCCACTCGGCGTTTGGCGCAAGAACGATACGATTGCCTTTCATCCGACGACGCAACAGCGCTGCAACACCGGGTATTTCGAGCAGTTTGTAATCGGTGCCAAGGACCGTGACAAGCGCGCGATTGCCCTTGCCGGGGATAGCCAGTGCCGATTGCAGCCAGTTGAGGTGAAACAGCTCGCTGGAGTCGCGGCCAGCTCGTAGCACGCGTCGCAGCCTTCGTATCAAGCTCAGTCCGCGCACGACTCCGAGCAGAGGTCTTGACCGCATAAGGTGTGCGATACCGCCTTGATCCGCCAGGCGTTGCAGAAATGCCTTGTCCGATTCGGAACCAAGGTAATTCACCGTTGCGGGCATTGGGCCCGGCGGACCCCAGTAGGCGAGCTTGCTGTCTTCCAGTCGGTCCAGGCCCGCAAGCATTTCGCGAATGAAGAGCCCCTGCCAGTCAGATTCAGAACTGGGATACGACGTTGAGGTGAGGAGGACTCGGCTCATCGTTTCTGTTCGCGTCCGCCTGTTCTGTAAAAGCGCAATGATCTAGCGATTGAAATGATCCTCGAGGACCTGCGCTACGCAGCTGGTTAGTCGCTTGCCGGTGTCGATGTGCAGGAACTCATTCGGTCCGTGTGCATTCGATTTCGGCCCCAGCAATCCCGTGATGAGAAACTGAGCTTCCGGAAATCGTTCCCCCAACATGCCCATGAACGGTATCGTACCGCCGGTGCCCATGTACATGGATGGTTTGCCGAAGAATGCGTTCGAGGCTTTGTGCATTGATGCTTCGAGCCAATCGGCAACCGCCGGCGCGTTCCATCCCGCCATCGTCGATTCAACCTCGAACGATACATTGGCGAGTGGTGGCGTATTTGCCTCCAAAACGGCCTTTACTGCCTGCGCCGCGTCATCGGCGTCGCACGTGGGCGGCAGCCGGAATGACAACTTCAGAGTAGTGAAGGGGAGCAAGACGTTGCCTGCGTCGATCAATGCCGGCATTCCCTCGGCGCCGGTGATTGCCAGAGTAGGCCGCCAGGTGTTGTTTAGAAGCAGCTCCGTGTGAGACTCGTCCGGCAAAGGCTTGTCTACTGCCCACGGAAACTTCTCGTAGACGGAATCCTGCAGCGTTTCGGCCGCGAGACGCGCCTGTTCCAGTCGCTGTCCCGGAATTTCGACATGCAGGTCGTCGAGCAAAATTTGTCCGTTCGATTCGTCTTCGATTCGACTTATGAGCTGGCGCGCGACTCGAAAACTTGAAGGAACCACGCCGCTGGCGGTACCGGAATGGACGCCTTCAGTCAGGACGTCTACACGCAACATGCCCGTCAGATTGCCGCGCAACGAGGTCGTGCACCAGAGCTGGTCATAGTTACCGCACTCGGCGTCGAGGCAGACGACGAGGTCGGGAGAGCCGATGCGGTCCTCCAGAAGATCGATGTAATAAGGCAGGTCGAAGCTGCCGCTTTCCTCGCAGCCCTCAACCAGCACGATGCATTTCGCATGGGGGATGCCTTGTTCCTGCAATGCGCGAATGGCGGTTAACGATCCAAAGGTCGCGTAGCCGTCATCGGCGCCGCCGCGACCGTACAGCTTGCCGTCCTTTATGACGGGCGTCCACGGGTCCAGGTCTTCGTCCCAGCCGCTGAATTCAGGTTGCTTGTCATAGTGACCGTAAAGCAGGACGACATCATCGGACTGCCCGGCGATTTCGATAAACAGCAGCGGTGTGCGCCCGGGAAGACGCACGACCTCGATCTGCATTTCCTTGATCGGCTGCTTTCTGCACCAGGCTTCGAGCATTTGCACAGCCTCTTCCATGTGGCCCTTCTTCTCCCAGTCGGGATCGAAAGAAGGCGACTTGTTTGGGACCTTGATGTACTCAGAAATCTCCGGAATAATTGACGAATCCCACTGTGTGCTGACGAAGTCGGCGGCTTGATTGTTTTTCATAATGTCATTCAGTCCGTGGTCAGTGATCGGTACAAGGTGCGCGTCATGCGCTCCGTCGTGATGAATTCCCAGCTAAACGATTCGTACTTCGCCATAGGGTTGGCTTCGAGAACCTCATCTATGCTCTGGCCCTGCTCAACCAGCGCCTTAACCAGTGCTCTGCCATCCACCAACATGTCTATGTCGGCCTTCATGCCGGCCTTGTCGGTCAACGTTCCATGGCCGGGCATGATTTTCGTTGCATCGTCAGCCATAGACCAGATACTTTTCTGCGCGGCAATGTAGCCGTCTACCGAGCCACCGTTGTCAATATCAATAAATGGAAAGATGGCGTGAAAAAGAATGTCACCGGTGTGTATGACGTTGGCGCCCGGAAAGTAAATAGCCGCGTCGCCATCGGTATGTGCTTTCGGCAGGTGTTCGACGCGCGCCTCGATATTACCGAGGTTGAATGTCACGCCGTCACCAAACGTAATAACTGGAAGTCCTCCCGGACCGCCGGCGCCCGATGCGTCTTCGAGCAATCGTTTGCGGATGTTGTTGTGGGCAAATATCACGGTGCCGCTGCTGGCAAAGTGGGCGTTGCCACCGGCATGGTCGCCGTGAACGTGCGTATTGACCATGAAATCAATCGGGCCGCCTGCCGTTTCGGTAACGTGCGCCAGCAGGTTCTCGGCAAGCGGAGGCAAGCCATCGTCAATCATCACGACATGGCCTTCGCCAACGAGAACGGCCATGTTACCGCCGCCGAAGCCGCCCCTGGCTTCGACCATGAAAATACCGGGTTCAATCTCGGTGGAACTGAACGTAATTTCGGCGTCCTGGGCAAATGCCAGCGACGCCAGGAGTAAAGGCACAACGGCGAACGTCTTCATTAGCTGTCTCCACATGAATCGGACCGCGATTGTATCGCAGAATTCGCTATTGGCGACCGGGGAAAGAAAACTGCGCTTTTTCCCTGACGCCGCCGGAAGGCCAGCGCTGCGTGATCGTCTTGCGGCGTGTATAGAAGCGAACGCTGTCGGGGCCGTAAGCATATAGGTCGCCGAACAACGAGCGTTTCCAGCCGCCGAAACTGTGGTAGGCAACGGGCACCGGCAATGGGACGTTGATGCCGACCATGCCGACCTTGATATTGTCGGCAAAATATCGTGCTGCCTCGCCGTCGCGCGTGAAAATACAGGTGCCGTTACCGTACTCGTGATCGTCAATGAGTTGCATCGCCTGTTCTTCGGACTCTGCCCGGACGACGCAGAGTACCGGACCAAAAATTTCCTCCTGGTAAATACGCATGCCAGGCTGGACGCGATCGAAAAGGCAGGGACCGAGGAAGAAACCAGCCTCGTTACCTGGGATGCTAAGGCTACGACCATCCGCGACGAGATCGGCGCCTTCCTCTACACCGAGGTCCACATAAGCGCGGACCTTATCGTAATGTGCCTTGGTTACCAGGGGGCCCATGTGGTTATTATTATCGGTGCCCGCGCCAACTTTCAGGCTCGCAATCTGCTCGCAAAGCTTGCTGACCACTTCGTCGGCCGTTTCGTTACCGACGCAGACGGCTACCGAGATTGCCATGCAGCGCTCACCGCAAGATCCGTAGGCCGCACCCATCAGCGCGCTGACAGCATTGTCGACATCGGCGTCCGGCATGATGACGGCATGGTTCTTGGCGCCGCCAAGTGCCTGCACGCGTTTGCCGTTTTTCGTTCCCGTACTGTAGATGTACTCGGCGATGGGCGTAGAGCCGACAAAACTGATGGCCTGGACGCGCGCATCATTGAGCAGCGTATCGACGGCTTCCTTGTCACCATTGACCAGGTTGAAAACGCCGTCGGGTAAACCGGCCTCCTTGAACAAGCGAGCGACGATCATCGGCGCGCTGGGGTCTTTCTCGGAGGGCTTCAAAACAAACGTGTTGCCGCAGGCTATAGCCATCGGGTACATCCACATGGGTACCATGGCGGGAAAATTAAACGGTGTGATTCCGGCGACAACACCCAGTGGCTGAAAATCAGACCAGCAATCGATGCCCGGACCGACATTGCGTGAGTACTCGCCTTTGAGTAACTCTGGTATGCCGCAGGCATAGTCGACAACCTCAACTCCGCGGCCGAACTCGCCCATGGCATCATCCAGGACCTTGCCGTGCTCGTCGGTTATTGCGGCGGCGATCTCATCGGCATGTTCCTCAAGCAGCTGCTTGAAGCGGAACATGATGCGCGCACGCTTGGCAGGCGGCGTATCCCGCCACGCTGGGAATGCTGCCTCGGCTGCAGCGATCGCGCTCTCAACAGTTTGCGTCGAGGCCATCGCGACATGCCGCGTGACCTGGCCGGTAGCCGGGTTGGTGACGGGTTCCGGACGATTGTCGTCGTCGACGTCTGCGCCGTTGATAAAGTGTCCGACGACTTTGGCGACGTCGATCTTGCCTGCAGGTCTGGCGTTCATAGTGTCTCCGCTTGTCTATCGAGTCTAATCGATCGTATCGAGGACACGGCGAATTGTCTCGAACGACTGTTGCATTTCGTCAGGATCTGAATTCAGGAAGGGCGAGAACTGCAGCGTATCCATGCCGTTGCGAATTACCAGGCTCTCATCCCAGAAGCACTTCTTGTGCGCTTCTCCACCACGCGCACCCGGCGCGCCGTCTCGGGGTGCCATTTCGATAGCGCCCATCAGGCCGTAATTTCGCACATCAATAACGTTTTTGTGATCGGCAAAAGAATGCAACAGGTCCTCAAAATGCTGCTCTAGCGATGCGGCCTGCTCGAACGTGCCTTCTTCCTCGTATACCCCCATGGTTGCGAGCCCTGCGGCTGCGGCAACCGGGTGTCCGGAATAGGTGTAGCCATGGAAGAGCTCGATCATGTGATCGGGCCCCTGCATGAACGCATCGTAAATAGAGTCGCGAACCAGCACCGCCCCCATCGGAATAACGCCGTTGGTGAGGCCCTTGGCGGTCGTAATAATATCGGGCATGACGCCGAAGCGCTGCGCGCCAAACGGTCGTGCGAGTCGACCAAACGCCGCGATTACTTCGTCGAAAATAAGAAGGATGCCGTGCTGGTCGCAAATCTCGCGTAATCGTTCGAGGTAGCCAACGGGCGGTGGTAGCACGCCAGTTGAGCCAGCGACCGGCTCAACAATGACCGCGGCAATATTGCTGCCGTCATGCAGGGCGCAAACGCGTTCCAGATCGTCGGCAAGATGCGCCCCCCAGGCTGGCTGCCCTCTTGAAAATGCGTTGTGTTCGAGATTGTGCGTGTGGCGGATATGATCGACGCCGGGGATCAAGTTGGCGCTAAACATTTTGCGATTCGGCACCATGCCACCCACCGACATGCCGCCGAAGTTCACACCGTGATAGCCACGTTCCCGCCCAATCAAACGTGTGCGATGGCCCTCGCCACGCGCACGGTGATAGCCGAGTGCAATCTTGAGCGCCGTATCCACCGATTCTGAACCCGAATTGGTAAAGAAACACTTGTTCATATCATCCGGTGCCATGGCCGCCACTTTTTCGGCCAGCGCAGCGGCCTTGTCGTTGGTCACCTGGAACGTCATGCAGTAATCGAGCGTCGCGACCTGTTTTTGTACGGCTTCGACGATCTTGGGATGACAATGACCGAGGCCAGACGTCCAGAGCCCGGAAAAAGTGTCATACAGCTTCGAGCCATCTTCTGCCGTGTAGTAGTGTCCGGATGCGCCCTTTATGACGCGCGGTTTCTTCTTGAAATCGCGGTTCGCCGTAAATGGCATCCAGTAGCTGTCGAGGTTCCTGAGAGCGGCGCTCATTATCAATTCTCCGAAGGGTTCCGCGGGGTTGCGGTTGAGTTTACGCCTGCACAGCATTGTTAAACAATGAGTTATGTGGATATTTCTAACTCATTGTATTTATTGGCTGGCAGCGGCAATATGTTTATTAATAGTAAACACTGAGTAGGCTTAACGTCATGGATCAACAAATCGGTCGCCGTCTGCGCGAGGTGCGCGAACGACTGGGCTTGTCACAGCGGCAGCTTGCACGTCAATCCGGCGTTGCGAACGCAACGATTTCTCAGATCGAGGCCAGCAAACTGAATCCCACGGTAAGCATGCTGAAGCGGATTCTGGACGGCATTCCGATCAGCCTGGGAGAGTTCTTTGCCGACGAGAACGAGGTCAGCGATAAGGTCTTCTTTCGTGCCATCGATCTGACGGAAATAGCGGATGGCGGTGTTTCCTTTCGGCAGGTCGGTGCGAACATCAGTGACCGCGCCATCCAGCTGATTCAGGAGCGATACCAGCCTGGCTCCGGTACCGGAAAACACGCGATCACTCATGAAGGTGAGGAGTGCGGGATAATTATCAGCGGACGACTTGAAGTCACTGTGGGTGAGGAGACCGCGGTATTGTCACGAGGCGATGCTTATTATTTCAAAAGCAGCAAACCCCATCAGTTTCGCAACCAATGGAACGAGCCCTGCGAGTTGATCACAGCGTGCACGCCACCAACATTCTGAAGCCTAGGTATTATTACGCTGGCCAAACCCGTTGTATTAGTGGCAAAGTTACGTCCCCGCGACAAGTCATCACAGCAGGACCGAAATGAGCCAGTTCGGCACAGAATTTTGCGACGAAATTTCGATCGTTCGCTACGAAAATAATGCCTGGCAGACGCCGTCAATACAGCCGCTAGCACCTTTGCCCATGCACCCGGCCGCCCACGTCTTTCACTACGCAAGCACCTGTTTCGAAGGTTTCAAGGCGTACCGCTGGGACGATGGCAAGGGTCGAATATTCAGGCTTGACGATCATGTCGCGAGAATGCAGAGGAGTGCGGCTTCGCTGCGTCTGCCGGTTCCTGACGCCGATATGCTGTCGAGCATGGTCAAGGATCTTGTCGCTCATCATTTGCCCGACATTCCCGAGCCGCCACATTCCTTATATTTGCGCCCAACATTAATCGGGACTCTGGAAAATATAGGTGCCGCCGCCGCGCCGTCGACAGAAGCGACATTATTCGTACTGGCATCACCTGTCGGTGATTACTTTGCCGGCGGTGCCAAGGCTCTGAAGCTGTTGGTAGAGGAGCGTGCTCGAACAACAGAACAGCTTGGCAGCACAAAAACCGGCGGCAACTATGCGGCCGCGCTGGGCCCTACGCTGGACGCGAAAGAGAAGTACGGCGTTGACCAGGTGTTGTTTTGTCCGCACGGCGATGTGCAGGAGACGGGTGCCGCGAACTTCCTGCTGCTCAGCGACAACGAGATTATCACCAAGCCGCTGGATACCTCGTTCCTGCACGGCCAGACACGCGATTCGATCCTGAAGCTCGGCGCGCAACTGGGCTATAAGATTAGTGAGCGCAATTTCACAGTTACAGAATTGCTCGAATGGGTTTCGACCTATGAAGCCACGCTGTCCGGCACCGCTGCCTGCCTGTCGCCGGTTGGAGCGCTCGTTTATCAGGGTACGGAGGTCGCGGTACGCGACGGAAGTCCCGGGCCCAATACTGCGCGGCTGCAGAAAGCGTTGCAGGATATCCAGTACGGTCTTGCCGACGATACCTTTGGCTGGTTAACGCAAGTCGGCTAACCGCGGGCGTTCAAATGGCCTTCGAGAAACGGTTGTCGTTCTCGGACTGATCGATATAGCGATCAAAGACCATGGCGATACTCCTCAGGAGCAGTCGGCCTTTTTGCGTAATCGAGATGCCTGTCTGATCCAGCTCGATAAGATCGTCTTCAGCCAGCGCACCCAGACGTTTGATCTCGGTTGCGAAATAAGCACGAAAATCGATATCGTGTTCCGCGCCGAAGTCATCGAATGACAGGCTGTCGTAGCACATCAGCGCCTGAATCACGGCGGCCCGAAGCAGGTCATCGTCATCGACTTCGATGCCTTTCTTGATGGGCAGATCGCCGGCCTCGATGATCGCTTCGTACTCCATCGTTGTAATAGCGTTTTGTGCGAACAAGTTGCCGATGTTGCTGATACTGCTGACGCCCAGCGATACCAGGTCGCATTGGCGGTGCGTCGAGTAGCCCTGGAAATTTCGTTGCAGCGTGCCGTTGTAGCGAGCCTGGACGAGTTCATCAGCAGGTAGCGCGAAATGGTCCATTCCGATATAGACGTAGCCGGCGTCGCAAAGCCTGTCTATCGTATTGTGCAACAGCTCGAGCTTGGTTTCGGGCGCGGGAATGTCCGCGTCGTTGATCATTCGTTGGCCCTTGAAGCGCTGCGGCAGGTGCGCGTAGTTGTATACGGCCAGCCTATCCGGCTTCATGGCGATCGCAAGGTCAAGGGTCGTGTTGAAGCTGTCACAGGTCTGATGCGGCAGGCCGTAGATAAGGTCAAATGATATCGATCCGAAGCCGGACTGCAGCGCGCTTTCTACGAGATCCCTTACCTCATCCGGCGTCTGCACGCGGTTAACAGCCTTCTGGACCTCGGGATCGAAGTCCTGGATACCGAGGCTCAGGCGGTTGAAGCCAAGTTCCGCCAGGTGCCTGATGCGCTCGCCATCCACGGTACGCGGGTCAACTTCGATCGAGAATTCACGATTGTCGCTTTCGTCAAAATTGAAGGCTTTACCGAGATGAGCCATCAGGGCGCCGAGCTGCTCGCGATCCAGGTAGGTCGGCGTTCCGCCACCGAAGTGCAGTTGTTCGACTTTGCGGCTGTGGTCAAAAAGCGTCGCCTGCATGTCGATTTCCCGGTACAGCATTTCAAGATAGCGATCGACACGGGCCTGGTTGTGCGTAACGATCTTGTTGCAGCCGCAGTAGTAGCAGAGCGAGTGACAAAACGGGATATGCACATAGAGTGATAGCGGCACTTCAGTGCTATTGCTTGCGACTGCATGCCGCTTGAAATCGTCAGCTGTTACGGTGTCGCTGAACTGCAGCGCCGTCGGATACGACGTGTACCGCGGGCCGCGGCCGCCATAGCGGACGATAAGCTCGGTGTCGAAGCAGACTCCGGTCTGTCCGGGCGATTGGCCGTTATCGGTAATCATGGTTGCAAATCCTCGCCGATTTCTCCGTATGGAACCATGGGTAATTGCCGAAATTCGACGATGGACGGGTGCCGGAGATGGTTTTCACACCCGTCGAAGCGCATGGGTCAGGTACAGCATTACGGTGAACAGCAGCATGCCAACCGCCTGGTGTGCCGCCCCGAGCGCGACCGGGACGGCCAATAGCAGGGCGGAGATACCCAGAATGACCTGCAAAAATGCCGTGTGCAGCAACGCATTGACAGCGGGTCGGGCGCGTTTCGGCAAACTCATTTTTCTTGCGCCGAACCAGTAGGCGACAATGCTCGCGAATGTAAATGCGGCCAGCCAGCGGTGGTTGAACTGCACCGTGACTAAATTATCGAACAGGTTTCGCCATGCCGGCTCAAGCGCCAGTATGCCCTGTGGTAGCCACTCGTCGCCCATTTTCGGAAAAGTATTGTAGATTTTCCCGGCTTTGAGTCCGGCAACGAAGCCACCGGAGATGATCATTATGGAGACGAGCGCGAAGATGCCAACGGTCTTGCGATACAAGGTGTGCTTAACCGCGTCACGAGCCGCTGGAAAAATCAGGCTCATGGCAGTCCAAAACATGAACGCATAAACGAGAAACGCTGCAGCAAGATGTGCGGTCAATCGGTAGTGACTGACCTGTGGGGCGTCCACCTGGCCGCTGGCGACCATGATCTTGCCGATAAGCGCCTGCCCGCCGCCGAGCACCAGCATCCCGAGATACTTCGGCCAGTGGCGTCTTGGAATGTATCCGGTCACCGCGAAAAACAGCAACGGTAGCGCAAACACGAGCCCAATCAGCCGACCCAGAAGCCGGTGTAAATATTCGAGCCAGAAGATGCTCTTGAAATCGCTGACGTCGAATCCCGCATTCACTTTCCGGAACTCGGGCGTGAGCTGGTAGATCTCGAATTTTTCCTGCCACTCTTCTGCAGATAGCGGTGGAATGGCACCCATGATCGGCCGCCATTCGACCATCGACAACCCTGAGCCAGTCAGACGCGTGACGCCGCCCAGCACCACCATCGCGAAGACCAGTCCACAGCATACGAGTAACCAGTTGGCAACAACGCGGTTTTTCTTCTGCATTACCAGTTCATTTTCCATCGTACCTGAGAGCCTGTTGTGCTTGGCAAGTTCCTCGCGATTCTATCAGGCTTGCACGCAAGAAGAATGCCGACATGTGGGCCAGGGGAATCGTGATAATCTGCCGTAATGAACATTCATGACTGCAACAATATTATGGATTTTCGCCGTATCGCGCGGCGCAGGCTGCCCACCTCTGTATTTAATTACCTGGACGGCGGCGCTGACGACGAGTGGACGCTCGGGCGAAATACAGATGCGTTTAATGACTATGAGCTGTTGCCGTCGCAATTATCCGACGTCAGCGCTATCGATCTGAGATCTACATTGTTCGGGCAAGCGGTGGACTGGCCCGTCATGATTGCGCCAACCGGTGCGTCGAAGCTGTTTCATCGCGACGGCGAGCCTGCAGTGGTCCGCGCGGCCGATAAATTCGGCATGGTTTACAGCCTGTCGACGCTTGGAACGACGACGATCGAGGATGCGGCGGATGCAGGTCAATGCCCGAAGATGTTCCAGGTTTATGTCTTCAAAGACCGCGGATTGACGCGGGACTTCATTGATCGCTGCAAGGAAAAGCAATACACGGCGCTATGTTTGACGGTTGATACGCCGCTGGCGGGCAACAGGGAGCGCGATATCGTCTATGGCATGTCGGCACCGCCAAAGTTCAAATGGCGCAGCGCGATCAGCTACGTGCGGCACCCCGGGTGGCTCTACAGGGCACTGGTCCGCAAGGATCTCGACCTGGTCAACATAACAAGTAGCGATACTGGTGCAAAAATTGATAGCGGCGTCGTGGAATATATTAATAGCCAGTTCGATCGCTCCCTGACCTGGAAAGATGTCGAGTGGCTGGCGGACAAATGGGACGGGCCGCTGGTCATAAAGGGTGTGCAAACCGTTGACGATTGTCGCAAAGCTGCCAACTCGGGTGCGACGGCGGTCATGTTGTCCAATCACGGGGGGCGTCAGCTTGAATCCGCGCCTGCGCCGGTGGACTGCATCGCCAGGGTCGCCGACGCGCTGCACGATCGGCTTGAGATCATTTGCGATGGTGGCATTCGTCGCGGTACACACGTCGTCAAGGCGCTGGCGCTGGGGGCGAACGCCTGCAGCATCGGTCGAGGTTATCTGTATCCACTGGCTGCGGGTGGGCAGGCCGGCGTTGAACGCGGACTGCAGCTGCTGCGCAGCGAGCTCGAGCGAACCATGGCGCTGCTCGGGTGTGACAGCATCGACAAGCTTTCCGAGCAGTACGTTCAACACAGACGCTGAGGGCGCCGCAGGGACAATCAGCTTGCGCAAGCACGGAGCGATTTGAACGCGTGCCGGCCGCCGATTGCGCTTATTCCTGCGCCGCTATGTTCGGAAAAACACTATAATTTACAGGCGGATGCGTCTGACACTGCATGAAGGTCGAGAGGCGCTCGGCAAATCGCGGGAAATAGGCCGAAATAGGAGGTACCATTTATTTAGCCGTGGCCGACAGGGCCCGGTGCTGAAAATGCCCTCGGGGGCCGAAAGTTAAGTAACGAGGTAGTTATGTCAGGCGAAAGAGTTACCGGAACCGTAAAATGGTTCAACGACGATAAGGGATTTGGGTTCATCGAGCGCGAAGGCGGGCCGGACGTTTTCGTCCACCATACCGCGGTTCAGATGGAAGGATTCAAGACCCTGAAGGAAGGACAAAAAGTCACGATGGAAGTGACGCAAGGGCAAAAGGGGCCGCAGGCCGAGAACGTAATGGCCGACTAGGCTGTTCTTACAGCGGTGACTCTGCAATTTTTTCCGGTCATTGCTTCCTTTGTCGCCTGCGGGCGAATGCCAAAAATGGCCACAACGTCGCCGGTTCGAAACAACAACAAGAAGTGCAAAGACGGTGTGGCGTTGCCAACGGGCCGCAAATCCCTAGCGGCCAATTCGGCTGCGCGGGAAACCAGGCAGGCTTCTGCTGGATTCGACGACCGCAGCCGAATGTAATCGGCGCATGGACGAATACGACACGTGAAACTGAGAATCAAAGACAATTCCATCCGACTGCGCCTTACGCGAACTGAGGTCGCTACCCTGCGCGACATCGGGACTGTTGCGTCGGCAACCGGATTTCCCGGCGGTCGTGAGCTCAGCTATCGCGTCGAGAGCAGCCCGGCCAGCGTAAGTCCGGCGGCGTTTTTTTCGGGTGGCTCGGTTACAGTCCGACTTCCTGAGTCTGCCGTGGACAGCTGGGCGACGACGGAGCAGGTATCTTTGCAGGGGGATCAATTGCTCGACGACGGTGGCCAACTGCAGATTCTCGTTGAGAAAGATTTTGTATGCCTGACCGGGCGAGAAGATGAGGATGAGTCGGACATGTACCCACACCCGGAAGCAGACTCGAAGAGCTGCTGATCGTGGCGGCTCGATACGCAAGATTCCTTCCAGAGTCCATTGCATTCCTCGAACAACTCGCTGTAAATAATAATCGCGCCTGGTTCAAGGAGCATAAGCGTCGCTACGAGGAAGACGTACTGGACGTAGCGCTGCGTTTCATCCAATCAATGCAGGACCCGCTAGCCGAAATCGCGCCGCATTTCGTTGCATTGCCGACACGCATGGGTGGGTCGTTGATGCGGGTTTACCGTGATACACGATTCTCGAAAGACAAAACCCCATACAAAACCAACATCGGTATTCAATTCAGGCACGAGCAGGCCAAAGACGTGCACGCGCCCGGATACTATGTACACATTGCGCCGCAAGAGGTCTTTGTGGGAGTAGGAATGTGGCGCCCGGATTCTGAGCCGCTGCGCCGGATACGCGAGCGAATTCTCGCCAGGCCAGGCGAATGGAAACGTGCCATTGGCGAACAGGGTTTCCGGCGGCATTTTTCGCTGGGTGGCGAGTCCCTGTCACGGTCACCGAGGGGCTTTCCGAAAGAACACGAATGCATCGATGATATCCGCCGCAAGAGCTTCATTGCAGTACGGCAACTGTCCGTCGAGAGCTGTCTGAAAGCACACTTTCAACGAACGGTAGAGTCGTCGTTTCGGACGGCGGAGCCTTTCATGCGTTTTCTTTGCAAGGCCGTCGGCGTCAGTTTTTGAGCGTCTTTTTCACCTCCCGAAGCAGCAGCTCCGGGTCCGGTCGATCTGAAATGTGTTTCGACAGTTCCGTGTATCGAATAATGCCTGCCGAATCGACGACCAGGGCGGTGGGCCAGATCGTGTCGCTTCCATACTCTTTTCGGTAATCACCAGGAACGCCGGTCTTCTGCACCAATCCGAGTTCCTCGGTGACCGCCAATGTGTCGTCGAGCCAGAATTCGAATTCAACTTCGAAAAACGAGGCGACCCGACGTGTTGTCTCGAGCGGTTTTGGCGTCAGCAGGATGAGCTTGGCGCCGAGGTCGATGATGTCCTTGTAGTGCTTCGTGAGGGTCTGGACCTGGGCACTGCAAAACGGGCACCAGTTGCCGCGCACAAACAGGATTATCGTGGGCGAGCCGTGTAGCGCCGTTGATCGGACCGGATCGCCCTGTTCGTCAATTGCATGGAAATCTGGGAGCGAGCGACCTGGCTGGAGCTGGTCGGGAACCGGGCGCAGTCCGCGTTTTGTAACCCAGACCCAGGCGGCCAGCAACACAGCAATTATCAGTGCGGCGATGATGATTAGCGTATTCGACATAGGCCGCAGTATCGCCCTGTATGGGACGTGGACACAAGGATGGAATTATGGATACTGGCCCGACTGACGAAGCAGCCGATTATCAACGAGTAAAGCGATGACGAACAACCCGATTATCTGGTCACCCGATACTAGCCGTATCGAGGCATCGGCGATGTATCGTTTCATGAGAGAGTCTGGCTTCGACGATTACGAGTCACTTTACCAGTGGTCGGTCGAGCAGGCTCCAGCTTTCTGGGAGGCCGTCTGCAAGTTCTGCGACATCGCATTTAGCACGCCCGCGCTGCGCACGCTGGCGCGTCCGGCCAGCATCATCGACGCTGGCTGGTTCGAGGGCAGCCAGCTTAACTATGCGGCCAACCTCCTGCGTTACGATGACGATGAGATCGCCATCATTTTCTTCGCTGAGTCCGGTGCGCGACGGGAACTGACGCATCGGCAACTGCGTGATGAGGTCGCAGCGATTGTGGCCGGGTTAAAAGCCGCTGGCGTTGCCAAGGGCGACAGGGTGGCCGGATTCCTGCCGAACTGCGCAGAAGCGGTCATCGCGATGCTGGCGACGACGAGCATTGGCGCTATCTGGTCGTCCTGCTCGCCGGATTTCGGCGTTACAGGCGTGGTCGATCGATTTGGTCAGATCCAGCCCAAGGTGCTGTTTGCGGCGAACGGCTATCTCTATAACGGCAAGACCTGTGACACGCTGGCGGTTATCGACGCTGTCGTCGCGGAGATTCCGGAAATCGAACGTGTTGTGTGCATACCATTCCTCGAGCAGCTGCCCGCCGTGCCGTCATGTGATCTTGCCGTCGCCTGGTCGGAATTCAGGGTTGCGGGATCGGCGCTGTCTTTCGAGCCCGTCGAATTCGATCATCCCCTGTACATCATGTTCTCTTCAGGGACGACAGGCGTGCCGAAGTGCATTGTGCATGGCCACGGCGGAACGCTACTTCAACATGTGAAGGAGCACACGCTGCATACGGACGTCGGCAGCGGTGATCGTCTGTTCTTCTTTACGACCTGCGGCTGGATGATGTGGAACTGGCTGGTCAGCGGGCTGGCAAGCGGCGCTGCTATCGTACTTTTTGACGGCTCGCCGTTCTTCGCGAATGGGCGCATCCTTTGGGAGATGGCGGAGAAAGAGCGAGTCACAATTTTCGGTACCGGTGCCAAGTACATATCTGCCCTCGAAAAGTCGGGGCTGCGACCGAAAGATGAATTTGCGCTGGCGTCTCTGCGAACGCTGTTATCGACAGGGTCACCGCTGTCGCCCGAGAGTTTCGATTTCGTCTACGACGCCATAGCTGACGATGTGCAGCTTTCCTCGATTTCCGGCGGAACCGATATCCTGAGCTGCTTCGCGCTCGGAAATCCGCTGCTGCCGGTGCGACGTGGCGAGCTGCAGTGCCGCGGACTCGGAATGGCCGTAGAGGTATTCGACGAAGACGGCACAGCCGTTATCGGCCAACATGGCGAACTTGTTTGCACCCAGCCGTTTCCGTCTGCGCCGGTTGGATTCTGGAATGACGCGGATGGCTGCCGCTACCGTGCCGCCTACTTCGAACGCTACGAGGGCGTTTGGGCGCACGGCGATTTCGCCGAGTTGACCGAGGACGGTGGCATCGTAATTCACGGCCGATCTGACTCAGTGCTCAATCCAGGAGGTGTTCGTATTGGCACGGCGGAGCTCTACCGCCAGGTCGAAAAGCTGCCGGAAGTCGTCGAGAGTGTCGCTATTGGCCAAAACTGGCAGGACGATGTTCGGGTCGTGCTTTTCGTTGTGTTGCAGGAGGGCGTCGCGTTGGATGAGTCGTTGCGTCAGCGCATCCGATCTGAAATCCGTGAGAACACTACGCCTCGCCACGTGCCGGCCAAGATAATTGCTGTTCCAGAGATACCGCGAACCAAGAGCGGTAAGATTGTGGAGCTCGCCGTGCGCTCCATTGTTCACGGCGACGCAGTCAAGAACACTGAGGCGCTGGCCAATCCTGATGCCCTGTCACATTTTGCCGGCATCGCCGAGCTTGACGAAGACTAGGCCTCATGCCAGAGATAGAAAAACTTGGTGTCGAAGTAGCGCGTGGGCATGTCCTGCCGGAATGGATCGACATCAATAACCACATGAACGTGGCCTACTACGTTTTGGCCTTCGATCAGGGGGTTGACCATCTCTGGACACGTTTCGGCCTCACCGATGATTACATTGGCGAGCACAATAGCTCAACGTTTGCTGTTGAATCGCATATCATCTGGCAGTGGGAAATATCAGAAGCGGAACCTTATTTGATTACCTCGCAAATCCTCGCCTTTGACGAGAAGCGAATTCACCAGTTCATGCGCATGTACCACGCCGAAAAACACTTTCTTGTAGCGACCGCAGAATGGATGAACCTGCATGTCGACCTTGATGTGCGCCGCGTGGCGCCGTGGCCGGATGACATTCGCCAACGTATTGCGGATTTCGCGGCGGATCAGGGTCGGCCAGCTTGGCCCGCCGAGGCGGGCAAAACCATGTGTATAACGAAGCCGCTATTTTCGGCAAGGGCGAAGATCGAATGAGCGCAAAGTACTTACTGGCGATCGATCAGGGGACCAGTAGCAGCCGCACAGTAATTTACACGCATGACGCCCGCGTCGTTGCGAGTGCGCAGCAGGAATTCCCACAGATTTATCCGGAGCCGGGCTGGGTTGAGCACGACCCTGAAGCGATCTGGTCGTCGGTGACGACAGTAACGGGCGGCGCAATGCAAAAGGCAAACGCCGCCGCCGCCGATATTTCCGCTATTGGCATAACCAATCAGCGCGAAACGACGCTTGTCTGGGACCGTGATACCGGCGAATGTGTCTACAACGCGATCGTCTGGCAGGATCGGCGCACGGCCGCCTTCTGTCAGGCACTGAAACAGGACGGTCTGGAAGCTTCAGTAACGGAAAAGACCGGGCTGCGCCTCGATCCGTATTTTTCCGCGACTAAAATCGCCTGGATCCTGGATAACGTCGAAGGCGTGCGCGCCCGGGCGGAAGCCGGAAAGCTGGCATTTGGAACGGTTGATGCATTTCTGCTCTGGCGTCTCACGGGCGGGCGCGTGCATGCGACCGATGCTACCAATGCGTCACGCACGCTGCTTTTCAATATCCATACGCAGCAGTGGGATGACGATTTATTGGCGATGTTTTCCATACCGCGTTCGCTGCTGCCAGACGTGCAGGATTGTGCCGCGGATTTCGGCGTTGCGAACGATGCATCGCTCGGCGGCAATGTTCCGGTATGTGGCATCGCAGGCGATCAGCAAGCAGCGCTGATTGGCCAGGCGGGCTTCGAGCCGGGAATGACGAAAAGCACCTACGGGACGGGTTGTTTCGTTATCGCCAACACGGGTGACAAAGCACTGCACTCGGCCAACCAGCTATTGACGACGGTTGCGATGCGCATCGATGGCGCCGTGACCTATGGCTTGGAAGGCAGCGTATTCGTTGCGGGGTCGGCGATGCAGTGGTTGAGGGACGAGCTTCGAATTATCGACTCGGCGGCGGAATCGGGTGCAATCGCCAGCCGAACTGGTGTTGTTTCCGACGTATATGTCGTACCGGCTTTTGCGGGGCTAGGGGCCCCGTATTGGGATGCCGATGCGCGAGGCGCAATTCTCGGCCTTACGCGTGGCAGCGGTCGGGATCAAATAGTAACGGCGACACTACAGTCAGTTGCTTACCAAACGCGAGACCTGATCGACTCAATGTCACAAGACGGCATGAAACCCAGCGTCATTCGTGTGGACGGTGGAATGGTGGCCAACAACTGGTTCCTGCAGTTTCTCGCAGATATTCTCGAAATCGAAGTTGAACGACCGAAAAACGTCGAGTCCACTGTTCTTGGGGCCGCCTATCTCGCTGGCTATCGTGCCGGCGTTGTCGAGTCCGCGGACGCACTCGCATCGCTGTGGGAGCGCGACCGGAGTTTTCATCCCGCCATGGCAGACCTTGAACGCGAGCGACTGCTGCAAGGCTGGCAGAGCGCCGTGAATCGTGTCAGGTCGCCCGCTTGATGAAGCTGCGCGCTCGGCAAAAACTCGGCAAGTATCGAATTCTCGGTCGGATCGCAACGGGCCCACTGGCTGACGTTTACCGCGCCTATGACTCGATTCAGAGAATCAACGTCGCGCTGAAGATCCCGAAAATCGAGGGTAACGTCGGCTATGACGAGGTACTTCATGAAGTCCGTGTGGCGACAAAGCTCAAGCATCCGAACATTCTTTCGGTTCTCAACGCCAGCTATATCGATGATCATTTCGTCATTGCAATGGAGCTGGGTCAGGAATCTCTGGCTGGTCGTATTGAACGACGTACGTCGATAGCGCGATTGCTGGATTTGGCAGGGCAAGGGCTTGCCGGACTGGCGCACGCACACGATCACAACATCATTCATTGCGACATCAAGCCCGAAAACTTCATCCTGTTTCCGGGTCATCAACTCAAGCTCGCGGATTTCGGATTCGCGAAAATAAGTCTGCGAACGCTCAAGGCATCCGGTTCGGGGACGATCGACTACATCGCGCCCGAGCAAGCAATGGGTCGTCCAAAGTTTCAGTCGGACGTCTTTTCGATGGGACTGGTGTTGTACCGGATGTTTTCGGGAAAACTGCCGGACTGGCCGTTTGAATGGCCGATGATTGGTCTCGACAAACTCGAGGCTCGTCTGCGGCCTGAACTAATCGCGGTGTTGAGGAAAGCGATTCAGCTCGATCCGAAAAAACGTTATCGAAACGCGGTCGAGATGCAGTCGGATTTCCTGCGCTCGCAAAGCCACACGCGCAAGCAGAAGCGGCCCAAAGCCAGAAATGGCAGTCGTCGAGGCACGTCTTGGCGACAGTTGCAGTGGCGGCAGTTTCAAAGTCAGTTTCGCAAGGTACTGGATACGCACCATCATTGCCGACGCTGTGAGGGGCCGGTTTCAGAGAGCATGAAGGCTTGTCCCTGGTGTGGCTTCGACACTCCGGCGCGCGGCTGCGAATCGAAGCTGCCCGCCAGCTGCCCGCGCTGCGAGCGCGGCGTCAAGAACGACTGGGACTACTGTGCCTGGTGTTATGGACCGGGATTCGTGGAGGAGACAACGCGTCGATATCCGGACAAACGCTACTCGGCGCGCTGTGCTAACGAGCGCTGCGAGGGTCCGCTGATGCCATTCATGCGATATTGTCCGTGGTGCAAGACCAAAGTGCGGAGAGCTTGGAAGCTAAAAGGCAGCAAGCACAGCTGCCGAGCCTGCGAATGGGGCATTGCCAAAGAATTTTGGAACTATTGCGCGTGGTGCCGGGAGCCGGTACGACGGGAGTAACGGTCAAAAAGGGATAGCAATGCCGAAACAAGTCGAAGAGTTGCTGTTACTGGAGGCGGCCTATGAGCCGCAGCAACTGGAAGCAGATGTCGCTGGCGGCACGGCAGTAGCCTATTCCTGTCGGGATCCCCACAAAGAAACAGAAAATCAGGATACCGCGGCCATTATTCCCTACGGCCCGGCGGCAGCGGTGCTGGTTGTTGCGGACGGCGCAGGCGGCCTGCCCGCCGGCAAACGCGCATCCTTGACCGCAGTGACCACGCTTGCGGAGTCACTGCATGCGGCGATGAATGAAACGGCGCTGTTACGAACCGCCATCCTGAACGGAATCGAGGCAGCCAATAATGCGGTCTTGGCACTGGCCAACGGATCGGCCACTACAATGACTGTAATTACGGTCGAGGGCCTACTTGCCAGGTCTTATCAGATTGGCGATTCAGAGGCGATCATCGTTGGGCAGCGCGGCTTGATCAAATTGCAGACGACCGCACATTCGCCCACCGGTTTCGCCGTAGAAGCCGGTTTCCTGGATGAACGAGAGGCGCTGCATCACGAGGAGAGGCACCTGGTTTCCAATTTCCTGGGCACCAACGATATGCGAATTGATGTCGGAGCCATGGTGGAACTCAGTCCGAGGGATACAATCCTGGTGGCGAGCGACGGCTTGATGGACAACGTGCATGTGGACGAGATTATCGAATGCGTTCGCAAGGGAGCCCTGACAGATGCCGCGCGCAGCGCTGTCGAGCTGGCACTTCAGCGCATGCAAACCACTGGAGACGGCCAGCCCAGCAAGCCTGATGACCTGTCCCTCATCTTGTTTCGCAAACCCGCCCGCTGAAGCACTTAACATTATCAAGGGTTTAGGTGTTGATAGTGCTAATGCTGCGTATTATCGTCAGAGCTACGGAACATAAGGCGGTATTACGGCTCAAATAAACGAATACCCAGCGAAAACAGGCACATCTCCCGTCGCCCCGTGCAAAGAGGCTGAAGATAATGAAGCGAATCGATTCCAGTAAGAAACGAACGGCGTTTGCGAAAGCCTGTACGGTCGCCGCGGCGGCCCTGGTCGTGGCCGGTTGCGCCTCGGTCGGTGTGAGCGGTAGCGGCTCCGGTGGAGGCGTTGGATTGCCTGGCGGCGGAATGCCTGGCGGCGGCGGAATGCCAGGTGGCTCTTCTGGAGGCGGAATGCCAGGCGGCTCTTCAGGGGGCAGCATGCCAGGCGGTTCATCCGGTGGCTCATCGGGTGGATCTTCAGGCGGCTCGTCTGGTGATTCATCCGGTGGATCTTCAGGCGGCTCGTCGGGTGGTGGCAGCTCCGGGCCAATGGATAGCGTGAAAACGGGCGACGCCGAACCGTGCAATGACGGCGGCATGGTTGGCGGCGGGATTGGCGGAGGCATGGGTTGCGATAGCGGCGGTCAGGCGGGTGGTGTCGGCGAATTCCCCGGTGGCGATGCCGATCGTGCGGATCAACTTGGCAAGGAACTGGACGAGTCCGTCGGTGATTTTGACGAAGTTCTGATGGAAGAACAGCGTGAAATCGAGACGGTCAGCCGCAACACCGAGGGTTACGACTCTGGAACCGGTGGCTCGGGCGGCGGCAACATCAGTCTTGGCGAGCAGGCGGCCGGTGCCCAAGGTGGTGCCAGTGGTGGCGCCAGCGGTGGCGGTGGCGGCGGTGGTGGCGGTGCCGCAGCGCAGCGTAGCGATCCCCTGGATGGCATGAGCCAGGGCGAGATTGAAAAACGTACACCGGATGACATTGTCGTTATCGCTGACGATGACATTGTGGCCAAGCAGTTACGCGAGGCCGCATTATCGGAAGAAGATCCTGAGCTGCGCGAACGCCTCTGGGAGGAATACCGCAAATACAAGGGAATGTAAGAGGTCGATTTAGTCGTGATAGTCAGGATTTGCTTGCTCGCCGTTGTCGCGTGCCTCGTAGGTACGGGATGCTCGGTTAACGAAGTCGTCGTCGCAGAGGAGACGAAGCTGCTTGTGGCCGAGTCGCCTGTCGACGAGGCGCTGCTGCTGGACATCGGAATCGTCGAATTCGATCCCGGTATTCCTGAAAACAACAATCCTCAGAAAAGCCGCGTTTTCGAGGATATCCGCAACGCTGAGACGCGATTTCTCGCCTACCACCTGAAGACGACGCTGCAGGGCACGGGACACTGGGGCGCGGTGCGCGTCATTCCATCGCGTAGCGCATTTACCGACGTCATCATTAGCGGCCAAATTGAAAAGTCCGACGGGGAGTTCGTCGCCCTGACTATTTCGGTTGATGATGCGGCGGGGCGCCATTGGTTCAGCAAGTCGTATGAAGCCCAGACTGGAATGACCTCCTATTCTGAACGTCGTGATCGGCGGCGAGATCCATATCAAAAGGCTTTCAACGACATTGCCAATGACCTGCAAATGTATGTCGCCGGGCTTTCTGCCCGGCAACTGCAGCAGACACGACAGACGTCCGAGCTGCAGTTTTTTGCCGATATGTCACCGTTGGCCTATGCCGGGCATCTGAAAACCGATGATGATGGCGTCGTGCAGATTAGCCGCTTGCCGGCAGAGAACGATCCGGCCGTGGTGCGTCTGCGTCAGATTCGTGAGCGCGATCGCCTGGTCGTCGATACGCTCAACGAGCACTACGCGAATTTTTATTACGGCATCGCCATTCCATACCGGAGTTGGCGCAAGAACGCGCGCCAGGAATCGATCAACTTTCGCGAGGTCAAACGGTCCGCTCGCATGCAGGCGCTGGTCGGTGTTGTGGTCCTTGCGGGCTCGCTGGCGATCGATACAAACAGCTCGTCGAGCAGCCGAACGCGTCGGGTCAACCGTGGCTTGCAGAACATGGGTATCTACGAGGGATTCAATCGGGTGATCGGTGGGCTGCAGCGCAATAGCGAAGCGGACATACATCTCGATACCATTGCTGAGCTCTCCGAGTCATTCGGCGCCGAAGCAGCGCCGATGGTCGTAAATGTCGAAGGTCAGGAGCGCCGTCTAAGCGGGACGGCGCAGGCGCAATACGAAAGCTGGCGTAAACTGCTTCGTGAAATTTACGAGGCGGAGACTGGTTTCGATTCAGCGAACGAATCTGTTGCTCCCGTGCGAACCGCTGAAAACCCACAATAAAATGGGTAGGACTTTTTCTCCCCGCAATGCTTGAACTCGCCGAAGGAACCCTGTTAGCGGAACGATACACGCTGAACCGTTTTCTGGGCGGTGGTGGCGAGGCTCAGACCTGGCTGGCCAAAGACCGATTGACCGGCACACAGGTGGCGCTGAAAATTGCAGCAGCGGGCCCCGATGCTGTCAAACGGCTGCGTGCCGAATGGCAGACCAATATTCGTCTGATGCATCCGCACATTGCCCGGGCATTCGAATTTCATGACGAGGCCGGCGGCGCTTTCTACAGTCAGCAATTTGTAGACGGAGCCGATCTCAGCATACTGGCTGGTAAGTCGGCCGCGCAGATTCTGCCTCCGATTGGTCTGATTGCCGACGCGCTGCGTTACGCACACGCCAAGGGCGTTGTGCATCGAGACGTTAAGGCGAGCAATATCTTGCTGGACCGCAACGGCGCGCCCTACCTGAGCGACTTCGGCGTGTCGTCATCGATCGGCGAGAGCGGAGCAGGTGGCTCGCTGATAGCGCAGAGCCCTCAGTCGCTGGGCGGAGAGTCGGCGCAAGCCAGCGACGACATATTTGCTCTGGGTGGACTGATCTACGAATTGATCAGCGGCCGGTCGCCATACTCGGCAACGGACGTTACTGGCGATATTGAAAACGTCGTACCAGCGCCCCTGGTCGCAGCCGATGGATCCGTCCTCCCCGAGGCGCTGCAGCAGCTTGTCGAACACATGCTCGATAAGGATGCGAACAGACGGCCGACGGCAGAGCAGGTGGTTTCGAGTTTGACGGTTGCGGGCTTTCCCTCCGGTCCGGCGAAGGTCAAATTGGCATCGACAGCAGTGCCAAGCGATGAACACGTTGAGGCTGTTGAGTCCATTCATCCGGCTCGACCGGCGGACAAACCCCTGCCGGACAATCTGACGACGGCGACGGCAGGCGGAATTACGGCACGCACGCTCGGAATTGCTCTGGCCGCCTCGCTGGCGCTGTTACTCGCTGTGATATTTCTTCTGCCCAAAGTCATCACCAATGATGACGAGATGCCGCGAACTACGATCCTGTCCGAGGACCCGCCACGAGAATCACAAACAGAGACCGTCGAAGAGGATTTCGTGGATGAAGATGTCGTTACCGAGGACGAGCCGCTGCTGGGTGTGCCTCGTGTCACGCGTAATTATGTGCCGGAGGCCCGCGGCATTGACGACGAAGAGATCCTGTTTAACGAGAACGAGGCGGATTTCACGGGGCTCGACGAGGCAGGACGGGCGCGCTTCAACGCCGAGATGATTCTGGGTGAATTATTGTCGAATTTTGAGACACTCGAACAGCGCGGTGTGCAGCGATGGGCAGGGCAGCAGTATCTGCGCGCCAAGGAATCCTATGCCGAGGGTGACCGAGCCTACCTGGAGCGAGATTATATTGCGGCCGAAAACCGTTATATAGATGCGTTGTCGGTGCTCGAGCCGCTGTTTGATCGGATCGAGCCCGAGTTTCAAAAAGCGCTTTCCGGTGCGAAAGCGGCGTTCGATGCAGGCGATCGGCCAGAAGCGTTGCGGTTATACGAACTGGCAGTGGCGATTTCGCCCAATCACGCCGAGGCACGCGCAGGCTACGAGCGTGCGCGCAACCTCGAGAGCGTTATGCGCCTTGTAGATCAGGGCCTGGAATACGAGAAAGATCTCGAACTCGAGGCGGCTGAGGCGAGCTTTCGAAAAGCGGCTGGCCTCGATGGGCTCTGGCAGCCCGCAATCGATGGTCTCGCGCGTGTGCAGCAGACCCGCACGCAAATGGCCTTCGATCAGCGTATGAGCGAGGGACTCGAGGCCCTGGCATTGGGCGATTACCTGGCGGCACGTGCGGCGTTTCGCATGGCAGAACAGCTAATCCCGGAGTCTCCGGAACCGGCAGACGGCCTGTTGCAGGTCGACCAGGGGCTGCGGCTCGACAATATTTCGGTACTGGAACAGGAAGCGACTTCTCTGAAACTGGACGAGCACTGGGATGCCGCCGCGACCACCTATGAGGAAATCTTGAAGGTTGATTCCAACCTCAGCTTTGCCATCGATGGTCTGTCCCAAGCGCGGGAGATGAGCGCGTTACACAAGCGGCTGGATTCATTGATTTCCGATCCAGACAAGCTGTCGTCGCCGAGTGTCATGCAGAGAGCGACACTTTTGGTAGTAGAGATCACGCGGATGCCGGATATAGGTCCCAGGCTGGCCGGGCAGCGCGATGAGCTATCTCGCCTGTTGAAGCGTGCCGTGACACCGGTTCAGGTAGCGCTGGTTTCGGATAATCTAACGAGTGTGTCCGTCTATCGCGTTGGCAACCTAGGTAACTTCACTAACAAAGAGTTAGCGCTGCGTCCCGGTACTTATGTCGCTGTTGGAATTCGGCCAGGCTTTCGTGACGTCCGCCGCGAGTTTCGCGTCGCCCCGGAATTGGAGATGCAGCCGATCGACGTGCGCTGCGAGGAACAGATTTGAATTTCGACTGCCTTTACATTCGAGACCTGGAGGGCGAGCACGAAATTGCCGCCAGCCAACTACCGCTGCGCGTTGGTACCGGCAGTGACTGTACGCTCAGACTACCGGGCCCTGGAGGTGCGCCAGTCGCTCTGCTTGATCTCCTCGACGGGGTACCGTTCGTTCAGCCGGTCGGGCGCGACACGTCGCTGACGATCAATGGCGAGCCACTCGAAACCAGCCGGCGGCTTCAGGACGGTGACGAACTGGCGTTTTTTGGCAGTCGAATACGACTCAGCATCGACAACGAGCGCACACTTCTCGATGTCAAACTGGAAGATAGCGCGTACGTCACGAAACCGCCGCAGGAATCGGACGACTCGGTTCCCGACGATATCGAAATTGCGCCGACCGCATTTCGGCGGGCGGCCGCAACAGCGGCACAACTGGAGAGCACGAGAAAGAGCCCGCTGAAGGTCGTGATTGTTGGCGGTCTGGCGTTTCTACTGTTTGCGTCCTACCTGCTTTTCAGCGCCAAGTCCGTGGAATTCGAGATAGATCCGCGCGGTTCGGATGAATTCAATATTGACGGCGGCTGGTTTCGGTTGCCGATTGGTGAGCGCACCTTGCTTCGCAAGGGAACCTACACAGTCAACATCAAAAAGAAGGGTTACTACGACATCGAGCAGTCTTTTGTCGTCGGCGACGAGCAATCGATGACGCTTAGTTTGCGCATGCGCAAGAAGCCAGGGCAGCTATTGGTGATCGCAGAACCACCAGTCGACGCGATCGTTACCGTCAACAACGACAAGGTAGGCAAGGCGCCTTACGGTCCCCTGGAGTTACAGCCGGGTACACATACGGTTCGAGTTGAATCGCCGCGATTTCTGCCGTTCGACGACGTAATTGACATGGCTGGACTTGAACGCATCGAGCACATGTATGTGCAGCTGGTGCCGCGCTGGGCCGAAGTCTCTATAGAGTCCCAGCCCCCGGGCGCCGCGATATTTGCAGGCGACGAACAGGTAGGTGTTACACCGGCAGTCATCCAGTTGCTCGAAGGAAGCCACGATATCACGGTCGCCAAAGACGGCTTTGCAGCGTGGGACGGCAGCGTTTTAGCGGAGCCGAACGTGCCGCAGTCGATGCCGACCATCAAGCTGCAGCCGGCAGACGCCAAGCTGCTGGTAAAGACCATCCCGCGCGGTGCAAATGTCACTGTTAACGGGCGCTACCGCGGTCAGTCACCGCTGACGCTGTCGCTCACGCCTGATGTTGACTATGAAATCGGTATGTCCAAAGCGGGTTATGGCGTAACCACTCGCAGCCTGCGACTGGAATCCGCGGCAAGCGATTCAATAACAGTCGATTTGTCGGCGCGCCTGGGAACGGTCACCGTAAACGTGCAGCCGGCGGATGCCACCGTCTATGTCGATGGTCGCGCGCGTGGTACCGGCAAGACAAGCCTGCGTTTGAGCTCTGCGCCGCATCGTATCGAAGTCAAGCGGCAAGGCTTCCGGCCCTGGACGCGCACGATAACACCACGACCGGGGTACCCGCAGACCGTGTCGGCTCGGCTACGATCGCTGGAGGCAGTTGCGCGCGACGCGGTTGCCCAGACTGAAACCACCGCGGCTGGTCAGACGCTGCGACGCATCGAACCGGCGACTTTCACGATGGGCGCGTCGCGCGCCGAGGCTGGCCGGCGCGCGAACGAAGTCATCGTTCCCGTTACCTTGAGTCGCCCATTTCTCATCGGTACGCACGAAGTGAGTAACAAGCAGTTCTCGGCGTTCCGGCCGAACCACGACTCCGGTGCGGACGTGCATCCTTCGCTGGCGGCGGATGACAACCCGGTCGCCAATGTCAGTTGGGAAGATGCTGTGCAGTACTGCAACTGGCTGAGCAAGCAGGAGGGGCGGACGCCGGCCTACCGCCAGGAATTCGACAAGTGGGTGCCCATCTACCCGATCGCGGATGGCTATCGTTTGCCCAGTGAAGCGGAGTGGGTGCTGGCCATGCGCTATGCCGGCGGCAGCCGCGCGTTGAAATTCCCGTGGGGAACGAAGTGGCCGCCACCGGAGAACAGCGGCAATCTCGCAGATATCACAGCGCGGCCGTTGGTACCGTCGATTTTGCCGACGTATGACGACGGCTATGCGTCCACTGCGCCGATTGGGACTTTCAAGCCGAATGCGCTGGGTATATACGATTCCGCAGGAAACGTCGCCGAATGGGTCAGCGACCTCTATACAGTGCCTACGCCGGGAGTGAAGAAGCCGATCGTCGACCCCGTTGGTCCGGAGCGCGGCAGCAGTCACGTCGTTCGCGGTTCGAGCTGGCGCCATGCCGGAGTGACGGAGCTGCGTCTCAGTTTTCGCGATTACAGCGCGACGCCCAGGCCGGACATCGGATTTCGCATCGCAAGATATGTTGACTGATTTTCGTGCGACAATTCGTCGTTATTGTTGTCCAAGTGTGTAGCTTTGCATTGAGGAGTCCGCCATGAGGCGCCTGTTGGTCTTGTCATTATTTGCGATCTTTGCGATCCCGCTTTGGGCGCAGGATAGCAGTGAGCCGAAAACGGAAGCCGCTGAGACTCCTGTCGCCGAGAACGACGCAGCGGATGACGATTCCAGCGAGCAGGACATCGAGGATGAGCAGGAGTCGGACGAACTCTACTCGGAAGAAGATGAAGACAAGTTTATTCCCAGTGAGGACGTCGCTTTTGGCCAGTCCATACCGTTTCCGACGGATATTTGATTCGCACCCAGGTTGGTTTAAATGAACAAAAAAAACATGCCGGTTGAATTCGTTTTTCAACTGTTTGCTCTGATCATCGCGATCATTGTCGTGCACGCATTCTACGTGTCGGTCGTACGGCCCAATGCGGCTGAAGTTATCGAGGAGCAGACCATGCTGGCTGCTGCGGACCCGGATTTCGTCCGCGAACGCAGTGTCTGGGTACTCGTCAAGGATTTCGAGCAGGAAGCCTGTTTTATCCTTATGTTCTGGGCCCTGGCTATCATGGGTTACAAGGCGACGAAGCTCGGTGGCGAGCGGCGCCTGCTGGAGGTGGATCTTGTTCCGGTCGCGGAAGGCATGCGAATACTTCCGGAGGACACGCGTGAATTTGCGCGCCAGGTACAGGCGCTGCCGGAAGATCGTCAGCAAATGCTACTGCCACGGGCGCTACTAAATGCGCTGCGTCGCTTTAGTTCCACTCGCAACATCCAGGATGTTGCAACCAGCACGCATACCATCTGCGAATCGGAGGCCGACCGCCTTGAGTCGGAGCTCGCGATGATTCGTTACATATCCTGGGCAATTCCGTCTATCGGCTTTATCGGTACGGTTCGCGGTATCGGTGAGGCTTTGGCACAGGCAGACAAGGCAGTGCAGGGCGACATTGCCGGCGTGACGCAGAGTCTCGGCGTCGCTTTTAATTCAACTTTCATCGCTTTGCTGATCAGTATTTTCCTGATGTTCCTCGTGCACCAGCTGCAGTTGATGCAGGAGCGTCTCGTTTTCGATAGCGAAGCCTATTGCGATGACAAGGTCATCCGTCATATGAAGGCGGATTAGCTCAAGAGTCGTGGCCATACTTGCAGCACATTTGAACGATGCCACCATCTCGGTGACCAACGCCGATCGAATTCTGTATCAGGAGCCGGGATTCGCGCTGCTTGAAAACGATCATGTAGTCATGGGTAGCGAGGCATATGCAAGCGCCAGGCTAAAACCACGGCGGATTCATAGCCGCTACTGGTCCAGTCTGAATACTGCGCCGCTTAGTGATTCGCGTTTTCGGCACATGAGTACAGCAGACCTGGTGAGTCGGCAGCTGGAGGGAATCTGGAAGCAGGTTGCCAGCCCCGGCGATCGTTTGGCCATAGCGGTGCCGCCTTACATGAGCAACGAGAATCTCGGCCTGTTGCTGGGTATTGCAATGGAACTCGATATCGGCGTGGTAGCCATGGTGGACGCGGCTGTCTGTGCGACGCGCCGACATTATGAGAACGCAGTTCCTGTGCATATCGACCTCAGCCTGCACTCAGCTATGTTGACGCGTCTCATGCAGGAAGGGCAGGCGCAGGTGGAGCGGTCCGCTATCATCGATGATTGCGGCCTGATGGCCCTGTTCGATAACTGGGTAAGAATTATTGCAGAGGCATTTGTTCAGCAGTCACGCTTCGACCCTCTGCACACGGCTGAAACAGAACAGATGCTGCAAAACAAGATGTTCGATTGGCTGGCTGTCGCAGCCAGTTCAGAGTCAGTACCAATGCAGGTCAGATATCGCGGTATCTCGCATCAGGCCGAACTCGAGTCTATCGAATGGGTCGCGGCCGCGGCACCGGTATACCAGAATATCGTCAGCCAGTTGCGCGCGATGTATCGTGCCGAGGACACGCCAGCCATTCAATTATCCGATCGAGCGGCACGAATGCCAGGACTCGCGGATACGCTGAAGACGCGTGTTGGCGGCGAGGTGTTCCTTCTTGGGCCGGGTGCGACGGCAAGAGGATTGTTGCAGCGTTGCCGTGAGGACAACTCCGGCAGCGGACTAACGCTGCTACGCCATTTGCCGTGGGACCAGGCGCCAGTGAAGGTGCAATCGGTAGATTCCGGCAGCAACGGCGGTCGTCCAACACATATTTTGTTCCGCAATCATGCGCATCGCATTGTTGCGGAACCACTGGTTCTCGGTGCGCAAGCCATGGAAGACGAGCGTTGGCTGGATTTCCAGGCGGAGATGCCTGGCGTGTCGCGTCGCCACTGTATTGTGGCCCAGGACAACGGTCAGTGTGTTGTAACTGATTTCAGCCGTTACGGAACCTACCTTAACGGTCACCGGATCGACGGTTCGGCGGTGTTGCAGACCGGCGACGTAATTCGTGTTGGCACGCCGGGTTTCGAGTTGAAACTTATTTTCGCGGAAGATCGAGATGGCACGTAAGCGTCGCAACACGGAAATATTCAGCATGGCGTTCCTTGACTGCATGAGTTGTGGATTCGGTGCGGTCATCCTGTTCTTCATGATCATCAATTCCCACGTTAACGCGACCACGGACACCGACGTTACGCCCCTCATGGCGGAAACCAATCGCCTCGAAATAGAAGTGCTCGAAGGACGCAAGAACCTGGCGCTGGCGCGCAATACGAAGCAAAAACTCGAGGTCCAGATAGAGGATGCCGACAGCCAGATTGCACAAATCATGGCGTTGATTCAGGAGCTCCAGGCGGAGCTCGATAAATATGACAATGACACGCTGGCAAAAATCGAACGGGTCGAGAAACTGCAGTCCGACATAAAGTCGCTCGATGAGGAAGTAAAGCGTTTGTTGGCTCTGAAGAAGCAGCAGGACGCGGCGGGTGAACAAATTCGCACCTTCAAAGGCGAAGGCGACCGGCAGTACCTGACCGGATTGAAGCTGGGGGGCGAACGCACCCTGGTCCTGGTTGATCGTTCGGCAAGTATGCTCAGCGACAAGTTGGTAAATATTCTGCGACGACGGAACCTGCCGGAATCCGAGCAGCTAAGGTCGCGGAAATGGCGCCAGGTTGTTGCAAGCGTCGACTGGCTCACGTCGCAGTTCGCAGCGGGCAGCGACTACCAGATCTATATGTTTAACAATGAAGCGGAGCCGGTCATCAAAGGGTCAGGCGGCGTCTGGCTGAAGGCCGACGACGGTACGCAGCTCGATGAGGCTGTTCGTGTCCTGCGGCGAACGGTGCCGAAGAACGGCACGAACATGCATGCCGCGTTCAGGGTTGCCAAGCAGCTTTCGCCACGACCCGACAATATCATCCTGCTTGTTGACGGCATGCCGACGATGGAAACGAACACCACCAGTAAGTCGGTGGTGAGCAGTGGCGAGCGTGGCAACATATTTGCCAAAGCTGTTCGTGAGCTACCCTCGGGCATCCCCGTCAATATCCTGCTTTATCCGATGGAAGGTGATCTAAACGCGCCGATTTCATTCTGGTCTCTGGCCCTGACGAGCGGCGGTTCGTTTGTAAGCGTCAGCAGAGACTGGCCGTAAGGGGCTGAGAGGGCATGCGTCGGAAACGAAACATAGAAGCGTTCAGCCTTTCGTTTCTTGACTGCATTTGCTGCGGTTTTGGTGCCATTATTCTTCTTCTGGTCCTGAGTAAGATCTACGAACCCGTCGTTATCGAAGAATCCGAGACCAATCTCGAACAGCTCATCGCGTTATTGCAGGAGGAGCTGTTTCAGATTCGTGGTGAGTCCACTATCCTTGACCGCGAGTTGAAGAAGGTTAGCCAGGACGCCGCAGCTACGCAGCTTCATCTTGCCGAACTCTCCGGCGACCTGAACAAAGTGCGCGGCCAGTATCAGGCGACCAAACAGGACGAAGAAGAGACCATCGACGAGGGCGAATTACAGGCTGCAAAACAGCGTCTGACCGAAGAAATGCGTCGGCTTCAGCCGTATTACCGGCGTCCGGACGAAGATGCCGTAGCGGGTATACCGGTTGACAGCGAGTACATTATTTTCGTCATCGATACATCGCCAAGCATGCAGAACTACAATTGGGGTCTCGCTCAGCGCAAGGTCCGTGAAACGCTGGAAGCCTACCCAACGGTCAAGGGCATCCAAATCATGAATGACGACGGCCGCTACATGTTCGATGACTACGTGGCACGTTGGATTCCCGATTCACCAGGGCGTCGTCAAGCCATCGTCAATCGTATGCGTTCCTGGACAGCAAGCAGCGATAGCGATCCTGTCGACGGCATTCAGGAGGCGATCACACAATTCTGGGCAGTCGACAAGAAGGTTAGCGTGTATGTTTTCGGCGACGATTTTCAGGGCAACTACTCAATCGACTCGGTCGTTGCGACTATTGATCGCCTCAATCGCACAGGTGCGGACGGCAAACGACGGGTAAGACTGCACGCGGTCGGATTTCCACGTGGTTTTCGTAAAGGTGGACAGATACCGGCAACGGCTATTCGTTTTGCGACCTTAATGCGCGTTCTTTGCGAGAGAAATGGTGGCACATTTGTCGCCCTGACGGATGACAACAGATAGTCGGACTGGCGACGCCGCCATGATTTGCCACAATTGATCATGTGCTTGGCATGATAAAGACCTTACGCGACCCGTATTTCGCCGTTTAATGAACTCCGAAGCAGGCCACTCCCGCGGCACTGCAAGACAGAGGACATTGAAATGCGAAACACAAGCACTGCAATCATCGTTGCCGCAGCGATTACTTTCCTTTCCGCCCAGCCGGCAGTTGCTGCTGGTAAGGCATCGCGACACGAAACCATCGGCGTGAGCTCTGGTGCCGTCGTCGGTGCACTGGCCGGTGGACCGGTAGGCTTTATTGTCGGTGCGGCGCTAGGCGCCAAGATTGGTGACACGATGCACCAGAAAGACGAACAGGCTGACCGTCTTGCCGCGACGATCGATCTTTCCCGAAACAACATCGCGAGCCTGGAGGGCGAAATCGGTACGCTCGGAAACGAAATCGACCGGCTGCGTGATCTGGCACGGCCGGAGCTGGTGGGTTTGCTGCAGGCCGGTATTGCGATGGACCTGCTGTTCCGAACTGACGAGTTTGCTCTGGCTGATACAACCGGCGGGCGTCTGGCTACATTAGCCGCTGCGCTGGCGTCGATGCCCGATGTGCAGATTCAGCTCGACGGTTTCGCTGATGAGCGCGGCGACGAAAGGTACAACTTCGAGTTGTCGGAAAAGCGTGTCGATTTCGTGCGCGAACTTTTCATGCAGGCTGGAGTACATCCGGACAGAATAACCGCCGACGCTCATGGTGAAGCCCCGGCACAAGACGATACTGCGGACAGCTTTGCGCTTGAGCGCCGTGTCAGCGTCACGTTGTTCATCGACGATGCACCTGCGCTTGCCTCGAACCCCAATTGAGTTTCCCTGCGACTCATCATTGAGTCTCCGCCTGGCCGACCCTCACGGGTCGGCCTTTTTTATGGCGCTCGGCAGCAGTCATTGCTAGGGTTTACGATCGAAGCCGGAAGGAAGGCCCAGCGGGTCGGGAGGATCGATGTCAGAGGAACTTGCAAGCCGACGCTGCAAGCCTTGCGAGGGTGGCGTAGAGCCATTGAGCGCGGACCAGGCAAGGCAGTTACTCAAAGCGCTCCACGACGATTGGGGCTTGAGTGACGATGGCCTGCAAATATCGAGGTGCTTCAGGTTCCCGGCCTACAGCCGCACGTTGGGATTCAGTAACGCGGTAGCCTGGATCGCAATCAGTGAAGGCCATCATCCCGAGCTGATCATCAATTACGGCACCTGCGAGGTCAGCTATACGACCCATGCTATCAGCGGGCTGTCGGACAACGATTTCATCTGCGCGGCGAAGATCGACAGACTCTGGGACGGCTCCTCCGAGTGATCGGGCTACGCGACGTCGAGGCTGCCGCACGCCGACTTGAAGGCATCAGCGTTCGGACGCCGCTGCTACGGAATTTCGAGCTCGATAAGCTGGCCGGTGGCACCGTCCTGCTAAAGCCGGAATGTCTGCAGCGCACCGGGTCGTTCAAGATTCGTGGCGCCTACAATCTGCTGAGCCAGCTCTCGGAAGAGCAGACGGCACGTGGCGTCGTAGCGTGGTCCTCGGGAAACCACGCGCAGGGGGTCGCGGCGGCAGGTGGCATGTTGGGCATACGAACGGCTATCGTGATGCCTGAGGACGCGCCAAAGGCCAAACTCGCGAATACCCTCAGACTCGGCGGAGAGGTAATAACTTACGATCGCTATACCGGCGACCGTGAGGCGATTGCGCGAGGAATTGCTACGGAACGCGGTGCCGAAATCGTGCCGTCCTACGACCATGAGCACATAATCGCCGGTCAGGGGACGGTCGGATTGGAAATTGCGGAACAGTGTGCCGAATCTGGTCTGCAGCCCGATCAGGTCCTGATATGTTGCGGCGGCGGCGGTCTTACCGCAGGTAGTGCGATTGCGCTGAAGGCGAAGTTGAAGGGTGTAGCGGTACATACGGTTGAACCGGACGACTTTGATGACACTGCACGCTCCCTCAGGCTCGGCAAGCGTGTCCATGTTGCAGATTCGGCACGCTCAATTTGCGACGCGTTGCAGTCACCTTCCCCCGGCGAATTGACCTTCGATATCAACCGGCGGCTGCTTAGCGAGGGACTTAGTGTCAGTGACCACGAGGTCTGCGACGCGATGCGATTCGCATTCAAGCATCTGAAGCTTGTTGTGGAGCCTGGTGGTGCCGTTGCTCTGGCAGCCATACTTGCTGGCAAGATCGACACCAGCGGGAAAACAACGGTGGCTGTTCTCAGCGGGGGGAACGTGGATACCGAGCTTTTCGCTACAATTCAGCGCGGTGGGTCAGGCTGAACCAAACTGTGGCCGACGTAAAAGGCCGCGCGCAGAGAGAGGCTGGCGCGGTCTGGTAGTCGCAGCCGGAGAGACGCGGCGTCGCTCTGGCCAGGCATCCAGCCAGCGCACGATCTTTTCGATTTGCTCAAGGTCTTGCTGCACGCGTGAGGGCTGCATTTCGCAGATACCGATACCGTTTTCTGCGGCGTGTACGAAATTCTGGCTGTCACGAAGCACTGCGATTATCGGTATTCCCAGAGAATCGAGGAAGCGCATAAGTCGGCCAAAGCTCTTGGTATTCTTGCGGGTTCGATTCGCGACGACAGCGAGCTTGCGGTCACGACGATCGATCTTGGCGACCAACAGAAGGTCGGCAATACAGCGTGATGCCGCGTGAATATCCATTGACGACGGCAAAACGGGGACGAGGATACTGGTGGCGTCGCGCGTCAATTCGCGCAAGGCGTCATGATCCAGGCTTGCGGGAGAGTCGACGAGCACGTTGCTGGTTTCGCCGGGGACTCTAAGCTGCCAGCTGCGCGTCGCCTGCATGTTTTTCTTGAATGCGGCAATACCGTGAATCTGCCTCAGGTCTGAAGGCCGGCGTTCCAACCAGGCCATCGAGGAGCCCTGCGGGTCAAAGTCCATGACGGCAGGAGCAGGTCCTTGCTGTGAATAGCGAGCAGCGAGGTTGGTCACGAGTGTCGACTTGCCGCAACCGCCCTTGGGGTTGAGGACAACAATCTTGTTCAGGTTGTCGCGTATTGGCGTTGTCAGCATCGCTGGGTGACCGTAGCTTGGTACTTGTTTAAATGTCGCTGAATAGTGGCCGAATTTCCTTGCGCCAGTTCACATAATACCGGACTGGGCGCCTGGGGGAAATTTTTTTAAAAACGGATGCTTACAGAGCTTCGTTGAAGCGTAACGTCAATTCGCTGGCGCATTGCCGTTAGTGGCCGCTCGGATAGGTCTCGTGGCAGGGGAGCGCTGTCGTATCGCATGACCATGCTGCCTTGGAATCCTGAAAAATCCGCGCCTGCGGCCTCAGGCCAGGATCGTTGTCCAGCGTACCGGCGGGAATGACGGCGATGCTCAAATCCTGAGCTACGCGCGGCATCAGGCTGCCGCAGATACTGCAGAAGACCGTAGCAAAGCGTTCGGCGCCTGGTAGCTTGTAGTACTTGAGGCGATCATTTCCGGAGGTCCACTCGACGGACTCCGGCTTCATGAGAATATTGCTGGCATGCCCCGTGCCGGTTGCCTTGCGGCATCGCTGGCAATGACAGTGCCAGAATTGACCAGCGTTTCCAGTGATCTCGTAGCTGACAGCGCCACACAGGCAGCTGCCAGTCATAGTCAGGTCGCCCATGGTTGTTCACCGCCCTGATTCTCGATACCCCATCATAGCGCACGCATTGGCCAGCGCCGAGAATCAATCGCTTAGCGCGGCCCAGGTCGTTGAAATTGTATCGTCGACGACGCCATCGCCGTTGTTGTCAACCTCGATTTGTACGTTCACGTTATCGATCGCAATGAGACGCGCCGAAGAGCTATCGCCAATGACGAGCAGCTCGCCCATACTCGGATAGTCTTCTCCGCTGCCTTCGAACTGCACGGGTGTTGAATAGCGGACAGAACCAGGGAGCCGTGTCGATGCCAGGTCGCCCGAGGCGTCCAGCGTATAGAGCGGCTCAGCGGCCTCCAGGTCGAGTGTCTGTAATGACGAGTAATTCGTCAGACTTTCAGAAATTGTGTCGGAATCCGCTGTCATGGAGCCGCCGGAGACCGATGCGATAACAAACAACGGAGTTCGCGTATCGAGCGTTATATCGACGTCGCCATTGCTGGTAACGGTGTCTTCAGTGTTCGACACTTGTAGATTCTCAGCAGTCGTAGCCATGGAAATCAGGTACGCGCCCGAGAGCAGATCTCCGCCGAAAGCGGTAACGGTAAATCGCAGTATGCCGTCGACGACCTCGCCGAGGCCGTCGTCGCACGCTGTCGATTCAACGACAAAATTGTCGTTGACGGTCAGCGTCAGAGGATCGGCGAGATTTCCGGAGACCGTGATGCTGCCGGATTGCGCGCAAGGAAACACGTCGGGCCCGAACGGAATCTTCAGCATAACATTGGCGAGAAATCCGGCGGTTCGCACGCCGACGGATGGTTTCGCAAAGTCGCCGGAGCCTGCGCCGGTCAGTCCGAGGCTGCCACCCAGATCGCTAAGTTGGGTACTGCCGATGGCCGTTTCGTAAGCGACTTTCGCTGCGGGCTCTGCGTTGGCGGAGGTAATGGCCATGCTGCTGACCGGGTCGTTCGGCCCCGCGCTGGTGTTCAGTCCGCCGCCGCTTCCACCGCATGCGCAAAGTAGCAAGGTGACAGGTAGTGTGAATGACTTGAGGATCTTCATGGCGTATTCCCGGTGCGTAGATTTGTCAGGGAAACAGTCTAACGGCTCCGGCTGCAGGTGCCGTGACGCCGCTCACACAAAGAATTTCGAAGGCCCTCGCCTTATGTCTTATGGCGATACTGGCGCAAGAAGGCCTTTGACTGGTGCAGCCAGTCGCAGGTTTCGCAGTCGCAGTCCGCACTGTGACTTGCAACGCTGTTTTTTGATGAGCGCAGGAACTCAATGGATGTTGCCAACGCGTGCAGCAATTCGTCGAGGGATGCGTCGGTTGGCGACGCGCTACGGTTCATATTCAGCCAACAGCAAGCGGCGCCGAATCGACAGGTGGAACATTCCGTGTCTCCGACGTCGAAGCTGCCGCCCAGGTGGCAGTTGGTGAAATCAACCTCGCGCTCAATAATCCAGCGCGGGTAATCAAGCAGTGTGACAACATGGCCAACGATCGTGCGTGTATTCCTGCCCGTGAGGGTTGTCATGCAACGCTCCTGCAACTGCAAAAAATTGTAGTTCGCCGAATTCAGCCGAAGCAATTCGCACAATTACCTAGCGTCTGGTGTCAATCGAACCCGCGGCGCGGCTAAAACATCTCGCTGGGCCCGGGAGCATCGTCGGCAGGCTTTTCTCTACTCTTGATATGGTCCCCGGTGATCATGCTGTCATAGCTCAGGCCGGGCCCGACCATCGGGTAGACACCTGCATCACGGTCGATGACGAC